>Ga0265327_10002680_pt1 | contig 18278 bp, 14 predicted proteins | sample 41621metaG_FD_202089 | JGI IMG/M metagenome (GOLD analysis project Ga0265327, IMG submission 202089) | Rhizosphere microbial communities from Carex aquatilis grown in University of Washington, Seatle, WA, United States - 4-16-21 metaG | ecosystem: Host-associated > Plants > Roots > Rhizosphere...
TTCAGGCATGCCATTGTTATTTCGATATAGATAAAGTCTCGACTTGTCTGCATCAACCACAATCGCGTGTTTTTGGCTGGGGTCGAGTTGCCAAATCGGCTCTGGTATCGCTGTCGATGTATTCTTGGCTAAATAACGTTCAATTCTCGAGACCGCTTCCTCACGAAAATCCTCAATCGCCTCAGGAGAGTTCACGTTGCCAAAGGACTTTATTTCTTGTGCCTGCGCCATCAGTAAATCACCCCTGACCAGATAGGCGAGTTTAAAGTTGGGCGCAGTTTGCAATATTTGATCTATCGTATTTTGTGCATCTTGAATCTTGCCTTGGGTAACTTCCAGCAAGCTCTTAACCATCAAGCTTTCAATGTAGTTGGCTGCAAAAGTGTTGGTGCCCAGAGAAGTTATAAAATCAGTTTTGTCGATAGCAGTAGCATTCCAGGGCAATAAGCTACTGAAAATGATCAGGCATGAAAAGACTAAACGAATGACGCGCATGTGTTTGCTTGCTTTAAATGGCGCTTAATGATCAGTGAGCTCCTGTTCAATCAACCATTTCCCACTAGATTTTTTCAGCACCAGAGTCTTGTTTGTTTTCATAGCGACACCACCAGCACGATAGCTCTGTTTGAATTTTGCATTAGCGTGGGTAGCGTCATCTAACTTTAATTGAAGGTTGAGCAAGTCTACATTGATGTTCTTGGGTTTGCTAATGCGCTCGCGTCTTGTCTTTTCCCATTCGCTTCTACTTTTTCCTTCTGGGACCTGAAAGTTATCAGCATAACTAGCAAGATATTTATCTACATTCTTGGATGACCATGCTTTTGCCCAAGCCATGACTGCTTCATTTGCATCATTAATATCATTACTGTTGGATTTAGTTTGTTCTTGTGGTTTTGATTCAGCAGCTTTTGGCTCTGGTTTTGTTTCAACTGGTTTGGCGGACTCCACAATCTTCGCAGGTTCAGCCGGTTTTACAGTATCAGCCGGTTTGATTGGGTTTGATGGGGTAACAACTTTCACTGTTTCCTTGCTGGTCTCTTTACTTGTATCTGGTGATTTGTTTGCAAGAAGGATAGGTTTGCCAGTGGAGGAGAATAAATCCTTGATCAATGAAAGCTTACCGAGCGCTCGAGTGTTGCTACCATCCAGTTGCAAAGCTTTGTCATAAGCCTCGGACGCCATGCGTGCATAGATGTCGCCAAGATTCTCGTGAGCTGTTGCATAACTAGGATGGGTTTTTATTGCTGTTTCCAGCGCCTTACGTGCTTTGTCATATTGTCCCTGGTCGGCATAAAGCACGGCCAGATTGTTATAAGGCTCAGGTAAATTTGGGTATTTCTCGGTGATATCTACAAACGCTTTTGTTGCCTCTTCACGCTTGCCTTGCTCGGCAAGAATAACGCCACGAATGAACAAAGCTTGAACATCTTTGGGATTGCTGCTGATGTAATTGTTGATGCGTTCCAGTGCGGCGGCTTGTTGTCCTTGATTTGCCAGTTGGGTAATGTCTTTTAGGTCGTCGGCGTGTGCATTGGTGAAACCAAATATTGAAGCCATTAATAGCAAGGCAATAGGCAAAACGCGTCTCAAAGGCATTGTGATATACTTTTCCGGTTACTTATACGTCAATTCTATCAATTAAGCCTATTCAATACCAATAGTTCATGCCGATTCCATGCTAATTATTTTGATTGGGACATGGTACTGGTACTAAACATAAATTCAGCCGCTATGCTAAAAATTTACAACACCATTGCAAGAGAAAAACAGAATTTTATTCCTATTGTTGCGGGCAAAGTCAGCATGTATGTCTGCGGGATGACAGTATACGATTTTTGTCATCTTGGACATGCTCGTGTGATGGTGGTCTTTGACATGGTGAATCGTTGGTTGCGAACAAGCGGGTTTGACGTCACTTATGTACGAAATATCACTGATATTGATGACAAGATCATCAAGCGCGCCCATGAGAACGGTGAATCCATCGAGGCGCTAACGCAGCGCTATATTCTGGCTATGGATGAAGACGCAGCGAAGCTAGGAGTAATGCGGCCTGACATTGAGCCTAAGGCGACTGCTCATGTCGATGGCATGATTAGCATGATTGGCACCCTCATGGAAAAGGGTTTTGCCTATCAAGCTACTAATGGCGATGTGTTTTATTCTGTGAACCAGTTTGCAGGCTATGGCAAGCTTTCAGGTAAGTCGATTGAGGATCTGCGGGCGGGTGAGCGCGTAGATGTTGATCAGTTCAAGCATGATCCTATGGATTTTGTCCTGTGGAAGTCAGCAAAACCTGGTGAACCTAGCTGGGATTCTCCATGGGGTAAAGGTCGTCCAGGCTGGCATATCGAATGTTCGGTCATGGGGGCCTGTCATTTGGGCAAGCATTTTGATATCCACGGCGGTGGACAGGATTTGCAGTTCCCGCATCATGAAAACGAAATTGCACAATCCGAGGCAGCGCACGACTGTACTTTTGTTAATTACTGGCTGCATAACGGATTTGTGCGTGTGGACGATGAAAAAATGTCCAAATCGCTAGGCAACTTTTTTACAATCCGTGAAGTATTGAAGAAATACGATGCTGAAGTGGTGCGTTTCTTTATATTGCGCGCTCATTATCGTAGCCCACTGAATTACTCCGACAAGCATCTTGATGATGCCAAGCAGTCGCTGGCTCGCCTATATACCGCCTTGCGCGGCATAGATGCCTCTGTTATAGATGTTGATTGGGAAAAGCCACAGGCGGCTCGTTTCAAGGCTGCTTTGGATGATGATTTCAATACGCCAGAGGCTTTTGCCGTATTATTTGAGATGGCGACTGATTTAAACAAGAGTCGAGATCCTAAAACAGCTGCTGCTTTGAAAGCGTTAGCCGCGGTACTTGGCTTGTTGGAGAGTGACCCGGAACAATACTTGCAAGGCAATATCGAGGGTAAAGACGATAGTGAGATAGATTCGATGATTGCAGAACGGGCGATTGCCAAAAAAGCGAGAGATTTCGCGACTGCTGATCGAATCAGAAATGATCTGCTAACGCGTGGTATTCTTTTAGAGGATAGCCCACAAGGAACTACTTGGCGGAAAGTATAATCAGTTCATAGTTATGAGTATCAGTAAATCATTAATGTTGGCAATTGGCATGCTGCTTTTATGCGCTCTATTGTTCAAGCAGATTGGTATGGCATATGAAAACTATGCAGACCATACGTCCTTGAACAATGTTGTGCAGCTTGATGCTGATGATGACCAGGACGTTAGTGAGCCTGTGATACTTTCTAAATTTAGGCATCAATTCGTATTTCTTAATTCATTTTCTCCACCTGATCGTAATCACGATTACAAACAACCTGTTTTATCTACATTTCTGCGACCTCCGGTAGTTTAAATTCTTCATAGTTTTAGTTGGCTCATCCCTTGCTAATACTTATCTAAAAAATAGGTATTAACCAAGGGACCCCAACGACAACTTCGTTCGGCACTTGCCCCAAATAAGACGGTGGCAGGTATGAATTAATTTCAAACAAAGAGCGACATGAATAAACAGATAAATGCAGGTATGCACTGTAACGGTGCAAAAAATTACTGTGCGCTAAAAATGTTCCAGCTAGGTGCTGCAAAAGCTTTGTCCGGTATGGCATTGTTGTTGATGACGACACTCGCTTATGCGGCACCAGCTTATACCTTACAGGAATTGATAGACACAGCCCTTAAACAGAACCCTTCAGTGGACATAGCCCGTGCACAAGAAGAGGCAGCAATCGCAGCGGTGACTACCGCAAAGCAATATCAAAACCCGGAATTGATGGCTGATGGCGGGCCTAGTCGTAATCGCAGCGGCAATCATGAAGTCAATACCAGTTGGGGGATGTCACTTTCCCAGCCCCTGGAATTTTCTGATGTACGTAAAGCAAGGCGTGAATATGCAGAGTCAGGTGTTGATGTCGCCACGGTTGGCACTGAACTGACCAGAATCGATCTCAAAGTCAGAGTTAAAGATTCTTATTATTTGATCTTGCAGAGGCAGGCAGTTTTGCGCCTAGTTGAAGATGACCGCAATTTACTCAAGCAGATTCGTGATCGGGTTAAATTGCGTGTGGAAGTTGGTGAGGCTCCCAAGTATGAGCTGATCAAGGCAGATACCGAGTCGCTTGCTGCGGAACGTGATTACCAGTCAGCCTTGTTCAGAGTCACCGAAGCCAAAGGCTTGTTAAGGGGCTTAATTGGTGCCGGCATGCCTGATGACTATGAATTGTTGGGCGAGCTTCCACTTACCCAGACCTTACCATCAGTCGAGGCAATCAAAGAAAAGATCAGAGTCAGCCCTCAACTTGAGCAATTACGGGCTGCCAATAAGGCTGCTGAGGCCAAGCTGCAGTTGGAAGAGCGCTTACGTAATCCGGGGCTTACCTTACGTGCAGGCATTGATCAGGACCCAGACCTTAGAACAGCACGTTTGGGCTTGTCTATTCCATTGCCACTCTGGAATCAGCGTCAGGGGCAGATTGCTGAGGCAAGTGCCAATCTCAGACAGGTGCAGGCTTCACTGCAAGAACGTGAGCTATCACTTACCCGTCAGACAGATGCAGCTTATCAGCGCTATCTAATCGCACAGCAACAGCTATACGCTTTTGAGAATGGTCTCTTAAGCCAATCTGAAGCAGTATTAAAAACAGCCGAGGCCGCTTACCGCTATGGTGAACGCGGCATATTGGAATATCTGGATGCACAGCGAACATTTCGCAGTGTACGCAGAGATTACTTTGCAGCACGTTACGACTACGTTAGCGCGATGCTCGAAATTGAGCGCCTGCTCGGGACAGAACTTTTGGAGGTCAAATCTTGATGTTATTCAAAACAGATTCATTACATTTTTCTGGCAGAAATTACTTTTTAGTTCTGCTGATGTTCACTTTTATGACACTTGCTGGCTGTAAGGACAAGGAAGAAGAAAAATCAGCTACGCAGGAGCCGGTCGATCCTAACGTGGTCGAAATTACTGCAAATCTGCAAAGCCAGATTAAGCTGGCCAAAGTAGCCAATGCTGACGTGAGGGAAGTATTGCGTATCCCCGGCAGCATACAGGTGGACGAACAGCGCATGGCGCGTATTGGGGCGCCTGTCACTGGACGTATTACTGATATTGATGCTGTACTAGGGCAAGACGTCAAACAGGGCCAATTGCTGGCGACACTCAATAGTACTGAGCTCGCACAGAATCAGCTGACGTTCATTAAAGCCATGCAACAGATCAGCTTACAAACCAAAGCGGTTGAACGAGCAAAACTGTTACTTGCATCTGACGTGATCGCTGCGGCAGAAGTCCAGCGTCGCGAAGCCGAGCTAAGCGCAGCCGTGGCTGACCTGAATGCAGCACGTGATCAGCTCTTTGTACTTGGCATGTCTGAGAAAGCTATTGCAAAGCTTGCACAAACTTCCCAGATGAGCTCATTCAGTAGTGTTTCAGCCAGACTCGCAGGTACTGTGATCAGCCGTAAGGTGAATCTTGGTCAAGTGGTGCAGCCAGCTGAAGAGCTGTTCATAGTGGCTGATCTGTCGCATGTATGGGCGGTAGCCGAAGTGCCTGAGCAGCAGATTGAGCTGATACAGGAAGGTGAAGAAGTCACCATAGAGATCCCTGCGCTCAGCCACAAGCAATACCCTGGTAAATTGATCTACGTGGCTGATGTGGTTAACCCACAAACCCGCACAGTGACGGTTCGTACGGATATGAATAACATCAATCGTGACATTCGCCCCGATATGCTGGTTTCAATGCTGGTTCAATCCAAGCCTACGCCCAAGCTAGCAGTGCCAGTAGAAAGTGTCGTGCGTGAAGATGACAGAGACCATGTCTTTGTGCAGATCGCCCCCAATAAATACCGTTTGCGTGAAGTGACCCTGGGTTCCGAGTATCAGGGAATGGTCGCTATCAATAGTGGGGTGACTGAGGGTGATGTTGTCGTTGGTGATGGGGCATTCCATGTCAACAATGAACGCAAACGCAAAGAACTGGAATAAACCATGATTGAATCCCTGATTCGCGGGGCGCTGAGACAGCGCCTCATCGTAATGGTATTGGCGCTGGCGCTTCTGGTTGCGGGTGTGTTTGCCCTGCAGAGGCTCTCTGTCGATGCTTTCCCTGATGTTACCAACGTACAAGTCCTGATTGCGACACAGTCTACAGGCCGTTCACCTGAGGAAGTTGAGCGCTTTATTACGGTGCCGCTGGAAATCTCGATGACCGGTCTGCCTGGACTGACAGAAATGCGTTCGCTCAATAAAAATGGGTTATCGCTAATCACGCTGGTCTTCACCGATGAGACTGACGTTTATTTCGCTAGACAACTGGTAATGGAACGGTTGATGGAAGTCATGAATGTCATGCCGGAGGGGGTGACGCCTGTTCTTGGTCCAGTTTCCACTGGCCTTGGTGAGGTCTATCAGTACACGCTGGATAAAACCAATGATGGCAAAAAGGCACTGAGTGTTGCTGAATTGACGGAGCGTCGCGCCATTCAGGACTGGATAGTGAGGCCTTTGTTACGTGGCATTCCCGGTGTGGCAGAAATCAACTCACAAGGTGGCTATGTTAAACAGTACCAAGCACTTGTGAACCCGGACCGCATGAGCCATTACGGGCTTAAGCTCAATGACGTTTACTCAGCGTTGGCACGAAATAATGCCAATAGCGGTGGCGGCATCTTGCCGCGCAATGCAGAGCAATACCTGATTCGCGGGGTTGGCTTAATCCAGAATCTGGATGATATCCGCAATATCGTGCTGAAAGAGCAAGAGGGTGTGCCAGTCTATATGCGCGATGTGGCTGAGGTGCAACTAGGTCATGAAGTCCGTGTAGGTGCGCTGATCAAGAATGGCGATACCGAGTCGGTAGGCGGCATCGTGATGATGATGCGTGGAGGCAATGCAAAAGAAGTCGTCAGCCGAATCAAGGCACGCGTCAAAGAGATCAACCAAAAGGGCATATTACCTGGTGGCCTGCAGATCATTCCTTTCTATGACAGAAGCGAGCTGGTGGATGCCGCATTGCATACAGTGACCAAGGTGCTGATAGAGGGTGTGTTGCTGGTGATCGTGATTCTGTTCCTGTTCCTTGGGGATGTCCGTTCTAGCCTGATTGTAGTAGCCACGCTCATATTGACGCCGCTCATTACATTTATTGTGATGAATCACTATGGCATTTCAGCCAATCTGATGTCACTGGGGGGTATGGCGATTGCGATTGGCTTGATGGTCGATGGTTCTGTGGTGGTGGTTGAGAATACCTTCCACCATCTCGGGCACCGGCATGGTGAAAGTAAAATCCGTATCGTACTGGAAGCCGCATCAGAAGTAGCCACGCCAGTGTTATTCGGTGTAGGCATCATCATTCTGGTGTTCTTGCCACTGATGACACTGGAAGGCATGGAAGGCAAGATGTTTGCACCTCTGGCCTATACCATAGCGATCGCCTTGTTTGTTTCTCTGGTACTTTCGCTAACGTTGTCTCCTGTCATGTGTTCTTACATGCTGAAAGGCGGCAGTGGCGAAGATACGCGCATGATACAAGCCATCAAACGACCATATCTGCGCTTATTGAACTGGGCGCTGGGCAATGAGAAAAAGACTATTCTGGTTGCGACCGCTGTATTCGTCGGCACCTTGGCCTTGGTGCCTTTACTTGGTACTTCTTTCATCCCCGAGATGAAGGAAGGTTCTATCGTGCCGAATATCTTGCGTGTGCCCAATATTTCCCTTGAGGAATCAGCCGAAATGGAAATGAAAGCCATGGGCATTATCAGCAAAATACCTGGCGTCAAATCTGCGGTTTCTGGCCTTGGTCGTGGTGAGAGCCCAGCTGACCCACAAAGTCAGAATGAGTCTTCACCTATTGTCAGCCTGCTGCCACGCAGTGAATGGCCCAAAGGCTGGACACAGGACACCATAGGCGCTGAGATCCAGAAGCAACTTGCCGTATTGCCTGGCGCTCAAGTGGTGATGGCACAGCCGATCTCTGATCGTGTTGATGAGTTGTTAACAGGCGTGCGCTCTGATGTCGCTGTGAAAGTGTTTGGTGAGGATATGGTGGTGTTAAAGGCCAAGGCTGAAGAGATTGCCAAACTGGCTGGTAACATACGCGGCGCTATCGATATGCGAGTAGAAAAAGTCTCCGGCCAGCAATATCTGAATATCACCATAGATAGGCAGGCGATTGCGCGCCATGGCATCAATGCTTCAGACGTCCATGATGTGATCGAAACTGCTGTCGGTGGCAAGGTGGCGACTGAGATTTACGAAGGCCAGCGGCGTTTCAGTGCAGCCGTACGTTACCCAGAAAGCTTCCGTGACAATGTCGAAGCTATCAGCAATCTGCTGATTACATCGCCTAACGGCTCGCGTGTTGCCCTGCGTGATTTGGCCCATATTGATGTGCGTGATGGCCCAGCACAAATCAGTCGTGAACTGGCCAAGCGCCGCATCGTGGTTGGCGTGAATGTGAAAGATAGGGATCTTGGTGGTTTTGTGGCTGAGCTGCAAAAAGTGCTGGATAAAGATCTCAAGTTGCCTGAGGGATATTATCTGGAATACGGTGGTCAATTCCAGAACATGGAGCGTGCGTTAGGCCACTTGGCAGTGATTATCCCGATTACTATTGGGGCGATCTTCTTCCTGCTGTTCCTGCTTTTCAATTCGCTGCGATACGCCACCATGATCATTATGGTGCTGCCGTTTGCTTCGATAGGTGGGGTGATTGCATTGTTCATTACAGGCGAATATCTCTCGGTGCCAGCATCTGTGGGCTTTATTGCACTTTGGGGTATTGCGGTGCTCAATGGCGTGGTGTTGGTGTCATATATCCGTAGCCTACGCGAAGAAGGAATGAGTCAGGTTAATGCGATTGTTCAGGGATGCCAACAGCGTTTCCGCCCGGTCATGATGACAGCGACAGTGGCTATGCTGGGTCTGGTGCCATTCCTGTTTGCAACTGGTCCGGGGTCTGAAATCCAGCGCCCATTGGCGATTGTTGTAATCGGCGGCTTGATTACCTCTACCTTGTTAACCTTGGTAGTGGTCCCCACGTTATATCGCAAGTTCGAAGAACGCAGAATCGAAGCTTGAGTTTTGGAAGGGTAAAAGATGAAAGAGATTAAAGCAGTTATACAACCGAACCGTCTCCCCAAGATACGTTCCGCACTGCGCAATATTAAAGGCTTCCCTGGCATGACTGTCAGCAAAGTGGAAGGATGCGGGCATCATGTGGCAAGACAGGTGCATGATATTCGTGAAGAGCTGACAGACTATAGCCCGAAGGTGCGTATCGAGATGATTACACCGGATGACTTGGTGGAAGGTGTCTTGCAGATTCTGGTGGAAGTAGGCCACACAGGGCAGATAGGTGATGGCATCGTCTGGGTAACTCCAGTCGAGCGATTTATCCGCTTGTCTGAAAAGATTACGGTGCTGGATTGTTAATCTGAAGTTATTTGATCGGCAAAAGAGGCTCCTTTGGGGCCTCTTTTTTTGCCTCAAAAAGTGGTTTGCAAGCTCAAAAAAATAGGCATATACTGCTCTGTATACCAATAAGGCAACTGATAAAAATATATAAGCCAATCTAATTTCAATGACATTTGAGGGAGGAAGCAGCATGAATCAAGTCACAGACGCAATTCAAAATTTCCATGGTGGGTGCCCACATGATTGCCCGGACACCTGCTCTATGGTTTTTGGTGTGCAGGATGGCAAACTCATCAGCGTGAAGGGTAACCCCGACCACCCCATGACGCGTGGCGGCTTGTGCGTCAAACTCAAAGATTACGAAAAACGGCATTACCATCCTGATCGTCTGCTTTACCCGATGAAGCGTACAGGTCCCAAGGGCAGCAAGCAGTTCGCCCGAATTACTTGGGATGAAGCGCTCGATATGATCGTTGACCGTTGGCAAGCGCTGATTGCCGAGCACGGCCCCCGTTCCATATTGCCAGCCAGCTATCTGGGTAATCAGGGCCTAGTGCATGGCCTCAATGGCGGTGATGCCTTCTTTAACCGTTTAGGCGCCACTGTCTGTGAGCGTACTTTTTGCGGTGAAGGTTCATGTACTGCATGGCTGCTGACTGTCGGACCAACTGCTGGTGTTGATCCTGAAAGCTTTATCCACTCCAAATACATCGTGATCTGGGCTTGTAATTCAGTCAGTACTAACCTGCACCACTGGCATATCGTTAAAGAAGCACAGAAAAAAGGTGCGAAGGTGGTTGTGGTTGATTCCTACGCATCGAAGACAGCCAAAGAAGGGGATTGGCACATTGCACCTAAGCCTGGCACTGATGGCGCACTGGCAATGGCCATGATGAATGTCATCATCGAAGAAGGTCTGGTTGATCAGGATTACGTCGATAACTACACAGTGGGCTATAAAGAGCTGGCTGCCCGAGCCAAAACCTGCACACCAGAATGGGCAGAGCAAATCACTGGCATCGCAGCTGACGATATTCGCAAATTTGCGCGTGAATATGCTACTACTGCGCCAGCAGCTATCCGCTTAGGCGTGGCGCTTGAGCGCAACTATGGCGGTAGTCAGGCAATTCGTGCAGTCACATGCTTACCAGCATTGATAGGCGCTTGGCGTCATGTCGGCGGCGGCGCTCTACAATTTCCAGTGTGGGAGCACCCTTACCGCTTTGATGTAATTTCCCGCCCTGATCTCATTCCAGAAGGCACTCCCGTGGTGAACATTCTGCAGTTGGGTCGTGCTTTGCTGGGCGAGCTCAATCTGGAAACTCCCATCAAGTCACTCATGGTGTGGAACACCAATCCAGTCACACAATCACCAGAGACTGATAAGATCATTGCTGGCCTGCAACGTGAAGACCTGTTCACCATTGTGGCTGATCACTTTATCACCGACACTGCCGCCTATGCTGATCTGGTGCTGCCAGCCGCCATGGGGGCTGAGATGGAAGACATGATCCTGTCATGGGGGCATCTCTACCTGACCTACAACACCAAGTGCATCGAACCACCTGGCGAGGCATTGCCTAATAATGAGATATTCCGTCGTCTGGCAAAGCGCCTCGGTTTTCAGGAGGATAATTTCAAGTGGTCAGACAGCGAGTGTCTAGAAAACTACGTGGCTTGGGATTCACCAGCCTGTGACGGTATTGATTTGAATTATCTGCGTGAGCATGGCTTCGCACGTCTTACCGTTGGTACCAAAGATGATCGCGCACCGCACAAAAATGGCAACTTCCCTACGCCAACTGGCAAATGCATGTTTATGGTCGAAGGTGCCAAGAACTTTGTCGCTGGTCCATTCCGCCAGATGTACGAAGGCTTTCAACCGCTGGAAGATCTGGATCCATTGCCAGCTTATGTGCCTAACCGTGAATCCGTAGAGATCAACCCTGCGTTGGCCGCCAAATATCCACTCAATATCATCTCACCCAAGAGTCATGGTTTCCTCAATTCCTGTTATGCCAATGTGACTGAGAAGATCAAAGGGCAGGGCGAGCAATTCGTCATGATTCATCCGGCCGATGCCGATATGCGTGGCATCAATGAAGGTGCCAAGGTTAAGGTGTTCAACGATAGAGGTGCTTTTGAGGGTGATGCACGTATTACCAAAGATGTGAATCCGGGCATTATTGTCGCTACGCTGGGTTACTGGCGTCAGTTGAATAATGGGACGGTGAATTGCATCAGTTCAGCTGAGTTTGGAGATATGGGGCATTCGACTACATTTTCGGATAACTTGGTGGAAGTGACCTTGAGCTAAGTTGACAGTAGTGCAGAAAGACGGCCGCATAAGCGGCCGTTTTGTTTTTCAAGTAAAATTCAGGCATGAATATCTACTCCTTTGCCAAACCCCTATTGTTTCAACTGGATGCCGAACGCGCGCATGATCTGACTCTTAAAACGCTGAAGACTGCTGAAAAAGCTGGTCTCTTAGGGTTGCTTCCTGAAGTGCCCGCATGTCGGCCAAGGCAAGTGATGGGACTGACTTTTCCTAATCCGGTTGGTTTGGCTGCTGGCCTAGACAAGAATGCAGCTTATATCGATGGGTTAGCAGCACTGGGCTTCGGGTTTATTGAGGTGGGTACTGTCACCCCTCGACCACAACCGGGCAACCCCAAGCCACGCTTATTTCGTGTGAAAGAGGCGCAAGGAATTATCAACCGCTTTGGGTTTAACAATCTGGGTGTTGATCATCTGATTGAGAATGTGAAAAGCGCAGCGTACAAAGGCATACTGGGCATCAACATCGGTAAGAACTTCGACACACCGAACGAACGTGCCGTGGATGATTATCTGATTTGCATGCACAAGGTATATGCACATGCCAGCTATATCACGGTGAACATCTCATCTCCCAACACCAAAAACCTGCGCCAGTTACAGGAGAAGGACGCGCTTTCAGCGCTGCTTTCTACATTGAAGCAGGAGCAACAGGTGCTTGCGCAAACGCATGGTCGCTATGTGCCAGTGGCGCTGAAGATAGCGCCGGATCTGGAATTTGAGCAGGTATGCGAAATTGCAGATTTGCTGATGGAACACAAAATCGATGGCGTGATTGCGACTAACACTACGCTGGCGCGTGATGCGGTGAAAGGTATGCAGAACGCGGAAGAAACTGGGGGCCTATCTGGTGCGCCTGTGCGAGATAAATCAACAGTTGTCGTCCAGCAGCTGGCAACCCGTTTGGATGGTGCACTGCCAATCATTGGGGTTGGTGGCATACTCAATGGGCAGGATGCGCTTGAAAAAATTCAGGTAGGTGCGAGTCTGGTGCAGGTCTATAGTGGTTTGATCTATCGTGGGACTGATTTGATTCGCGAAGCATGCGAGACTATCGGTTAGGGAGAGCTATATCATGCAAAAAAATGTAGGCAATATTGATCGTGCTTTGAGGCTGCTTGCGGGGATTGTTTTATTGGCAATCCTGATATGGGGATTGCATCCGTGGCGCTGGGTCGGCTTGTTAGGCTTTGCTTATCTGGCAACTGGATTATTCCGCTGGTGCCCTGCCTATGCACTTTTTGGCATGAATACCTGCGAGGCGAACAAGCCGGAATAAATGGCTGTACCTATTCTGTACTCTTATAGGCGTTGCCCATATGCGATGCGGGCGCGTATGGCGCTGAGGTATGCTGGTATTGAGGTAGAGATACGCGAAGTTTCACTCAAACAAAAGCCTGCACACATGTTGCAGCTTTCGCCCAAGGGCACAGTTCCAGTTCTGGTGATGTCGGATAATGAAGTGATTGAAGAGAGTCTGGAGATTGCGCAATGGGCTTTGTCTCAGCATGATCCGGATGGCTGGCTAGTCAGTGCCAATGATGCAGAAGCACTAATTACTGAAAACGATGGCAGTTTCAAACAGGCACTGGATCGCTACAAATATGCGACACGCTTCCCTGAATATCCAGCTGAAACCTATCGGAAAGAGGGTGAAGTGTTTCTGGGTAAGCTGGAAGCCTTGTTGAATCAACATCAATATCTTTATGCGGATAAGATTAGCTTTGCAGATGTCGTTATCTTCCCATTTATTCGGCAGTTTGCGGCAGTAGATGCTGTTTGGTTTGAATCAGCCAACTATCCCAAACTCCAGGCGTGGCTGGATGAGTTGACTAGTACTGAATTATTTCAAAGTGTGATGCAGAAATACCCAGTCTGGGTAGCTTAGAAAGCTGGGTGGATTAGAACGCTATCCAATCCACCCGCCAGATTTTTACTGATTAGTGAACAACATCAGCCGCAGTTGGCAGCTCTGTGCCGACAGCATCATCGAAATCCAGTGTGATTTCGTCCTTGTCATCGACATCCACATGCACATGGCCACCATTAGCGAGTTTACCAAATAGCAGTTCGTCAGCCAGTGCGCGACGTATGGTGTCCTGTATCAATCGTGACATTGGACGTGCGCCCATCAGTGGATCAAAGCCCTTCTTACCGAGGTAGGCCTTGAGCTTGTCGCTGAAGGTAGCTTCCACTTTCTTCTCATGTAACTGATCTTCCAGCTGCATGAGGAACTTGTCCACTACACGCATGATGATTTCTTCAGACAGTGGCGAGAACGACACGGTCGCATCTAGACGGTTACGGAACTCAGGACTAAACAGACGCTTGATCTCAGCCAGTTCATCACCAGTATGTTTGCCCAGCGTGAAGCCAATACCCGTCTTGGAGATCGCTTCAGCACCTGCATTGGTGGTCATAATAATAGTCACATTGCGGAAATCAGCCTTGCGACCATTGTTATCAGTCAATGTGCCATGATCCATTACCTGTAGCAGGATGTTGAAAATGTCCGGATGGGCTTTTTCAATTTCATCTAGCAATAACACGCAATACGGATGCTTGGTGATTGCTTCAGTCAACAGACCACCCTGTTCAAAACCAACATAGCCAGGAGGCGCACCAATCAAGCGTGATACAGCATGGCGTTCCATGTATTCGGACATGTCAAAACGTACCAGCTCAATGCCCAGTGTATAGGCCAGCTGACGCGCAACCTCGGTCTTGCCGACACCAGTAGGGCCAGAGAAGAGGAATGCGCCAATCGGCTTCTGCGTGCTGCCCAAGCCACTACGCGCCATCTTGATGGCAGATGACAAGGCATCGATGGCTTTATCCTGACCAAATACCACAGATTTCAGATCACGATCCAGGGTCTTCAGTGCGTTACGGTCATCGCTGGAAATGTTCTTGGGTGGAATCCGTGCCACCTTGGCAATAATATCTTCAATTTCCTTGTTGCCGATGACTTTCTTCTGCTTGGATTTCGGCAGAATACGTTGCGCAGCACCAGCCTCATCAATCACGTCGATAGCCTTATCTGGCAAGTGACGGTCGTTGATATATCGAGCTGAAAGCTCTGCAGCCGTGCTGAGTGCGCCAGCCGTGTATTTCACACTATGGTGTTTCTCGAAGCGTGACTTGAGGCCTTTCAGAATCTCTACAGTTTCGGCAACGCTAGGTTCTTCCACATCGATTTTCTGGAAACGACGTGACAGCGCATGATCTTTCTCAAAGATGCCTCTATATTCCTGATAGGTGGTTGCACCTATGCATTTCAGCGTGCCGTTCGAGAGCGCAGGCTTTAATAAGTTTGAGGCGTCCAGCGTGCCGCCACTGGCAGCACCAGCACCAATCAGGGTATGGATTTCGTCGATAAACAATACAGCATCTGGTTGCTCGGCCAGTTTCTTCATGACAGCTTTGAGGCGTTGCTCGAAGTCACCACGGTATTTTGTTCCGGCCAGTAGTGAGCCCATATCCAGTGAGTAGATCACGGCATTGGCCAGTACGTCAGGCACGTTGCCTTCAACGATGCGGCGAGCCAAGCCTTCTGCAATCGCAGTTTTACCGACCCCAGCTTCACCAACCAGTAATGGGTTGTTTTTGCGGCGACGGCATAATGTCTGAATCACGCGTTCAAGCTCCAGCTCACGACCAATCAGCGGGTCGATCTTGCCAGCAATCACTTGCTGGTTCAGATTGAGTGTGTAGTTTTCCAGTGCACCATTCGGTGAGGCTTCGGTATCGGCTTCCTGTTCGGTTTCAGCCCGTTTGTTGGAGGTGGTGTTGTCTGCCACCTTGGCTACGCCGTGTGAGATGAAATTAACGACATCCAGACGAGTCACGCCTTGCTGATGCAGGAAGAAAACTGCATGTGAATCTTTCTCGCCATAGATAGCTACCAGCACATTGGCACCTGTGACTTCTTTTTTGCCGGATGATTGAACATGCAGAATCGCGCGTTGTATGACGCGCTGAAAGCCCAGAGTTGGCTGGGTATCGACTTCTTCGCTACCTTCAACCGTTGGAGTGTGTTCTTCGATATAGCCGTTTAGCTCGGTACGCAGGTTATCCAGATTGGCACCGCAAGAACGCAAGACTTCAGCCGCAGTTGGGTTGTCTATCATTGCCAGTAACAGATGCTCGACCGTAATCAGCTCGTGCCGCTTTTGGCGTGCATCCATAAAGGCCATGTGTAACGAAACTTCTAATTCTTGCGCAATCATTTTTGGCACCTTAATAAATTAATACTGCTGGCTGCGAGTGCTTTGCTTTCAAAATCATTACACCCATTTTGTAGGTGCTGGCTTTGGGCACAATTCAATCTTCGCTCATTCCTTGCCTTACTACTCGATATATCTACGGAATTACGCAAATATATTGTTAAGCCATTTCCATCGTGCATTGCAGCGGATGCTGGTGCTCACGTGCAAAATCAAGAACCTGATTCACTTTGGTTTCAGCAATGTCGTGTGGATAAACACCACAAACACCTGACCCTTCAGTATGAACTTTGAGCATAATCTGCGTCGCTTGTTCAAGATTCTTGCTAAAAAATTTCTGCAAAATCTGTACTACAAACTCCATGGGTGTGTAGTCGTCATTTAACAAAATGACTTTATACATGGATGGAGGCGCAGTCTTAGCCGGGTTACTGACTACACTGGTATTGTCTTGGTGCTTGGTTGCCATATCTAAGGCTTATTTTGAGCCGAATCCAGAATTTTTCAAGCCCGAAATTAAAAGGGTTATTGAGTTCTTATTAAGATTATCTTGAGAACAGTCGCAATATCCGTACTTCTTATGGATATATACGGACACTTTTCACAATTCTTTCATGCGTTTGCATGATTTCCAGGGTGTGACGCCCAATTTTAAAACTAGTGCTAGGCTCGGGAATATCTTCAAAATGCTCCAGAATCAGGCCATTCAGGGTTCTCGGGCCATCTAGCGGCAAGCTTAAACCGAGCTTTTTGTTGAGGTCACGTAATGCACTCGTTCCATCCACCACCCAGCTACCATCTTCTTCTTGATGATAGGTGCTAGTTCGTATCGGCGATTGCGTTGTGAAGTCACCGATAATCTCCTCAAGTATATCTTCGAGTGTGAGCAGGCCTTTCAGTTCACCGTATTCATCAACTATCAATGCGATGCGGTGCTGCTTCTCCTGGAACTGTTGCATTTGCGTGTAAAGCGGCGTGCCGGAAGGAATGAAATAGGGGTCGGTCATGATCTCTTTCAAACCCTCAATATCAAGATTGCCATCACGCAGCTGATTCATTACGCGGCGCAGGTGGATAATGCCGATGATCTCTTCGGAGTTGCCTTCACGCACTGGCAAACGTGTGTGATGGCTGGTGGAGATATGTTGAATAATGTCTTCAAGCGGGGCATCAATATTGACGGCCTCAATCTGAGTATGCGCAGTCATGACGTCATCTACTGTAATTTTCTCAAGCTCGAACAGATTGAGCAGAATCGCACGATTTTTCTTGGGGATATAGCCGCCGGCATCCAGCACAATACTACGTAACTCCTCCATGGAAATAGCGTGAGAAGTCTCCGCGAAATTAACCTTGATGCCAACGATACGGAGTAGACCCTTTACAAACAGATTCGTAAACCAGATTGCTGGATAAAGTATCTTGATTAACGGATATAGAATATAGCTGTAGAAAAATGCCAGTCGCTCCGCATAAGCGGCCGCGATGACCTTAGGCGTAATCTCGCCAAAAATCAGAATGACAAATGTTACAGTAAGCGTGCCAATGACCAGACCTACATTGCCATCACCCAGCAGCTTGTGGGAAATATCATCACTGATGGTCGCAATCGAGACAGCAGCAAATGTATTGCCTAACAGGATGGCACCTAGCAGATGGTCTGTTTTTTGTAATAAGGCTTGTGCTAGGCGAGCGCCGCGATGACCATCTTTTGCCATATGGCGCAGCCGGTAACGGTTGAGCGACATCAGGCTGGTTTCAGCGCTGGAAAAAAACGCTGACAACACTAAGAGTAATGTGAGAGCTACAAGCTTGAGGGATAAGGGAAGGTCGTCCAAAGGGGAAACATTAAAATGAAGATGGTTTAGTTTCCCCGCTTTGGGTGAGGCTTGTCAAGGTGAAGCGGGCACTGACTTAATCACGTTTGAGATTAAGTCAGGCGTGGATCATGCGTCGGCTGCTTTTTTATCGGAGCCGCCTATCAATGTCTCGCGGGATACACCCAGCCACATGGCGATCGGGCTAGCGACCAGCACAGATGAGTAGATGCCGAACAGAATGCCGATGGTCAGCGCCAGTGCGAAGTTGTGTAACACTTCGCCACCGAAGAACAGCATGGAGCAAACCATGGTTTGCGTCATCGCGTGCGTAATCACGGTACGTGACATGGTTCTGGTGATCGCGTTGTTAATCACTTCGGCGACACCTGCTTTACGCATCTTACGGAAGTTTTCACGTACCCGGTCGAATACCACT
>Ga0265327_10002681_pt1 | contig 18268 bp, 16 predicted proteins | sample 41621metaG_FD_202089 | JGI IMG/M metagenome (GOLD analysis project Ga0265327, IMG submission 202089) | Rhizosphere microbial communities from Carex aquatilis grown in University of Washington, Seatle, WA, United States - 4-16-21 metaG | ecosystem: Host-associated > Plants > Roots > Rhizosphere...
ACCCTGCGGCCCGTCGCCCGTGGTGCCGAAACGGTTCCGGCGTTGCGCCCGCGACGTGCTGTTGCTGCATTTTACAGTGCGCGTCAAGGGTTCCTGCAGCACCCCTGTCCCCGGTCCCCCACGACCGCCCCGCGACGACGTGTCCGAGCCCTCACCTCAGCGGCCGGTCGACCCTTCCGGCCAGGGCACAAGACCTTCTCCAACCCCCGCCTCCACCACCGCCCGCTCGAGTTGGCGCTGGGCCTCGGCCACCTCGTCGGCCTCGGCCGCGGAGCCGAGCGACCCCTGGGCGAGGGCTTCTCCCTCCCCCCAGGCCTCGAGCTCGTCGCGGCGCACCAGCCGAAGGGCGCGCACGACGGGTCCGTCGGCCACCGGGACGGCCCGCGCCAGGTGGCGGTCGTAGGTGACGAGCAGCCGGGGCAGGACCACCCGGACGTATCCCGCCAGACGCGACCGCGTCGGGGCCGTCTCGGCCAGCGTGTCGACCAGCGGTCCAAGGGTCGGGCCGGCCGGCCGGGTGAGCCGCTCTCGGTCGGTGCCGTCGAGCGCCGGGAGACGGGCTTCGAAGAGCTCGGCGTGCCACGCGTGCTCGGTGCTCACGCGGTCGAAGAACACCTGCACGGCCGGGAGGTCGGCGTCGGCCGCCCAGGCCCCGGTCAGCTCGAACAGTCGACGCTCGGTCCAGCGGTAGGCGCCGATGAGTTCCGCCGCGCGCAACAGCGGCAGCGCGCCGGTCGAGTTGTCCTCACCCATGGCGCGCCGTCCCGACGGATGTGGCCGACATCCGGTAGCGGTTGGTGATCGGGATCCGGCGGTCCTTGCCGAAGGCCTTGGTGGTGATGCGCACGCCCGGTGGCATCTGCCGACGCTTGTACTCGGCGCCGTCGACCAACCCCACGACGCGGCGCACCAGGTCGGGGTCGTAGCCGTCGGCCACCAGGTCGGCCGCCGTGCGGTCCTGCTCGACGTAGGCCGCGAGCACCGGGTCGAGCAGCTCGTAGGGGGGCAGGGACTGGTCGTCGCGCTGGTCGGGTCGGAGCTCGGCCGAGGGGGCCTTCTCGAGCACGGTGGCCGGAATGGGGCCGACCTGTCCCGCCGCCTCGGCCCGAACGTTGCGGTCGCGGCACAGCTCGTAGACCAGGGTCTTGGGCACGTCCTTGATGACGGCGAACCCCCCGGCCGAGTCGCCGTAGAGGGTGGAGTAGCCGGTGGCCATCTCGGACTTGTTGCCGGTGGTGAGCACGATGGCCCCGGTGGCGTTGGAATAGGCCATGAGCAGCACGCCGCGCACCCGCGACTGCAGGTTCTCGTCGACCAGGCCACTCGGCGCGTCCCCCAGGACGGGGGCGAGCAACTGGGCGAAGGCCGTGTGCGCTTGTTCGATCGGGATCTGGTGGAGGGTGATCCCCAGCCGTGTGGCCAGCGTCTCGGCGTCGCTGATCGACCCGGAGCTCGAGTAGCGAGACGGCATGGCCAGCCCCGTCACCCGGTCGGACCCGAGCGCGTCGACGGCCACGGCGGCCACCAGCGACGAGTCGATGCCGCCCGAGAGTCCGATCACCGCGCCGGTGAATCCGTTCTTGCCCAGGTAGTCGCGGGTGCCGAGCACCAGGGCCTCGTAGACCTCGGCCGCGTCGGCCAGCGGCTCGGCCGTCTCGGGGGCGAGCACCCTGGCGTCAGGGGACCTCACCACCTGCGAGCGCACCTCGACGACCGAGGGGCTGGGCCCGCCCCGTCGTGCCAGGGGGACGTCGACCACCACCAGGTCCTCTTCGAACTGTGCGCCGGCCGCCAGCAGGGTGCCGTCGGCCCCCACCACCAGGCTCGCCCCGTCGAAGACCAACTCGTCCTGGCCACCCACCTGGTTGACGTAGACGATCGGGCAACCCGCCTCGGCCGCCCGCTCGACCAGCATCGCCATCCGCTCGGCCCTCCGCCCGCGCGAGTACGGGGAGGAGTTGATGTTGACGACCACCTCGGCACCGGCCCGCCCGAGGTCGGACACCGGGCCTCGGGGTGACCACACGTCCTCGCAGATCGAGACGCCCACCGCGTTGTCACCCACTCCGAAGAGCGGCGGCAGCCCCTCACCTGGCACGAACCATCGCTGCTCGTCGAAGACGCTGTAGTTGGGGAGCAGTCGCTTGCGGTAGATGCCGCGCACCTCACCCTCGGCGCACAGGGCGGCGGCATTGGCCAGCCAGGCCGAGGGGCCGTAGAGGTGAGGCTGTGGCGCCGGTCGGTCGATGGGCTCGACGAACCCGACCACCGCCACGGTGGACGAGCTGGCCGAGGCCACCTTCTCCAGTGCGGCCACGTTGTCGGCCACGAACCCCGGCTTGAGCAGCAGGTCCTCGGGCGGGTACCCGGTGATGGTCATCTCGGGGAACACGCAGACGTCGGCGCCCGCGGACTCCGCCGCGCGCAAGGCGGCGACGATCCGTTCGACGTTTCCCTCGAGGTCGCCTACCACGGTGTTCAGCTGGGCGGCTGCCACCCGCAGGTACATGGAACGAGCCTAATGGGGAGCCTGGGCCCCACTGCCTGGAGGACGTCGGCGGACCGCCCGAACCGCTGTCAACCCGGGAGGCGCCGCCACACCGACGGCGGCAGCAGCCGCAGGAGAACCGAGACCCAGCGCAGCACGCCCGGGGCCCAGATCACCCGTTGGTCGGCGGCGATCCCCCGGCGCACCGCCGCCGTGACTTCCTCGGGCGAGACGGCGAAGGGCGCTGGTTTGTGGCCCGCCGTCATCTTGGAGTGCACGAAGCCCGGCCGGACTACGTGCAGCGACACGCCCGAACCGACGAGCTCGTCGGCCAACGCCATGGCGAAGGCATCGAGGCCCCGCTTGGCCGAGCCGTAGAGGGCGTTGGCCGGGCGCACCCGGACCCCGGCGATCGTCGAGAGCACGACGATCCGCCCCTGGCCCTGGGTGCGAAGGCGCGTGGCCACCTCGGCCAGGGCGGCCGCCGGCCAGGTGAAGTTCACGGTCACCATCTGGGCCACCCGCTCGGGGCTGGCCATGTCGCGGTCTTGGTCGCCCAACTCCCCGACGGCCACCACCACCAGATCGACCGACCCGCCGGCCGCCGCCTCGCACTTGGCCACCACGTCGCCGGCGCCCGCCGGGTCGATGGCGTCGAACACGACGGTCGGCGCCGCCTGGGCACCACTCGCCAACAGGCGGGCCGCTGCCTGGTCGAGCCGCCGGGGATCCCGCCCGGCCAGGACGACGGTCCCGCAGCCCTCGGCCACCAGGGTGTCGATCAGCGAGGTGGCGATGTCCGAGGTCCCCCCCAGCACCACCACGGACTGCGGACGGCCAAAGGCGTCAAGCACGATCTGCACCCCGCGTCCTCGTCGCGGTCAGGCCAATCCGGCGTGACAGATCCGAACCGAGGACACCGTGTGGGTCGACCCTGGCCCGCACCGCCGCCAACTCGTGCGCCCGCGGGTACATGGTGGCGAAGCATTCCGGGGAGAGCCTGGCGTCCTTGGCGAGGTACACCCGGCCCCCGACGCCGGCCACCAGATCGTCCAACCGGTCGAGCAGCGACGGAAGCCGCTCGGGTCCCACCGGGAAGTCGAGGGCGAGGGTCCACCCCTCCATTGGGAAGGACAACGGTCCCGGATCGCCCGGCCCGAAGCGCTTCAAGACGGTGAGCGACGAGGGCACGCCGGCGTCGGCGATCATGGCCACGGCCCGGTGCACCACCTCGCCATACGACGGGCCTACCACGAACTGGTACTGCACGAACCCCGCGTGGCCGTAGAGGCGGTTCCAGTCCCCCACGATGTCGAGGGGGTGGAAGAAGGACCCCATCGAGTCCAGCGCGCCCCTCTCGTGCCGTGGCGACCGGCGGAACCACAGCTCGTTGAAGAGCCGCACCGTCGCCGCGTTGACCAGGCCGTTCGGGACCCGCCTCGGCACACTGAGGCGGGTTCGGTCCGGCACGGCGAACGGCGAGCCCGACCGTGGACCGAGCGCGGCCCGTGGCGCGTGGTCGCCGCGGTTCAAGACCGACCGGCCGTGGCCGCGCCCGCCCGAGCAGTCCAGCCAGGCCACCGAGTAGCGGTGATCGGCGTCGGTCTCCTCCATGGCGGCCATTACCGCGTCGAGGTCGCCGAAGCGGTCGGTGTCCACCAGCATCCAGCCGGTCTCCACCGGCATGAGGCGGAGGGCGGCTGACGTGACGGCACCGGTGAGGCCCATGCCGCCGGCCGTGGCCCAGAACAGCTCGTCGTCGAGCTCGGGACCGACCCGCTGGCTGCCGGCCGGCGTCGACAGCGTGAGCTCGGTCACGTGCGAGCAGAAGCTGCCGTCGAGGTGGTGGTTCTTCCCGTGGACGTCGGCCGCCACCGCGCCACCGATCGTCACCTGCCGGGTGCCGGGGGTGACCGGCACGAACCATCCCTGGGGCAGCACCCGCCGGAGCAGCGCGTCGATGCTCACCCCCCCGCCCACCTCGACCACGCCGGTGGCCGGGTCCACCTCCCCGATGGCGTCGAAGGCTGACATGTCGAGCACCACGCCCCCGGCACACTGGGCGGCGTCGCCATAGCTGCGGCCGAGTCCGCGCGGGATCACCGGTCCGCCGGGCGACCGGCCCTCCGGGCCCCGGCCGAGAACGGCCCGGGCCAGGTCGGCAGGGCCTTCGGGCCGCACCAGCGTGGCGGCCGAGGCGGGCGTGCCGCCCCAGCCGGTGAGCACGGCCGGCCCATCGGTGCTCGGTCCCGGCCCACCGGGCGGCGGCTCGGTTCCGGCCATGCCGTCGGCTATCGGGTCGCGGACACGAGCCAAGAGGCGAGGTCGGTGCACCGGGACCGCCTCCTGGGCGACCCCGGGGCTGTCAGGCTTCACCCGTAGATGCCGATCGAGAACAGCACGACCCACAACACGGCCAGCACTTGCAGGGACCGCTCGTGGAGCACGAGCTCTTCGGGTGCCCCCGCCTTCCCGGCGTCGACCAGCCGCAGGACGATGAGCAGGCCGACGACCACCGGTACCACCGTGAGCTGTATCCAGATGAAGTGGTGACCGGCCCGCGACAGGAGCCCGGTCCTCTCGAAGGCCCACAGGCAGTACGCGGTGACGGTGACCGACGCCGTGAGGACGAGGGTGGAACGTAAGAACGTCTCGGTGTACTGCTCAAGGACGGCCCGGTGCCGGCCCCGGTCGTCTCCCAGCATGCGGTGCTCGGACGCTCGCTTCCCGGTCACCACGAAGAGCGCACCGAAAGAGGTCACCACCAGCAGCCAGTTGGAGAGTGGCACGTGGGTGGCAACACCACCGGCGATGGCCCGCAGCACGAAGCCCGAGGCCACGGCCACCAGTTCGATCACCGGCTCACGCTTCAAGTAGAAGGAGTACGAGATACTGATGGCCGCGTAGAGGCCGACCACCAGCACCATCTCCCACCCGGCCAGGGCCCACGAGCCGGCCACCGCGCCGAGCAACAGTGCTGCCGCCACGCCGACGGCCAAACGGGGCGACACCGCTCCGGCCGCCACCGGGCGGCGGCGCTTGTCGGGGTGCAGCCGATCGGCCTCCACGTCGGCCACGTCGTTGAGTAGGTACACACCCGAGGCCGCCGCGCAGAGGAGCCAGAAGGCGGCCACGGCCCGACCCAGCTGCCCGGGGTGGGACAGCACGCCGGCCGAGGCCGGCGCCACGAACACGAGCACGTTCTTCGCCCACTGCCGGGGCCGGAGCGCCCGCACCAGGGCGAGCGCGGCCGCCCCGCGGTCCGACGACAACGGACCCCCACCGCTGACGTCGGGCTGGACGGCGGCTGGCCGGACTCCGGCTGCCATGGTCCGCGCCGCCTCGGCGCCGGACGGTGACATGGCGTCCATCTCAGGCACCCTTACCCGAGCCCGCCGTTCGGGTCCGGGCCGAGACCGATCTCTGGGACGAGGCGCCGACCGTGGAGCCAGCCGACGTCGGTGCCGCCGACATGGTGATGAAGTCCCTCGCCCACCAGCTCTCGAAGTACCGGGCGGGCGTCCCGGCCATCGAGTGGAGCAGCTCGGTCCCGTTGGAGGCGGCGGCATGCGCACCGGTCGACGGGTCGTAGGTGGTGTAGTTCACCCATGTCGTGTTGATGTCGAGCTCCATCGCCCGCACGGTGCCTGCCCGGATCAGCAGGTTGGCCAGGTCCGTGATGTTGAGCCCAGGTCCGCCCACGTACACGAGCGCTCCGTCGGCCGTCACCCCGAGCCCCGAGCGCCAGACGTAGACCTGGTTGCCGAGCGTGAACCCCCATTTGGTGGTGTCCGCGCCATTGAGGCCCGGCACGGGCTGGCCGCCGTCGACGAGGAGGTCCAGGTTCTGCCGGACCGACACGACGTTTGAGGACATGGAGACGTCACGCCCCCACTGGCCGACGGTCGATGCGCCATCGGCGTAGATGACGAACGAGGCGGCGCCCGTGCGTAGCGGGATGACGGTCTTGCCGTCGGTGTAGTACCCGCCCTGCGCCCCCGACATCAAGAAGCCGGCGTTGAAGGCGGCCACCAGACTGCCGGACGCGTTAGCCGAGATCGGCGCGGTGTCGGGGTAAGGGCCGCCACCGGGGATCTGGCTGCCCGAGTAGAGCGTGGCCTTCAAGAGCTTGGTGTCCATCCACGCCACACCTGAAACGTAACTGGTGTGGACGGCGTCGGGGCGAAGCGTCGTCGTGTAGATGGCGGGGATGCCGCCGACCGTCCGACCCGCCGGCGACCACTGCCCCTCGCCGGGGATCGCCGGGCTGGCGAAGGGCTCTATAGGGGCTGGCGCCGTGAGGTGGGCCGGCGCCGAGGTGGCGGCGGCGGTCGGGGTGGTGGAGGGCTGCTTGATGGCGCCGACAGGAGGCTTGCCACCGACCTTGGGCGGGTGGTGGCTATACCACTCGTTCTCGGCCCAGTTAACCACCGAGGCTGCCCCGTGCTGGCGGGCCCACTCGGCGAAACGCGCCGAGAGGGAGCTGCCGTACGTCTTGTTGGTGAGGGCACCGCCCAACGAAATGGCCGTCCAGATCACGATCACCCCGAGCACCACGGCGATGGCCGCCTTGATCCGCCGGCGGCGGTAGGTGGAACCAGGTTTCACATGGAGGGGGAGACGCCGCTCACTCATCGGCGGCCTTCGATCAGGTGCAGCGCCAACCGCGGGCAACCGGTGACGGCCCGACGGGCGTGCTCTTCTAAATCGTAGGGGATGTCGTCGCCGTCGACGATCGGATAGCCCCACGGGTCGAGTTGGATCCGCTCGGGGAACAGCTCTGCGCAGACGCCGTGGCCGTCGCAGGCCGTCGGGTCGGTGAGGAGCGTCAGCAATCGCTTCACGTGCCGGACCTCCCTGCGCGCGCTCCTTGTTGTCGAAGTACGCGGGGCGCGGCTGCGCTCAGCAAGCTGGGACGTGACGGAAGGAGCACCTTAGCCACCCGCCGTCCGGACAATGGTCCGATGGGCGGTCGGTCCGCCGGCCGGCGAACCGTGGCCGGCGGCTGAGCCCGACAGCCAGGGCCCCACCAGCGGCGCCGTCACCATCGCCAACAACATGCCCAATGCCAGCGCGCCCAACACGGCCCACTGCCGGGCGCCGGCGCCGCGCACCTGGCGTCGGGTCCGGCGGTAGAGGTCCCGGGGGACGAGCCGGGCCGTCTCGGCAATATGCGCCAGCACGTGCACCGTCATCACGCAGAACCACAGAACGAAGCTCACCTGGTGGAGCTGGAGCAGCGGCGGACGCACCCCGGTGGGCGCCAACAGCAGGGCGATGCCGCTCGCGAGCAGCACCAGCGTCAACACCACCACCAACGGTCCGAGCAGTCGGAGACCGGCGGGCGGGGGGCCTTTCCGGCGGTACTCGGGTGCACCGAGGTAGTAGCGGGCGAACCGCCAGAGCGTGCTCCCGACCTTGAGCAGCACCGGCGGGAGCACGAGCATCCCGAGCACCACGTGCGCGGTCAGGAGCGAACGGACACGCAGCACGGTGACGCCCTCGGCCGCGAAAAGCACCAGCAGGACGGCGGCCGTCGTCCCGGTCAGCCGGGCGTTCCCTTCCACGCCCTCGTCCCCATCGTCAGAACCAAGCGGTCGGTCGTCGGGGTCGGCATCTCTGGGAGGGTGGGTCACCACGACCTCCCAGGCCGCAACCGAGGAACGGGTGAACTCCGACCGGCGTGGAACCGACGGCGGGGACCCGCTCGTCCCTCCCACCCAGCGCACCTCTCCCACTGTCTCCTCGCGTGGCCGGTGGTAGCGGGTGCGTGGACTGGCCAAGGGGCTGTTCGGCCTCATGGCGCTCATGGCGCGGCCACCCGAAGGCGCTGACGGCTGGCCGGGATCGGCAAGAAGGCGGGACCCGTCGAAGCACGGCACGGACCCTGCCGTTGATGAGCGGCGATCTCATCCGAGAAGACGGCCACGGCACTGCGGACGAAACGGGCGACGCCGTCGGGGTGCCGGCAGGCGCCGCGACCTTCAACCAGGTCGGCCAGGCCCAGGATGTCGGGCACGGCGCGGGACCGGCGAGCGGGCCGGCCGAAGGCGAGGGTGTCGAGATGGGCGACGAGCTCGCCGAGCCCGTTGACGCAGGGACCGCACTGCCCGGCGCCCTGGGCGTCCATGTAGCGGACCACGTTGGCCACCTCGGCGAGCGGACAGTGCCCGCTCGGAAGGAGGACCACCACCCCCGCGCCGAGCGTGGCTCCGGCCCGGCGCACCGAGCGCTCGTCCAGACGCAGTCCGAAGACGGCGTCGGTCTTCACCCAGGTGCCGCCGTAGCCGCCCAGCAGCACCCCGCGGTACTGCCCGGCGTCGTCGGGCATCAGGCCGAGAACGTGGTCGAGCGGCGCCCCGAGCGACGCCTCGACCACCGTGGGCCCCGACCAACGGCCGGTGACCGTGAGCAGCATCGATCCAGGAGCCTCGGCCGTCCCGACCGAGCGGAACCAGGCGGCACCGTAGCGCGCTACCAGGGCCACGTGGGCCAGCGTCTCGGCATTCTGCACGAGCGTCGGACGCCCCCCGACCCCGCGGTCGCGGATCGAACGGAGGCCGACGAACGAGGGGGCCGGCTGGGGCCGCCCGTTGAGGACGTTCACCGCGGCGGACTCCTGCCCGGAGATGAAGGCCTCCGGCGCCGTCACCACCTCGATGCCGATCCGGTCGATTCCCCGAGCCCGACGTTCGTCCACCGCTCGCTGCACGCCGGCCGCAGCGGTCCGCGGCACGTAGGCCACGACCCGGTCCGCCCCCACCGCGGCCGCGGCCACGCCGGCGCCGTCCAGCACCAGGTGGGGCACGCGGTGCAGCAGGAGGGCGTCTTTGCGGCTCGCCGGCTCGCCCTCTGCCCCGTTGGCCACCACCACCGGGGTGCGCAGCCGCCGTCCACCGACGGCACGCCATTTGGTCGCCACCGGGAACCAGGCACCGCCGTGGCCGACCAGGCCGCTCGCCTCGACCTCGTCGAGCAGCTTGGCGCCGTGGCGGGTCACCGCCAGCGGACCCCACCGAGCGAGGTGGTCGGTGAGCTCGACGGTGCCGTCACCGGCGTCGATCCCGGCCAGCAGTCGGGGTAGACGGCCTGCCGGGGGCGCATCACCCCTGGTCAGTTCGGTTGCCGTGGCCGTCATGCCGAGCTCCCCGACACTGTGCCGGTCACGGTGCCCGCGGCCTGATCGATGACCAGCTGAAGTACCAGGTTGAGGGGGCCGTTCGGTCCGCTCAGGCTGACGTTGATCGTCGACCCGTCGAGCGCGGTGACGGTGCCGTTGTCCTGGCCGAAGGTGACGGTGCTCGACGACATCTGCACGCCGCCGCGATCGGGCGTCCCGGTCAGTCGCACGTCGATCGGAGAGGAGGTGGTGGGCAGGGTGAGCTTGAGATCCACCTCGGTCTGGTCGTCAGAGACCAGCTTCGACGTGACCGTCCCGGTCACCGCCGCCGTGAAGGGGGTGGACGGGAGGCCGCTGCCGACTTGGGTCTTGGCGGGGACCGTCGTGGTGGTCGACGTCGGTGGCGCCACCCCGTGTGCGAGCTGCGACAACACCGCGCTCGAGGTTCCGGACCGATGTGACCAGCCGGGGCGAAGAGGACCAGTCAGCGCGAAGAGTGCCGTGGCGACGAGGACGACAATTCCTGACACTGCGGCGGCCACCCGCAAGCCCGCCCGTGGGCTGGGCAGATGGACGAGACGCCAGCCGAGCGCAGCGGCGACGCCTACAGCGCACAGCACGTAGACGACCAGGGCCAGCGACACACGGGTATCGCTGCCCGAGCCGAGGCCGTGCAACATCGCCACCGGCCAGCAGGCGTAGGCGAGCCAGTGCACGCCCCGCCACGCGCGGGCGCCGATGCGCCGGCGCAGTGCGCTGGTGACGACCACTGCCAGCAGCAGGTCGAGCGCCAGGGCCCCGAGCCCCACGTAGATCGGGCGGTAGGGGGAGGCGAACGGCACGACGGCGTCGGCCAGGCTGATCGGGACATAGCCGTCAGCCACGGTGGTGAGCACGTGCACCGCGATGAGCACGATGCACAAGAGCGACAGGTTCCGGTGCAGGCCCTGGGAGAGGAACCTCGGCCAGCGCGCTGACGTCCAGCCAACGGTGGACAGCAGCCCGAGCACGACGGTGGCCGAGAGGAGGATGAGGGCCACCAGACCGGTCGAGCGCGTCAGGTACCAATACGCGGTCGAGCCGTGGCCGACGGTGGCGATGACCGGGCTCATCCCGCCTCTCCGGGGCGGGCAATCCCGTCGTCCTCGGGCCAACCCCCCAGGTACTGGACCTGGCCGTTCGCCGCCACCAACCGCGCCGGCAGGGCCAGCGACTCGAGCCAGTACGGGGCGTCGACGCCCTTCACCAACGCTGCCGTGGCGGCCGCGTTGGCATGGAGGCACGAGCCGGCGGCCACCGACACGGTCCGCCACACCGGCATCACCGGCAGCCCCGTCGCCGGGTCCACGACGTGGTGGACGTCGTGGGTGCCGAGCCGCCACCGTCGGGCAAGCAGGCCTGAGGTTGCCAGGCCGCCGGTCGAGATCGAGACCGCAGCAACCGGATCGGCATCGTCGCAACGATCGGCCAACCCGACGGAGAAGCCTCCGTCGGGCGCGGCGCCTCCCACCGCCACATCGCCGCCGAGCGACACGAGAACCCCGCAATCGAGACGAGTCCCCACCTTGGAGGCCACGCGGTCGGCCACCGTTGCCTTGGCGGTGGCCCCGAGATCGAGCAGGGTCCCGGGTGCGGTCCTCACCGACGAGGTCCGGCGATCGATCTCGACGCTGCGCCAACCGGCAACCGGGTGCGGTAGGGGCAGGAAACCGTCGACGCCGGACGCAAGGTCGGAAATGTCGCGGTCGTACCCGAGCCGGCACAGCGCCGCTCCCACCGTCGGATCCACGGCCCCGCCGGTGGCGCAGGCCACCCCGATGGCCGCATCCAGCAGGTCGAGCAAGTCGGAGCTCGCCGGGGTACGCGTGCCGGCGGCCAGATGCAGGCGCGAGACCTCCGAGTCGTCACGAAAACGGTTGGCCAACAGGTCCATCCGCTCGATCTCCTCGTCGAGGATCCGTACGGCGCCGACCAGCTGCGCGGGGTCGGTCACGAGCAGCTCCATCGGGGTGGACCAAGCCATGCGGCGGTGGCGGAGCATCGGCTGCGCGGCGGTGACCACCGCGCTCAGCTGGCCCCGCTCGTGGCGACCGGCGGCGACGAGGCGCGCGCCGGCGCTTGTGGTGCCGGGCTGGCTGTGGATGTGGCTGTGGCTGTGGCCTGACGCGATGTTGTGGTCGTGCTCTGCCTTGTCGTTGTGTTCTGCCCGGCAGCTGTCGATGTGGCAGGTGCAACGGCGCCTGGAGTCGTGGTGGTCGTCGATGCGCCGGTGGAGCCGGTCGCCCCGCTGTGATGACCAGGGAGGGCCTTGCCGAGGTAGACGGACAGCACTCCGACCGCCACGACAATGGCGATCCCGACCGTCCTCGTCGTCTTGGCGAGTCGGGAGAGAGCGGCGTCCCGGCGTAGGGGGGCAGCGCCGAGGCGGGAGCGGCTCGGTGGGCGATGCTGGGTCATGCCTCGAATGATGCGGGCTGAACGTGACAGCGGAGTGAAACAGCTCGCCCCGCGGATAAGAACGACGTAAGACCTGGTCAGTGCCTAGGGCGTTGCCGAGACGGCACCTTTCGAGCGGCCGTCTCCGGGGAGCCTCCCGGTGGCGTCGGTGGCGGGCCCTGCATCGGTTCCCGAGCCCCCGGTCCTGGCGTCCCTTCCGCCACTCGGACTCCGCCGGTCGGCCACCCGACGCCACCAGACCTCCATGCGGGCGCCCCCGATCGGCGCCCGGCCGATGGACCAGCTGCCACCGGTCATCCGCACCACCGAGTCGGCGATGGCCAGACCGAGACCCGCGCCCTTGGAGTCGCTGGTGGCGCGATGAAAGCGGTCGAAGACCGTGGCCCATTCCTCGGGTGGGATGCCGGGTCCACTGTCGTCGACCCTGAGACGGACACGGCCGCCGGCCGAGTGGACCGTCACCTCGACCTGGCCGCCGTCCCCGGCGTACTTGCAGGCGTTGTCGAGCAACACTCCCGAGAGGCGGTCGATCCACTCGGGCTGGGCGGGGATCGGGCAGCGGGGCTCTCCTTCGCCGTGGAACGTGAGCAGCACGCCTTCTCTCGCCGCCACAGCCTGGAACCGCTCGGTGCACGCTGCCACGACAGCCGCCACGTCCACGCGCTCGGAGGCCGCCTCGGCGGGACCATCGTCGGCCCTGGCCAGCCAGAGGAGATCCTCGACGATCCGGCGCAGTCGCCGTCCCTCCCCGGCGATTCGTTGCAGCACCGCCTCGTACTCCTCAGGGGTCCTGGTGCGGCGGAGCGCCAGGTCCACTTCAGCCTCGACCACCGTGAGCGGGGTGCGCAGCTCGTGCGATGCATCAGCGGTGAATTCCGCCTGTCGGCGGCGGATGAGGTCGAGGGGGGCCGACGCGCGCAACCCGACGACGAGCGCGCCGCCGAACGCGGCCAGTGCCAGCACGATGCCGAAGATCAGTTCGGGAACCAGCAGCACGGACCGGACCCGGCTGATTTCAGCCACGCTCTGGCCTGCCACCAGCCAGTCCCGACCTGATCGCACGGCATCGAGTCGGAAGGGTGATGCACCGAGGTTGACGGTGACCGGCTGCGCCGACCACTGCCGTCGAGGCAGCGTGGGCGAGCCCGCCGTGAGCGGCTGCGCCTCCCCCGACGGGAGCACACGCCAGAGGAAGAGGGGCGCGTCGTCGAGATCTCCACCAGAGCGGCCGACCGGCGTGCCAGGCGTCGTCGTCGACCCCAAGTTGAGTTGACCGGCGCTCACGAGCTGGGCCGCGATGCGACCGTCGGCCTCCGACGTGAGGCGGTGCAAGACGACTCCATCGAGCACCACGGCGCCGACGACGTAGCACGCCACCACGACGGCGGCGGCCGCGGCCGCCACCTTGGCGGCGTGCCGGCGGTGCGACGGCGTCGTCGGACTCATGTGGGGACCACCTTGTAGCCGGTCCCGCGCACCGTCACGATGCGGGCGCGTCCCCCCGCCAATTTCGAGCGGAGGCGGCCGATGTGCACGTCGATGGTGTTCGATCCCACCGCACCGGCTTCGTCATCCCACACCTGTTCGGCGATCATTCGTCGCGTCACCACCTGCGACGGACGTCGCAGCAGGAGTTCGATGATCCCGGTCTCAGTGGCGGTGAGAGCGATGGCCTCGCCATCGCGGGCGAGCTCCCGGGTGGCCGCGTCGAAGGAGAGGTCACCGAACTCGATGAGCGGCTCCACCGTGAGGGCGGGGCGGCGCTGGAGGGCGAGCAACCGGGCCAAGAGTTCGGAGAAGTCGAAGGGCTTCACCAGGTAGTCGTCGGCACCGCTGTTGAGGCCGGTGACCCGGTCTGGCGGGGCGTCGCGCGCCGTCAGCATCAAGATGGGGGTGCGCACTCCCTTGCGTCGAGACTCCTCCAGGGCCTCGAGCCCGTCCATCTTGGGCATGCGCCAGTCGAGGACGGCCACGTCGTAGTCGTAGGTGCGCAGGAAGTTGAGCGCGTCGGCGCCGTCGCTCACCGTGTCGACGACATAGCCATTCTCGCGCAGCCCCCGCTCGAGCACGGAGCGCAGCGCCGCGTCGTCCTCGGCGACAAGCACTCTCACCGAGGCTTGATAGGTGTGTGCGTGCCGGCGGCGTGGCCGGGCGCGTACCCATCCCCAGGGTCAGTCACGTTGGCCACGGTACTCAGGGTCCATGACGGGTCCATGACGGGCCCGGGCCAGGCCTCGGCGGCCGATCAGGCGGTCTGTGAGGGATCGCCACCGTCTTCGTCGGGCCGCCGGTCCCAGGTGCGCCAGACCAGGCGATGCACCGGCACCACCCTCGGGATGTCCCGAAGGCCCGGGATGAAGGGCAGGGCCAGGAGCACGATCGTGGCCGCACCCGTCAGGTAGACCGCGATCAGGTCGACGTTGGCGGAATTGTCGAAGCCCGGCACCTGGTACCAGAGGGTGTAGAGCCACAACCATGGTTGGCCCGGGTAGCTGCCCGTCTCGTTCATCACCCCCCACTGTGTGCCGGTGAGGTGTTGCGCTGTGGCCTGCTGGGCGAAGTACTCGCCGTCTTCCAAGAAGAGCAGGGGCTTGGTGAAGTTGGTGCCGTAGAAGGGCTGCTTGGCCAGGAGATCGGCATCGAGGGCCCCACCGCGCGCCATGTTGAGCTCGCCGGTGATCATCGTCGGCACCGGTCCCGACCTCGACTGCGGCACCAGGGGCTGGCCCTCAGGGGTGAAATGCACGTGCATCACCGCCTGCAGGTACGCCTGGTCCCATCGCTGCCGCTGCGCCGGGGACGCCGCCCTGTAGCGGTCGAGCGCCCGGGCGATGCTCGGCGTCGTTGGCGCCAGCTTGGACAAAGGGTCGAGAACGAATGTCCGGGCCGCTGTCACGGGCTGACGGACGCCGGCCCATTCCTGTGGGGAGAACCAGAGGCGTTGCACGCTGCCTGTCTCGTGGTTGTAGGGCGGCCCGTAGGTAGCGGTCTCACTCGTTCCTGCCAGCTCGGAGGCGGCAGTGGCCATGAAGTCGGCTGATGCCAGGTGCGCCCACTCCGAGATGGTCACCGACGGGACGTTCGGCGAAGAGAGGATGCCCGCCAGCAGCAACACCAGGACGAGCGCCACGAGGACAGCCACCGCGCCCTCCTTGACGATGTCGTAGCGCCGCATGGGGCCGCGCCACTCCGCGGCGTCGGCGCCGGCCGCCACCCGGCGTGCCGCCCGTCCGCGGGGCCGATGCACCGGGAGCGGGTGGGCCACTCCGCGCACCCGGACCAGCAGCACGTGGGCGCCCACGATGCCCACCAGCACGATGGGGATGAGCACCACGTGCCACAACAGCATCTGGCCGAAATTCATCGGATTGAAGAAGGCGCCGACGGCGGCCGCGTTGAAAGCGTCCTTGCCGCTGGTCGAGATCCACTGCGAATCGAAGTTCTGCTGGGAGAGGTACCCGGTGAAACACTCGACGACCGACGCCATGAAGGCCACCACCCCCGTGATCCAGGTCGCCCGGCGCCTCCCTCGCCACGCCGCCATCCAGAACTTCCCCCACAGGTGGATGACCAGGAACGCCATGAAGAGCTCGACGCTCCACATGTGCATGCTGTTGAAGAAATGGCCGACCGGGTTGGTTTGCCACCAGTCCGGGCCACCGACGGCAATGGCGAACCCCGAGACGATCACCAGGCCCAGGGTGGCCAGGGTGGCCACGCCGAACACGTAGATCCACGAGGCGACGTACGCGGGTTGGCGGTCGGGGAGAAGTTTCTTGGGCGGGAGGACCCTCAGCCCCCAGCGCCGCAATCGCGACGTCCACATCGACCCGGTGGTGCCGATGTCGGGGTCTTCCACCGCCGGACCGGCGGTGCCGAGCGGATCGTCGACCGACGGGGGCTCCTCAGGATGCCCCTTGGGGAACGGCAGGAGAAGCGCGAGGCCGAACAACACCACCATCACAGCGATGAGGACGAGGTTGGCCACCGACACGGTGAAGATCGACCAGTGCAGGTACCGGCCCGGCTGATTCAGTGTCACCGCCGTGCTCAGGACCGCGCCTGCATTCACCATCCCCACCACCTCCCGCCGAGCACGACGCTCGGGTCTGCGGGGGACTCCGCCTACCGCCCGCGTCTTGGGCGCGGCACCACCACAACCTACCGGCCGTGGCGGAGCAAATCGGTGACGACGTGGTGGGAGGTCCCGCTCCCAGTGAGCGGGTCCGCCCTCCGCCTAGATGTCGTAGTAGAGCGCGAACTCCCAGGGGTGGGGTCGAAGCCGGATCTGGTCGGCCTCCTCGATGCGCTTATAGGAAAGCCAGGTGTCGATGAGGTCGTCGGTGAAGACGCCGCCCACCTTCAAGAACTCCTGGTCGGCCTCGAGCGCATCGAGGGCCTCCTCGAGCGAGCCCGGCGTGTGGGGGATCTTCGCCAGCTCGGCCGGGTCCAGGTCGAACAGGTCCACCTGCAGCGGCTCGGGCGGCTCGATCTTGTGCAGCACGCCGTCGAGTCCCGCCATCAGCTGGGCGGCGAACGCCAGGTACGGGTTGGACGAGGCGTCGGGGCAACGGAACTCCACCCGCTTGGACTTGGGGCTCTTCGAGTACAGCGGGATGCGACAGGCGGCCGAGCGGTTCCGCTGGGAGTAGACCAGGCTGACCGGGGCCTCGTACCCGGGCACGAGCCGCTTGTAGGAGTTCGTCGTCGGCGCGGCGAAACCGAGAACGATGGCGGCCCCTTGACAAGCAGAAAATGCCACGTCAGGGCGCGATTCACACGGCGTTCACACTCTGGATGGGGGTCTTTGGCGTCGGCGATGGTCTAATGAACTCTTCGAATTGCAGCCGTCGGCAAGCGAGCACGACGAGCTGCCCCGCACGACGGAGAGAGTGGAGGCACCGTGAGCTACCAGGCTGAGTACATCTGGATCGACGGAACGAAGCCGTCGCCCCTGATTCGCAGCAAGACCAAGATCGTGGAATCTGGCAAGGAGCCGGGCATCTGGGGGTTCGACGGCTCGAGCACCAACCAGGCGACCGGTGACGACTCGGACTGCGTCCTCAACCCCGTCTTCACCTGCTCGGACCCCCTGCGTGGGCCCGACGACAAGCTCGTCATGTGCGAGGTCCTCCTCACCGACATGACCCCGCACCCCACCAACACCAGGGCCGCATGTGTCGCCGTCGCTGAGAAGTACGCCGCCGCCGAGCCTTGGTTCGGCATCGAGCAGGAGTACACCTTCCTGCGCGACGACCGGCCGCTCGGATGGCCCGAGGGCGGCTTCCCCGCCCCGCAGGGCCCCTACTACTGCGGTGTCGGCGGCAGCAAGATGCCCGGACGCGACATCGTCGAGCGCCACACCAAGGCCTGCATGGACGCCGGACTCGCCATCGAGGGGACCAACGCCGAGGTGATGATGGGGCAGTGGGAGTTCCAGATCGGCATCCTCCCCCCGCCGCTCATCGGCGACCAGCTCTGGACGGCGCGCTGGCTCCTCTTCCGGATCGCCGAGGACTTCGGCGTCTACGCCACCTTGGAGCCCAAGCCGGTCCTCGGCGACTGGAACGGCGCCGGGGCGCACACCAACTTCTCCACCAAGGCCATGCGGGCCGAGGGTGGATGGGACGCCATCATCGCCGGCTGCGAGGCGCTGGGGAAGAACGTCGACGAGCACGTCGTGAACTACGGCATCGGCATCGAGGACCGGCTGACCGGCGCCCACGAGACGGCGCACTTCAGCGAGTTCTCCTACGGCACCTCGGACCGGGGCGCTTCGATCCGCATCCCGTGGGTCGTGGCCCGTGACCAGAAGGGGTGGCTGGAGGACAGGCGTCCGAACGCCAACATGGACCCCTACGTGGTGTCGCGGCTCATCACCGACACGGTCTGTGGAGCCGCCGCCGGCTGACCGACGGCGCGCCGGTCGGTGACCGGTCGGGCGGGTCCACAGAGCGGCAGAGGCCGAGAACCTGGGAGACTGGGGCCGTGCAGAGCCAACGGGACTACGTGCTGCGAACGGTGGAGGAACGGGGCATCCGCTTCGTCCAGCTGTGGTTCACCGACGTGCTGGGCACGCCGAAGGCGTTCAACATCACCCCCGCCGAGCTGGAGAACGCGCTCGACGAGGGGATGACCTTCGACGGCTCGGCCATCGACGGGTTCAGCCGCGTCCAGGAGGCCGACGTACTGGCCCGCCCGGA
>Ga0265327_10002682_pt1 | contig 18266 bp, 18 predicted proteins | sample 41621metaG_FD_202089 | JGI IMG/M metagenome (GOLD analysis project Ga0265327, IMG submission 202089) | Rhizosphere microbial communities from Carex aquatilis grown in University of Washington, Seatle, WA, United States - 4-16-21 metaG | ecosystem: Host-associated > Plants > Roots > Rhizosphere...
TGCCTGGCCAGCGCGTCGGCGGGTGCCACCACGGTCAGCCAGCTTCAGGCGGACGCAAGCTACAACACGCACGGCTTTGGCTCCAACACGCTGGGGCCGTCGATAGGCACAGGCCCCACCGCGAATGTGGACATCCTGCATTTCGACACCGACGGTTTTGGCAACAGCGTGGGCATCCACACTTACGCGGACACCCCCAGCCAAAGTTTCGGCAGCCGCGCCTCGGGCGGCGGCAATTATGCTGTCACCAGCACGATCAGCATCACGATCACGGGGGTTGGCGACAGCCTGACCAGCCATGTCATCCCCGGCCAGGTGTATCTCACCGTCCCCGTCGGCTACGCGTTTTCGACCGGGGAGTCGGTCAGTTCCCATTTGGAATTTGCGCTGTATGTCGATGGCTCCGCGACGCCTAGCTTCACCAGCGACGCCAGTCTTTTGCGGAACAGCGGCGGCCTGGCGTCGAGCACGTCCGAAACCCCCGGCGGGTTTAACATCGGCTATTCTTTGAGTTCCGGGGCGGGCTATGACGCGTTTAGCTTCGGCGCCAGCACCCAGGTCATCGCCGGTTTTGATAGCCTAAATCCAGGCAATGCCGGCAACCATACCCTGGTTTACACGATTTTTGCCGAGGCCCACGGCGTGACGCACGCCTTCACCGGCGGCAGTTGCGGCGGCAGCGGCGGTGGCGGGCATAATGGGGCGGGGGTGGTCGGGTCTGCCACCGACGGGACGGGCGGCGGGCAATGTTATCCTGGCTCAGGCGCGCAGTCGGGCGACCCGCTGGCGATCACGATACCCGAGCCCGGTTCCCTGGCGCTCTTTTCCATCGGCTTGGCAATGTTCGGGATCGGGGGGCTGCCTGGCCGCATGAGGCGGCAACAGGCGGGGAGCTGATGAAGCACGGCCTTGCGCGATTGTCCCGGAACCAGGGGCTTGCGCAAGGCCGGGGATTTTTAGGCCTTGCCCAGATATTCATCCTTGAGCAGCAAGTAATGCCGCGCCGAATAGCGCAGAAACTCTTTTTCCTGCTCGGTCAGCGGCCTGACCCGCTTGGCGGGCGAGCCGACGTAGAGAAACCCGGCCTCCAGCCGGCGGCCCGGCGGCACCAGGCCGCCGGCTCCCAAGATCACGTCGCCTTCGACGACCGCGCCGTCCATGACGATGGCGCCGATGCCGATCAGGCAGTGGTCGCCGATTTCGCAGCCGTGCAGCACGACGCGGTGCCCGACAGTGACATTCTCGCCGACCATCAATGGGTGGCCGCCGGGGACGTGTCCGCCGCCGTGGGTGACGTGCAAGACGCTGCCGTCCTGGATGTTGGTGCCCGCGCCGATCCTGATGGAGTGGACGTCGCCGCGCAGCACGCTCATCGGCCAGACAGAGACGCCGTCGCCTAAGGCCACATCGCCGATCACCACGGCGGTCTCGTCAATGTAAACGCCTTTCCCCAAGACGGGGCTGTGGTTTTGGTAGGATCTAAGGGCCATGGTGTGTTGTCGGTTGCTTAATTGAAGAGGCTGGCCAGGTCGTCGGTCTCGCGGGTGTCCGCCGGCCCGGCGAGGCTGAAAAGCTGGAATGACAGCGTGGCGCCCAGCAGGCTCTCCAAGCGCAAGCGCAGCCGCTCGCCTTTGCTGTGCAATATGATTTGTTGGCCCGCCTTGAAAATGCCCGGCCCGCACAGCAGGCTGGCCGGATGGCCAAGCTTTCGGTTGGCGGAAAGATACAGGCCGCGCTGCAAGACTTCGCCTTCCGGGCCGGTTTCGACATCGACCGCCTCGACCCCGGGGGACAGCAGTTCCACGCCGATGACCAGCTCCGCCTTCGCTTTGTGGTGCAGCCAGCGGATGACGCCGAGGTGGATGCGCTGCTCGTCCTCATAGATGCCGATCAGCTCGCCGACCCGCGCGCCGGCGACCAGGGGGTTCAGCCACAACATGCAATAGCCGCCGGCGCTCATGTTCAGCAACGATCCGGTCAGTTCGGTGCTGGAGGCGTCTGCCGCGGCAAGCTTTTCGGCTGTTTCTATCGGCTCGGCGGCGGTTGGCCGGTTGAAAAAAACACTCTCCTTGCCTTTGGACCAGATTTCAGTCCGTCCCGCCCTGCCGCTTTGATCCAGCACGATTTCCACTTCGTCGGGCTCTTCTTCTTCCGGCACCACCCCGCCGAGGCTGGGCGCAGGCCCGTCAAACTCGGACACCGTCTGCGGCCCCGTCCCGGTCAGCTCGTCGATCAGCCGGGCTAGGCCGACGGCGAAGCGCCGCTTGCCCGAGGCCGAGATGCGGACGAAGCGCCGCTTTTCCGAGGCGGTCAGCGTTTCCAGCAGCGCGATGATGACTTCGGCGCGCAGCTTGAAGCGTTCGCTGGCGCGGTGGGCGGGGTTGGAAAAATATTGCCGGGCGTTGCCCAGCATGAGGCGGGTGAAGAGGAAGCGGCGCTCGCCCCGGCCCAGCTTTTTGGCCCTCCTCATCGGCCTTGGGTTGTTGTCGGAACTCGTGTCGAAATAAAACAGGGCGGTTTCGTCGCCCATTTCGGCTGTCTTGCGGATCTCCGCGTCCTTGGCGATCAGCATCAGCACGGTGTAAAACTGCCGTATCTCGTCGGGCGCATGGTGCTGGTGGCTGGACAGCGCCAACAGGAGCATTTGCTTGAATTGGCTTTCCACCGTCGCGCCTTCGATTTCCGGCATCGGCAGGTGGAGGTTTTGCAACTGGTGGCCCACGGCGAAACGGTAAAAAGAATAGACTTCCCGCCAAAACCCTTCCGGCGGGGATTCGTAGCGTTCGAGCGAACGCAGCAAGGCCAGGCCGTAAGCCTGCAACGCGCGGTAGACGTTTTGCGCCCGCCCCGCCTCGGTCATGACTTTGTCGCTGAAAAAAGTGCCGCTGGTGACGATCCGCCGGTAGGCGTTGGCCAGCTCAAGGCACACTTCGACGCTCCGTTGCGTGTGCTTGTGGACGGCGGGCGGCAAGGGGAACAAGGTGTGCGTGGGCAAGTGCCGCTCGCTGCTCATGGACAGCAAAGACACCGTCGGCGGCCGGATTTGCTCGACGATGCGCTGGCGTTCAAGGCACTCCAGGCCGTCGGTCATGTTCACCGCCCGCAACAAGCCGTGGATGGCCTCGCAAGCGGCGTCCACGTCGGACAAGGGCAAGTGGCTTATCCAGTCGTTGATCGCCTGCTCGCTGAACTCTTCGAGGGGTTTGATGGCCTTGGCAGCCGCTTGCGATGATTTATCGGTTGAGCCTAGATTCATGGCGCGTCGCTTGAATGTGGGGCTTTGTTCCACCCTTGGGGAGCAGTTCCTTCCCAGCCGGAGCCTGTTTTCTATAAGACAATGCCGGTAAAGTCAATCCGCCTCCTCGCCTGCGCTTTCAGGGGGGTTGTCTTGGGACTCGTTCCTTGGCGCTATCGCCGCGCAGCTTTTTCTTCCAGCCCGGAAAGGCCGAAGCGGCGGCGCAGTTCGGCGGTGACCGCGTCCGGCCCCAACCCCTGCTGGGCCAGCAGCACCAGGCAGTGGAACCAGAGGTCGGCCATTTCATAGACGATTTGCCCCGGGTCGCCGCCTTTGGCCGCGATCACGGTCTCCGTGGCCTCCTCGCCGATTTTCTTCAAGATGGCGTCCAGGCCCTTGGCGTACAGGCCTGCGACATAGGATTTTTGCGGGTCTTGGGATTTGCGCTCCTCAAGCACCGCCGCGAGCTGGGTCAGAATGTCTTGGTTGTTCATCGGTAGATGGCTTCAGGCGGTTTCAGCACGGGTTCGACGGTTTCCCACTGCCCGTCGCGCAGCTTGCGGAAGAAGCAGTGGTGCCGTCCAGTGTGGCAGGCGATGCCGCCTTCCTGCTCCACTTTGATCAAGACGACATCTTCGTCGCAATCCAGGCGGATTTCCAACACTTTTTGGCGGTGGCCGGATTCTTCGCCTTTGCGCCAGAGTTTCCCCCGGGAGCGCGAGAAGTAGACGGCATAGCCTTCCTCGGCGGTCAGCGCCAGCGACTCCCGGCTCATCCAGGCGAACATGAGGATTTGGCCGCTGGCCGCCTCCTGGGCGATGACCGGGACCAGGCCGTCGGCAGTCCAGCGGATTTCGTCCAGCCAGGCGCTCACAGGCGCACCTCGATGCCGCGCGCGGCCATCTGTTCCTTGGCTTCCCGGATGGTGTGTTCGGCGAAGTGGAAAATGCTGGCGGCCAGCACCGCGTCGGCCTTGCCGGCTATGATGCCGTCGGCCAGGTGCTGGAGCTTGCCGACGCCGCCGGAGGCGATCACCGGCACGGCCACGGCTTCGCTGACGGCCCGTGTCAGTTCAAGATCGAAGCCTTCGCGGGTGCCGTCGCGGTCCATGCTGGTCAGCAGGATTTCCCCCGCGCCGTAGTCCACCATCCTGCGCGCCCAGACCACGGCGTCCAGGCCGGTGGGCTTGCGTCCGCCGTGGGTGAAGATTTCCCAATGGCCGCCGACTTGCTTGGCGTCGATGGCGACGACGATGCACTGCGAGCCAAATTTCTCCGCCGCCTCGCGCACGAATTCAGGGTTGAACACCGCCGCCGTGTTGATGCTGACCTTGTCCGCGCCGGCGTTGAGCATGCGGCGGATGTCCTCCAGCGTGCGGATGCCGCCGCCGACGGTCAGCGGGATGAACACCTCGCCGGCCACTTGCTCGACCACATGCACCATGGTCTCGCGGTTGTCCGAGCTGGCGGTGATGTCGAGGAAGGTCAGCTCGTCCGCGCCTTCGAGGTCGTAGCGGCGGGCGATTTCGACGGGATCGCCGGCGTCGCGGATTTCGACGAACTTGACGCCTTTGACGACGCGGCCATTGTCCACGTCCAGGCAGGGGATGACACGTTTGGCCAGCATCAGAAGGTTTCCGCCAGCCTGCGGGCTTCCTCGAAGTCCAGCGTGCCCTCGTAGATCGCCCGGCCGGTGATGGCGCCCGCCACGCCGTCGGCGACGATTTGCCTCAAGGCGTGGATGTCGGCGAGATTGGTGATGCCGCCCGAGGCGATGACCGGAATCTGGATGGCGCGCGCCAGCCGCGCCGTCGCCTCGATGTTGACGCCGCCCATCATGCCGTCGCGGTTGATGTCGGTGTAGACGATGGCCTCGACGCCGTCGTTCTCGAAGCGCTGCGCGAGGTCGATGACATCGTGGTGGGACAGCTTGGACCAGCCGTCGATGGCGACTTTGCCGTCCTTGGCGTCCAGCCCGACGATGATGCGGTTGGGGAACTCCGCCGCTATGTCGCTGATGAAATGCGGCTCGCTGACGGCTTTGGTGCCGATGATGACGTAATCGACCCCGGCGTTCAGATAGCCCTGGATGGTCTCCTCGTCGCGGATGCCGCCGCCGACCTGGATTTGAATATCCGGATAGGCTTCGCGGATGGCGTGGATGATCTCGCCGTTGCGCGGCACGCCGGCGAACGCCCCGTCCAAGTCGACCAAGTGCAGCCGCTTCGCCCCGGCTGCTACCCAGCGTCCGGCCACCGCCACCGGGTCGTCCGAGAACACCGTGTTGTCTTCCATGCGCCCCTGCCGCAAACGGACACACTTGCCATCTTTCAGGTCGATAGCAGGTATTAAAAGCATGTCTGAATCCTCGTCTTCGCTTAAGTTGGGTTGGAGTGGACCGGCGCGTCTAATCGCCCGGATTCCAGTGGAGAAAATTGGCCAGCAGGCGGAGCCCGGCGGCCTGGCTTTTTTCCGGGTGGAACTGGACTGCGAACACCTTGCCGCGGGCCAAGGCGGCGGCGAAGGGCGTCGGGTAGTCGGCGGTCGCCGCGACGTGTGCGGGATTGGCCGGGCTGGCATAGTAGCTATGCACAAAATAAAACCGGCTGTCCTGTGGAATGCCCTCCCACAACGGGTGCGGGCCGGTCGGGTGGACTTGGTTCCAGCCCATGTGCGGAATCTTAAGCGTCCGCCCCTCGGTGTCCGCCAGCCCGTCGCCGAAGCGCTTGACCCGTCCGGGCAGCAGCCCCAGGCAAGCCACGCCGTCATTTTCCTCGCTGTCTTCAAGCAGGGCTTGCATGCCCAGGCAGATGCCTAAAAACGGCTTGGCGGCGGCGAGCTCATGCAAGACAGGCTCCAGTCCGAGCCCATGCAAGGCGGCCATGCAGTCGCGGATGGCCCCGACGCCGGGGAACACGATCCGCTCCGCCGCGCGCATTTGGCCGGGGTCGGAGGTGACTTCGACGCGGGCCTTGGGGTCGGCGTGTTGAAGCGCCTTGCTGATGGAATGGAGGTTGCCCATCCCATAATCGATGACTGCTACCGTGGACATAGGTTGAAAAGGAATGATGGAAAGAAGGGTGGGGCGGGTTCAGCCGAAGGGGCGCATGCCGAACAGCCAGCCATGCAGCCAAAAGGCGAACATGGCCCAGGCGGCCAAGCCGACGGCCAGCGCCGTCAAGTCGCCGTTCAACGAACCTGCCGGATAAACCGTGCCCGCCGCACGGTCGCGCCGGCGCGACGAATTAAACGCCAGCACGCCCCAGGCCAGGAACGCGCCGAACAGCAACACATCGGCCAAGCTGCCATTGGCCAGCAGGTGCGCGAACGCCCAGCCCTTGGTGCCTGCCAGCATCGGATGGCCCAGCTTGGCTTTGATGCGTGTGCCGGGGACATAGGCCGACACGAACAACACGAAAGAAACCAGGATGATCAAGCCGGCCAGGTGTCTTAGCGCGACGGGCGGAAACCACAAAACAACAGGTGCCATCCGCGCCTGGCCGAAGCCTATGACGATCAAGGCCATGCCCGCGAGCGACACCAGCGCGAACAGCCCTTTCCACGTCAAGATCCCCCAGCGCGCCACCTGCGCCGCGCGCCAGTCGTCGGCGTAGATGCGCACCGAATGAGCGCCGAGGAACATCACAAGGCCGAGAATCAAAACGATCATGCGCTAGCTCCGCAGGGGGCGATAGGGTTGCAAGGCGGGTCACGGAAAAATACGCAGGCGGCCTGCCACCGCTGGTATTTTAGAGGGAGCCTTTGGTGGAAGGGAGGATGCCTTGCATCCGTTCGTCCGGCTCCAGTGCCATGCGCAGCGCCCGTCCGAACGCCTTGAAGATGGTTTCCGCCACATGGTGGGCGTTGACGCCTTTCAGGCTGTCGATATGGAGCGTGACTTTAGCATGATTGACGAAGCCCCGGAAGAACTCCAGGAACAAATCCACATCGAAATCGCCGATGCGCTCGCGCGGGAAGGCCACGCCATAGGCCAGGCCAGGCCGTCCGGAGAAGTCCACCACGACCCGCGACAACGCCTCGTCCAACGGCACATAGGCGTGGCCGTAGCGGCGGATGCCTTTTTTATCACCCAGCGCCCGGTCGACCGCCATCCCCAGCGTGATGCCGACATCCTCCACCGTGTGGTGCGCGTCGATGTGCAAATCGCCCTTGGCCACAATGTCCAAGTCGATCAGGCCATGGCGGGCGACCTGGTCCAGCATGTGCTCCAGGAACGGGACGCCGATGTCAAACCGGCCCGTGCCGGTTCCGTCCAGGTTCAGCCCGACCTGGATTTGCGTCTCCAGGGTGTTGCGTTGTACGTCGGCCTTGCGATCCGCCATGTTGCTTAAGCTTCCAGAGGGTAAAAGAATGATCCGATATGATAAAGGCTGGGCACCGATTGATAAACCCTGGCACCGGAGGCATCCATAATATGGGTGGCGCGTAAGAAAAATCTTACAAAAAAATCATCCTTTTGCGTCATGACGCAGACATACTTTGGGGGGACAATGAAGCCGTCGCCGAAAAACCGGATACGGAATTCTAGGAACCCCCTCAGCAGGATGTTGCCTAAGGACAGGATCAGTTAGCCAACCAACCAAGCAGGCGATAAAGCCCCGGACAGCGGATGTCCCGGGGCTTTTCCATTTGTGCCACCGGTTCCGGCATCATAGGCTCAACCTCGTCTCCAGCCCCAGTTCGCGGATTTCCGCCGCGAAGCTTTCCATCCACACCGGCGGCAGGGCGGCCAGCCGCGGCGCTTCGGCTTGCAGGGAAGGGCGGGCCAGGCCATACAGCAGCACCCCACGCAAAGCTATTCTACGCCGCGAGGCCAGCCGCAGAAAATCCGTATAAGCCCTTAGTTCGTCCTCGGCAGGCGGCCTGCCGTCGAACGCGAACAAGCAGGTTTGCAGCCAGGTCGGGCAAAGCCCGGCGGCGGCCTCCAGGTCGCGCAGCAGGCTGGCCGGCGCGCGGCGGACGCCGTTGACGCGCAGCATCCCGGCCGCCGTGGCGCTGTCCAGCTTGAACCAGACCTCCCCGCCCAGCCCGGCCCAGTGCTTGAGCCCCTTTTGCACCGTTTCCCGGCGCACCAGGCTGCCGTTGGTGATCAGCACCAGCTTGATCTGGCCCAACAAGCCATCATCCCCCGCCACCCGCCCAATCAACTCGACGACGCGGTCGAATTCCGCCGAACTGGTCGGCTCGCCGTTGCCGGAAATGGCAATGTCGCGGATGGCCCGCCGCTCTGGCGGCACCTCGAAACGCTGGTAGAAATCGCCGCGCAGCACGTCCTCCAAAAAACCGCGCAATTCCGCTTCCAGCCGCGCCAAATCCGTGGCCGGCGCGCTGCCGCGCCGAAGATCCGGCACCTGGCAATAGACGCAGCGCCAATTGCAGGCGTTGTTGGGGTTCAGGTTGATGCCGATGGACAAGCCCCCGCTGCGCCGGGACAGAACCGGATAGACATAAGTCAAGCCCGCGCTGTCGCGGTTGTGGTCGGTCGTTGTGAGCATGGGCGGGTTTTTTTTAATGTCCCCAGACCTCCTCCAAGGTCTTTGCGTCGAGGAGGCGTTCGGCCCAAAGCAGCAGCGTCTCCGCGTCCGCCGAGGCGACGCGCTGGCGCGTGGCCTCGTTGGGCGGGCCGAAGCGGCGCTCGATTAGCCGCAGCACCACGGCGGCTTCGCCTTCAACGCGCCCCTCAACGCGCCCCTCGCTAAACACTTGTTGGTAAAACCGGGTTTCTTTCAATCCGATGTCATTGAATCCGAACATGGCTAAGATCTCCTCGCGGGTGATTTGGGGCAATTTGTAAACTAGCACAGTTTCCAACCAGTCCAGCCAATCGACGCCATCCGCAGGCTGGTTCAGGCGGTGGGCTTGCACTTTCCGCACAATGGCGGGGATTTGTTTTTCTTCCGCCACAATCAAGGCCACCAGCCAATGCTTGGGGTTCGCACTGTCCAGCAGCGGCAGCCGATCCAGATAGATGCGCCGCAAATTGGGCAGGCCAAGCAGCGGCGCGGCCAGCCGGTTGCCCGCTTCGGCGGCGGCGCTCGGGTACAACACCACCGCCACCCAGTCATGGGCCGGCTGGTATTGGCGCAGATACAGCAAAATCTCGCTGAAGAAGCGCAAATAAAACCCGTCGTCGGGCTGGAACTGCACCTCGATGAACGCCAGCGGCGCGCCGGGCTGGTCGGCGGGAGGCTCCAGCACGCCGTCCAGCCGGAACGCCGTCTGCTTGACCTCCTGCGAGCCGAAACGGTAACGCTCGGGTTCCGGCACCGCTACCCCGGCGAGATCCAAGGCCAGGCCGGGGTCGTTTTGGAACAGGCGGTAGAACAGGCTGTCGGTTTTCATGGGGTGATTGTAGCGGATGAGGACGGTGTACGGGTGGGGTGGATGCCCCGCCCGGCAGCGAGGAAAGCTAAACGCGGATTTCCGCTGCTTCGACAATTCGTTTGACGCCTTGCAGCACGTCCAGCCAAGCTTGGTTTTCATTGACCCAGCGGCTGGTGTCCGTCACCGGCACGCCTTTTTCGGGCAAGGCGTTGAGTTTGGCAAATTCCAACTCAGTCCACAGGCAAAAATCCACGATGACCGGAATCAGCACACATTGTCCGGTGCGGCAACGTTCCTCAACCAATGGCAATTCGACCTCTTGAATATAATTTGTCGCCATGCTGTGGTGGGAAACCAGATACAGCACCACATCAGCCTGGCGCAACTCCGCCTTGATGCGTTCGTCCCATTCTTCCCCAGGCAACAGGTTTTTGTCATCCCAAGTGACCATTTTGCCGCGCAGGCCGGAAAGATGTTTGAGCAGATTTGCCTTATGGGCGGCATCGTCTTTGGAATAGGAAATAAATATTCTCGGCAAGGTCGATGGTTTAGGATTTGTCTTCGTGTCGTCATAAGCAAACCTGCCAGCATAGCGCATGTCATTCCGATGCAAACGGTATTCCACCCCGGAAAATCGCAACACCTCGGCGATGTTTTGTTTGCGGCGGCTGACATGGCAGCGTTCTTCGGTTTCGCCTTCTTCGAGCAAATCCACGAGCAACTGGAAGTCAAAGAAATGCTTCTTTTCGCCATTCTGGCAAACTTCACACGGACAAGGCACCAGTTTTTCCACTTGCAAATTGTCATATTTGGCGTCGTGGTTGATGTCGTCCATTTTACGGATGACCTCGTTCAGCATTTCCGCCCGCTTGTCCCCAGCGGCACGTAGCTCGATGATGTTTTCACTGTAAACCTCGCGGGCGAACACCCGGCCTTTGCCGTCGGGTAGCGCGAAAATCACCGCGTCGCACCACACCCGCTGGCCGCGTTCAGGGTCGGCTTCGATGCGCGGATGCAAACGGCAAATCAAGCGGGTCAGAATGCCCTTGGGCATGAATTTGTATTTGTATTGTACCGGCGTGTCGCCAAGTTCGTCCCAGCCATAACTCCGGTTTTCGCCGGGCAGGCGTTGCGGCAAGATGTAAGTTTCATCATCGCCTTCGACCCGGTAGCACAATTCAAACTGCTTCATCATGCGCACTAGCATCGCGTGCATGCCCTTGTATTCCGTGCCTTGCCAAATCTGGAACGTGTCTTTTTCACTGAAATGCCCGCGCTTGGCTTCCAGCGACGGATGCAGCAGTAGCGCGAACAAGGCGTCGATAATCCATTTCGGGCGCAGGAACACAAATTCGGACAACATGGCGTCGTCCGGGAAATACTGGCAGACGCCAAGGAAGGTCAGCGCGTTGGCATAATCGCGCATCAGGTCTTCGGGCAATTCCGGCATCAGCGCAAGATAAGCCTCCCAGCGCAGATAATGGGTTTCGCGGTCGGCTTCCACTTCCAGCTTGTCGCGCAGTTCGGCGAAGGAAGCCAGGTATTCACGCTCGACATGGGGCAGTTGCGCGGCCTGGTGGACGATTTCCTGGCGCAAATCGGCGAATTCAGGCTCCGTGGCCGCTTGCGAAAGATTGGTTTGAAACACCCTATTGTGGACATTGCTGAATTGTTCTCGTATGGCGGCTTCTCTTTTCAGGGGGTTGCAGTGACCGCCTTTTTTGTTCTGGATCAAAAGGATTGGGCTTTTCTTGCCGAGCATCCCGATGATATTGAGCCAGTAGGACAAATATTCGGAATCCTGGTTGCGCTCGTTGGTGATTAGGGCGTAGAGCGAGTTGCCAGTCAGGAAAAACTGATGGGCGTAATACTGAATATCCTGCCCACCAAAGTCCCAGACGTTGATGCGTAAAGGCTTGCCAGTTTGCGGCGTCTTTTCGTCGAGTCGAGTGATTTCGATGCCGCGCGTAGTGTCACTTGCTTCCGGCATAGGCGCATTGGGGTTTTCCAGCTTTCGTCGCAGGGTAGTCTTGCCAGCTTCGCCCTGACCTACTATGAGTAGCTTTGTTTCCCGAACTTTGATGGTGACGGAGGCAATGCCACTGGCGCTGGAACTGCTATTTGCACTGCCAACGGCACTGGCATAGCTCTCATGTGTCTTGGCCTCCCATATATGTTCCGTGGGGTGGCGTTTGAGTCGGCGTTCCTCGGCAAAATAGCGAAGGATAGCTTCGCTGCCTTGTTGGGTTATTTCTAGGGATGGGGTAGTGAGTGGACAATTCCACACATAAATGCCATTGTTTCCCCAGGCATGGGTGCTAGAATTCACAGGAAGCCCTTTTTTGATTAATGGTAGCAAAGGCGCGATACTGGATACCCGTGTCTCCTGTATACGAAGCATTTGTAAATTTACCAGCCCAGCTAGCGCCGCCAGATCGGATACTAGCGTTCGAGACAGGTCAAGCCATCTCAAATTCAACAAACCAGCTAGCGGAGTTAGATCAGAAACCTGTGTTTGACTAGCCTTAAGCCATTGCAAATTCTTTAGCTCAGCCAATGGAGTCAGGTCGGATATGGGCGTTTCATGAATCTCAAGCCTTCGCAGGTTAATCAGGCCGCCAAGATGGGAAAGATCTTTTACATGGGTTCTTGGGATGTCAAGCAATTGCAAGTTTTTCAATTCCGACAGAGGAGATATATCGATAGGGGGAAATGGTTTGTGAGCTCCTCCGATCAACCATAGCTTTTTCAGGTTTATGCATCGGGATAGTTGGGTAGTTAACTTTAATATTTTATTCTCTGAGCCTGTATTTTTAGTATGTCTTCCACCTACTTCTCGGCCATTCCAGTCATACCAGCCACTTGAAAATGTCAACTCCTCCAGCCAGATAAGATCCCCAATCTCATCTGGCACTTCAGTAAGTCCGCAGTTCCCAAGATCCAGGAATATGGCACGCGTTTTCTTGTTTTCTTCAATCAGGCGCAGGGCGAGTTCAGACATGGCAGAATCTTCCAATTGACAATGCAGACTAGCTTTTCTCTTGAACAGGATCGAGCAAAAGCCTAGGCTCGACACGGGCGATAGCCTCGAAGTCTCTGTCATCATGGAGCAACGGGGTTCGGTGTTCGATGGCAATACAGGCGATTAGGCAATCATGTGGACTGCGCGGGGTAATACCAGATCGCCGACAGCGGACATAGAATTCACCAGCCTTTTCGTATGTGCCGATGGGCGCTAGAGGCAGCAGAAACGGCAGGCTGCTGAAATATTCGCGCAGCCGTGCGAGATTTTCCAGGGAAGACGCCCCTTGCAGAATTTCTTGGTAAATCACTGGCGCGATGGCTGCGTGGTTGGTTTCCAACAAATCACGCAACCGCTGGGTTTGTGGCGTCTGCTTTTTCCGCAGAAGGTCAATCCAAACTGAGCTATCGACCAAGATCACGGTTCATACCTGCTCTGACTGCGCGAACGTCATAATCGGGATCGATCAAGTCTTGCCCCACCAAATCGAGGATATTTTTCGGGCTGTGGCGGGAGACGAATTCACGTAAGGCAAGGTCAATGACTTCGCGCTTACTTTTGGCATGACTCAATCGCATGGCCTCTTCCAGCAAATTGTCATCGAGTATAATAGGGGTATTCATGGAATTTTTCTCTCAGTTTCAGGCGCGGCTTGATTGCCAGCGGCATCCTGCGTTTGCTTAAGCATCAGGGTTTTGTTTTTCTGGGTGACGCCCAAGGATTGCAGGGCCGACATGCCTAAGACTATCTCGTTGCCTTGCGCTTTGGGATCGAGGAAACCGTCCACATTTTGCAGATGCAAAGGCCCGACTTGCAGGTCGGCGATTTTGACGGCATATCCGGAATAAGAGTCGTCGGCAGTGGTGACGCGGCGGAATTCGCCTCTGATGAGGTTGAACTGCCAGCGGATTCGGTCGGGAATGCTGACCCAGTCCGCGCCAGTGTCCAGCAAAAAGTCCACGTCCCGCCCATTGATGCGGCCTTTGCTGTGGTAATGTCCAAAGTTGTCGGGGGTGATCGAATAGCCGACCACGATTTTTCCGGCGGGGACGCTGTTGGAGTTTAAAATGGGTATGGGCGGCTTGGGCGCGGGCCGTTCCAGCGGTTTTTTAATCGGAAGCGTGCGGGGCAATGCCGCGATGGGCGGCTGGGTAGGGGGGGCGGGTTTGGTCTGTGCCAGCGGCGGTGGTGGAAGTGGTGGCGGTGGCGTTTGCGCGACCTTGAAAAAACCCAGATCATGCAGGATGTCCAGCGATATTGCCTGGATGCGCAAGTACCAAGCGAAGCTTGCGTCGGGATAGACCGTCACGGCGGCCAGCAGGGCGGCCGGTATCAATACCCATAGCCAAGCGGCGAGGCGGCCGCCTCGGGCGGACGGGCCAAAATATTGATACTCTATTAGCGAATTAGGTTTGACCGGGGCGGGTGCTTGGCCTTGGGAAAGCGGCTCTCTTGCCGGGTCGGGCCGGGGTTTTCCTGCCATTGCTCGCCTCCTGAATTGTTTGCCTGCGCGGTGACATGTGATTTTAGCACGCGCTTAACCGCCCGCAGGTCGGGCGCGGAGGGCGCGTCCGGCGATTTTTGCGTGTTTGGCCGGCGCGCGCAAGGCGGGCCTCGCATGCCAAAAATCTCAACCATCCCCCGCCGCCCAAGGTAAAATCCCCGCGTCATCCCATTCCCAGACCCAGCATGAACACCACCACCGCCCACGAACGCATCCCTTTGAAAGAATTCACCGAGAAGGCGTACCTGGATTATTCCATGTACGTGATCCTCGACCGCGCGCTGCCGAACCTCGCCGACGGCCTGAAGCCGGTGCAGCGGCGCATCGTCTACGCCATGTCCGAGCTGGGCTTGTCGGCGCTGTCCAAGCACAAGAAATCCGCCCGCACCGTCGGCGACGTGCTGGGCAAGTACCATCCGCACGGCGATTCGGCCTGCTACGAGGCGATGGTGCTGATGGCCCAGCCGTTTTCCTACCGCTATCCGCTGATCGACGGCCAGGGCAACTGGGGTTCGCCGGACGATCCCAAGTCTTTCGCGGCGATGCGCTACACCGAGGCGCGGCTGACGGCCTACGCGCAGACTTTGCTGTCGGAGCTGGAGCAGGGCACGGTGGACTGGGTGCCGAATTTCGACGGCACGCTGGACGAGCCTTCGCTGTTGCCGGCCCGGCTGCCGAATCTGCTGCTGAACGGCGCGACCGGCATCGCGGTGGGCATGGCGACGGACATCCCGCCGCACAATTTGCGCGAGGTGGTCGCCGCGTGCATCCTGCTGCTGGACGATCCCGACGCCACGCTGGCGGCGGTGTGCGAGAAGGTGCGCGCGCCGGATTTCCCGACCGAGGCGGAGATCATCACGCCGCGCGAGGATCTGTTGAAGCTGTACCAGACCGGCAACGGCTCGGTGCGCCTGCGCGCGCGCTACGAGCAGGAGGACGGCAATATCGTCATCACCGCGCTGCCTTACCAGGTGTCCGGCAATAAGATCATGGAGCAGATCGCCGCGCAGATGCAGGCGAAGAAGCTGCCGATGGTGGAGGATCTGCGCGACGAGTCCGACCACGAAAGCCCGACCCGGCTGGTCATCATGCCCAAGTCCAAGCGCATCGACGCGGCGCAGTTGATGTCGCATTTGTTCGCGACGACCGATTTGGAGCGCAGCTACCGCGTCAATTTGAATATGATCGGCCTGGACGGCAAGCCCCGCGTCAAGAACCTGCGCGAGATCCTGGTCGAATGGCTGGTCTACCGCACGCAGACCGTGACCCGCCGCTTAAAGCATAGGCTGGACAAAGTCGAAGCGCGGCTGCACATCTTGGACGGCTTGCTGGCCGCGTTTTTGAACATCGACGAGGTCATCCACATCATCCGCACCGAAGACGAGCCCAAGCCGGTGCTGATGGCCCGCTTCGGCCTGACCGACATCCAGGCCGAGGCGATTTTGGAATTGAAGCTGCGCCATCTGGCCAAGCTGGAGGAGATGAAAATACGCGGCGAACAGGACGAGTTGGGCCGGGAGCGGGAAAAGCTGCAAGGCATCCTAGGCTCCAAGGACAAGCTGCATGCGCTGATTAAACAGGAGCTGACCCAAGACGCCGACAAGCACGGCGACGCCCGCCGCTCGCCGATAGTGGTGCGGCAGTCGGCGCAGGCCATCGACGAGACCGCGCTGATCCCCAACGAGCCGCTGACGATCATCTTGTCGGAAAAAGGCTGGGTGCGCTCGGCCAAGGGCCACGAGATCGACGCGGCCAACCTGGGCTACCGCACCGGCGACGGTTTCCTGGCCGCCGCCCAAGGCCGCAGCAGCCAGCCGGCCTTTTTTCTAGACTCCACCGGTCGCGGCTATTCCATCTCCGCCCACGACCTGCCCTCGGCGCGCAGCCAGGGCGAGCCCTTGACGGGCCGGTTGAACCCCCCGCCGTTGGCGACCTTCAAGACGGTGCTGGCCGGTGCCGACGAAGACTGGTATTTGCTGGCGTCCAGCGCCGGTTATGGTTTTGTGGCCAAGCTGGGCGAATTTGCCACCAAGAACCGGGCGGGCAAGGCTTTGCTGACCGTGCCAGAACATGCGGAGGTGCTGTTGCCGTTGAAGCTGGCCAATCCCGACACGGAGCGGGTGGCGGTGGTGACTTTGCAAGGGCGCTTGTTGGTCTTGCCTGCCGCCGAGATACCGGTGTTGAACAAGGGCAAGGGCAACAAGCTGATCGACATCAAGCCCACCGAGTTGGCGGACGGATTGGACCGGATCGTCGCGCAGTGCGCGTTGCCGCCCGGCGTGGCCTTGAAAATCACCGCGGGCAAGCGGTTTTTGACCTTGCAGGGGAACGACTTGGCGGCCTATGTGGCAGGCCGCGGCAAGCGCGGCCATCCGTTGCCTAGGGGGTTCCAGCGGGTGGATGGGATGGAAGGCGTTTGAGTCCCGTAAGGCAAGCATCGTTGCCGCCTAGTGTGAATCACGTTTTTTAAACCTACCGGAGGCCACTTATGACCACGCTCGCCGAACAAATTTACGAAGCCGCCAAACCCTTGCCGGAACCTTTGGCTGCCGAGGCATTGCACTATATTGAATATTTGCGTTTCCGCAGTGGGCGGGAGGATGCGCAAGCTTGGCTGTCGGCTCAAGAAACCGCTTTGAAAAAAGTTTGGGACAACGATGAAGACGAGGTGTGGAACGATGCCAAAACCCTCTGAAATCATCCTCATCGAATTTCCATTTAGTAGCTTTGCCGCCGCCAAACGTCGGCCTGCCTTGATAATCCATGGCCCCACCCGGCATGGCGATATTCTGGCTCTGGTGGTGACATCCAAACCCCAGCCTGTCGAAAGTGTGTCAATAACCCAGGGCGATTTGCTGTTAGGATCGTTGGCAAAACCCAGTTGGGTGCGCTGCGACCAGCTACACACTTTCGATCAATCCTTGATTCGTGGGACTATCGCAATACTTTCGCCTGCGGTATTCGCAAGAATTCAGGGAAGTCTTTGCGGGCTGTGTGTGGGAGCCGCGCCTCGCGGCGACCAAGCTTGCAGAAAAACTTGGCCCCGCAGTTTGACAGAGACAAATCGTCGCGAGGCGCATCAAGTCGCCGCGAGGCGCGGCTCCCACGTCTTGCACGCCTAGCGCAGCAGCGCGGTTTCGGCGTCTTGCAATTCGGGCAGGCGGCGGTAGTAGCCGTGCCGCTCGATCAGGCGGCGGGCTTCGCGCAGGTCTTCGGCGGGGGATTGCCAGGGGTAGGCGGCAGGGTATAGCGGGAAGAATAATCGGGAGCGGTGCAAGTGGATGTCGGCCTGGAACAAGGGCATGGGGCCACGCTCGGCGATTTCCCAGGCTTCGTCCAAGGCTGCTTGGGCGCTGTCCGGGCCGGCCAAGCGGTTTTCTAGTCGGTGTCGCAGGGCGAGGGCGAGGAGGCCGCGGGGGAGTTCTTGTAGCTGACCGGCGCGGCGGAGGCTGTCCACGGCGGCGGGGCTGGCGCTGCGGATCGCGGGCGGCAGTCCGGCGGCAGGGTTTAGGCAGACGGCGTAGAGCTGGGCGCGGGCTAGGGTGAGTTGGTCTAAGGCAATAGTAAGTAAAGAGTCACCGGGCATCCGCCAACCAATCATTTTTTTGCCACGTTGCTCAACTTCAAAGCAGGTAGTCAATATTTTCTCTTTTGAGTCGCCTAATGGCAAAGTAAGCGTTGAATCCAAAAATTTGCCCCCATCAACCATAGCCCTTCTCTCGCAGGAATGAAGCAAAGCCTGCCAAGCTGATCGTTCGACGCCTGTGAGAAGCAAGTCGCAATACTTAAAGCCCTGCATCGAATATAGTTGCGGATAGTCCAGTTGAAATTTGGCCTGTATATCTTCGGCTTTTTGAAATTGCATAGTTGCTTCGCCTACTCGACCCATTTGATGCCAAGCATCGGCTAGTGCCGTGTGCGAGATGATTTTCCATCCGGCCCCAACCTCTTTGTTCTTCTCGGTGGAGTAATTTACGGATAATTCGGCATCTTTAACTGCGTTGGCTACTTCACCTAACATAAGCTCTAACTGGCCATCCCTTTCAAAGTGGCTACGCTTTTTTTGTAAATAATTGATATGTTGAGACATGTGGCTGTTTCGGGTCGTAGGGCGGCTTGGTGGCGGGCTTTTTCGGGCCGCGCGGGTGCTTCTTGAGGGTG
>Ga0265327_10002683_pt1 | contig 18265 bp, 5 predicted proteins | sample 41621metaG_FD_202089 | JGI IMG/M metagenome (GOLD analysis project Ga0265327, IMG submission 202089) | Rhizosphere microbial communities from Carex aquatilis grown in University of Washington, Seatle, WA, United States - 4-16-21 metaG | ecosystem: Host-associated > Plants > Roots > Rhizosphere >...
AGCCAACTTTAAGGTAGAGATCAAGAATCTCGCGCCGGCCAATTGCCACGATATGTGTGCCGCCATGCGCTTCCACCCAGCGGAAAGCCGCATACATCAACAAGGCCGCCACATCAGTGCCGCGATACAGTTTAAGAACCGTCAACAGCCGCACTTCGTACAAACCCTCGTCCACGACCAGGGGCAAGGTCGCGCGCTGGAAATATTTGTCGATGGAATATCCCTGCGGCCCGCCGGGTGGCGTAACGCTGATGAAGCCGGCGATTTTCCCGCCAATTTTGGCTACCAGATAAAGATTGGTGGTATCCAACCCATCTTGAAGACTGGTGCCTGTGTTAGCCGGATGCTGTCGCAATTCGCCCGCATAAACTTCGTGGCGAATCCGGTAGATTTCCTGGCGTTCCAAATCGCCGGCCAGGCAAATCGTGAGGTTTTCAGTAGCGGCTGACGTCGTCCGGTTTTCAATCAATGATGTTTTCATAGCACGCGTCAACCCTAGTGCTGAACTTGTCATTTGCCCTAATCGATAAAAGTGCCCGGCCATTGATTAAATCAATGGCTCGCAAAACTATTTTTAATAAAGAACAAACACCTCATCGCGCGAAGAATATGGCCAACCGTAAATGACGAGTGCGTGGCGAACGAAGCACCGCAACCTACAAGGATTTCGCTCTCCTCCTACAACTTGGTCCGGCACTGACTTGATTACTATCGAACTTTATTCACCAAGATGTTCTTTTAGGTAAAAATCAAAACACCAATGTTTCAATGAATTTGACCAGTTTGAGTAGGCGGAGGCGGGGAAGTATCAGGTGCCTTGTGTTCCCGCCTTCCTTTTGCCAGCACAATCATGCACTGAAAAACCCAACCAATCGCAACCGCAGGAACACCGAAAAGCAAAGTCAAAATCCCGATTCCTTCCCAAATTATATAATTGGGGGAGGCGTCAACCAAACTACTGATTGGCATCAAAAGTCTATTTTTGTCAGGAATTATTGGGATGAACCAAGGGGCAAGAAAAAGCACTAGGGAAATCCAAAGCCAAAGTCGTATATCAGTCTTGAATTTTTTAATCACCATACTTTTTTTAGCCCCGTTTATGCCTTCTGTCTATGAAAATCAACCCTTCAAAAGCACGATTTATTAAAAGCTTTAAAATACGCCCCGAACTCTGCCCACACTAATATTTGTTTAGGTAATGCTTGTCGCAAGCAATCCTTAATCTGATGACTGCGGCTATGAAATTCTCCATTTGTGAAGGAAAATCCCCAACCGTCTGTTTAATGCCCGTAGGCAGATGTATCAGTTGAACATTTAAATCAAGCTGTTGCGGCAATGCCTCCAGAAAAGACGGCTGTGCAACCAAAACCTCAACCTCGCCTTCTGCAAACAAATGCTTCGCCTCACCATAAATCTGTCTCGTAAAATCTGTTTTCATGCAAATTTAGTATTTGAGCATAGCATTTTACCTGTCCTTACAAAGCATGACCAAACGATTATTTTAATTTTCTCCCTGAACTCTGCCTAGCAGGAAGTCGTCTAGATAGAAGATGGTTTTGGCATCCGCATCGCTGGTAAAGCCAATCCATGTCAGTATTTTGAATTTCGGATTGGTGTAAGGGAGCTGGTTCCAAACCTGCGCCTTTTGGCCGTCGGCCATGACTTTGAGAGTCCAGGTGCCTTTATCGTTTGCACCGAGATTGGCAGACACCTCAAATTGCAGCCAGCGGCCAAGGGGAACGGGCATGAGGGTTTTCCCGTTGGCGATTAAATTTCCGTCTTTGAGGCGGAACTGCGGGCCGGTGTGATATTCGCCTTGGCTCCAGTCGCGCCACTCAAAATTGACGTTTGCCCCGGCTTCAAGCCGGAGGGCAAAGGTGTTGCGGAACCGGCCTTCGCGACAGTTCATCTGCATATAAAGGTGCGGGAGCCAGATTTGTTTTAAGTTGGGCGCATCGGTGACTTTTAAACTGTGCTTGCCGGTGGCGGCGGTTTCGTCGGTGACGACAATGGAGTCGCCGTGGCCATCCGTGGAAATTTGAAAATCATGGGGCGCCTGGCCCACGGCTTCCTGCTCGAAGTTCGCCTGAATGGGTGTGAATGCGGGCAACGGCGCTGGTTTGCGGGATGGATAAACATCAGCGTTCGCATTGGCAAGCCAACTGGCTTCGCCGTAAACCCCGGCTTGCGTATAATCAAAGGGCTTAAAGCCGAGTTTTAACGCCGGGGAACCGGGCCGCAGATGAAAATCATGACGGGCGGCATCGACAAAAAGCGGATCAGCCAGGAGGCTGCCGCGTTCACGGCCTTTGCCCGCCCAATCCGGCAGGCTGGTTTCGCCATTGGTTTGTTCGGGCGGAGGCACCGGCGTGTTCTGCCAGTCGGCGAGCGTTCTCCCGGCAAAGGTCACGGGATAACCGCCCGCGTTCCAATAGCAATTGTCCTGGGTCAACTGGCGGTTGTCCCGCCACGGGCCGGCGAGGGCCGGACTGGTGTTGGTCCAATAAATAATGTTTCGCTCGAAGGTAAATGAAAGGTGATTTTCCACGCGGGTGACTTGCAACTGTTGCTCGCGGCCAGCCACGAAAATGTTGTTCCGCAAAATGTTTTCCTGCCCGTAGTGTTGATGGAAACCGCCGGTCTTGGTGTCGTAAACCAGATTATCTTCAAATAAAATTCCCGAGCTGCCTTCATCGGTATACAAACCCCAGCCGCCATAGGAATAGGAATCGATGTCGTGAAAAACATTCCCGCGCACGACCGTGCCTTCAGAAGGGCCCAAGGTGTAAATACCGCCCATGTCGCTGAGCAAGCCCTGGCCAATATGATGCACGTGATTGAAGGAGATATTGTTGCTCTTGCAATTGCTCTCGGCATAACCCCAGCGCCAGCCCACGCTGATGCCAGTGTAGAAAAAATCCGCAATTTCATTATGCGTGACCTGGTTGAAGGGGCTGAAACCAATCCACATGCCGACGGCGCACGGAAAAATGCGGCCGCCCGCGCGGATGATGTTATTGTCCACCACGATGCGCGCGGTATTTTCCGAAGCATGATTCGGCATGGCCATTTCCCCAATACGCACGCCGCCCGCGCCTAAATCTTCAAGTAAACAGTGCGTCAGCGCATCTTCCACGCAACCTTGCCGGAACCAAACACCGTAAGTGCCGACGTGACGAATCGCGCAGTGGTCAAAGGTGATGCGCCTCGTTCCATCAAGCATGACGGAAGCGTCAAGGCTGGCGGCGGCTTGGGACGGTTCGAAGCCGCCGGGCGGTGTCAACCATTGGGCATGTTCAAAGTTCAACCCCTTGAAATGGATGTCTGCAACCCATTGACCGGCGGCTGGATTACCTTTAATCACCACCAATTTATCGGCCACCGGCGCAATCACTTCGGCCTTGTGCATGTCTTCACCCGGCCGTGGCAGGTAATAAAGTGTTCCGTTGCGGTCCAGGAACCATTCACCCGGTTCGTCGAGAAAGCGCAATGCGTTCTCCAGGATGTAATGCGAGTCTTTGTGCCAGGGATTCCAGGTCTTCATTTTCTCTCCACTCGTGACCACGGATTCATCAGCGTCATTGACTGAATCCACAAAACGGCGGGTCACATCCCAATTATGGTAAACCACCAGGTTTAAATCCTTAACTTCGCCGGGCGAAAGTCCGGCAATGGCTTGAAAATCATTCGCCCGTAACCAAGCCGTACGCCGCGCTTCCACTGTGCCCGGGCCTTTGACCGCATCCTCTTGAACGTTGCGCAGGTAATACCAAGATTGATTCGGGGTGCGGGCGCGGGTGGCGCGTTGTCCGTTGACCCATAACTGCTCGAAATACCATTTCCCGGCGGCAACCTCGGGCAGGTGCGTTTGCCAAATATTATTAGTGCCGCGCTTCCAGCCAGTAATTGGACGACCACCATCGAAAATCGGATGCGCGCCGGGAGCGGCTTCGTAGGTGATGGGCGCAGATGCGCTCCCGGAATCCTCGGACGTCAATTCGAGAGCTTGACCGAGTGCGTATCGGCCGTCGGCAATGGATACCGTAATGGGTGTTGCGGACTTTCCTTGCGATTGCAATTTGCGAATCGCGTCGCGGGCACCGGCGAGCGAGGCAAGCGGCCCGTCTGAATGGCTGGCATTGGGTTTGGATAATTGTCCGGACCAGTTGTCCGAACCACTCGGCGCTATGAATAATTCTGCTGCCGACACTGAACTGGCCACAAACAGAAGCCAACAGAAATACGCGCAATGGATTTGACCGCACCGTTTCTTAAAAATGTTCATTTCAAAAATTTGAGCCGTTGCGCACTTCAGTGTCGCTTCTGGATTGATTAACTCGCCCGCGACAATTGATGAGACATGCCGCTATTGAGAGGTTGACGAAGTGCCGACAGCGTATACGGAATGTACTGGCAGATTTGGCAAGTCCCGGTCCCGATTGTTCAAAGCCGGGTCGAGGCGGGCGGAAACGTTTTCCGGGTTGAGCCGGGCTGACGGTTTGGTTTCCACGAGGGTGGGCGTCTCAATAATAACGGTGCTGAATACTTGGATCATGTCTTGTAGGGGCATATCAAATTCCCCGTTCAGCGTGGTATAGCCGTGCTGCCGGCTGTCCTGGCCTTTGGGAGTGAAACGGTTGCCGTGCGGGTTCCAGAGATGGACAACTTTGCGATCCGCATCATAGCCGAGAATGGCATAACAATGCTTGCCATTGACGCCGGGGGGCAGGACGGTGTTTGTGGGCGTAACCGCCGCGACAATTTGATGAGCATTCAATGCATCGATAATGGCTTTGCCCAACTCGTTGGGAAATTGCAGGTCGTTCGTATCACTACGATGCCGCACGAAGCTATATGACCGCGTCTGATGTCCTTCGATGGTATTGATGACCACGCGAGGTTTGCCGCCATGAGCGATGACATCGGTATCAAGTTGGGCGGCGGCTTTTTCAGAAGCAGGATTATTGTTTGCCTTGCCATAGGCATTTTCCAAGGTCGCCAGCCATAATCCGTTGGTGCCAGCCGAGGAGGAAATGGCAATCTCCGCATCCGTCAGCGGCTTGACCTCGACGTTATGGCCGTTGCCAAAGGCAATCTTGGTTGTGCCATCGGCAGCGGGGGTGAACAATGCTTTAACGGCGGCAGGATCGCGATGGACCATGGCACCAACTACTGAAATCAGGTAACAATCGCCCAAGGGCCCTTGATGGCAGGCAGTCATCTCCGGCAACGACTGCGGGAAAAGTTCGCGGGAAGTACGGTGCAAACGCAACAAGAATGCGCGAAAGCGCGGTTGAAAAGCGGGGCGGCGATTGACTTTGCCCGGCGCGGCATCAACGGACTGCGTGGTCAAATCGGCGGTGACCCCCGTCTCGCGCAGGGGGCTCGCGGTGAGATATTCCTTCGTCAACGGCGGCAGATCGTATCTTCCGCCCCGCACCACCACCTTGATGGCAGCAATGGCTGCCGCCACTTCATCGTGGAAGTCGGGATTCATGACCGCTTTGTCAATCTCGTCATTGGAAAGAATGCCGTCGCCATTGGCATCCCACTGGCTGAAATAGCGTTTCACCACCTCCGCAAACTGGGGAACGTTATTGGTCCGGGTTTGCAGAATGGCAGAACCCGCTGAACTGGCAGAGGAATTGGTCTGCGGGTCGCCGGCAAAGGTTTTCAGGCAAAGCAACAGGCCCAGGCAAATCAGTAGTTTCATGTTCTGAATCATTTAATTGTCAGTGTACGGCAACGGCGCCACCGCGCTGCTGTTTTCAAGGTTCAAGCCGTTGTAGTTACTAGAGCTTGGTAACACAGATTAAGTAACAGTTTTTTTCATAAATCAAGCAACCCCATTTACGAATCCGGCCTGCAAAAAAGGACGGCGCACCGTTTCCAGTGCGCCGTTTTGACTGTCAACCTGACTCAATTTTGCTTGGCGTCGGCATGGCCATTGCCAGTGGCCTGGCCACGCAACATCACGCCGAGCAGACCGTCCACCAGACCGTTACCACCCGTCTGGCCGGTCACGGCCACATCCGGCACAATACGCACGTTGCGTTCGCCGACAATCTGCATGAGCTGCATGACCGTGTAACCCTGCGCGCCGAGCGATTCCACACCCACGCGATACGCCTCGGCCTTGGCCTTGCCGGTGGCGCGGATGGCTTCCGCCTCGCCCAACGCCCGGAGCCGGGTGGACTCCGCTTCGCCGGTGGCCTGCTTCACGTTCGCATTCGCCTTCAACTCGGCGATGTTCACGCCCTGCTCGGCACCGACCACCTGCTGCTGGATGTCTGCAATCGCCGTCTCGCGCACGAGTTGTTGCCGCTGTTTCTGCGCGGCTTCCTGCACCTCGAAGGTCTTGCGCTCTTCCTCGGCAATCTTCCGGTCCGTCTGCGTGGTCATCAGTTGCGCCGGCGGATTGATGTCGCCAATCAACGTGTCAATCGCCTGCACATCGTAGGCGCCAATCGCCTTGCGAATATGCTCCGAGGCTTCCGTCTGCCGCTGGCTGCGGGCGCTCAGAAAATCGAGCACCGTATAGCCTTGCGCCGAGTTGCGGAAATAATTTCCGACAATCGGTTGCAGCACATGGTCCACCAGGTTCTGCATCGAGCCCACGCGGCTAATCACCTTCGGCGCATCCAGCGCGCCGACGTGGATGATTTGCGCCACGTCCAGGTTGAACGCGAAGCCGTCCTTCGACCGCACCGTGATGGACGAGAGTTTCTCGTCGTAATGATGCGCCTCGGAGCGGCTGGCCCAGTTCAACACGATGTTCGTGGTGGGCACCAGCTCGACCTTCATCACCCGCGTATTCAGCGGATGTTTGCCCGGATACAACGGCGAGACCCACACGCCCTTGTGGCCGACATTCACCAGGTCGCCGTGCTTGAACTCGACGCCGCTCACATCCACGTGGGCCGCGCCCACGAAGGAGATGACGACGCCGACGTAGCCGATGGGTATCTGCACCATCGGCACCTGTTCCACCTGCACAAACCATGGATTCAGGTTCCACGTGCCGGACAACAGGATTTGCTCCTGCAACCCGCGCCGCCCGCCGCCGTCCAGAAACGCTTGCACGTTCTGGAAGTTTTCGTGGCCGGCAATGGTCGTGCCGGCAATTTCACCGGCCTCAATGGCCTGGCCGTCCAGCGTGGTGACAATGCCCACCATGTCATTGTTCACGCGTGTCAATTCCAACTGCGCCGCACTCATGCCATGGAACTCCGCCATGGTCGAGGTGATGACGGTGAACTGCGCCGTGTTGATGCGATACGTGCCCGCCGTGAGAATTCCAAGCTGACGGCCTTTCTCGCCGCCGTTGCTCAGAAATTTCCGGGCATTCTGGAAGTTGTCGCAATCAACCACTTTTGCCAGGATGCGCTCGGCGGGAATCGCGTCGCCATCCGCCGCGAGCACCAGGGCAATTTCGCCCTGCGGCACCACGGTGACAGACGCCTTGATAACGCGATATTGCCACGGCCAGTAACCGAAGTGCAGCCCCGGCGCGAGGGTATCCGCCTGGAACCCCGCCTCGCCCGCGAGTGCAATCAAGCGCCCCGGCGGCAGCGACCGCGCCGCGAACCGTTTCACCACCACGCCCACCTGCTGTTCGCGGATCAGCACAAAGCCCGACCGCACGATGAGCAGGAGCACGAATCCTATGGCGGGCACAATGAACCACGACGACCCCAGGCCAATGCCGAAAACCGCCAACATGATATTTATTGTCATAACCCATCTCCGATGTGGCTGTGCCGTGGACGCGGGTTATCGCCGCGCCTGTACACAACGCGTTTCGTTGGGGAGACCGTGGTTTCCCGCACCTGCGGGGACTAGAGGATCGCCCTTCCAGATGCCGACGAGGTTAGCTGACGGGCTCGGTCCTGAAAGTGACCGCGCCGATGGTTCGCCACCGGCGTTCGCCCCGTCCCGGTTTCCCGGGATTTGGTTCCCCCGCGCTGACTTGCAGGAAGGCAAGACAGCTTAGGCTGCTGACGGAGCGAGCATCATATAGAAAGACCTGTGTGTCAATGGCCACCCGCGTAAGTCACACGTATGGAGGCTAATATAATTTACAGCCAAGAGTCTTAGGGCCGTTAAACTATAACTATAGCCGCATTTTTGGACCGCGAGCGGTAAGGTGCTGCTGCCAATTATTGAACAACCAAGTAACGAAGGAACCAAGGGCGCGGGGAACCATTAAAGTTTACGAGGGCCGAATGCTTGGGAGCGCGACTTGTCCCAAGTCGCAGCACATCGACAGACCGAGGCGCTGGGTAATTCAAACGCACTGGCCAATTTTACACGCTGCGGATTGGGACAATCCGCGTTCCGACCGCAATGTCCGGAGATAACATGACTACACTTTTTATTGAAACGCTATAGTGCGCCATTTTGGCGTTTGATCACGTTTGCCGGGCTTCTTGAAGCAACGCCTTGGCCAGCGTCTCGTATTGCGGCAACGCATTGTAAAGAAATGCCGAGACGCGCACCAATCGCTTGGGCGGGGCCGGCCAGGGAACGATGGGAACTTCAATTCGATGCTTGACGCGAAGCGTATCCTGCAACGGATATTCGTTGAGGGGTAAAACCGGCAGCGCGTCAGGAGGCGCATTGGGCAGGGGGACCGCCGCCATGGAGCCGATAAATGCTTCGGGGCAAGGACTGGCCACGTGCAGGTGGTCGCAAAGAATCTCCCGGGCCGCCAGGGCCAGCCGGCGATGATACGCCATCACTTCCGGCCAGCCGCCCGGCAGCAGCGAGCCAATAAATCGGATCGCTTCTGGAACACTAAGCCATGCGGATGGATCAAAGGTTCCCTGCCAGCCAAACTCAATCAGGAAACGCGAGCGATCTTTCCGGCGTGAATTTGCCCCGTGACTGATGGTCAACGGTCGGATGAATTCCTGTTTATCGCGGCGCACATAAAAAAGCGCCGCACCCTTGGGAGCGCACAGCCATTTGTGGCAGTTCCCGGTGTAATAGGCGGCACCAAGTTGTTTGAGATTCAGCGGCATCAGGCCCGGTGCGTGCGCGCCATCCACCAGCGTTTCCACCCCGCGACGTTTCAGTTCATCCACCAACCGGGCAAGCGGCAGGATAATACCCGTTTGACTGGTGACGTGATCCAATAAAGCCAGCCGGGTGCGGGGTGTGACACATTCCAGGATGGGAGCGATAATATCTTCTTCACTCTGGAAAGGAAACGGCACTTTGGCCACGACCACCCTGACACCTGACTGTTCAGCCACGAAATTGAGCGCATTGCGGCTGGCATTATATTCCTGGTCGGTCACTAAAAGTTCGTCGCCCGGTTTAAACGATAGCGAACGCAAAACCGTGTTTACGCCATTGGTCGCATTGGGCACAAAAACCAAATCATTCGCATCGGCGCCGACGAATTGCGCAAGCGATTCGCGGGCGGCATCCAGAAGTTTTTCCAGGTCGCGGCCTAGAAATTGCAGGGGCTGGCGTTCGAGCCGTTCACGCCACACCGTTTGAAATTCGCACACGTGCCGGGGACAGGCGCCGAAGGAACCATGGTTTAAAAAAATTACTTCGGGATCCAACAGCCATTGCCGCGGATCCGCCGCCGGCCGGGATAATGTATTGGCATGCATCACGCCGGCAACATAACAGGACTTAACGCAAATGCCATTCTTCTTATAGGGAGTTTGTGCATCATCTAACAAGACACCCATCCCGCTCCTTGGATAAATTTTGCGGATAAATTGCAGTAAAATAAGACGAAAAGTAAGTGATTGTCACCAATTATCCCCCGAATGTGGTATACCCGCAAACAATTGATTGTGTTTTGATTTTAAAACCAGTCGTTATGTGAGTTTAATCTGTTGTGCGGGAAAAGACCTGGTAAAAACATGGTGCGCCGACACAAACAAACAACGCAAGAACCCGACGCTTGGGGTTTTGTATTCACCCTTCCAGACGATTGAATTTATTGGTATTCAGCAGGCGTAGCGCGGAATATCAATCTCCCACCCACAACCTAAACCCCACACGGTAACTGACATTGGATCACTGCCTAAACCTATGAGAACCCTAATCCACGACCACCGGCCATTAAAATTAGTACTGCGCTATTCCCTCCCCATCCTGGCCTGCCTGCTGCCATTATTGGGGCATGCCCAGTATAACTACTTCAACATCGCCAGCGGCTCGGATTGTATCCGGCAGGATTATCGCTCGGCCAATATTCCCCCGGGCGTCTACGATGCCATTCATCAGGATAACGTAAGCAGCTCGGATGGCGGTTCGGGATATTTTTACGGCGGTTTTACCCACCAGAACAATGTAAACGGCAATATCATGTCGCTGGTGCAATATGTCTGCTGGCCGGCCATTGGAGGTTTCCCCTATTCGTACTCGCAACAAGTGCCTACCTTTGCGGGAACAAACATGGTGGGCTTCACCCAAATTGCCGAGGGCAGCAGTTGCGCCATCAAGGGCTATTGGCCGCAGTTTACCACGAATTTGTGGACGCGCGAAGCTGTCCGCTACTGGCAGCCAGCCAATGGCACGCCTCACGTGGGCTATCAAGGCATGTGGATTAAGGAACCCGTGAGCGGCAACTGGTATCACGTGGGCACGTTCCAATATCCGTTTACGGTGACGGGCGTGGATGGCCTGGGTGGCTGGCAGGAAGATATTGGCGGCGGGTACAGTGGTAACTATGTGGTGGACCACGGCAACGGTTATTATCACATCAATGGCGCGTGGAACATGGCCAATCAAATTCAATATACCAAAACCGGCTATGTATATCTAATAGGCACCAATACCGCCACGGAGTCAGCCGTTGGACCCGCTTATACAAACTTATATAATGTTACCCCCAGCAGTCCGTTGACTTTAACGGTCAGCAACCAGCCGTCCGTGCCGACCTTTGACCCTATTATTGTTACCAATGTTATCGCCAGCGTGGTCAGCACCCAATTATTCGTGCAATGGCAGCTTCCGCTGTCTAGCTCCCCGCAGCTAGGTTATCTCGTGGAAGTTTTCAATAACTCCAACTATACCGGGTCTGCTTCGGTTTCATTTTTTGATAATGACCCTGAAACACACCAAAAGCTGTTGAATATTTCCGGCGTAGCCACCCCTTATGTGCGGCTGACGATTTCAGACATTTTTTATAACACAAATACACCAATTCTTATCACGCCCACCACCGTCACTCCCGTTGCGGCCACGAGTGTCTCTGGCACCTCAGGCGGTTTGACTTACCAATATTATGATACCAGCTCCACGAATTGGGGCAGCTTGCCGAATTTCAGCTCGCTTACGCCGGTTTACAGCGGGGCGGTTAGTTTTCCCGATGTAACCCCCAGGCGGCAACGCATCAACTATGGCTTCAATTACACCGGATACATTAATGCGCCCAGCTCTGGTTTGTACGCCTTTACGCTGCATTCGGGCGATGGCAGCGTCCTGACCATTGACGGCACCAACGTCATCAGCTTTGACGGCTTGCATGATTCCACCCAATTCAAAGGCGGCGGCATCGCCCTGGCGGCCGGCCTGCATGTCTTCAACTTGCAATTCTTCAAGGGTGCGGCGAATCCGGTTAATACCACGGCCTATACGGATGGCCTGGGTCTGGCGTGGGAAGGTCCGGGCATTGCGAAAGTAGACGTACCGGCCTCGGCCTTCGCCCGTGTACCCGGCAGCGGTGAACCGTCCATCACCATGTCCTCGCCGGCCAACAATGCGACGCTGGCCAATTCCAGTCCCGGTTTGAGCGCGAGCGTTACCACCAATGGCGTAACGGTCAATAGCGTGCGGTTTTATTTGACTGACTATTATTCGTATTATTTCCGGCCCAGCGCCGGTTCGGATTATTTCATCGGGCAGGACGGCAGCTCGCCTTACACGTTCAATTCAATGATTTGGACGGCCCAGACCAATTTAGTTCGCGCCCGGCTGATGTATAATGGAACGAACACCATTGATTCGGCGCCGGTCAGTATTGCCACCACCAACACGCCGTTTGGGCCGTGGCTCTGGACGCCCCTGGAAATTCATAACTATCCCTCGGGAGCCAGTGTGCAGGGCGGAACCTTTGCGATGTTGGGCGACGGCATGAACATGTTGAGCCGGCAGGTTAGCAACAACTGCACGTTGATTGCTCATGTCGCTTCCATTACGGCCAACACCGCCAGCCCGGATGGCGTGCTGCCCAATAGCAACTGGCGGGCGGGTATTATTGTGCGCGGCTCAACTAATGTGACCATTGGCCAGCCGCTCGGGGACGGCGGCAGCACCCGCTTTGCGGCATTGTTCACCTCGGTGGGCGGCGGTTCTTATTTTGAGAATGACACCATGCGCGATGGCAACGGTGATGCCAACGCCTGGTCGAGCAATTATGGCAACAACAACTGGTACAAGCTGGTGATGAGCAATGGCACTAATTTCACCAGCTATGTATCGCCTGACGGAGTGAACTGGACGCTGGTCAACGTCACCAACCTGGCAAATTTTGGGCCTACGCCTTATGCCGGTGTGTTTATTTATGCCGACCAGTCGATGAACCCGAATATTCACAAAGCCACCTTCGATAATATCAGCATCACCGGCAACATTCTTGGCCCGCCGGGCGTCCTGGTGAGTCCGCAAACCGACACCATTTACGCGGGCCAAAACCTGACCTTGACCGCCACGCCGAGCGGCAATGCACCGTTTACTTATCAATGGCAGTACAACAATGTGAATATTACGGGCGCGACCAACACGACCCTGGCCTTGTCAAATTTGCAGGCTACTAACTCGGGGCTTTATACCGTGGTCTTGAATAATGCCAATGGCACCGCCAGTGCCACGGCTACCGTCACCGTGCAAACGCCCACACCGCCGGTATCGACCATTCTTTCAGACAGTCCCGTGGCCTATTGGCGCCTAAATGAAAACACCGGTCCCACGGCGTATGATTCAGTGGGAACTTACAATGGCACCGGCGAAGGCGGCATAGCCTTTGGTGTGGGTGGCGTGACCGGTTCACCCTTTACGGGATTTGAGGCGAACAACCTGGCAGCACAATTTAACGGGACGGATTCGGACATTGCGATTCCGGCGCTGAACTTGAACACCAACACCGTCACCATCACGGGCTGGGTGAAACGCAGCGGCACCCAGGCAGCCTGGTCCGGCATCATGTTTTGCCGTGCGGGCACCACCACGGCTGGTTTCCATTTTGGCACCGCGAACGAGTTACGCTATACCTGGAATGGATCGGGCAGCACTTACAATTGGAATTCCGGCCTGGTGCCGCCAGATGGGGTATGGACGTTTGTAGCGCTGGCGATTTCGCCATCGCAGGCGATCATGTACATGGCCACCAACAGCACGCTGCAATCCGCCACGAATGTGGTGGCCAATGCTGTGCAGGCTTTTGCAGGTACAACGTACATAGGCTACGACCCCAATAGCGGTAGCCGGCGGATTACCGGTTCACTGGATGAAATGGCTGTTTATGGCAGCACGCTCACCGCGACGCAGCTTGGACAAATTTTGTCCACTTCGCAAAGCGCTACGCCGCCGCTGGTGACATTGACCTCGCCTGCCAATGGCGCTGGATTCGGTGCGCCGGCCACCCTCAATCTGTCAGCCACGGTCACCACCAACGGCCACAGCATAACGAGCGTGCAATTTTACAATAGCGCCACGCTGCTCGGGCAATCCACGGTCGCGCCCTACACTTACTCCTGGACCAATGTGGCCGTAGGCGCTTATACGATTCTGGCGGTGGTTAATTATGATTCGGGCAGCACCACCTATTCGACACCCGTTAGCGTAACGGTTAACCCGGCACCCGTGACACCCTCAGGCATCACGCCCACGGCGTTGTCCGGCAATCTAATCAGTGTTGTCTGGCCCACGACCGCTTACGCCTCCGGTTATATTTTGAGCCGGAACGGAACGGCCATCGCTTATCTGGCGGGAACCAACTATCTCGACTTGGGACTGGCGACCAATACCACCTACGCCTATTCCGTGATAGCGACCAACTCCTACGGCACTTCCGCTTCGAGCGTTACGAATTCAGCCACGACCTTGGGCAGCGGCATTGCCCGCTGGTGGGATGCCACCGGCTCGGCCACGGGCCCGCAGGATGGCAACGGCAATTGGGGCAACAGCGCCAATACGTGGTGGAGCGGCACGGGTAATGTCACCTGGTCCAACAATAACCTGGCGATCTTTGGCAATGGCGCCACCGCCAATTATTCCGTGGTGCTCACAAACTCGGTTACCCCGAGCGGCATCCTGTTTAACGCCAACAATGGCGGCAATTACAGTTTCTCCAGCGGCACCGGCGGCGTGCTGATGTTTTCCGGCTCGCCGGTCATTACCTGCAATGACGGTGCCACCATTAGCGCGGCGCTCGGCGGCAGCGGCTCATTGATCAAATCCGGTCCCGGCCTGCTGACCATCACCGGCGGCAACACCAATACCGGCCCGGTGATTGTGAATGGCGGTAAACTGCTGGCCACCGGCGGCGGTTGGTACGCCAATCGCAGCATTGGCTCAGGCGCATTGACCATCAGTAACGGAGCGGTGGCTGAATTTACCCAGTCCCATGGTTTTGGCTCGAGCAACGGCGGCCAGCCGGTGACGCTAAATAACGGCACCTTGCAACTGGATAGCGACAATTATGCCAGCGCCATTACGATGACAGCCGGCACCATCAACGGTGCCAGCGGTCATTACGTTGCGCCCATTAGCGGGATGACTTGCACGGTGAATGCCGCGTCAACGGCATCGGTCATTAATACGCCGTCAATGTCACTGCAAGGGTCGGTTACCTTTAATGTCGCCCGCGGCACTTCATCCGTAGATTTACAATTGGCAGGCGGTGCCATTGTCAACAGTGGTCCCATCACCAAGACCGGCACGGGGATTTTACAAGTCAGCAGCACGGGTGCCTATAGCGGCACCACCACGGTGAGCGCCGGCACACTGCAAGTGGATGGCTCGACCGGCACCAACACCCTTTCGGTAAGCAGTTCGGCCACCTTAACGGGCACGGGCACGGTTCAGGGAGCAACCACCATTTCATCCGGCGGCACCCTCGCTCCCGGTGACGGTGGCATTGGCACGCTGTCCTTTGCAAATAATCTTACCTTGAACGCGGGCAGCGCCACCGTATTGGGTGCCAGTAAATCTGGTTCGGTTTTGACAAACGACCTTGTTTCCGTGACTGGCACGCTGACCTTGGGCGGCACCCTCACGGTTAGCAATACGGGCACGAACGCCTTTGCGCTGGGAGACAGTCTTGATCTCTTCAATGCCGGTACGATTACCGGCAGCTTCAGCAATTCCGTCTTGCCGGCGCTGTCCGCCGGTCTGGCGTGGGATACCTCGCGATTGAACAGCAGCGGCATTATCACTGTGGCGGCCTTGCCAGCGGTGACGGTATTGCCAGCGAGCACAAACATTACCTATGGCAGCAGCGTGACCTTGACCGCCTCAGCTACGGGCAGCGGCACGTTGACCTATCAATGGTATGACCCGACGCTCACTCCCATCGGCGGCGCCACGGGTTCAACGCTGACCCTGACCGCCCCGGCTGTGGCCGCCAGCGGCAATTACACTGTCATCGTGGCTAATACGGTGGGAACTGCCACTAACAGCGGGTCCGTAACGGTGAACAAAGCGGCCTTGACGGTCAGCGCCAACAACACGAACCGCGTGTATGGCACGGTGAACCCGGCGTTCACGGCCAGCTACAGCGGCTTTGTGAATGGGGACACCACCGCTGTATTGAGCGGTGCGCCCAGCCTCACGACCACGGCCACCACCAACAGCAGCGTTGGCACCTATACGATCACCGCCGCAACTGGCACGTTGAGTGCGGCCAACTACAGCTTCGGGTTCAACAACGGCACGTTGACCGTGACCAGCGCGGCCTTGACCGTTACGGCCAACAACGCCAGCAAGACTTACGGCCAAACCAAGACCTTTGCCGGGACGGAGTTCACGACCAGCGGCCTGTTAAACAGTGATACGGTGACGAACGTGACCCTGACCAGCACCGGAGCCACCAATACCGCCGCCGTGGGCAGCTACACCGTGGTGGCAAGCAACGCCCATGGCACCGGCTTGGGCAATTACACCATTAATTACGTCAACGGCACACTCACCGTGAACCAGGCCTCATTGACCGTCAGCGCCAACAACACCAACCGCGTCTATGGCACCGTGAACCCAACGTTCACGGCCAGCTATAGCGGCTTTGTGAATGGGGATACCACCGCTGTGTTGAGCGGCGCGCCCAGTCTCACCACCACGGCCACCACCAACAGCAGCGTTGGCACCTATACGATCACCGCCAGCGCCGGCACGTTAAGCGCCACCAACTACAGCTTCGCGTTTACCAACGGCACCTTGACCGTGACCAGCGCGGCCTTGACGATCACCGCCAACAACGCCAGCAAGACTTACGGTCAAACCCAGACCTTTGCCGGGACGGAGTTCACCACCAGCGGCCTGTTGAACAGTGATACGGTGACGAACGTGACCCTGACCAGCACGGGTGCCACCAACACGGCCGCCGCCGGTAGCTATAGCATTGTACCGGGCACCGCCCTGGGCACCGGCCTGGGCAACTATACGATTGGCTACGTCAATGGCACCTTGACCGTGAACCAGGCACAGTTAACCGTCAGCGCCAACAACACCAACACCGTGTACGGATCCGTTGCCCCGGCGTTCACGGCCAGCTACAGCGGCTTTGTGAATGGCGATACCACCGCCGTATTGAGCGGTACGCCCAGCCTCACGACCACGGCCACCACCAACAGCCCGGTGGGCACCTATACGATCACCGCCAGCGCCGGGACATTGAGCGCGGCCAACTACAGCTTCGTGTTCAACAACGGCACGCTGACGATTACCAGTGCGGCCCTGACCATCACCGCCAATGACGGCACCAAACCTTACGGCCAGACCTTGACCTTCGCCGGGACGGAGTTCACGAGCAGCGGGCTGTTGAACAGTGATACCGTGACGAACGTGACCCTGACCAGCACCGGGGCGACGAACACCGCCGCCGTGGGCACCTATCCCATTGTGCCCAGCAACGCCCTGGGCACCGGTTTGGGTAATTATACGATTGGCTACGTCAACGGCACATTGACCGTCTCTAATTCGCTGCCCGGCGTGCCGCAGAACCTGACGGCCGCGGCCGTTTCCAGCAGCCAGATCAATTTGAACTGGCTGACGGCCAGCAATGCCGCCGGCTATATCGTCAGCCGCGGCGGCACGCCCATCGCCAGTGTTGCCAGCACCAGCTATTCGGACACCGGCCTGACGGCGGGCACGGCTTACACCTACACGGTGGTGGCCACCAACACCTCGGGCAGCTCGGCAGCCAGCTCCCCGGCCACGGCCACCACGCCCATCCAGGGCGTGACCCTGGCCTGGAACGCCACCGGCACCGGTACCAACGCACTGGACGGCAGCGGCACCTGGAGCAGCAGCAATGTCAACTGGCTCTACGGCACGAACGACCTGGGCTGGAATGACTACAACGTGGCGGCCTTCGGGGCGAACACCAGCACCAACTGCACGGTGACCCTGGCCAATGACGTCAATCCCCTCGGCCTCACCTTCAACGCCACCGGCGGCGGCGCTTATACCATCGCCGGCACCAATGCCATCTGGCTGACCAACAGCGTGCCCTTCGTGGCCAATGGCAGCGGAACGGTCACCGCCGTGATCAACGGCACCGGCAGCCTGGTTAAAACCGGCACCGGCACGTTAACCCTGGGCACACCCAACAATTACTCGGGCGGCACACTGGTCAGCGGCGGTTCGCTGGTATCCACGGTGTCTTGCTGGTACTCGCCGCGCGGGATTGGCCCGGGCCTGTTGACCATCAGCAACGGTGCCACGGCCGAGTTCACCGCCACCCACGGCTTCGGCGGCGACGCCAGCGGCCGGAACGCCACCCTCTACAACGGTACGCTCCAGTTCGACCACGAAAACTACGTCAGCGGCCTGACGATGAACGGCGGTTCCCTTACCGGTGCCGGCGAATTGCGCTCGGTAAACGGCGCGGTTTATACCATCAACGGCACGGCCACCGGTTCGGTGATCTCCGTGAACCTCAACTTCGTGGGGGCCAGTTGCACGTTCAACGTGGGCCGGGGAACCGGCCCGGTGGACCTGCTGGCCAGTGGCAATGCCAGTGACACGGGCGGCTTCGTGAAGAGCGGCGCTGGGGTGATGCAATATACGGGCACGGGTG
>Ga0265327_10002684_pt1 | contig 18265 bp, 17 predicted proteins | sample 41621metaG_FD_202089 | JGI IMG/M metagenome (GOLD analysis project Ga0265327, IMG submission 202089) | Rhizosphere microbial communities from Carex aquatilis grown in University of Washington, Seatle, WA, United States - 4-16-21 metaG | ecosystem: Host-associated > Plants > Roots > Rhizosphere...
GGCTTCGTCGATGGCTTCGGCGTGTTTGGTGCCGCCGTCCTTGTTGCGCTGGGAGGCGAGGAGGAGGGTGAAGCCGAGTTCCTTGGCGAGGTCGGCGAGGGTGTTGGCGGCGTGGGAGAGTTGTTGTTCGCGGGTGTCGCGGCGGGTTTCGGGGGCGGCGCGGAGGCGCTGGATGAAGTCAACCACGACGACGGACAGGGGCTGCACGCGGTGGCGGCGGCGGATGCAGGCGCAGACCTGGTGAACGTCCTGGCCGACGAGGTCCTCGATGTGGAGGGGCGCGGCGCGGATGGATTGCAAGCCGTGGGAGATGCGGCGGAGCGTGTCCTTGGTCAAGGTGGTGGCGTGACAGGCGCGGGCGTGGCCGAGGGGATCGGCGGTGGCCTGGCCGGGGAGGCCGGCGGTGTAGGCGATGAGGCGCTGGAGAATCTCCGGCGCGGACATTTCCAGGGAACAGATGAGGGCGGGGTGCCCGGCGAGGGCGGCATCGGCGGCGAGCTGGCCGCAGAGCAGGCTCTTGCCGCCGCCGGGGTAGCCGGAGATGACGAGGGTGTGGCGGGGATGCAGGCCGCGGAAGCGCTCGTTCAGTTCGGGCAAACTGGTGGCGATGCCCATGGCGGGCGTGCGGCCTTCGCAACGGGCCTGGAATTCATCGAGCCAGGTCGAGAGGTGCGCGGCCACATCAGTGGGCGGACGCGTGCCCGCGATGAGATCGTGGAGGGTGGTGACGGACTCGCCGGTGGCGGCGATGAGTTCGTGCGCGCTCTCGGCCTCGTGGGCGAGCTCGACGAGTTTCCCGGCCAGGCGGATGCCCTGGCGGCGTGCGAGCTTGTCGGTGAGGAGGGCGAGGTGGTGGGTGAAATGGCCGGCGTGCGGGGCGTAGGTGAAGAGGTCGTAAACGGCCGAGGGGCCGCCGATTTCATCGAGCAGGCGCTGGTCGTGCAGGTGCTGGATGAGGGCGACGAGCTCGACCGGCTGGCCGGCGAGGTGACGCCCACGCAGAACGCCGAAGAGCGTGCGGTGTGAGGGGAAATGGAAATGTTCGCCAGTGAGCGCGGGGGCGTGATCGAGGCGGGAGATGTCCTGGAGCAGGGAGCTGAGCACGGATTTCTCCGCGCCGATGGCGTGGGGCGAGTCGACGTTTTCGTAGCCGGTGTGGAGCATGGCGGATCAGCAAGGTTGGGGTTGCAAGGCCTCGAAATGGCGGGCGTGGTCGAGCTCGCCGTGCCAATGGACGAGCAGGCGCAGCAGGGAACGGCGGCGGAAGTCCTTTTCCTCGGGGATGTTGGCCAGGTAGTAGGCCTCTAGTAGTTCGAGGTCGGCGGGGTCGATGGGCAGCAGGGGCCGGAGGGCTTTGAGCTCCTTCGGCGACCAGGTGGTGCCGGGGCGTCTGCCGAGCAGGCCGCCGATGCGGTGGCGCAGGGCATCGGGGAGGCGCTGCTGCTGCGGATGAGTGGCCGCGATGGGAGGGTCTCCGGGATTTCCGGGAAAGAGATCGTTATTCGGTTCATCCCCCCGTGGGGGTAAGGGGGTATTGTCAGAAGATGAAGGGGAAGAAGAAGCATGAAGAGTTGAACCACCCTTGGAAGCACCCTTGGCGGGTGGTTTGTGGGCCGTAGCAAGGCGCTTGGCGGCGGACTTGCGACCTCCTTCGGCGCTCTTTTCACGCCACTCGCGCTGGGCGGCGCGTTGTTCCTCCAAGCGTGGATGGATGAGACGGTCGGGATTTTCCGGATGAGGTTTGAAGCATTCCATCAACGCGGCGACCACGGTGGTGGAAGCACCCTTGCAGAGGATGCCGAGACGTTCGGCATCAGCGGGAATGGAGCCTTCGCGCCAGCACAGGCACAGCAGGCGGAGATAGGCGCCCTCTTCCTCGAGGGACATGAGCATCACGCGTTCATCGGCGAGATGATCGGCGGCATAGAACTGGAAGGCGGGGGCTTTGACCGGGGTGTTCATCCGTGGGCGGTTGATGAAAAAGAAATCCCCCCGCCACGTCGGACCCCCGCGCATCCTCACGGGATGGCAGGGCGTGGCAGGGGGAAAGCGTGGAAAAAAGCAACAGTGCGAAGCGCATCGGTCCGATCGATGGGATCAGCCGGAACGATGCCACGCGCCGGTCACGGCGTGGAGAGAACTTGTGGGAATGGGTGGAAAATGGAGGCAATGATGCTCCCCGTTGCCTCAGTCCTCCACGTAGATCTCCTCGTGGTTCCAATGTGGATAGAGATGAAGATTCAAGGCCAACTCCGCGTCCGCAATGAGTTGGATGGTCTTTGGAGAAATCACGTCGCCCGTGCAGCGCCCCGCGGAAAAGAACCCGCAGAACAACTCACCCTCGATCCCCTCGCGGGCGCAGAGGTCTTTCAGCACGCGAACCCGGTCGCCGAGAGTGGCGAACAAGGCCTGGACCTGATCATCGAAATCGAGAGCGGGACCGAATTCGCGGCTGGAAACCCAGAAATTGGTTTTGAAAGGGGCGTAGGTCCTGCCGTTTTTGCCAAGGCGCGGAGCACCCTTTACGCCGATGGTTTCGGCCTCGAGATCAAGAAGTTCACTGACCGCGTGAGGATCCAGTTCATCGCCCTGCAACCGGAGCGAGACTCTATACCGAGGGATATCATCGTCAGGAGGTGGATTGGACATGAGGTGTTTGTATCAGAGGGCGAGAGTTCGCCCACTCCCATAAGCAACCCTTGGCCTCTAGAATCGCCGCCACCGCTTTCCGGAATATTTCGACCTGGTCCTTTCATATCGCTCCTCTATCTCGAGTGTCGATCTGGAGACGGGTCAGGCGTTCTGAATCGTGAAGAAGAGCCTCGCTGTGTAGAACGCGTCTGTGACGGGCCATGGAAAGGTGGCCATTTGTTGTTGGAGCACTTCCTCCGTCTCGTTGTCGAGCAGCAGTTCGGTGGTGGGCTGTTGGCCCGGTATATGGGCGTAAAAGTATCGGACCCAGTGGAGCCCCGGGCTCAGCTCGAGTGCCTCCATTTGGTTGCGGATTCGTTCGTAGACTGGCTCCCACTGATCAACCGGGAAGCTCCCTCGGGTTCGCAGCCATCCCAGCGTCACCTTCCGCGGAACGCCGGCGATGGTCCATTCGTCGATATCGACATGCTCACAGGATGAATCCAGCAAGGCGGCGTAGAGGGCATGAAAGGTGGAATCCTGGAAGCTCTTGCATACGTCCTTCATGGCTTCCGTGACGCTGCTTCCGATTCCTGCGAAGGATTCGATGATTTGTTCCCCACTCGGAAGGAGAGTCACGAAATCAGCTTGGAACTGATGGCGATTTGATGCCTGCCTATCACTGAAGCGTGCGACCCGCGTCATGAGCTTGGAATCCCCTACCACAATCCAGTTTCCCGAGCGTTGGGTGGGCGTTCCATGCTCCTCATACATGGCACGCAGGAACCCCATCAAGGCGTCGTCTACCGGCGGGTAGCCGGGATCCTGGTGTACTACGTGGCGGTCCGAGCCACGAAAAAAAGACTGCCAGATATTCAGGCGTTGTTTGAGGGTTTTACCCATGAGCTGTAAGAATGATCAAAGTATGGTCGTCACCGCCTTCCGTATCTCCTCCACCTGCTCTTTTTCGTACGGCTCCTTTTCCTCGAAGGCCCAGACAGTGCCGGGCCAGGCGGGGTCGGTGTCCCAGCGGGCGATGAGGTGGATGTGCATCTGGCGGACCTGGTTGCCGATGCTGGCGAAGTTGAGTTTTTCCGGGCGGAAATGGTCGCTGATGAATTGCGAGACGGTGCGGATGGCGGCGGTGACGTCGGCGTATTGGTCCGGCGTGAGCTGGTGGAGGTCCTCGACGCCTTCGTCCACTTCGGGGACGAGCAGGAACCAGGGGAAGAGCGAATTGTTCTTCAAGAGCAGCCGCGAGATACCGATGCGGCCGAGGTCGAAGGTGCCGGCGGAGAGGCGGGGATGGAGAGTGAAGGCCATGGTCGGGTGGAAGGGCTCAGAGGACGGTGGATTCTTCACGCGGGGATTCGCAGGACCAGCATAGATCGAAGGTGCCGGGGTTGGATTCTTGGCAGGCGGGACAGGTCCAGTCGGCGCTGGCGAGAGCGGCGGGATCAGGCGTGGAGTAGTCCCGAAGGATAGCCATGGCGCGATCGTGGTCTTCGTCGTTGATGACGAAGAGCGCGGGCACGAACTTGGGGTCGAAAAGGGCGCGGGGCCGCTCGTTTTTCACGAAGGTGCGGACGCCCTCGGACTCGAGGATCGATTGGTAGTAGCCCACGACGGTATAATCCCTGTCCCGCAAAAGCTCGATCATGGCAGGGCAGGCTAGAGGATGGCGGGTTCACGCGGGGTTTCGCAGGACCAGCACAAGTCGAAGTTGCCGGGGTTGGATTCTTGGCAGGCGGGACAGGTCCAGTCGGCGGGGGAAACCGCTGTCCTTTCCGGAAGCGTGTGCTCGCGGAGGATGTCCAGGGCACGGGCGTGGTCCTCGTCATTCATGATGCAGAGGGCCGGGCAGAAGGTTGGAATGGAAACTTCGGTGGAGGAGAGGCTTTCGTTCCGCACGAAGGTTTGGATGCCCTCGGCCTCAAGCAGGGATTGGTAGTAGCCGACGATGGTGTAGTCCCGCTCACGGAAGAGTTCGATCATGGCGGTCCGAGTTTGGCACAGGACTGCCCGTTCCTCCAGCGGAGAAGTCACGGGCGGGCGATCAGGAAAGATTGCCTTCCGGCGATCCCGGAGGATGCTGGGGAGGTGACGTACGATTCCGCAGACCACTGCCAGCGCGCGCTCGGTTATCTCGAACTGGGAATGGCGGAGGACGCCTGGGATGAACTGGCGGCGCTGCCGACCGAGTTCGGCGAGTTGAAGCCGGTCAAGCAACTGCGGGTGGAGATTCTCGGCCGGTTGAAGCGCTGGGGCGAGGCGGCGGAGCTGTGCCTGCCGATGCTGGAGAGCGAACCGAGCGAGCTGTTCTGGTGGATCCAGGGGGCCTACACGGTGCGGCGTTCGGAATCGATCGAGGCGGCGGAGCTGATCCTGCGGCGGGCGCTGGCGCATCATCCGCCGGACAACCTGCTGCTCTACAACCTGGCCTGCTACGCCTGCGTGCAGGGCCGGATGGAGGAGGCCAGGGATTTCCTGAATCAGGCGATCCTGGGGAACCCGGAAACGGTGGTGCCGATGTCGCTGAAGGACGAGGACCTGGTGGCGCTGCGCCCGTGGATCCTGAAGCGCGAGGCCGAGCTGAGATCGGCGGCGCTGCCGATTCTTCCGCCCCTGCCATGAGCGCCTACCGGGACACCTTCATCCGTCTGGCCACCGATTGTCCGGAATCCCGGGCGATCGAGCCGCCGGTGCGCGGGAAGGCGGTGCCGCTGCACCTGATCCAACTGGAGCTGCTGAAGGAACATCCCTACCGCTACACCCACGAAGCCCTGGTGGTGGAAAGCGAGCTGCGCCGTCATTCCCCGCCGCTCGAAACGAAGGCGGAAATCCTCGCCCGCATCCGCTCGAAGCCCCTGGCCTGCCTGCGTTGTTCCCCGCTGGCGAAGCGCTACGGTTGGGGCTTTCACTTCGATGAAAAAGGCCGCGTGGCGGTGGTCCCGGCGGGCACGGCGGAATACCTGGCCTTTGAAAAACGCGCGGATCTCCAACAGGTCCACGCAATGCGCACCAAGCGGGCGTGAGGTCGTTCCGCTCAGGCGCGGAGCTTCTTGTGCGAGCCGTCGCAGAGCGGGGGCTTGCCGGTCTGCTTGCACTGGCACCACCAGACGGTGGTTTTTTCGGCGACCACGTATTTCACCGGCTGGAGGCCGGTGCCCTTGTGGGAGCCATCGCAGAACGGCGGGTGGCTGGAGCGACCGCAGGCGCACCAGAAATGCACGCCAGCCTCCACTTCCAGGCCGAGCGGCTTGGTATCACAAATCACGGGTTCCTCTGCCATGGCGGGAGCCTGTGGGGTCGATGGGAAAGAATCAATGCGAGAGCGCGGGCGGCTGATCCGTTGGAGTCTTCCGGTCCGCCACCGGCAGTTCCGTTTCCTCCTGGAGGGAGATCATGGCGCTGCTGTGAGTGACGGGCACCACGCGCTGGGCGGAAAGAGGCACGGAGCCGCGGCCGAGGGTGGGATAGTCCTTCGGGGAAACTTCATGAACATACGTGACCATCAGCCAGGTCGCAAAAAGGACGGCCGAGGCACAAACAAAGGCGGAAGCTTTCATCAGGGAGAGTGGAAGGCGGCGGAAGCCGCTGGAAGCACGCGGCTTATAAAAGATCCCTACGCACTTGCAAAGGAAAATCCCCGCGCCGGGTGTTAGTGCCGGCCTAACACCTTTGGCGCACTAACCGAACCGAAGCGGTCGATGGTGCTGACGGCCACCGCCTCGGCGGCAGGGATGGTGATGCCGGTGCCGGAGGCGGGGACGATTTTCACCGTTTTCCATTGGCCGGCATAGCGGGCCTGGATGGCGACCTTGGCCGCGCGCTCGTCCGCCAGCACCCAGCGGACGAAGGTGCCGCCGCTGGTGGATTGGGCGCTGACTCCCGGCACGGCGGGGGCCTGGCTGCTCAGCCACGGCATCGGTGGAACAGCGGCCGGCTGGGTGTAGGTGCTGGCCAACTGGGTGGCGATGCCACCGCGGTTGGTGACGATGCTCTTGGCACTCCATTGGATGTTTCCGACGTAGTTGTGGCCGATGCTGCGGCTGAGCTTGATCTGGTTGATGATCTCGGACGCCGGGCGGCCGGGGTCCTCCGAGCTGTTGATGCGCTCGGTGGCGATGCCGGGCCAGACCGGGCGGCTGCCCTGCTCGCGCCACCAGGTGAGGAGGTTGGAAAAGCTCTGCTTGGCCGGGGAGATGCGCCAGTAGAGCTGCGGGGCGAGGTAATCGACCCAGCCGTTTTTCAGCCATTTGCGGGAATCGCAGGCGAGGCTTTCGCAACTGTCGAGGCCGGCCTCGATGCCCTCGGGCACGCCGGGTTTCCAGATGCCGAAGGGGCTGATACCCACGCGGACCCACGGCTTTTGCTGCTTCACGGCGGAGTAGAGATTGCTCACGAAGCCATCGACGTAGGCGCGGCGCTCGACCGGGGTCTTGCCATCGCGGAAAACGGCACTGCCTGAGGGATAGGGGTAGAAGTAGTCGTCGAGGTGGACGCCATCGACATCGTAACGGCGGACCACATCGAGGATGACGCTGGTGGCGCGGCTGCGGGTTTCCGCCATCGATGGATTGCACCAGACCATCGAGCCGTAGCGCAGGGTGATGCCGGGATTCGAGTGGGTGACGTGGCTGCTGCAGCAGGAAATGCTGTCGCTGGACATGGCCCGGAAGGGATTGAACCACGCGTGGACCTCGATGCCGCGGGCGTGGGCCTCGCGGATGCAGAAGGCCAGTGGATCGTAGCCAGGCGAGGTGCCCATGCTGCCGCTCAGCCACGGGCTCCAGGGCTCGATGGAGGACTGATAGACGGCATCGCAATGAGGCCGCACCTGGAAGATCACGGCGTTCATGTTCAGCGTGGCCATCTTGTCGAGAATGGCGCGGAGTTCCGCCTGCTGTTGGGCGGCCCCGAGGCCCTTGGCGCTGGGCCAGTCGAGATTGTAGATGCAGGCGATCCAGGCACCCCGGAATTCCCGGGTCACGGCGGGTGGGCGGTCCGCGATCGGGGTGTAGCCCTGGGAAAAGACCGGAAACGTGGAGAGAAAGGCGAGAGCCGGGAGCAGCAGGCGGCGCAACATGCAGACCATTCTGCCCCGAACCCCGCCACGGGGCAAGCCACGGAGTCTAACAATCAGGAAATCCGTAGTTCCATTGGGCCACTCCCTCCACAAACAGGCGAAATCCTCTCCAGAGAAGAAAATCTGACCACAGATTACGCAGATTTCACAGATTGAAGAGGAAGAGCATGAAATACTGATTCTGAAAAATCCTCTGAATCTGTGAAATCTGTGGTCGTTCCTCCTCTTATTCCAATGATCGCGCCAATTGTAGTAATTTAAGTTAGAATGTCTCGCAACTGATCCGCTTGAGGCCGCGCGGCAGGTCCTCGATGCGGAAGCGCACCAGCAGGAATTTTTCGATCACGCCGATGTTGGTCGGCACGTGTTCGTCCGGGGCCATAGTGGTGAAGGAACCGGAACTGGCGAGCGCCATGGGCAGCAGGAGCTGGTCGGCCAGGCAGCGGCCAACAGCGGCGCGGCTGCCGATGAAATTCTGCATGGCCTTGGCGGCACGGTGTGCGACTTTCTCGGCCATCACTCCGTGTTCTCCAAAGGCGGAGCAAAGTTCAATGGCGTGCTCGAAGCGCTGCTCGACGAGCAGGCAGGCACCGACACCGGGTCCGGCATCGCGGGGCTCGAGCTGGCCTTCTTCCCACTGCAGCAGCTCGCGGGCGGCGTCGAGCATGCGCCCTGGGATGTGATCGCGAAGACGGCGGCTGACGGCGGTGATGGAACGTGCGAGCGGCTCACCGCGATCGTGAAGATCGAGGACGCCCGGTTTTCCCGACGGCTGGATGACCGCGGAAATGCGGCCGCCGCCCGCGGGCGCGAAGCCGGTTTCCTCAAGCGTGAGCGTGGCGTCGATCCCGAGGCTCTTCAGCACGGGCAGGAAGACCCGGTCGAGGAATTCGAACGGCGGCGCGAAGGGATTGTGGGTGCCACCTTCGAGAACCAGCGTGCTTGTTTCCGAGGCATGCCAGAGTGCGGGCAGCAGCGTCTGGAACAGCAGGCCGGTGCTGCCCGCCGTGCCGATGGCAAATTGGTACGATCTTCCCCGTACTTGGCCGGCGCGGAAGACCAGCTCGGTGGAACCGATCTCCGCACCATCCGCCGTCCCGTCCGAGATCGCGCACGCCGCCTTCACACAAGTGAGGTGCTGGCGCATGAGTCCGGGGCGCGGACGCAGGCCGCGGATGTTCGTCATCCGGAACGGCTGGCCGGTGATCATCGCGAGCGACAGGGCGGTGCGGAGCATTTGTCCGCCACCGTCACTGCCGTCGAGTTGGATGGGTTTGGTCATGGTCTTCAATCGTCAGCCCCCGAGGAATCCTTGATCACGAAACGGGCCTGCAGCTTCGCGACGGTTTCGGCCAGGCCGGCGGACTCGACGCTGCGGAGCACCTCGGGGAAGTTCTTGTAGGCGTCGGGCGCTTCGTCGATCGGATACTGCCGGCAGTTGGTGAGAATGTCGGAGACATCGAAGTCGGCATCCACGGTTTTCTGGTCGAGCGTGCGAGCCGCGTGCTTCCGGCCCATCTGCCGGCCCGCTCCGTGATTGACCGACCAGGCGGTGCGCTCGGCTCCCCCCTTGGCGACCATGATCACCGATCCATCGCGCGGATTTCCGGGCAGAAGGATCGGATGACCGGTGGCCGCGAACGGCGTCCCGGCGAGCGAGAAGTGGCCGCCGGGAATCGCACGGGTCGCCCCCTTGCGGTGGACCCAGTTCTTGCGCCCGTCGAGGATCTCTTCACGCGCGATGTTGTGCGAGATGAAGTAGACGAGTTTCCCGGTGCAGCCGGGGAGGACTTCCTGGAAAGCTTCGAGCACGAGGGCATTGATGAGCAGATGGTTCACCGTGGCGAAGTTCGCGCCGATGGCCATGTCATCCAGATACGCATCCGCCTCGGGGGTGCCGAGAGGAGCATAGACGAGCTGCTTGTCACCCGCAGGGAAGGGCGTGGCCCACTGGCGGAACTTGTGCTCAAGGTCCTTGAACTGGCCCTGCGCGAGCAGGTTGCCAAGGCCGCGCGATCCGCAGTGGCTGAGGAAGGAAACGTGGCCGTCCTTCAGACCGAAGGTGTCCGCGGTCGCCCGCATCGATGGACGATCCGAGATCCGTGTGATCTCGCATTCCCCGAAGTGGTTGCCCCCTCCGTACGAACCGAGCTGCCCGACCTTGTCGGAGAAATTGCGGATGCGTCCTTCCGCGAGGATCCAGTCCAGGCGATTCGCAAGGGCATCGTACGTTCCATCGTGGCCGCGGTGCGTCGAGTCTTCACAACGCTGCGCCCACTCGGGCGGGATGCCCATGGCCTGGCAGACCTCGGCAGTGGCACCCTCGGTCACGGCGCGGAACCCGAGATCCCGGTCAATGCGGCGCGACTTCTTCACGCTGCGCTGGCCACGACCGGCGCCCGTTGGAGTGCGCTCAATGATGGCGTTGATCAGCGCACGGCGCACCGCCTTGTCCACGATCGCGTCCTCGGGAATGTCGAACTGCAAGAGCGACATCGAACACTTGATGTCCACGCCGACGGGGCCGGGATAGATGTGCGTGGGCGAAACCATCACACACCCGACCGGCGCTCCGTAACCGGCATGGCCGTCGGGATTGAGGATCACATCGGTCACGCCGGGAGCCATGCGCGAATTGACCGCCTGCTGGAGGCAGGTCTCGTCGAAGTGGTCGCGGATCGCATCGGTGCCGATGACGGTGATGGGCTTCCCGGTATCGCCGGGCAAGGGGATGAAGCCGATGGCTTCGTCGGTTTTGTGGATGGTCATTTGGGAAGAGAAGTCGAAGGGATCAAATGTTTTCAGAGACGGGCAGCTCGGACGAATTCAGGAACGTAACGATCCCAGCCTGCCCTGAGGCCTTTGCTTGCGATCGAAGCTTGATGATCGTCGTAGTATTCGAAGAAACTAAGGAAAGCAGCCACGGCCTGCCGCTGATATTCGTTAAGCGAGTGGAAGATTGGGAGATCGTCGCTTTTCGGCTCTGGCCCTTTCTCCAGATGGTCCAGGACGAGATTGCCCGATACATTTGGATAGATTGGACTCCTCAGGGTGAACCGCATGAACGCCGGCAGATGCATCCTCACGGATGACGAATCCAGCGACAATAGGCTGATTATGGGAAGTTCGGCAAATACGTCGTCCGGTATATCCTGCCAGCGGAGGGATGGATGGGCGGCGGCAGCTTGGAATTGCTCCTTGGTATGCCAGTCCCACACGATCTGCTGCTGCGCCAGGCTCATGCCGCCATCAAGGCGCACGGTCGCAAACGCATTTTCGATGAAGGCGATCGTGGCCTTCCGCATGTCCTCCATCGAGAGCCAATGAGCGGACCGCGCCTCCTTGGGAAAAGGCGATCGGACGACATCCTTCAAATGAGCCTCGCAGGCCCCCGTAAGAATGAAATTTTGCTGCGCCTCGGAAATCGGGACGCCATTGGACCCATTGTATGGAAACTCGCCCGGAGCATCCTCCCAACCGCACACCGGGCAGAGCTGCATCGTCCCACCTGCCGGAGCAAGGTAGGTTCGGTAACCACAGCAAGGACAGGGATGACGTTCGGGTTTCATCGGATTGAAAAAGAAAAGTTGGCGACAAGGAGGTGTGAAACATTCCCGCTCTACCACTGAGCTACCGGGCCGTCGAAGGTGGCCCGGGCCGGAGTCGAACCGGCGACCTGGTCATGAGCAATGATGTAGTTCCACGGGCATTCGCCAAAGATGGGATTGAAAAAGATTCGCGACAAGGAATCGGAATGACAGACTCCACTGCTCTACCGCTGAGCTACCCGCGTGAGCGGGGCCGGAGTCGAACCGGCGGCCAATGGCTTAACATGTAGTCGTTCCTGCATTCGCGAAAACAGAGCGCCGACAAGGGCTTGGCGGGACATTCGAGGACGGCGAGCACCGGTGCTCCACACTGGCGGGGCCAGGGCGGGAATCGAACCCGCTTCCTCCGTCGTGTCGTGGAATGTAGTCCCGCCGGCATTCGGCGGTGAGTGGTGAAAGGCTTGTTGGTTGAGGGTTGAAAGAGAATCGCGACAAGGGCTTGGGAAGACAGAGCGACCATTGTTCTATCCAATTGAATTACCCCGCTTGCGCGGGAGCCGGATTCGAACCGGCAACCGATGGTGTGGAATGTAGTCTTCCCGGCATTCGCGATGAGAGAAAGGAGAGCGCCGACAAGGATCGGCGGGACGTTTCGCGGGCGTTGCGGCCCGGGCCGGATTCGAACCGACTGTCTACCAAATGTAGTCCCACCTGCATTCGGCGTTGAAAATTGAAAACGGAAGATTGGCGACAAGGTTGATCGGAGGACACGCGCATCGCTCTACCGAGCATCCCCGTGAGGGGGCCGGATTTGCACCGACGGCCGTTTCCAGCCAATGTGTTCCAATGTAGTCCTCCTGGCATTCGCCAAAGCATGGGCCGGCAACCGGCTGTGAAGAAAAGTGAAGTTAGAAAAGAGATCCGCGACAAGGGTTGGAAGATCCGGAATAATTGCTCTACCCCTGAGCTACCCGCCGGAGCGGGGAAGGATTCGAACCTCCGACCAATGTAATCTTACCAGGCATTCGCGGAAAAGGGACTGCCGGCACGGCGACGAGGGATGATGGGACGGGTTGGTTCGGTTTGGTAACGATGTAGTCCCATCGGCATTCGCCGTGACGGCAGAGGGGTCACGCGGTTTTCAGGCGCGGGGTGAGGGGTTGCTTTTCGATTTCGCGGATCCAGTGATCCGTTCCGTGGGCGCCGGCGGCGAAGCTGGCGATGATGTCGAAGACGGTGTCACTGAAGCCACCGACATTGAGGATGTCCTGGCGGTCCGGGGCCTGCGCCGTGGTGTTCGGCGCGAGGTCGAGGCAAACGAGGCGGGCATCCGGATTGCGCTGCTTGAACTTGTTCCATTCCTGCAGCATCGCCGTTCCGCGTCCGCGCTGCGCATCCATCCACGATTCGTTGTCGGAAACGAAGATGACGAGATCGGCCTTGGCCTTCTGCTCGTTGAGCTGCACCAGCGGGGCCGAGCAGTTCGTTCCGCCCCCGCCGATCTTGGCGAGCTTGGTCGCGTTGGTCATGACGGTGTCGCGGGGATTGAGCGTGAGGGACACGACGTGCTGTTCGAAGGGCAGGACTTCGGCATCGCGGTTCTTCCGGAGGAAGGCCGCGGCGACGAGGCCGGCGACATCGATACAGCGCACGCGCGAGCTCGACCCCTTCCGGAAACCGGTGACCGGCGATTGCATCGATCCAGACACGTCCGGGCATATGACGACGCGGCCGTTGAAAGCCGGCACGTTTTCAATCGAGATCTCCATCGCATCCTGGAGCGCTTCCTTCGGCGCGTTCGGCATCCCGGCCTCGGTATTGAGGTAGGCGACGAGGAGCTGGTAGGGGAAGGCACGGGAACGGCGGACCGCTTCCGGATTGGCAAGACGCTGGGCGAGGTGATCGATCAGCGCCTTGTCCTTGGCGAGGCCGTGGCGGAGGAAGGTGTTCAGGTTCATGCGCGTGGTCTGCCAGGAGGCATTCCGTGCGATGACGGCCCATTCCTTTTCCCCGAGATCCAACGCGGTGAGCATTTGGAACGGCACCGCGGGAACCTCGCCCTCCTTGTCGGCCTTCCATGCTTCATAGGCGCGGACGGTTTCGGGAAGGGCTTCGGGATTCCACGGCTTTCCAACGAGCCAGGCGTAGAACGCCTCGCGGGCGGGATCGACCGGACGCGGGTGGACCATCTTCACGATGTCCGCGAGCGACGGGGCGTTTCCGATGGAGGCATCCAGGAGCTGGCGTTCGGTGGCGCGTTCGAGCCACTGGCGGACCAGGCGCTTGGGGGCGGTCCCGAGGGACTTCCGGCCGGTGACACCGGAGCGCAGCATCTGGACGAAATTCCGGAGCATGCGCCCGTTGTCGATCACCTGCGGGAAGATCTCGATGAGCCGGTCCAGGTCACGAGTGGCCAGCACCGCGCAGAGCAGGGCGGGCATGTCCTTCATGAAACCGCGGCGCCGGGCGTAGAGCGCGGTCTGAGCGAGGAAAGCGGTGTCCACCTGCTTCGCGAGTTCCAGCACGCGGTCGAGCTGGGTTTCAGCCGACGCGTAGAAGGTGGCATTGAGGCACCCGGTGGCAGCGAGCTGGGCGAGCGCGGCCTTGTCGGACCGGGCATAGGCCGGAGCTCCCGCATCGTTGGTGGCGGTGGTCTTGGGAGTGAAGACTCCGCGGACGGTCTGGAAGAGGTTTCGATTGGCCATGGTGGTGTGTCCGTTGTTGTGGCGGACGGAGTGACTATTGGCATGGGCCGTGCCAAGTTCGTTAGAGGGGGCGCGCAATCCACGACAACTCTCTGGAAATGAAAGCGATTTAAATTTTCAGGGGTTTCCGCCGCCATCGAGCCGGAGATTTTTCGATTTCCTTTCTTATCTCTTTCGCTAGCCTCCTATCCATGAAGCGAGTCGCGATTGGCATCCTTGGCACGAAGCTCGATGGCGGCTTCGACAACGAGCGTTGGGACTTCTGGCGGCCGACCGTTTCGCTGTTCCAGCATGAGGAGCTGCTGTTCGACCGTTTCGAGCTACTGGCGGAAAAGCAGTATGCGAAGCTCTCCGAGCGCGTGCTGGCGGATGTGCGGCAGATTTCCCCGGAGACGGAGGCGCGGCTGCATGAGGTGCAGTTCGGCCGGGATGCGTGGGACCTGGAGGCGGTGTATGGCACGCTCCACGATTGGGCGCGGTCGTATCGCTTCGATCCGGAACATGAAGAGTACTACATCCACATCACCACCGGCACCCACATCGCGCAGATCTCGCTGTTCCTGCTGAACGAGGCCGGCACCCTGCCGGGCAAGCTGATCCAGACCTCGCCACCGCTGGCCCGATCCACCCGGAAGGCCCAGACCCCCGGCTACTCGCTGATCGACCTGGACCTCTCGAAGTACGACAAACTTAGTACCCGATTCGCCGAGGAGCAGGCGGAGGCGGCGGATTTCCTGAAAAGCGGCATCGCCACGCGCAATGCCCCCTTCAACCGCATGATCGACCGCATTGAGCAGGTGGCGCTGCGCTCGAAGGCGCCAATCCTGCTGCACGGCGCGACCGGCGCGGGCAAGTCCCAGCTTGCGCGGCGCTTGCACGAGCTGAAGCGGCAGCGCGGCGGCCTGAAGGGCGGCTTCGTGGAAATCAACTGCGCCACGCTGCAGGGTGACACGGCGGCCTCCGCGCTGTTCGGCCACGTGCGCGGCTCCTTCACCGGTGCGCAGCGCGACCGTCCCGGCCTGTTGCGCGAAGCGGATGGCGGCATGCTGTTCCTCGATGAAATCGGCGAGCTCGGACTCGACGAACAGGCGATGCTGCTGCGCGCGCTGGAGGACAAGACCTTTCTGGCCGTCGGTTCCGACCGGCCTTCGACCAGCGACTTCCTGCTTATCGCCGGCACCAACAAGGACCTGCGGATGGAGGTGGCTCAGGGCCGTTTCCGAGAGGACCTGCTGGCGCGCATCAACCTCTGGACCTTCACCCTGCCCTCGCTGGCCCAGCGCCGCGAGGACATCGCGCCGAATCTCGACTATGAATTGAAGCGCTTCGCCAGCACCCACGGTCGCGAGGCGAGCTTCAACAAGGAAGCGCGCCAGCAGTTCCTCGGCTTCGCGGAAGCAGCGGATACGCCTTGGTCGGGGAATTTCCGCGACTTGAACGCCGCCGTCACGCGCATGGCCACGCTCGCGCCGCGCGGGCGCATCCGCGTCGAGGAAGTGATGGAGGAAATCGATCGCCTGCGCGAAAGCTGGCACCGCCCGGGCACCCTCGCCGTGCCGGAAGGAGCGGATCTCGAAAACCTGTTAGGCCGCGAGGCGCTCTCGGCGATCGATCCGTTCGACCGCGTCCAACTCGCGCACGTGGTGGCCGTTTGCCAGCGGTCGAAAACCCTATCGGACGCAGGGCGAGAACTCTTCGCCGTTTCCCGGAAGAAGCGCGCCGTGACGAATGATGCGGACCGGTTGAAGAAGTACCTGGCGAAGTTCGATCTGGATTTCGAGAGATGCCAAGGAGGCAGGTAACATCAATCGATCTCGGACAGCATCGGCGTCAATGTCCCGGGATGATCCATCGCCGCTTGATGGCCGTACTGCATCCACCGATAAGCCACGGTCTCAGCCAGCCAAACCAAAGGCACCGCGAAGATCGCTCCTACGAGCAAGGCGATGAAACCCGCGAGCACGATCAGAACCGAAAAAATCGCCAAGCCGAACAGATTCAGGGTGTTGTTCTCGGTGATTTCCCAACTGTATTTCAGCGAATCAATGACTCCAAGATCGCGGTCCAGGATCCCCTTGCGGAAGAATCCGAACCGCAGGGCCACGTAGATCCCCGGCACGATGAGAAGCACGAGGCCAACCACAACCATCAGGTAATACAGAATGGACGCCGCGATTGCCCGCAGCATCTTGCTGCCCTCTCCAAAGATCATGCTCACGGAAGCGGCTTTCCCCGACACTAGGTTCAAGCCGATTCGGGTGCAGCCCAGCGAGAGGAAAAGGCTAACCACGCCCGCAATCAACTGATTCGGTAGGCTTGGCCCCTCCTTCGCCATGTAAGCCAAGTCGCGGGCCTGACCGTTACTATCCACGAATGAACGGAAATGCATCGTCGACCTTCCCCAACCAAACAAGTGATCCATCATTCCGAGCAAGAAACCAAGGACGATCATGATGCCGAGGTAAACCAAACCTATCAAGAACAAGGTGCCGAAATGTCGCTTCGTCAGTTCGAAGCCCCGCCCGATACACCCGCCGACATCGATTGGCTCGCTGCCTGGAACTATCTCCTCCAGACCTGACGACGATGTCACCTGCATCGGGTCCGGCCACGCCACCGAAGGAGTGGCATATGGATTGGTGGGCCCGGGAACCGCTGGCATGGCCGGAGGCGGCGCGGCCAGTTCCGGCACATCGCAAGCCGGCACCCAATCTTTCAAAGACTCGTGCCAAACCAGATCGGTGGCTTTTACCCGCCCAACGGAAACCAGGCCAAGCAGCATCTCGAATGCCACCGGGCCTATCTGCTGGCCATCCTGTGAATAATACCAGCCGCTCATCCTGCCTTCTCACTAACACGTGGCGCCGGGCCGCGGCAAGTCATCTGTAACAGCCTCCGAACTCCCTCCTTATCTCCACCAACAGCTTGTTCACTCGTTCGCGGTCCGGTTCGTCCGGCAGCGAAGAGGCGGCGAACGCCTCGCGCACCCGCAGGAGCTGCTCCTCGGCGCGGTCGACGAGGTCATCGTATTCAAACTCACCGGCACGCACTTGCAGCAGGAACTCCCGGTTCGGGCGGCGCACGCGGAGCACGCCTTCGCGGGCGATCTCCTCCGCCATGTCGAGCAGGCGCAGGGTGTGCAGAAGGTTCTTCGAATCGTAGCCGCGGCCATGGCTGGCATTGGTGGCGTAGCGCTGCTCATTGCGGTTCGCCACCCATTCCCAGTACTCGCGGTGAGCCTTGCAGTGGGCGCGGAAGGCATCGCGGTTGCAGGTCATCCAGCCGATCGGCACGGCCTCCTTTGGCACGCTGCTGAAATGAAGGGCATCCGGGTCCTTCGGCGAAACCAGGCCGCGGTAGTTGATACCAGGTTCGTAGTAAATGGCGAAAAGATCGCTGGCATGGCTCAGCGCGGTCAGGCCGCAGTCTTCCTGCGCGAGTCCCCGCGCCGCCAGCCACTCGCGCACCGGCACACTCCCCTGCCCTTCCGGCACATGGCAGAATCCCAGCAGCTCGATCCGCTGCTCCGGCTGCGGATTCACGATCTTCTTGTTCAACCCGCGCGCCTTGCGGATCTGGCCCATCGCATACTCGCCGAAGGTATCCGCACAGCGTTTCGACAGGAAAATCTCCGGCTTCAGGCGATCAAACAGCGGATGCCGGTAACGCACGCAATCCTCCGGCGAAGCCAGCAGCTCGAGCACATTCGGGTTGTTCCGCAGCAGCAGCTCTACGAAACGCCCGAGCTCGTAATAGACCTCGTCGTTCCGCTCATCCGCCACCTGCTCGATGCTGCCGAGCCCGCCGATGAACGACTCCGGCGCGACAAAGACACCACGACGGTCTTCATCCGAACCTTCCACCGCCGTGCCATAGGCGTGGCTGCCCGCCACCGTATCGAACAGCAGCAGGTCCGGCTGGCGAACCCGCGCCAGATCGAATTCCTCCGGCTTCAACAAGGGCTCGCGCACCCGCGCCAGCTCGGTGCGGAACAATCGCTCCAGCACGCCGTGATCCACCGTTGCGGCCTCCGGCGCTTCATCCGCCGCCCCGGTGGCGTGTTCCAGAAAGGCATCCAACACCGGCAGGCGCGCCATCCGCTCGCTTTCATTGGTGGCGGCCTTGTGCTCCAGCAATCCCGGCACCAGGGCGCGGACTTCTTCCGGGGCAACGGGCAGCAGCTCCTCAAAGGCCACCGGTGGAATGCCGTGGCCGAGGTTGATCCACCGCGCCGCCAGACTGGCCCGCAGCGCATAGAGATAATCCTTCGCCCGCACGCGCTCCGACTGCAG
>Ga0265327_10002685_pt1 | contig 18265 bp, 12 predicted proteins | sample 41621metaG_FD_202089 | JGI IMG/M metagenome (GOLD analysis project Ga0265327, IMG submission 202089) | Rhizosphere microbial communities from Carex aquatilis grown in University of Washington, Seatle, WA, United States - 4-16-21 metaG | ecosystem: Host-associated > Plants > Roots > Rhizosphere...
TGACCTCATACGGAGCAGTCTCGCTCAGCGGATCCGTTCTCGCGTCTCCAACCCAGACCACCACCTACATTCTTACGGTGACTGGTGCCGGTGGCACCACACACTGTCAGACAACTATTGGAGTTGTTACCCCAGAGCCTCCTACGTGTACGCTCTCGGCTAATCCGACCTCGATAACGTCAGGCGGTTCCTCAACTCTTACGTGGGGCACGACTGGTGCTACTTCTATCTCAATCGATCAGGGTGTTGGTGCAGTTGGCGTAAATGGTACGCGCACCGTGTCTCCGACACAGACGACCAATTACACACTCACGGCAACCGGCCAGGGCGGTACCGTTCACTGTTACACGACCGTGTCAGTGAATCAGCCACCACCACCACCGACCTGTACGCTCACTGCTACTCCGAACACCATCGTCTCGGGTAGTTCCTCAGTGCTCGCATGGGCTACGGCGAACGCAACGAGCGTTACTCTTGCACCAGCTATTGGCGCAGTTTCGCCAGGTGGTTCACTTCAGGTCGCACCAACGCAGACCACGAACTACGACCTCACCGCAACCGGTGCAGGTGGTACGGTCCACTGTTACGCACAGATTGTCGTAACCCAGCCACCACAGCCACCAACCTGTTCGCTCACGGCTAATCCAACCTCTATCACCACAGGTGGCATCTCGAACCTCACGTGGGGTACGACGAACGCAACCTCGGTCAGCATCAATCAGAACATTGGTGCAGTCGGAACGAACGGCTCATACACGGTGTCTCCAACACAGACGACCAATTATGACCTCACGGCGACTGGTGCAGGTGGAACCGTTCACTGTTACACCACCGTAACGGTCAACCAGCCACCAGCTCCTCCAAGCTGTACGCTTACCGCAAACCCAACCGCTATCCTTGCAGGTCAGGGCTCGACGCTCGCATGGGCAACGGCTAACGCAACCAGTGTTACGCTCTCACCAGCTATCGGTGCAGTCTCACCAAGCGGCTCACTTCTTGCGACCCCAACGCAGACCACGAACTACGACCTCACGGCAACAGGTGCAGGAGGTACGGTCCACTGTTACGCAACCGTAACGGTCAACCAGCCACCAGCTCCTCCAACGTGTTCGCTCATCGCTAACCCAACCTCTATTACGTCAGGTGGTACTTCGAACCTCACGTGGGGTACGACGAACGCTACTTCTATCACGATTGACCAGGGTGTCGGTGTAGTAGGTGTAAACGGCACTCGTACCGTAGCTCCGACGCAGTCAACGACCTACAACCTCACCGCAACAGGTGCAGGCGGTACGGTTAACTGTCAGGCAAGCGTCACGGTAAATCAGCCACCAGCTCCTCCTACCTGTACGCTTACGGCGAATCCAACGACGGTAACAACCGGTAGTGCTGCAACGATTGCATGGACCACAGCAAACGCTACGAGCGTAAGCTTGAGCCAGGGTATCGGCGCAGTCTCTCCAGGAGGCTCGATGCAGGTCACACCACTCTTCACGACGACGTATGACCTCACGGCAACAGGTGCAGGCGGAACCGTTCACTGTTACGCAACCGTAAACGTGAACCAGCCACCAGCTCCTCCTACCTGTACGCTCGCCGCGAACCCAGCGTCCGTACTTGCCGGCTCAACTTCGAACCTCACCTGGGGTACGACGAATGCTACGACGGTAGTTATCGATCAGTTCGGTACGGTAGCTTCAAGCGGCTCACTCTCTATCGCTCCGACGCAGTCAACGACGTATAACCTCACCGCAACGGGTGCAGGTGGAACGGTACACTGTCAGACCACTATTACGGTCGTACAGCCAAACCCACCAACCTGTACGCTTGTTGCTAACCCAAGCTCAATACAGCAGGGAGGTACCACGACGCTTTCTTGGACCACTTCAAACGCTAGCTCGTTTGTTGTCGACAACAACGTCGGTACGGTAAACCCAATCAACGGCGGTGCTATTACGGTGAATCCTAGTCAGACAACGACCTACACCGGTACGGCAACAGGCCCTGGTGGTGTCGTGCACTGTGCAACGACGGTAACCGTCACGGTCGTGCCTCCAGCCCCTACCTGTACGCTCACCGCGTCTCCGACATCGGTAGTACAGGGTGGCTCGTCAGTCCTCACGTGGACAACCTCGAACGCAACCTCGGCTGCTATTAACGGCACGTCAGTTGCTCCAGTCGCTGGTGGATCTATCTCGGTCACGCCAAACGCGAGCGGTACCTACACGCTCACCGCATCTGGTGCAGGTGGCTCGGTGAACTGTGCAGCGACCATTACGGTAGTGCCTCCAAGCGCTCCTACGTGTACGCTCACCGTTCTTCCGTCTTCGATTACTCAGGGATCAGCAGCAACGCTTTCCTGGAGCACATCGAACGCAACGTCCGTTGTCATCAACAACGCTGTCGGACAGGTGAGTCCAAACCTCACACAGTCAGTAACAATAGCTCCGACGGTCACCACGACGTACACACTCACCGCAACGGGTGCAGGTGGCTCAGTGAACTGTTCGACCACTATCACAGTAGTCACACCTCCAGCACCTACCTGTACGCTTACGGCTACGCCGCAAGTCATACAGCAGGGAAGCTCGAGTACCCTCTCATGGGCTACGACGAATGCGACCTCAGTTGCAATCGATAACGGCATCGGCGGTATCGCTACAGTCGGAAGTCGCGCAGTTGCTCCAGCAACCACCACGACCTACACACTTACGGCGACCGGTCCTGGTGGCTCAGTAAACTGCACCGCACCAGTTACGGTAACGGTTGCACCTCCGCCAGCAGCGCCGACCTGTACGCTTACCGCGAACCCAACGTCGATAGCGACCGGTGGTTCTGCAGTCCTCTCATGGACAACGACGAATGCGACCTCAGTCTCGATTGATAACGCTATCGGCGCTGTACAGACCTCTGGTTCTACTACGGTCGTCCCAGCCAACTCAACGGGGTACACCCTCACCGCAACAGGTGCAGGTGGTACGGTGACCTGTGCAACAACCGTCGTCGTTATTCCTCCAACGCCGACCTGTACGCTCACTGCGTCTCCAAACTCGATCTCCGGAAATAGCGCTACGACGCTGACCTGGAACACGACTAACGTCACGTCATTCGTTATCGATCAGGGCGTAGGCTCAATGAGCCCAGTAGGAAACGGATCGATTACGGTCACTCCTGGATCTACGCGCACCTACACCGGTACGGCAACAGGTCCTGGCGGTACCGTCACCTGTGCGACTACGGTTACGGTAAACACGCCTAACAACCCTGGTCCATCATGTGATGTCTCGCTCTCACCTTCTTCCATAGAGGACGGCGACTCAGCAACCTTGAACTGGGACAGTAGCTATGTGAATCATGTCTACTTCAATCAGGGAGTAGGTGATGAGGGTGGTAACGGTTCTCGCACCGTCTATCCAAATGGTCCTGGTACGTATCGTTACGAAGGTACCTTCTCCGGGAATAACGGAAACACCATTACCTGTTCTGCAACGCTGCACGTCTACGCGCATCAGAACAACAACCCTCATGTAGTACTCGATTCGTTGCCTTTCATCGGCAACCCACCGACCAACTACGTGTACCTCTCGGATCTTCCGTACACCGGTCTTGATCTCGGTCCGGTAGGCACCATCCTCTACTGGTTGATGCTTATCCTCTGGAGTCTTGCTATCGCGTACCTCGTCCTCTTCAATGGTGTACCGTTCGCTCTCCGTCGCGTCTTCGGTATCGGAGCTGCGCGTGAGAATCCGATTACGGTCCATATGCCCGCTCCAGTAGCTCACGCTCCGGTCGCTCAGGCTCCTCACGAGGCAGTCTATGCAGCGCCAGTAGTCGTAGCGACTCCTGTGATGCACTCAGCTCCAGCACCGGTCGCGCCAGTAGCACCTGCTCGTAGCTACTCTTCGTACGATGGATTCAAGTCCCTCGCACAGAAGGAAGCACTTACGATCGATGACATCGTGAAGGGTCTCTCACGCGAGCCTATCCACGAGGCCTATGTAGCACCGGTAGCAGTAGTAGCCCCAGTGGCGTACGCAGCTCCTGTAGTTGTCGAGGCTCCTGTAGCGCCAGTAGCAGCCCCAGCTCCCGTAGCAGCGCCTGCAACCGGCCACAGCGTTCCTGGATTCATTCAGGCACTGCTCGCAGGCGATAAGGACACTGCCTTCGGCATGATCCGCAGCGTGAACGTCTCAGGTGGCGACAGCCAGGAGTTCCTCACGCACGCAGTCTGCGCGCTTGATGATGCCTACCGCGCTCGCATCGACGGTACTGAGGTACATCCTGACATTGCAGCAGTCACTGCTCACTGCGGGACCTCATTCCTCGAGCGCCTCGTCACCTCGCTCTCGAGCGCAGTCGACGGTAGCTACTCAGCTGGTATGACCGGCGTGAAGCTTGCTATCACTCGCGCGCTTAAGCAGGTAGAAGGCTAATCAGATAAGAAAAGAAAAACGCCCGGGACATTCGTCCCGGGCGTTTTTCTTTGTATCTCTAGCTACGGTTCTTCGTCTCGGTGGTGATGCGCTCTATAAAATCGGCAACGGAAAGAGCTCCGACCTTTTCTTCTCGACTCTCGACTGAGAGGGTTTTTGCCTCGACTTCTGCGTCGCCGACGACAAGCACATAGGGAATCTTCTCGCCCTTAGCGGCACGAATCTTCTTACCGAGGGACTCGTTCGCAAGGTCAGCGTCAGCACGTATGCCGGCTGCTTTTAGTGCCTCTACTATCTCTGATGCGTAGTCACCGTGCTTATCAGACACCGGTACGACACGGGCCTGAATAGGTGAGAGCCAGACAGGGAAGGCGCCTGCCGTGTGCTCTATGAGTATGGAAAGGAAGCGCTCAATGGACCCCATGATAGCGGCGTGAATCATCACGATACGCTCCTTCTGACCCTCCTCGTTGATGCAGGTGAGGTCAAAGCTCTCTGGCTGGCTCATATCGAGCTGAATGGTCGCTACCTGCCAGGAACGGCCAATAGAGTCCTTTGCGATGAAGTCGAGCTTAGGGCCATAGAATGCAGCCTCACCAACGCCTGGAAGGGCGTCTACCTGCTTCTCCTTGATGATGTCAGCGAGCATGCCCTCGGTCTTGGCCCAGACGCTTGGCTCACCGAGATAGTTTTCAGGATGTTCAGGATCGTGGGTTGAGAAGCGGACCTGGAGGTCAAAGCCAAACGCTCCGTAGAATGAGTGAATGATGTCCCACACCTTGAGGAACTCTACTTTCACATCACTCATACGGCAGAAGACATGAGCATCGTCCTGCCAGAAGGCGCGTACGCGAGAGAGGCCTGAGAGTTCACCTGACTGTTCATCGCGGTAGCAGGCGGTAGTACTCGAGTAGCGCTGAGGAAGCTCACGGTAGCTCCATTGCTTACGTGCGTAGATCTGTGTGTGATGCGGGCAGTTCATCGGCTTCATAGCAAACTCGTGACCTTCACGCGTCTTGATGCGGAAGAGTTCGTCCTTGAACTTGTCCCAATGGCCAGAGGTCTGGTAGAGCTCTTTCTTCGTGATGTGAGGAATCTCTACTTTCTCGTACCCGCGTGGTTTGCGGAGCTCCCAGACGAACTCATCGAGCAGGTTACGCACCTGTGTGCCCTTCGGGGTGAAGAGAGGTAGACCAGGACCTACGAGCTCGGAGAATACGAAGAGGTCGAGCTCTTTGCCAAGCTTCTTGTGGTCACGCTTCTTAGCTTCTTCCATTTGCGTCTCGTATGCTACGAGTTCGTCCTTAGTCTCAAAGGCAAGTCCATAGATGCGCGTAAGCATCGGATTCTTTTCGTCACCGCGCCAATAGGCTCCAGCAATACGTTCGAGCTTAAAGGAGTCAGTAGGAATGTCTTTGCTTGGTGACTCGCTGTGGCCACCACGGCACAGATCGGTGAAATCACCTGCGGTGTAGAGGGTGATGGGTTCGCCCGCCTTTACGACGCCGTCAATTATTTCGAGTTTGAATGGGTTTCCAGCAAAGCGGTCACGTGCGTCTGCCTCGGATACCTCGGTGCCGTGCATAGTGCTCCACGAGGAAAGGAGCTCATGCATGACTCCTTCGAGCTCGGGTAGGTCAGCCTCTTTAGGGGCGTCGCCTCCCGAGAAGTCGAAGTCGTAGTAGAAACCGTTATCGACGGCCGGACCTATGGTCGATTTGGCGTGTGGGTAGCGCTCTAGAACCGCTGCAGCAAGCAAATGGGCTAGGGTGTGCCGTTTTTCCTCGAGGGAGGCCATATAGGGAGAGGATAGCATAGACCCCCGTAAAAACGGACGGACGGCCCCTCCTAAGAGGGAGCCGTCCTGAGGCGCGAGGTGGTCTAGCGTCGTTTGGAGCGCCTACGAATCTTCCGTGTTTGCCGGCCGACATCTTCGGCCTTGAGGCCGTTTCTGATCCTGTAGCGCTTCAGCTTGTGACGCTCTTTTTGCTTGCGCGTTTGCATCTCCGTCACCCTCCTTGGTTGAGATACCTACCTTATACACTTGGTGAGCATAAAAGCGAAACGGCGGCCGCTCCCTAAAAAGGGAGGGCCGCCATAGGCGCCTAGTCGGCGGTGAGGCCGGCGTCCTTGTCGAGGAGATCCCTGGGACGTCCGAATTCCCAGGAGACCTCGCCGTTTTGACCGAGAGAAGGGAGATACTCCGGCCCCAAGGCATCGTGAGGGGCATCGAGCTCAGCGGGTCGGACGTAGATGGTGACCGTGCGTCCGGCGGCCTTCGTTGCTAGTGCGCACAGGCGAGTGCCGAGGTTGGCGAGCACTGCGGCGAATTCGGGGTGGACCAAGAGGTCCGGAGCGTTTTCGAGACCGCAGACGTGATTTGCGATCTGGTTGGCCGGGTAGGCCATGTCAGTCTTGAACACCGTTCGGTCTTTCAGAATCGCTTGGATTTGCTCACGGGAGATGCGGGCATGCGGATCAATCGGCATGGGTCTGTCCTTTCGGGGACTAGGGGGTTGAAGGTGCTGGTGCGACCTTCCTTATATCACAGTGCCTTTATATTCTCTACGGAAAGCGATATTTCGTTATTGCGATTTGAGATAGTCGCCTTTATGAGTGCGCACGCCCCAACGGTCGCCGCCGCTGCCTTTTCCTTATAGAGTTTCGGGAAGATGACCCCTTCGATGGAGGCGGATTTATCTTCGAGCTTAAGAAACGCCATCTTCTCGCCTGACTTCGTGAGTACGGTCCTGACTTCTTGAATAAGGAGGGGAAGAATGACACTCATGCCCGGATTTGGATTCTCAAGAATCGCTGCTACGGTGGTGCCTGCTTTTCCGGTGGCTTCGGTGTGGCTATCGAGTGGGTGGCCTGACACATAAATACCAAGAAGCTCCTTTTCCCACGCAAGCTTATCTTTAAGAGAGGTGTGCTCTCGGCTTTCCCCGAGGTTTAATTTTGGTGCAGCAAACATACCAGCGCCGAATAGGGAATCCTGTGGCGCTGAGACGGTGGCGTCTTTGTGGAAGGCGAGCAATGTTTCAATGTTCACGAGGAGGTGGGCGCGTTCACCAAACCGGTCGAGTGCGCCCGTCTTGATGAGACATTCGAGCGACTTACGATTCAGGCTCTTACCGCTCACACGTGATAGGAAGTCAGAGAGGTCTAGGAATGGACCGTTCTCGCGACGTTCCGCGATGATAGCGTCCGAGATACCTTCACCGAAGTTCTTAATGGTGGTGAGCCCGAAACGAATGGTGTCGCCCTTCTCGCCCGCGACGGTGAAGTCACTATCGCTTTCATTCACATCAGGCGGAAGCACCGGAATCTGCATACGTTCGCACTCCGCGACGAACGTCGAAATGGAGTCCGTATCTCCGGAGTCAGCGGTAAGTACGGCAGCCATATACTCAACCGGGTAATTAGCCTTCATATAGGCCGTCTGGTAGGCAACCTTTCCGTAGCAGGCAGCATGCGCTTTGTTGAAGCCGTACGCCGCAAACGGTTCGATGAGCTTCCAGAGTTGCTGACCCATGTCTTTAGAAAGTTTTCCGTATTCCTCAAAGCCCTTCAGAAGTTTTTCTTTCTGAGCTTCCATTTCTTCCGGGATTTTCTTACCCATAGCTTTGCGGAGCGTGTCGGCTTCAAGCCACGAGTAGCCGCCCAACGTTATGGCGGTGAGGAGCACGTCGTCTTGGTACACGAGGAGACCATAGGACGCATCAAGATATTCCTCCATGCGAGGGTCGAGGAAACGAATCAGCTTCTGATTCTTCTTACGCTCGATGTACTGCGGAATAGTTTCCATCGGACCCGGACGATAGAGCGCCACCATGGCGTTGATGTCATGGATAGTTGTCGGCTGCAGTTCTTTCAAATAGCGAGTCATACCCGAACCGTTCAATTGGAACGTACCTTCAGTTTCGCCGCGCGCGAGCATGGCGAATGTCTTAGCGTCGTCGAGCGGAATATTTTCAATGTCGATAAACATGCCCTTTGATTCGCGCACGCGGTCGATAGCGTCCGAGAGAATCGCGAGGTTCTTAATACCGAGGAAGTCGAACTTGAGGAGGCCCGCATCTTCAACCGCATGCATGTCGTACTGCGTGATGAGCTTTCCCGTCTTCTGGTCGACCTGGAGTGGTGTCCAGTCGGTAAGCGTGGTCGGTGCTATCACGACGCCTGCAGCGTGCACACCCGTGTGACGCACACAACCTTCGATGCGTTGCGCGAGGTCGATTATTTCGCGTGAGTCGTCGTCTTGGTTGTAGAGTTCTTTCAACTGTGGCTCGAGCTCGAGCGCGCGTTCAATAGTCATCGGGAAGCCCTGGCTTCCCATAGGAATGAGTTTCGCTATTTGATCGCCAGTGCGATATGCGTGGCCGAGCGCACGCGCCACGTCGCGCACCGCAGCGCGCGCCATCATGGTCCCGAAGGTACCTATCTGGGCGACCTTATCGTCACCATACTTTCGCTTGGCGTACGCAATCATCTCGTCGCGACGATTATCGGCGAAGTCCATATCGATATCTGGCGCTTTCGGACGTTCCGGATTGAGGAAGCGTTCAAAGGGAAGTTTGTACGCTATCGGGTCGACGGTCGTGATACCGGTGAGATACGACACGATAGAGCCAGCAGCAGAGCCGCGTGTGGTTGCGAGGATACCCTCGCTCTTTGCAAAGGTAAGCAGGTCCGATACCGCGAGGAAGTAGGGAGCGAAGCCTTTCCCGATAATGACATCGAGCTCGTACTTGATACGCGCCTCGACTTCAGGGGTACGCTCCATCGCGCGCATAGAGAGCCCTGCATACGTGCGGTCGGTCAGCTCATCGCCGTGCGACTTACCCTCAATAAGGAGTACTTCAGGAAAGGTCCACTTACCGAGTTCGAGGGTGACGTTGCAACGGTCGGCTATTTCGCCACTTCGATCGACCGCATCAGGCATATCTTTAAACCAGGTACGCATCTGCTTTTCCGAAACGAATGAGAAGTCTTCTTCCTCGTTTGCTCCACGGCTTCCGTGAGCAATACGACGCATGACCTCCGTCGCTTCCCGGTCTTCTGGCTTGAGGTAATACACGTCGTGTTGCGCGACGAGCGGTACACCCGAAGCCTTCGAGAGCTCGATGATGTCGTGCATACGCTTTTCATGACCATCAACTTTTGGGTGGTGCGTGATTTCGAGGAATACATTTCCTTTCCCGAATATTTCGACGTACTCAGCGAGCACAGCGGCCGCTCCTGCCTTGTCTCCTGCTTTCAGCATCTGTGCGACGTCGCCCGCAAAAGAGGGGAGGAGTGCAATGAGTCCTTGGTGGTGCGCACGCAGGAGTTCCTTGTCCATGCGTGGCCGATCCAAGAATCCTTCGGTGAACGCTTTCGTCACTAGTATGAGGAGGTTCCGGTAGCCTTCATTCGTTTCGGCAAGGAGCACGAGACGCGAACGCTTGCCGTCTTCATCGTGGTCCTTATCGAAGCGTGAGCGGGGCGCAAGATACGCATCGACTCCGATAATAGACTTTAGTCCCGCTTTCTCAGCTTGCTGATAGAACTCGATAGCGCCATGCAGGTTCCCAGCGTCGGTAATGCCAAGAGCCGGCATTTCAGCTTTCGCCGCTGCCTTCACGAGCTCAGGAACCTTAGGGAGTGCCTGGAGGAAGGAGTAGTGGCTGTGGACGTGGAGGTGGACGAACTTGCTCATACCTACAGGATACCAAACTAGAGGAAGTCCGGCCTGGTATGCTTCTTCGCATGAAATGGATCATCGGCGTGGACGAGGCAGGGCGCGGACCGATAGCGGGACCGGTCTCGGTAGGAGTGGTGCGGGTACGAGAGGACTATGATCTTCTGGCCGCGTTTCCGGGACTGAATGATTCTAAGAAATTGTCTGAAAAGAAGCGCGAAATACTCTTTGCGTTACTTCAAGAAGAGCAACGCGCAGGGAATGTGTCGGCAGTCGTGCTTCTTCCAAGTGCCGAGAAGATAGACGCAAAGGGCATTGCACCCTGTATCCGTGGTGCGCTTGAAAAAGGTGTACGCACACTCCTTCCAAACCCAAAAGAAGGGAAAGTATTTCTCGATGGCTCACTCAAAGCTCCAGAAGAGTACGAACAAGAAACTATCATAGGAGGCGATGGTCTCATTCCTGCCATCATGCTCGCCTCGATTGCCGCAAAGGTGACGCGCGATCGTTTGATGAAAAAACTTGCCGAAGACTATCCAGCGTATGGCTTTGATATCCATAAAGGGTACGGAACAAAACTGCACTACGAGCGTCTGCGCGCGTATGGGCCGTCGCCCATTCATCGTCTCTCATTCCTTCACTTGGAGTAGTGCATAGGAACGTGGAAAGGCCGCCGATAAATCGGCGGCCCCGTCCAGGTTTCATTCAAGCCCGAGGGCTCGAAGAGGTGAGGACTGTGCGTTTGGTAGTCTGTTGTGTGCTAGGTTCCTACGCTAGCTATCAGGAAGGTACGGCAGGTTCCGTTTTCGTGTATCCCAGTCGGGAACGAGGACATCGAAGACGGGAAGCTCATTTGAAATATACATCCGCTGTTTACCCCTCTGCGGATTGGTACAAGGCCAAGGGAGGCCGGCTTGGTCGCCCACTAGCTGAGGTCAAGCTCAGAATGGGCGACCTCTCTATAGTCCCACGTACCCGAAAACACACAAGAAATAGGCCAGGACAGGGAGTATTCCTTATTTTGAGGCCGTATGATAAGGTATTCCCACTATGTCAGTACGAATGCGCCATACCAGTTCGCACACCAAAAACCGCCGAAGCCACCACGCTTTGGTGGAGCAGGGTATCGTTGTCGATAAAGAAAGCGGCAACCTACGCCTCCCACACCGTCTTGATGAGAAGACCGGTATGTACCGCGGCAAGCAAATTGTCTCCAAGAAGGAAGTGAAGAAAGTCGAGAAGAAGACGAAGGCAAAAGCAAAGAAGGCTGAGCAGGATGATGTAAAGGGAGCTAACACATCTCCAAACGCTGACAAGCACATCTCTTCTGAGGAGCGCGAAAAGAAGCAGGGTCTTATCGGACGTATGACACTCGGCAAAGCTAAGAGCCGTTCAGGTTTCGGAGGAGGCGTCTAAGTTTTAGAAAGAAAGATATACACACGATGCACGCGAGTGCATCGTGTGTTTTCTTTTTGTACTGTATTGTATTTACTACAAGCTCTTTCATATGGCCAATCGCCACCTAGCACGTTCTGTCGTACTACAAACACTCTTCGAGTGGGATACAACCAATGCCGACACAAAAGGTGCAACCGAGATGCTCGGCCGCAACGTCGACGAGTTTGGAGGTGACGATACGGATAAGCCATTCATGGAAGCACTCCTCCAGGGCGTACTCGCAAAGAAAGAAGACCTCGATCTCGTTATTACAAAAGCCGCACCGGACTGGCCACTCGACCGCATTGCTCCGGTCGACCGAAATATCCTCCGCATTGGTCTCTACGAGCTCTTGTTTGCTGATAGGGCCCAGGTGCCAGCTAAGGTAGCTATTAACGAAGCCATTGAGCTCGCAAAGGTATTCGGCGGAGATTCCTCAGGTCGCTTTGTGAACGGCGTACTTGGAGCTGTCTATAAGGAACTTGGGGAACCAGGTAAGGACGAGACCGGAAAGAAGGACCGCGTGAAGCGCGAAGACCTTCCACTCGAGAAGCTTGCAGGCGGTATCGTCTACGCTCTCCATGACGGGCAGTACTACCTCGCGCTGGTACACGACATTTTCGGACGTTGGACCCTCTCCAAGGGACACATCGAGACCGACGCAAGTCCTGAGATAGGCGTTGCCCGCGTCGTCGGTGAAGAGCTCGGCCTCATGGAGGTGAAAGTTGAAGATCAGGTCGGCGAAAACGAATACGTTGCCTCACACCCTGAAAAAGGAAAGGTACGTAAGCACGTGTACTTCTTCCTCGTGTCTTCCTCGTTTGAGCCTTTGGTACTCAAGAAGAGTGGTGGACTTGATGATGCGAAGTGGTTCCGCCTTCCGGACATTCTCGATCTCAATTTCTACGACGACATGCTGCCTATTGTGACGGCTGCCGTTCAGAAACTCCTCGACCGCTCAAGCAAGCACTCCTAGTAGTAATTTCCGTATTTTCCGCTAAGCTAACGGTCATATCACAGATATGCCTGATTTCGACGCATTTGCCGCCTCGCTCGGCCTCACATTTAAGAACAAGGACCTCTTTATCGAGGCCCTGACGCATCGTTCGTACCTGAATGAGCACAAGACGGCAGGGAATCACAATGAGCGCCTCGAGTTCCTGGGAGACGCTGTGCTGGAGCTCGCAGCGACCCACTTCCTCTTTAATAAGTTTCCCTCAAAGCCGGAAGGTGACCTCACTGCCTATCGCGCCGCTATGGTAAACACGGTCTCGCTTGCGGAGACAGCGAAAGTGCTCGGTTTGAACGACCTACTGCTCCTCTCTAAGGGAGAAGCCAAGGACACGGGTCGCGCACGCGACATCATTCTCGCGAATGCATTTGAAGCTGTGCTCGGTTCGGTCTATCTCGACCAGGGCTACGAAGCAGCCGAAGCATTCCTCGCACGAAACCTCTACGGAAAGATAGATGCGATTATTGCAGCTCGCGCGTATCAGGACGCAAAGAGTCGTTTCCAAGAAGTTGCCCAGGATAAGAAGAGTGTGACGCCGACCTACAAGACACTTTCAGAAGTAGGTCCTGATCACGACAAACACTTCACGGTGGGTGTGTTTCTCCATGATGAGAAAATTGCTGAGGGTGTAGGGAAGTCGAAGCAAGAAGCAGAGCAGTCAGCAGCTCAGGCAGCACTCGACAAGACAGGTTGGTAACCCTATAAAGGGGCTAGAACCGCGCACGCCCATTTCCGGGCTTTTGAATGAAAGGATACTAGAATGCAGGTCGTGTATGCTCGCGATCGTCCTGAAGTCATCAGTAGATCTATGATGCTTCTGGGACCAAGTCCGCGGGGCGAGACCGATCCGAAGTGGGATTGGCGTCGCACCGAAGCGCTTCCAATTCTGGAAGAACTTGGTTTCAACGGTCAGGTCGTCATTCCGCTTCCTGAAGCGGGGCCGTTCGTCGAGGAGGAAGATAACTACGACGCGCAGCCCGAATGGGAAATAGACTATATCCTCAAAGTGAACGCCAAGGTCATGTGGATGCCTCGTGACCTGGTCGTTTTACCCGGGTTCACGAGCAACGTGGAGCTCGGACTCTGTGCTTCACTTCACGGGTTCGTGTACGGTCGGCCTGATGGCGCACCAAAAACGCGCTATCTCGACTACGTTGTCCGTCGTTTCCACAAACAGCGCCCGCACACGACGCTCCGCGCAACACTGCAGGAAGCGATTTCCTATCTCAATCGAACTAGGGACGATTGAGTCCCTGTTCATCTGTAGACACTAAAGCCGCCCTCCGAAAGAGGGCGGTGGTCTTTTATACGTTATAATTCTTTCAATGTTGAAACGGCTCGAGATAGTCGGCTTTAAATCGTTCGCGAAAAAGACGATTCTAGATTTCTCTAATGCAACCACGTCCATCGTGGGGCCTAACGGGTCGGGTAAATCAAACGTCGCCGAGGGCTTCCGCTTTGCACTTGGCGAACAGTCGATGAAGTCCATGCGCGGTAAGCGTAGTGAAGACCTCATTTGGAGTGGTTCCAACACAACGCCTCGCTCGAGTCGTGCCTCAGTCGCTATTGTCTTTGATAATAAGAAGCGCATCTTCCCGAAGCTCGACTTTGAAGAAGTGGCTATTGAGCGCGCGGTATTTCGAGATGGCTCGTCTGAGTATTTGATAAATGGTTCAAAGGTCCGTTTGCGTGATGTGCAGGAACTCCTAGCTTCTGCGAATGTGGGCGAGACTGGCCATCACATCATCTCTCAGGGAGAGGCAGACCGTATCCTGCTCGCGCACCCACGCGAGCGTCGCGCCATGCTCGAGGACGCACTCGGACTCAAGCTCTTCGAGTTCAAGAAGCAAGACGCGGAACGAAAGCTCGAGAAAACCGAACTGAACGTGAAAGAAGTGGAAGCACTCCGCCGCGAAATTGCTCCGCACATTCGATTCCTCCAGAAGCAGGTGGAGAAGCTTGAGCGTGCCGAAGCCCTCGGGCATGAGCTCGTTGATATCGCTCGTACGTACTTCACCCGTGAGGACGCGTACATTACAGCGGAGCGAGAAGCATCGGCTGTGCGTAAGCAAGCGAGCGCTGAGCGCCTTGCGACAGCGACTGCGGAGCTCGCTGCCTATGACGAGAAGGCAGGGAGCGATAGCGAGAGTATGAAGCGTGCGGACGCGATACGTCAGGCTGAACGCGAAGTAGACCGTATTGCGAGCGAACGCTCTACGCTGTCGCGTGAGATAGGGCGTGTCGAGGGCGGTCTCCATGAAGCAAAGAAGCGCACCGCAGCTATTGCGCGCGAACCCTATGTAAAAGTCACGCGTGAAGATCTTTCGACGCTCCGCGAGGAAGTAGAGAAGCAGGCACAGATTTCTGAAGATGCGGAGCCCGGCGCTATTCGTGCGGCCCTACATGGGCTTAAGGCTGCAGTCGCAGCATTCTTTGACCGCTATGCCGCGCCAAACGACGACTACCTCGCCGAGGAAGAGCAGACCGTCTACGGTCTTGAGAATGAGCGCGTAGCGCTCCTCAAGAAAGATGCTGATCTCGAGACTACCGTAGAGCGCGCTCGAAGCGCACTCTTGAAAGCACGCGAAGCGGCCCTCGCACATGAAGAAACAGGCCGCGAGGAAAAGCGTCGTATCCTCGGACTTGCTGAAAGTAAGGCACGTGAGGAAGCTGCTGTAGATCGCGAGCAGTACCGCATGCGCGAACTCCAACTCCTCGCAGACGAGCTCGAGCGTGATCGTACTGAAGTCCTCGCACTTGTCGGTGCGAACGCGTTTCCTGTTGAACCGGAAGATGTGCTACCAGAAGAGCGCCGACAGCAAGAGGAGCGCAAGCGCCAACTCGAGAAGCTTAAGGTGCGCGTCGAGGAAGCAGGTGGTACGGGTGAAGAAGTCCGTAAGGAATACCAGGAGGCCACCGAGCGCGAAGCATTTCTCGAACGCGAGCTCGCTGACCTCGCGAAGTCAGCAGAGGGACTTCGCTCGCTCATTACGGATCTTGATGAGGAACTCACGAAGACGTTTGCAACAGGCCTCCAGAAAGTGAATCATTCATTTGGCGAATATTTCAGCATTATGTTTGGCGGTGGAGGAGCGAAGCTGGTGCTTGAGGAACTCCCAGATCCAACTGCTTCGAGCGACGAAGACGATGACGAACTAGAGGTTGAAGAGGGCACACAAAAGAAGCAGGGAAAGCCAGGTATAGAGATTTCTGTAAACCTTCCAAAGAAGCGCGTCCAGTCCCTGATGCAGCTCTCAGGCGGCGAGCGCGCTCTCACGTCTATCGCACTCATCTTTGCGATGAGTCAGGTGAACCCTCCACCATTCCTCATTCTCGATGAGACCGATGCAGCGCTCGACGAGGCAAATAGCCGCCGCTACGGAGACATGATTGAAGAGCTCGCAAAGAAGTCACAGCTCATCGTTATAACGCACAACCGCGAGACCATGAGCCGCGCTGGCATTCTTTATGGCGTCACGATGGGAAATGACGGTGTCTCGAAGCTCCTCTCCGTGAAATTTGAAGAAGCCGCGCAGGTCGCAAAATAAGATCTATGGATTTTTCCCACATTCATGCATTTTTGAAAGCTCACGGATTCGACGAAACAACTGACGAGCATGTAATTCGCGCTGCACTTCTTGAGTCGACCTACACCGAGGAGGAAATATCGGCCTTCATTCTCCTTCTCCAAGGAGCCACACGTTCTAAAAGTGCACACATAGTGACAGAGACACAACACCAAGAGTCTGAAGATAACGATAGATACGCTTTCGATTGATCGATTCCTTATCCCCATAGACGTTGTTTGTGGGAGGGGTAATATTCCCGAACGCATGAGCGTATTAAAGAATACATAACCCCTTACCACTATGGCCGCATTTGAATACTTTAAGCACAATCTCGATAAGGCAGCTCAGCTTCTGAATCTTTCAGAAGAAGATCGCACCAAGCTTGAAACTCCCGACCGCGTTCTGAAAGCTGACCTCACCATTACGCTCGACGCAGGTGGTACCGCGACCTTCCCGGCGTACCGTGTGCAGTTCAATAATGCGCGTGGGCCCTACAAGGGCGGTATCCGTTTTCACCCCGAAGCAGACGAAGATGAGGTCTCTGCACTCGCTGCGATGATGGCGATAAAGTGCGCGGTCGTTGATATTCCTTTTGGTGGAGCTAAGGGAGGTGTTGCTGTTGATCCGAAGAAACTTTCAAAAAATGAACTCCATGCGCTGTCGCGTGCCTATGTCCGTGCGTTCGCTGCTAATCTTGGACCTGATGTTGATGTGCCAGCTCCCGATGTGTACACCACACCTGAAATCATGGCGGTCATGCTCGATGAATATGAAAAGATAACAGGCAAGGCATCACCTGCATTTATTACGGGTAAGCCTCTTGATAAGGGTGGAATCGTCGGACGCGATACAGCGACTGCTGATGGTGCCGTCTATGTACTGAAAGCACTCCTCAATGACCAGCATCGCGGCGCTGTCGGGCTTCGTGCTGCGGTACAAGGAGCCGGGAACGCAGGCGCACAAGCGGCCCACCTCCTCGCTGAGATGGAGATGAAAGTCGTCGCACTCGCGGACTCGCACGGGACGCTCTATAACCGTCACGGACTTTCGGTTGAGAAGGTTCTTGAGCAAAAAGAGAAAGGCATACCAGTAGTTGAGTCGGGCGAAGAGGGTGAGAAGGAAGGGCCGATGGCGATCATTGCTGCCGACTGTGACATTCTCGTACCTGCCGCACTCGAGGAGCAGATTACCGGAGAGAACGTAAACTCAGTGAAAGCGGACACTATTCTTGAAATTGCGAACGGACCCGTCACTCCTGAGGCAGATGATGAACTCGCTGAGCGCAGGGTAGCAGTCATTCCAGACGTACTCGCAAACGCGGGGGGTGTATCGGTCTCTTACTTTGAGTGGCTCCAGAATCGTTCAAGTGAAATCTGGACGCCGGAGCGTGTGGCTGAGCGCCTTGAGTCCACGATGACTGATGCGTATCGCGACGTCGCAGACTTCGCTATCAATCGCAATGTGACGCTCCGTGAGGCAGCCTACGCACTCGCGATTACGCGCATTCTCGAAGCATAAAAGCAGTTTGCCCCCAGCCGATTACTCGGCCAGGGGCGGTCTTAGTCCGTCAGGTGACGCTTCAGGATTTTGATGGCGGTCACCCGGAAGAACTTCGTGCGGTCGAGGTCCGGTGGGACGTAGTCCCGCTCAAGCATCGCAGTCACGTTGTTCGGGTGAAGAGCCGAGGTCCGTCGCTTGGCGGTCGCGATTTCCTCGAACGGGATAGCGCAGTTGCGGACGAACCGTCGGAAGAGAAAGAGGAAGTTGCTGTCCTCCTCAAGCATGGTGGTGTAGAACCCCCAGATGCTGTCATCTCTCACCGCGAACAGGTTGTAGAGATACTCTCGCATCGCTTTCGGGTCTCGGTCGATACTTGGTCCGTGGTACGGCGTCACTGCCGACTCCTTTCGGGCTCGTGGAACAGGTTCAAATACAGAATACCACAAAATATGATTAATGACAAGTTTAGGCTTCCCAGTAATTCATTCTTAGTTCAGAAGTAGTAGGAGATACTATTAGGTATCCATGTCTCCGCTCGCACTCATCTGCATCGTAGTAATCCTCGCTGTCGGAGGGTTGTCGCTGTATGTCTATCTGCCTATAGCAGACGCTATCGCGAAAGGAAAAGTGC
>Ga0265327_10002686_pt1 | contig 18262 bp, 18 predicted proteins | sample 41621metaG_FD_202089 | JGI IMG/M metagenome (GOLD analysis project Ga0265327, IMG submission 202089) | Rhizosphere microbial communities from Carex aquatilis grown in University of Washington, Seatle, WA, United States - 4-16-21 metaG | ecosystem: Host-associated > Plants > Roots > Rhizosphere...
TCGATCAGCGCCCCCACCCTCACGACCGAATCGACCGAGGTCGACCCGTGGATCACGCCAGCGATGCCGCACATTCAGGCGGCTCCGTAATCGGCGAACAGCGATCGCCACTGCGACACCACGGCGCTTTCCGAAAATTCCGCCTCCACCCGCGCCAGGCCGTTCTGGGCCAGTCGGACGCGGGCCATGGGGTCGTCCAGCAGCCGGCGGACGGCGCCGGCCAGGGCGTCGGCATCGTCCACAGGGACCAGCAGGCCGTCCTCGTCGTCGCGGATCAGGGCGGCGGGCCCCTGGCTGGCGGCGGCCACCACCGGCAGGCCGTGGGCCCAGGCCTGGATCACCACATTGCCCAGGGGTTCGTAGCGGGACGGGAAGACGCAGATGTCGGCCGCCCGGTACAGAGCCGAGGGATCGGTCCGCCAGCCCAGGAACCGCACCCGGTCCTCGACCCCGAGCGCCAGGGCCATGGCCTTCAGCTTGGCCTCCAGGGGCCCCACCCCGGCGATCCAGAGAATGGCCTCGGGGATCAGGGGCAGGGCGTTCAGGGTGATGTCGTGGGCCTTGGCCTCGTGCAGCCGTCCCATGGAGAGCAGCAGGGGCGCGTCCGGCGGGGTGTCCAGGCTCGCCCGATCCACCGGGGCGACATCCGGCGGGGCGGCGGCGAAGTTGGGGATGCAGCGCACCCGGCCGGCCGGCCAGCCCTGGCCGACGATCCACTCGGCGATGTCCTCGGTATTGGCCACCAGCTCGTCGAAGCCGCGATAATATTTGAGATTGTAGTAGCCGCCGAGCCGCCCGACCCGCGCCCAGGGTCCGCGGGGGGTGTGCCGCGCGGCGCGATTCATCCAGGCGATGGCCAGCCGGGCGTCGGACTTCAGGCCGAAGCCGGAGACCTTGGGCCTGGTCAGCAGGTCGATGGGACCGCCGAATCGGAAGGTCCCCACGCTGACGCCCAGCTCTTCCAGGGCGGCCTCGCGGTGGGGATTGCGGCGGATGGCGGCGGCTTGCGGCAGGCCCGCTTCGGCGAGCGCGCGGACGAGCTCGAGGAAATAGGTCTCCGCGCCGCCTTCGCCAGCCGTTCCAAGGAGGTGGAGCACGCTCATTTCGATGCGCAAACTAGCCGGGCTTTGCGCCGCACCCAAGCCGCTTGAAGCGAAGAAAATGAAACCCTATAACCCGCGCCTTCGCGGGTGACCCATGGCTGGGTAGCTCAGATGGTTAGAGCGGTGGATTCATAACCCACAGGTCGGCGGTTCGATCCCGCCCCCAGCTACCACCACACCCAACCCAGGGTTCTGGTGGTGTTCAGGCTCACTCGCGAATTTCGCCAGCTTTCCATGGATGACGACGTCGATAGGGCCGCCCCTGTCCTGGGTCAGCGGTATGATGTCGATGTCTGCCACCTCGCGACCTCGCCAGTGCGTTCTTTGCGGAAACGTGGGTCATGAACGGCCCGGGCGCGGTCCTCGGCGAGTTGATGCAGTGACCTTTGAAACCATTCCAGGTCCTTCAGGAGTTTGGGGGATGCGCCCCGCAGACGTGCAAGTGAGATCAATGCGCAAAGCTTTGGCTGGATAGCTTTTATCTGCGCCGTCAGGCACGCAGCAAACTGCTGTGGCGCGTCAGTCAGGTCCCAATCGCTGATGTTCCAGGGAGCCCCATGTACGCGCCAAGCGGCCAATGACGGCGTCGTGTTCCGGGGGAATGGCGGATGGCGTTTCGTTTTCCTCAGCAGACATCGGCTGGGGCCTGCACCGACACTCCCGACCTCCGTTGGCGCAGGGTGAGGCCGATGCCTCCAAATCCGAGGATCATCAGCGCCCAGGTCGCGGTCTCGGGAACCGGAGCCGGGATGTAATCATAGACCACCGTCAATTCGTGGAACGCATCGAATTCAAGACTCTCCGTTCCGCACCCATGTTCCACACGGGTCATGCATTCGTTGTGACCCGCATCAAAGAAATCGTCGAAGATAATGTAAGACCACTGGGGATCGGAAAGTGCTGCCAAATCCAGATCGTCGGTCGTGCTATGTCGATTGTCGACGGTATCAACCGCGTGAAAAACGGGGCTGTCGTAGTGACCAACTTCTCCATGTGGAATTTCGTACCGATAGAAAAACGATCCCTCTATCGATTTCCACAGAACCGCGATATCTCCATAGTGAAAACCACTTTCACCCTGATAATTTAGATGAAACCCTTGATCATAATCGGTTACGTTGCTGCCATCCCAGGTAGCATGATATTGAAACATACTAGATAAATACATTGAGGCTTTTGTAAGCGTCCCGAGACTCTTGTCAAAGGCATCGAAGTGAATGTCGTTGGCAAAATCACCGATGTATACGCCTTCTGCCTTCTCGTGATCGAAGACAGTCTGACTGATGGTGGCTGCCTGTGCATGGGTGAACAATAGGCCGCTGAACAGCATGGCCGAAACAGTTGCCGAACGCATGTTGACTCTCCGGATCGATGCATCTGGATCGGGCGACCTGGCTTACGGAGTTGCCCGCCCCAAGCCTGCGAGGTGAGACCATTGGACAGCTCAACCTTTACGTCAACGTCCAGCAGCGTAGATGCCAGGCCCTCCGCAGGCCATTCATTATCGGCGCCGGTATAGCGCTGATGGACATTGGTCTTCGATAGGCTTCCCGAGCACCTACTGCGACCCCGGCGGGGACGAAGCGAGAGCCCTTACAAGCCGCCCGTTGCGCGTTCGCACATCATTGTTGAGGGCGCGCGCCGAGCATAAGCTGCGCTGTAATGCCAATAGGGGAGGAGTGTGTCGTGCGGGATTTTGGAACCGGTTCGGCGCTTGTTGCAGGTGCTTCAGCTTGCATCATTTTGATGGCGGGTCCCGCGGCGGCGCTCGATCTCAATCTTCGCTGTGACGGTATTGGGACCTTTCCCGAGAGCCATTCGGTTCACGCCATGGCCTATTCAAACGGACATTTTGCCAATGGAACGGCGTCGATGGTGGAAAGGGGATCTGTACCAGATCGCTTCCTTGTTGTGGTGACGGGCGACACCGTTCGGGTCAGACCGCCGACTTCGATTATCCCCCCATTGCATGGCGGAGCAAAAGACGGGTGGTGGGACCTGACCGGCGCGACAATCTCCGACACGGAAATCGGTGGGCGCTTCTCCATCAACTTCCTCAACAAGCCGACGGTGAAGATTGACCGAACGAACGGTTCGATTGAGGTCCAGGGGAATTTCGACCTAAGCTTCCGAGGCACCTGTGAGGCCGTGAACCCAGACGCCCGCAAGTTTTGAAGACCCAGAGGTCGCTACAGCCGTCGCCGGATCACGACGATAAGGTCGGGTTGGGTGCTCAGGTAGCGCGCCCCAGCTACCACCCGCGATGCTATTGCGAGGCAATCCGAGAGCTTTCCCGGACCCTGGGGCGCAGATCGCCAGGCCAGCGTCACGAAAAACGCCGCCGATCGCGGGACCGGCGGCGTCTGGTTGTTGGGTGGACGGCGGATCTAGGCGGTGACGCCCAGTCCTTTGCGACGGCGCAGGGCCAGACCGGCGAGGCCGAAGCCGCCCAGCATCAGGGCCCAGGTGGCGGGCTCAGGCACGCCGCCGCCGCTGGAGAAGGTCAGGTGACCGTCCGCCGCGGTGGTTTCGAAGGCGTCGCCGGTGTCGCCGCCGGAGGAGGTGCTGCCCTCCAGCACCCAGGAGTCGATCGGCAGGCCGGTGAACGGGTCGGTGCGGAACACGCCCGAATGGACGTTGGCGTCGAAGTCGCCGACGTTCAGGCCGGCATAGGCGCCGCTGCCCGCGAAGCCCATGAACACGCCGCCGGGGCCGAAGCCGCCGACATTGCTGGACTCGGTGCCGATCGCGATCACCACCGTCTGGCCGGAGGCGATGCTGATGTCGCCGGAATTGAACGACATGTCGCCACAGCAGGCCGAGACCGCGGTGGTGAAGAAGGCGCCGGTGAGCGCCGACCCGCCGTTATTGGTGAGTTCCACGAAGCCGGTGTCCGGGCTCGGGCCGCCGCCGCCGAGGAAGGTGCCCCCAGGTGCGCTGAAGTCGTAGTGGGTGGTGAAGGTGAAATTGTAGGCCGCGGCGCCGGCCGGCGCCGCACATGCCGCCGCGGCGGCGAAAGACAACGCGCAAAGCGTACTCTTGATCATGGAAACCTCCCCAAAGCTGGTGACGGGAAGGTTAACGCCGTTATGCGAAGTTCGGCAAATCGAATCGCGTTGATGGACGGAAATTTGAAGATCCGTCGCAGTATCGTCATCATCTGCCGTCGTATCCGGCTTGGTCAATCGCCTCTAAACGCTGGATTGCGCTTGCTGAAGAAAGCATCGACACCTTCGCGGAAGTCACTTGTGCGCGAGGTGAGGAGATATTGGTCCCGATCCATGTAGCTCAACGCCAGATTGCTGGGTCCGGAGGTCATGTTAACTTGCTCCTTGGTCATGCGGACCGGAAGCGGCGGCAAGGCAGCGACCCTGTCCGCCCAGGCGCGGGCGGCGGCCAGGGCCCCGCCGGCAGGGACCATCTCGTCGGCCATGCCCCAGGCCAGGCAGGTGGCGGCGTCGGTGGCGTCCCCGAACATCACAAAGCGCTTGGCGCGCGCGGGGCCGGCCAGGGCGACCAGGCGGGGTACGCTGCGCCAGCTCATATTGATGCCGAGCGGGACTTCCGGCAGCCGCAGATAGGCCCCCTCGCCCAGGATGCGGAAATCGCAGGCGACGACCAGCGCGCACCCGCCGCCGACACAGTAGCCCTCGATGGCGGCGATGGTCACCGCCTCCACCTGCTCCCAGGCCTCGCACATATCGGGACCGGCCATCACCGCCTGGCGGGTCTCCAGCAGGGTCGGCGCAGAGGCGCGGGCCTGGACCCCGCCGAGGTCGGCGCCGGCGGAGAAATAGCTCGGCGCGCCGGTCAGGAGGACGGCCAGGATGTCAGCCCGACGGCGCAGCAGGACCGCGACCTCGGTGAGTTCGCCCATCAGGGCGGTGTTGAGGGCGTTGCGGGCGTCCGGCCGGTGAAGGGTTACGGTTGCGATCGGGCCATCGCGGACGACCTTCAGATGGGTCCAGGCGCGGTCGAACAGGGGATCGGCGGTCATGGGCGGATCTCGCACAACGCCCGGTCCGGCGTCGGGGTCATAGTTGGCCTTCGAAGGGGCTGCGTCGAGCCTCGCGAGGTCTCCAAAGTGGCCCAAGATCCCTATGCGTCGCGGAATGACGCCACGTAACATACCGGGTTTCCGAAACCCGGGCTTGCCTCCGCCCCTGGGCTTGGGCAGGCTTTGGAGCACAGACGCGCCGAACCCGTGCGCGCGGGAGGACCAAATGTCGGACACCCTCGACACCCCGCCTCAGGCGGACCTGGGCTTCGACCCGCAAGCCCTGCGCGCCCGGTACCGCGCCGAGCGGGACAAGCGCCTCCGCGTCGACGCCAATGAGCAGTACCGGGAGATCAAGGGGGAGTTCGCCCACTATCTCGAAGACCCCTATGTGGCCCCGGGCTTCGACCGCGCGCCCCTGACCGACGAGGTGGAGGTGGCCGTGATCGGCGGCGGCTTCGGCGGCCTGCTGGCCGGCGCCCGGCTGCGCGAGGCCGGGGTGAAAGACATCCGCATCATCGAGAAGGGCGGCGACTTCGGCGGCACCTGGTACTGGAACCGCTATCCCGGCGCGGCCTGCGATATCGAGAGCTACATCTACCTGCCGCTGCTGGAGGAGGTCGGCTACCTGCCGGTGGAGAAGTATTCCCGCGCCCCGGAGATCCTCAAGCACAGCCGGGCGATCGGCGAGAAATTCGACCTCTATTCGGGCGCCCTGTTCCAGACCGAGGTGACCGGCATGGCCTGGGACCAGGACGCCCAGCGCTGGATCATTTCCACCAATCGCGGCGACGCGCTCCGGGCGCGGTTCGTGGCCATGGCCAACGGGCCGCTGCACCGGCCGAAGCTGCCGGGCATTCCGGGCGTCGAGACCTTCAAGGGCCACAGTTTCCACACCAGCCGCTGGGACTACGGCTATACGGGCGGCGACGCCAACGGTGGCCTGACCGGCCTGGCGGGCAAGCGCGTGGGGATCATCGGCACCGGCGCCACGGCGGTGCAGTGCGTACCGCATCTGGGGGCGGGGGCCGGTGAGCTGTTCGTGTTCCAGCGCACGCCATCCTCCATAGACGTGCGCAACAACCGGCCGACCGATCCGGAATGGGCTGCGAGCCTCGCGCCCGGCTGGCAGCAACAGAGGATGGACAATTTCAACGTCCTGGTCTCCGGCGGCTTCCAGGAAGAGGACCTGGTGAACGACGGATGGACCGACATCATCGGCAATATCCTGCTGTTGGCCCGCAAGGGCGCGGCCGGCGGCGGCGATCCGGCGAAGCTGATGCAGCTGGCCGACTTCCAGAAGATGGAGCAGGTCCGCGCGCGGGTGGAGCAGGTGGTGGCCGACCCGGCCACCGCCGAAGCGCTGAAACCCTACTACAATCAGTTCTGCAAGCGGCCCTGCTTCCACGACGAGTACCTGGCCGCGTTCAACCGCCCCAATGTCCATCTGGTGGACACCGAGGGGCGCGGCGTGGACCGGATCACCGAAACCTCAGTCTGGGCCAACGGGGTCGAATATCCGGTGGACTGCCTGATCTACGCCACCGGCTTCGAGGTGGGCACCAGCTACACCCGACGCTCAGGCTACGAGGTCCACGGTCGGGATGGCCTGACCCTGACGGAAAAGTGGAAAGACGGGCTTTCGACCCTGCACGGGATGCACACCCGCGGCTTCCCCAACTGCTTCATCTTCTCAAATGCGCAGTCTGGCTTCACCGCCAACTTCCCGCACATGATGAACGAGCAGTCGAAGCATTTCGCCTACATCATCAAGCACGCCCTCGATCACCAGGTGCGGACCGTGGAAGCCTCCCAGGCTGCCGAGGAAGACTGGGTGGAGACGATCATCGCCAAGGCGATCATGCGCCAGGCCTTCCTCGAGGAATGCACCCCCGGCTACTACAACAACGAGGGCAAGCCCTCGACCCTGGCGGCTAGGAACGGCTCCTATGGCGCGGGGCCGGTGGCCTTCGTGAAGGTGCTGGAGGACTGGCGCGCCGACGGAAACCTGCAGGGGCTGGAGCTGTCGCGGGACTAGAGCGTTTCCCGGCCAACTTGAATCAAGTCGGCCGATCAGGGATGGCGACCCAAGGAGAATCCAGACCCTTGGCCCGCCTCATCAGAGGCGGGATACGGTCTGGCCGAACCTATTTGTGCGACGCGGCGTCCGCCGGGGGGCTGGGCGCCCCCACGCCTTATTCGCCAACGGTTCAGTCTGTCATTGCATTGCAGCATATGAAGCGGATATTGCCCGGAACTTGCAGGCAGGTGGTCCGTTGAACCTCCCGCGTGCCGGAATGGAGCGTACCCGCCATGATGATGACGTCCCTGAGAACCTTCCCCAGCCTGTTCGTCGGCCGCCGGTCGCTCGTCGAGGCCATGGAAGTGAACCTGAACGACCCCCGCGGCGTCGCCTTCACCTGCGGCGCCTGCGACGAAGTCATCCATAAGGCCGAGAGCCGCGAAGCCATCCGCGACGTGGTGGTGAAGTGCCGTTGCGGCGAGTTCAACCAGCTCTGAGTCAGGTCCCGGACTGGGTCAGGGACACCGAGTTGCCGTCCGGATCCACATAACGGGCCGTGCGGCCCCAGGGCTCGTCCCGCGGGCCATGTGACACCGGCGCGCCAGCCGCCGCCAGTCGCGCGTGGGCCGCGTCGAGGTCTGCGACCGGGAAGCCTAACTGGACGTTGCGGGTGACCTCGCCCTTGCTCCGATAGAGCGCGAAATGCAGGAAGGCGCCGTCGCCCCAGGACAGCGCAGCATGGTCGCCGGAGATCCAGCGGTCCTGGCCGCCATGGTCGAGATCCATCTTCAGCGGCACGCCGATCAGGTCCCGGTAGAAGGCCACAGAGGCCTCAAGGTCGGAGACCTCAAGCACCACGAGGATCAGGCGTCCCATGGGTCGCTCCATCGCCAGGGCTCACCGCCCGGTCGCCCCGCCAGTTCGTAGATCTTGTCGATCGCCGCCATGTTGGCGATGGCGTCGGCCCCGCCAGTGAGCGGCCGGGCGCGCCCGGCCATCACATCCACCACATGGGCCAGCTGGGCCTCATAGGTCGAGGGGCCGTCCACCGGATGCTCCACGGTCTCGCCGCCGATGGTGGTGGTGAACTTGCAGCCGTACTGCGGCGCCAGGAAGTTGATGATCTCCAGCCGCCCCTTGGCGCCGCCGAGGGTGGCGCGGGCGTCGCGGGTCTCGGGAACCATGGAGCAGGAGATGTCCGCCCGGGCGCCGGATGGGAAGGCGAGCGCTGCGGTGATCCACGCGTCCACCCCGCCGTCGAACTCGCCGCGGGCCTCACGGATCTGCGGCTCCTCCCCCAGCAGGGTGCGCATCAGGTGCAGGGGGTAACAGCCCAGGTCCATGAGCGCTCCGCCGCCCTGTTCGGCGCTCCAGCGCAGATCGCCAGTGGTCTTCGGGATCGCCACCTGGAACACAGCGCTGGCGCGGTGGATCTGGCCAAGCGCGCCGGAGCGGACCAGCTCCTCCGCGCGGCGGACCACATTGTGGAACCGGTAGTGGAACGCCTCGATCAGCGGCCGGCCGGCGCGCTCGGCGGCCTCCACCATGGCCCGGGCCTCTCCGGCGTTGCGGGCGAAGGGCTTCTCGCACAGCACCGCCTTGCCGGCCGCCAGGGCGGCGATGGTCCACTCCGCGTGCCCGGCGGGGGGCAGGCCATTATAGACCAGATCGACGTCGTCCCAGGCTATCAGTTCAGCATAGGTCGCCGCAACGCCGGCGATCCCATGGGTCTCGGCGAACGCCTTGGCGCGGGCCGGGTCGCGGGCGGCGACGGCGGTGATGGTGACGTCGTCCCGGGTCGCGGCCGGGGTGATGACGGCGGTGGGGGCGATGCGCGACGCGCCCAGAAGCCCGATCCTCAGCACGATGTTCCTCCCGTCGGGATCGCCGATTGCGGCGGGTTTGAAAGCTCAGGTTCCTCGATTCGAGGGGGCCGTGGCGGTTTACATCGACCTCATATCAAAGTCTGTTAACCATTCTGATCCGGGTCGGACTTGGGGGTGAGCAGATCATGATCGAACATTGCGAATTCCCCTATGGCGATGAGGGGTTCGGCTGGCATCTGGGCGGCCCCGGCTTCCTCACCCTGGCTGTGATCTTCCTCCTGGGCGTCGTGGTGGGGGCGATCCTGGTCAATATCGCCGGGCGGCCGGTGTGGCGGCGGTCCGAAGCCTCGGTGGACGAGGTCTGGCGCACGGTCCACCGGGCCATCGCCAAGGCCGACGGCATGCCGGACGATCGGATCCTGGCCGGCCTCAACCAGCTGATCGCGACGGTGGAGCAGACCCTTGGCGGGGTGATGAAGGTGGGCGCCGAGACCCAGCTTCGCCTGCGGGGGCTGCGGGACGCCGCCGAGGGCAAGCCGCCGGCCCCGCCGCCGGGTGAACACCACCCCAAGGGCCACGGCGCGGACGCCGCCCACCACAAGGCCGACCCGCGAACCTCCATTCCGGTGCGCATCGATCAGAGCGTAGGAAGCCCTCGTGTCGAGGTGACCATCATCGAGGCGCCGGGCCCCGGCGCGCATGGCGATGGCCACGGGCACGACCCTGCCAGGCCGCGCGACCTGCGCCAGATGCTGGCGGACGCCCGCGTCGCGATCGGGGTGTTCTCGAACTACTGGTCCGACGAGACGGCCCGGGTCGCAGACCTGCGCGCGGCCCGCGAGGACCTGTTGCGCCGCCAGCCTCGGGCGGGGTGACGGCGGCCTCAGCTGGTTCTGACCCTAGTCGGCGAGGGCCGCGCCCCATTCGTTCCACCCGGCGATGCGCGGGGTGCGCGGCACATACATAGTCTCCAGCCAGTCGAGCTTGAACCCGGCCTCGCCGATGGCGCTGGCGATCGGGCGGGTGAGGTGGCAGCCGCCGGCGATCCGCGACCAGATCGGCTCCACCCGCCTCTGCCATTTGGCGATATCGGCGTCGGGCGCCAGGCCGTGCTCGCAGAACAGGAGCCGGCCGGCAGGCTTCAGTACGCGGCGGGCCTCGGCGAGCGCCTTGGCCGGGGTGTGAACCGAGCAAAGGGTGAAGGTGCAGACCACGCAGTCGAACGCCCTGTCCTCGAAGGGCAGGGCCTCGGCCGTCCCATCCTCGATCCGCACCCTGAGGCCTTCAGGCCGGGGCGCCGCCAGCGCCGCGGCGCGAAGTTCAGCGGCCGGATCGACCCCCACCACCGCGTCCACCTTGCGGGGGTCATAGAAGCCGAGATTGAGCCCCATTCCGATCCCCAGTTCCAGGACACGGCCCGAGGCGCGGGGCACGATCTTGGCCCGCTGTTTCATCATCGGCGGCGACGAGCAGGCGCAGGCGAGAAGCTTGGGCAGGATAAATCGGTCGTAGAAGCTAGCCATGGCCCAAGCATCGCCGACCCTGGCCTCCGCCGCTAGTGTTCCTAATGCTCCGGGAGCGGAACGCCGCCGGGAGAGCCGGGCGCAGGGCGACAGAAGGGGACGATGATCAGGGCCAGGAGAAATGCCCAGGCCATCAGACGGAAGGTGTCGGCGAAGGCCATGGTGGCGGCGTCGCGTCCGACCATCCGGGCGAGTTGCGACTGGGCCAGGCCGAGGGCCCGGGCGGGGTCGGCGGTGAGGCGCTGGGCGTAGGCCGTCAGGCCGGAGACCACCTCCCCGGTGCGGCCGGGCGCCAGGGCCTCGCCGATCCGCGCCGCATGCCAGCGCCCGAAATCCCCCAGCCATGTGGTGACCACGGCGATGCCGATGGCGCCGCCCAGATTGCGCATGAGGTTGAACAGGCCGGACGCATAGCGCAGTTCCGACGGGGCCGCGCCGTTTAGCGCCATGCCTACGGCCGGCACGATGCACAACAGGATCGCGAAGCCGCGGATCGCCTGGGGCGCGAACAGCTGCCAGAAACCCCAGTCCGGGGTGATCTGCGAGAACATCCAAAGGCTGAAGGCGAAAATCGAGAAGCCCACAGCGATGACGAACCGGCCATCGACCTTGGTGGAGAGCCGGGCGGCGATGGGCGCCGAAAACGCCATGGCGAGGCCCGCCACGAACACCGTCGTGCCGATCTGCAGGCTGGAATAGCCCCGCACGCGGCCCAGGAAAATCGGGGTCAGATAGGTGGCCGAATAGAGCCCGAAGCCAGTCACCAGGTTCAGCACGCAGGCCATCGCGAAGGTGGGGCGCAGGAACGGGGTGAGCTTGAGCACCGGATTGGGGGAGAAGAAGCTGCGCTCGAAGAACACCAGGGCGCCGATGAAGGAGAGCCAGGCGGCGGAGGATACCGTCGTGTCGGTGAACCAGTCGTGGCGGGGGCCCTCCTCCAGCACATATTGCAGGGCGCCCAGGAAGACGGCCAGAGATGCGACGTGGGTCCAGTCGATCTTGCGCAGCATCTCGGGATGGGCCTCGTCCACCTTGCCCAGCAGGGGCAGGATGATGGTGATCGCCACCCCGGGCACGATGTTCATGAAGAACAGCCAGTGCCAGTCGGCGATGTCGGTGATCCAGCCCCCGACGCTGGGGCCGAGGGTGGGGGCGAGCGTCGAGACCATGCCCAGGATGGCAGGGATCATGGCGCGCTTGGGACCGTCGAACATGGCGAAGCCGGTGGCGAACACCGTGGGCACCATGGCCCCGCCGACGAAGCCCTGGATGGCGCGGAAGGCGATCATCGAATTGATGTCCCAGGCCAGGCCGCACATCAGGCTGGACAGGGTGAACAGCGCCGCCGAGGCAGTGAACAGCCAGCGGGTGGAGATGGCCTGGGACAGGAACGCCGCCAGCGGGATCATGACGATCTCCGCCATCAGATAGGCGGTCTGCACCCAGGCGATTTCATCGGGCCCGGCGGAAAGGCCTGCCTGGATCGAGGTCAGAGACCCGGCGACGATCTGGATGTCCAGCAGGGCCATGAACTGGCCAAAAGCCATCATGCCGAAGATCAGCAGCTTGCGGCCATCGCTCAGGGCCGCGGGGGTCATGGGTCCAGACCTCGGAGGGGCGGCTGGGCCTGCGGGGATGTCGGTCATGATCGGTCTTGCGCCTCGTCCGTCATAGTATTATGTATATCATATAAAGCGGGATTGGACGATGCGCTATAGCGAAGGCCATAAAGAAGAGACGCGGACCAAGGTGCTGCAGGCGGCGTCCCGCGCCATCCGGCTGCGGGGCCCCGAAGGCATCAGCGTCGCCGAGATCATGAAGGAGGCCGGCCTCACCCATGGCGGCTTCTATGCGCACTTCCCGTCCAAGGACGCCCTGGTGGTCGCCGCCGTCGAGGCGGCGTTCGAGGACAGCCGCAAGCGCTATGTCCGCGCCGGCGAAGGGCTGAGCCCCGCAGAGCATCTTTCCAGGTTCGTGGATTTCTACGTCTCGCAGGTCCATCGCGACGTGCCGGAACGTGGGTGTCCCGTCACCACCCTGTCGATCGACCTTCCCCGACAGGGCGGGGCCGCGCGCGCCGCCTACGACGCAGGCGTCAAACGGCTCATCCTCCGCATCGCGGGCCATCTGACCGTGGGAGCCCCCGAAGACCGGGAAGCGCTCGCGGGCTCGATGCTTGCGGAGATGGCCGGCGCCGTATTGCTGGCGCGCGCGGTCGCCGATCCCGTCCTGTCCGATCGCCTGCTGGCCGATTGCCGGCGGAGCGTGAAGGCGCGGATGGGGCTTCCAGAATCCCCTCGAATTTCCTCCCCGGAACAGGACTAGATCCCATGTCCACGCTGACCGCCGTCGCCGCCGACAAGGTTCCCGACACCGCCGCCGATGATCTCGCCGGACTGTCGGGCCTCGAACAGTTGCAGCGCATTTTCCACGACCCGAAGGTCCCGCCGGCGGGACTGGGACACACCCTTGGCTTCGATCACGTGGAGATCGACGAGGGCCGGGTGGTGTTCGGCGCGACGCCGGATGACCGGGTCTATAATCCCATCGGCACGGTTCATGGCGGCTTTGCCGCCGCCCTGCTGGACAGCGCCACGGGCTGCGCCGTGCATTCGCGGCTGAAGGCCGGCCAGGGCTACACGACGCTTGAGCTCAAGGTGGCCTATCATCGGCCCCTGACCCGCTCCACCGGACCGGTGCGGGCGGAGGGGGTGGTGACTCAGCTGGGCCGCCGCGCGGCCTTCGCAGAAGCGAAGCTCACGGATGCCCGGGGCCGACTCTATGCCTCGGCCACCAGCACGCTGCTGGTGTTCGACAGATGAGCGCCGCGGCCCTGGAAGACACCACGGGCGTCGACGCCAAGGTGGTGAAGCTGCGGACCACACGCCGGCCCTCCCGCCGGGTGCTGGTCGTGCTGGCCGTCGCGGCGGTCGCCGCGGTGGGCGGGGTGACCTGGCTGCGCGCGCCCCCTGCCTCAGTGGCCACCGACAACGCCTATCTGAAGGCCGACCGCACCGCCGTGGCCCCCCGGGTCAAGGGTCTGGTGGCCGAGGTGCTGGTGAGCGACAACCAGAAGGTCCAGGCCGGCCAGGCTCTCGTCCGGCTGGATCCTGAGGAATATGCCGCCAGGGTGGCGGGCGCGGAGGGCGACCTGGCCCTGGCACGGGCCCAGGTGGCGTCCGCCGCCGCCGCCCTGGACCGTCTGGGCGCTGAGCAGACCCTTGCCGGCGCCGCCGTCCACCAGGCGGAGACAGACATACGCGCCACCGACGCCCAGTCGGCCCGGGCCCAGGCGGACTGGAAACGCTTCGAACCCCTGGCCCGCGACGGCACCGTCTCCCGCCGCGAGGCCGAACAGGTTCGCGCCGACGCCGCCAGCGCCGAGGCCGCGGCCGACCGCAGCCGGGCCGCCCTGACGGTCAGCCAGGATCAGGCCTCCGTCACCACCCATCGCCGAGGCGAACTCGCCGCCGCCCTGCAGGCCGCCCTGGCCCAGCAGGCCAAGGCCCAGGCCGCGCTGGACCTTGCCCACCAGGACGAGGGCCATGCGGTGATCCGCGCGCCCCTGGCCGGAGTGGTGGGGGACCGGGCGGCCAATCCGGGAGACTATGTGCAGCCGGGCACGCGGCTGTTCACCCTGACGCCGTTGGACGCGGTCTATGTCACCGCCAACTTCAAGGAGACCCAGACGGCGCGCATGCTGCAGGGCCAGGCGGCGGTGGTGGAGGTGGACGCCCTGCCGGGGGTGAAGCTCAAGGCGCATGTGCAGAGCTTCGCGCCCGGCACGGGATCGGAATCTGCCCTGCTCCCCTTCGAGCCGGGCACCGGGAATTTCACCAAGATCGTGCAGCGAGTGCCCGTGCGCCTGGCCCTGGATGCGGGTCAGGCGGATCTGGCCAAGCTTCGACCAGGCCTCTCGGCCAAGGTGACGGTGAAGCTGCGCTGAGCTTTGGGGCTCAGGTCCCCCCGCTCTTTGGGGCCCCGGAGGTCATGGCCTTCTTCAGCATGGCCTCCAGCGCCTTGGGGCTATAGGGCTTGGCCAGGGTCGGGACCCCCGCATAGTCCGGCGCGATGCCGGCCAGGCCGTAGCCTGTGGAGAAGATGAACGGCAGTCCCCTGGCGGCGAGGCGCTCGGCCACAGGATAGACCTTGCCGTCCCCCAGATTGACGTCCAGCACCGCGCCTTCGAGGTCCAGGCCCGCGTCGTCCACCAGGGCCAGGCCGCGGGAGACGCTGCCGGCCACGTCCACCACGACGCAGCCCAGGTCCTCCAGCATCGCTTCCAGCGCCATCGCCACCATGGCCTCATCTTCCACCAACAGGAGGCGCAGACCGGACAGCGACAGGGGACGGGTCATCATGCAGCCAGATTGAGTTTTGCGGAAAGGGGCAGCCGCATATGGCACCAGACGCCATCGGGCAAGAAGGTCAGGTGGGCCTCGCCGCCCAGTTCGCGGGTGAGGGCCTGTTCGATCAGGCGCGTTCCAAAGCCTCGCAGGGTGGGGCTGTTCACCGCCGGACCGCCGGACTCGCGCCAGTCGATGGTGACTTCACGGGCCTCCAGGTCCACGGCCCAGGCGATGTCGATGCGGCCGTCGGCGGAGGACAGGGCGCCATACTTGATCGCATTGGTGGCCAGTTCATGGAACGCCATGTTCAAGGTCACGGCGGCGTTGGGCCCAAGCCGGATCGCGGGCCCCTGGACGTCGAAGCGGTCGGCCTCGCCGTTCTCCAGCTGGGCCGCGAGGCTGCGGGCGACGACGTCGCTGAGAAAGGCGCCTTGCCAGGCGCTTTCGCTGAGCAGGTCATGGGCCCGCGCGAGGGCGTGAATTCGCTCGATGAAGGTTTCGCTGAAGGCGGAGGGACTGGCCACGGAACGTCGGGTCTGCATGGCGATGGACTGCACCGAGGCCAGGGTGTTGTTCACCCGGTGGTTCAGTTCGTCCAGCAGCAGGCGCTGGCGATTTTCCGCATTTCGGCGCTCGGTGATGTCCAGGGAGATGCCGGCCAGCCGCACGGCCCGTCCGCCTTCGTAGGCCGCCCGGCCGCGGGCCAGGATCCAGCCGATACCGCCATCCGGCCGCAGGGTGCGGTACTCCACTTCGAAGTCCTCGCCGGTGGCGATGGCCTGATCAATGGCCGCCTGCCGGCGCGGGCGGTCGTCGGGATGGATCCGGGCCACCACATCTTCCAGGCGCTCGAACGGATCGTCAGGTCCAAGGCCGAAATTGGCCCGGGAATATGCGGTGGAGGAGAACATCTGGGTGGCGATATCGAACTCCCAGCTGCCCAGGCGTCCCGCCTCCAGGGCGAATTCCAGATGCTCCCGGGTCCGCACCGCCGCGCGGCTGACCGCGGAGGCGTCGATCACCTGGGTGAAGACGCCGCCGATCCTGCCGGCTTCGTCGCGGATCGGACTGAGGGAGAGAGTGAAGCCGGCTTCCTCAGGCGCCCCGGTGCCGCTGGCGCGTGACCTTCGGACGTCGAGGACGACGGCCTCGCCCCCCCGGGCCTTGTTTAGAGCGTCGCCGAACCCCGGCCAGGCGGCGTCCTGGTCCGGAGCCTGGCCTGGGGCAGGACGCGCGGCGCCGCACAGGGCTCCATAGGGGTCATTGCAGATCTGGTGAAGGCCGGGGCCCCAGACGATATTGGTGGGCGCCGGGGAGCCAAGGCCCAGGCTCACCGCCGTCTTCAGGCTTTGGGGCCAGGTTTCGATCGGGCCAAGCGCGGTTTGCGTCCAGTCTGCAGACCGGATCAGCTCCGCCATTTCGCCGCCGCCCGAGAGAAAATCGTCCTTCCTCGGGGCGGGCGTGCTGGTCCGACTGGTCATCGTCGCGAGCCTGCCCACGCGGCCGCGCAAGGAACGAGTCACTCCTGCCGCCAGCCACTTTAGGAGGGTACTGAGAGTTGTATCGCCTCGCAACACACTCACATTGGGCACGCGGAGTGCCGAAACCCCGGCCGCCCGGGTCAGGCTCCGCGGCCGGTAAGGGCGCGCGGAGCGTGGCGGCGAGGGCCTACTTGGCCGCGGCGTAGAGCTTGATCAGCCGGTAGAGATAGTCCCGGCCCTTGTAGAGCGAGGCCACCCGGATGTGCTCGTTGAGGCCGTGGATGCCGCCGCCGTCGGCTTCGTAAAGGATGCCGGCGACCCCGTAGGAGGGGATGCCCGCCGCCGAGACGAAGATGGAGTCGCTGGCGCCGGTGGACATGGTGGGGACCATCTGCAGGCCGGGATACATCTCCGCCGCCAGCTTTTCGGCTGGACCGAAGATCGCGGGGTCCAGGGGCGCGGGGCTGGCGATGGGGCCCCGGCGGGGCTTGGCGGCGACGGTGACGCCGGGGTCGCCAATGGCGGCGGCAAGGGCCTTCTCGACCCCCTCGATGGTTTCGCCCGGCACGATGCGGCAGTTCACATTGGCCACCGCGCGCTGGGGCAGGGCGTTCTGGGCGTGACCGCCCTCCAGCTGGGTCGCCACGCAGGTGGTGCGCAGGGTGGAGTTGAAGGTCGGGTCCCGCGACAGCAGGGCGTCCGCCGCCTTGTCCTCCGGGTTGGCGGCGAGGGCCGCCATGGCCTGAGCGACGGCGGGCGGGACGCCCGGCACCTTGGCGGCGCGGGCGAAGAAGGCCTGGGTGGTGGGGTTCAGATGGGTCGGGAACCGGTAGGCCTCGACCTTGTCCAGGGCGTGGGCGAGTTCGTAGATGGCGTTGTCCGGCCGCGGCATTGAGGAGTGGCCGCCGGGATTGCGGGTCTCCACCAGGTAGTCCTCATAGGTCTTCTCGGCCACCTGCATGGCCAGCATCTGCGGCTTGCCCTCGGCGTCGAGACGGCCGCCACCGCCCTCGTTGAGCGCGAAGGCCGCATCGATCAGCGGCTTGCGGTTGGTCGACAGCCATTCCGCGCCGTTGAAGGCGCCGCTGGTCTCCTCGCCGCAGGTGAGCGCCATCTTGACGGTGTGCTTCGGCTTCGGCTCGGCCTTCAGACGGACCATGGTGTCGGCATAGATGGCCGCCATCGCCTTATCGTCCGAGGATCCCCGGGCGTAGAAGAAGCCGTTCTCCTCGATCAGGGTGAAGGGGTCGCGGGTCCAGTCCTCGCGCTTGGCCTCCACCACGTCGATATGGGCCAGCAGCAGGATGGCCTTGGCCTTGGGATCCGCCCCCGGCAGCACCGCCACCAGGCCGCCCTCCTTGGGGTGGTCCGGCACGCTGAACGGCGTCAGGTCGGCGTCCGCGTAGCCGGCGGCCTTGAGCCGGGCGGCGATGCGTTCGGCGGCCAGGGTGCAACTGCCGGTCGACAGGGTGGTGTTGGTCTCCACCAGCTCCTTGTAGAGGCCGCGAAAGGCCTGCTGATCGGGGCGCAGGTCCTGGGCCGAAGCCCCGGCGCCGATCGCCATCATGGCTGCGCCGCACAGGGCCATCGTCAGGTAACGCATCGCAGTCCTCCCAGACCGAAAGAGTAGGGGGCGGCGCGCGGCCGCCCCGATGAGTGAGGCCGTCAGCCGGCCAGGGTGTGATCCATGACACGCCACGCCGGCAGGCTCGCCGGTCGTCAGGCGCGACAGCGGGGCGGGCTATTTGGCCGAGGCGTAGAGCTTGACCAGCTTGTAGAGGAAGTCGCGGCCCTTATAGATCGAGCTGGTGCGGATGCGCTCATTGAGGCCGTGGACCCCGCCGCCGTCCGCCTCACGCATGATGCCGGGCGCCCCATAGGAGGGGATGCCCACCGAGGCCGGGAAGATGGAATCACTGGCCCCAGTGGACATCACCGGGATCACCGGCAGGCCCGGATA
>Ga0265327_10002687_pt1 | contig 18261 bp, 11 predicted proteins | sample 41621metaG_FD_202089 | JGI IMG/M metagenome (GOLD analysis project Ga0265327, IMG submission 202089) | Rhizosphere microbial communities from Carex aquatilis grown in University of Washington, Seatle, WA, United States - 4-16-21 metaG | ecosystem: Host-associated > Plants > Roots > Rhizosphere...
TGATCCGCCGGTGGTGTTCTGGAGCGGGATGCTGGAGGCGGACGAAACGCAGCGCGAAACTACCTACACGGTGCCGGATTACTTTGCGGGCCAGCTCAACATCATGGCCGTCGCGGTCACGCCGGACGCCATCGGCACTGCGGAGACGAAGAACATCGTGCGTGGTCCCATGGTGCTGACGCCGAATGTGCCGGTCTTCGCAGCGCCCGGTGATGAATTCACCGCGAGTCTCGCCGTGGCGAACAATCTGGAAGGTCCAAATGCGACGAATGCCATCGCCTTGACCGTGAGCAGCACGGCGAATTTGGAATTCGTGGGTGATGCCGAGCAGAAGCTGGACGTGGCTCCCCTGCACGAAGGCACGGCGCGCTTCCGCGTGCGTGTCCGGGAAGGGCTTGGCAATGCCGAGCTCATCTTCCGCGCCACCGCAGGCGGCCAGACGATGGAGCGTCGCGCCACACTCAGCGTGCGTCCCGCGCAGCCGTATATGACGCGGGTACGCAGCGGCTACTTCCGCCTCGCGAAGCAGGACGTGACCGCGAACCGCGATATGTTCCCACAGTTCCGCAAAACGAACGCCACGGTGAGTGTGCTGCCATTGGGCCTCGCGCTCGGCCTGGAGCGCTACTTGGCGGAATATCCGCACGGTTGTTCGGAGCAGATCACGAGCCGCGCCATGGGGCGTTTGCTGCTGGCCAATGAAGTGGACTTCGGCTACGACAAGGCGGAAGCGGTGAAGGCGCTGGACACGGCGTTCACGCTGCTGCGCTCGCGCCAGCACAGCAATGGCGGCTTCGGCTACTGGGATTCGTTCTGCGACGATCGCTTCGAGTTTCTTAGCCTTTACGTGACGCATTTCCTCACCGAGGCGGCGGAGGCCGGTTATGCCGTGCCCGCTTCCTTGCTGGATGGCGCGCGCAATCGCATGAAGCAAATGGCCAAGCTGGAGATTGGCAGCGTCTACGACGCGCGCCTTCAGGCTCAGGCCATCTATCTTCTCACGCGCAATGGCGAGGTGACCACCAACTACGTGCTCAATCTCCGCGATACGCTGGCGAAGCGTTTCAAGGACGACTGGCACTCAGATCTCGCCGCAGTCTATCTCGCCGCAACTTATGAGATGCTGAAGGAAACGAAAGAGGCGAACAATCTTCTCAAGGCCCACCTCGCCGCGGCGAAGAAGAAAAAAGAAGATTCGTGGAACGGCTGGTATTACTCGGACCCGCAGCTCTGGCGCACGCAGGAGTTCGCGCTGATCTGCCGTCATTTCCCTGACATTGCCTCGCAGTATGGCTATGACGATCTCGCGCCCATCACGGAGCCGATCACGCAGGGCCGCTTCAATACCATCACTGCGGCGCACACCATCATGGCGCTCAAGGCTTACTCGCAGCTCGCGAAGAAATCCGACATCAAGCTCTCCATCTTTGCCCTGGCGCGTGGGCAAGGGGAACCGAAGCTGCTCGTGCCGGCATCCAGCGGACTCCTAAGTGTCCCGTTTGAGGCGGATGCTGGCGGCATCCGCTTTGAACGTGACCAGAGCAGCAAGTCAGATCTTGGCGCATTCTACCAGGTGACCGAGGCTGGTTTCGACAAGGGCATGCCCAAGGAGAAAGTGGCGGACGGCCTTGAAGTCTTCCGCGAACTGGTGGACGCCCAGGGCAAGCCGGTGGATCGGCTGCGTGTGGGCGATGGCGCTACGCTGCGCGTGCAGGTGCGGAATATCAGTCCTGCGGCGCAGTACAACATCGCCGTGCTCGATCTTCTGCCCGGTGGTTTTGAAGTGGAGCCGGACGCGCTCAAGCCCGGACGCAACACGGTTCCCGGCGCGGACTTTACCGAAGTGCGTGAGGACCGGAACATCTTCTACTGCTCGCTCGCGAAGGGCGAGACGAAGACCTTCGCCTACCGCATCAAACCGGTGGCCGCGGGCACGTTTACGATTCCGCCCGTGTTTGCGGAAAGCATGTACGACCGCGGCATCAACGGCCGCTCCGGCGGCGGCCTGGTGGTGGCGGAACCGGCTCCGTGATTAATCCCATGAAAAAGTGCGCCATAGCGATCCTGCGAGGTCTGTGCCGGAGGTGGAAACTTCTCCTCTCCGGCGCCGCTGTTGCGGTGCTGGCGTGGTACGCGATTCCAAAGGCCTCGCTCTATCCCGAGGGTCTCCAATTCTCCCGAGCCTTGGAAGATCGCCATGGAAAGGTCATTCATCTCGCGCTGACGCCGGATGGGAAATATCGCCTGCATACGTCGCTGGAAAAGATCAACGCTGACCTCGTGGAGGCGACGTTGCTCCAGGAGGACCAGCATTACTTCTCACACCCGGGATTTAATCCGCTCTCGCTGGTGCGTGCCGTGTGGGGCGTGGTGACTGGCACCCGGCGGGGCGGTGGATCCACGGTGACGATGCAATACGCGCGTCTGCGCTTTGGTCTGCACACCCGCACCACTCTCGGCAAAGCGGAGCAAATCCTGCGCGCGATCCAACTGGAACGGCACTATACGAAGAAGGAAATTCTGGAAGCCTACCTGAACCTCGCCCCCTATGGCGGAAACGTGGAGGGCGCGGGCGCGGCCAGTCTCCTCTGGTGTGGCAAGTCCGTGAACAAGCTCTCATTACGCGAATCCGTGGCGCTGGCCGTGTTGCCGCAGAGTCCGACGCGGCGCTGCCCGAAGAGAACCGGGGAGAATCCCTCGTTTGCCTCCGCCCAGTTTCGCCTCATGCAGCGCATCCAGGAGGCGCATGGTTTGGCTGCCGATCCCTTGGACGCGCATTTCGTTTTGAAACCGGAGGCTCGTCCGCCGCGCGAAACACCGCACCTGGCGCGGCGGCTCATGCGTCAGCAGCAGGATCAAGTGACGCCGAGCACGGTGGATTTGGAGAAGCAGCGCATCGTGGAGCATGCGCTGACCGCTTATGTGGGACGCAAGAAGCAGATCGGCATCCGCAACGCCTGTGCGCTGCTGGTGCATGGGCCGACCCGTGAAGTGCTGGCCTACGTGGGCAGCGCGGGATTTTTGAATGAGGACATCCACGGTCAGGTGGATGGCATCACCGCACGGCGTTCGCCGGGTTCCACGCTGAAGCCGTTCGTTTATGCGCTGGCCATGCAGCAGGGCCTCATCCAGCCACGCACTTTGCTGCGCGACGGACGCACCGCCTTCGGCAGTTACAATCCGGAGAACTATGACCGTGAATTTACGGGGCCGATCCCCGCGGAGGACGCGCTCTACCTGAGCCGCAACATTCCCGCGGTGGCGCTCACGCAGAAATTGGCGGCGCCGGGTCTCTACGGATTCCTCAAGGAATGCAACGTGGCGTTGCCGCATTCGGCTTCGTTCTATGGATTGTCGCTGCCGCTCGGTGGTGGCGAAGTGACCATGGAAGAACTGGGCGCGATGTATTCTTTGCTGGCGGATGATGGCTGCCCGAAGCCATTGGTTTATCAAAAGTGGAACTCGCCATCTGATGCGGACAGAAGTGTCCGCGCTCCCTTGCTGACGCCGGAGGCGTGTTTCCTGACACGGGAAATGCTGCGCCCGCGCGAGGGCGAGCAGCAATTCGATGATCGGGAAGTGAGTTGGAAGACCGGCACCTCCCACGGATTTCGCGACGCCTGGGCGGCGGGGATTCGCGGCGACTACGTGCTCATCGTGTGGATCGGAAACTTCAGTGGCAAGGCCAGTCCGTCTTTCATCGCCCGTGAGTGTGCGGCGCCGCTGCTCTTTGAGACGTTCCGCCAGCTTCGCCTGCCGGTGAAACGGAAGCCGCCGCCTGCAGGTGTGAAGCAGATCGAGCTCTGCGCTGTGTCCGGCCAGCTACCGTGTCCCCACTGTCAGCATCGCCTGCGTGGCTGGTTCATCCCCGGCGTGTCCTCCATCGAGCCGTGCCGCATTCACCGGGAAATCTTCGTGGATTCCCATACTGGCTATCGCGTGCCAGCCAATGACGGTCGTTCCGGCCTGCATCGCGAAATCTTTGAATTCTGGCCGCCGGACATGCTCCAGCTTTTCCGTCAGGCCGGCTTGCCGCGCCGTGAAGCGCCGCCGCTCGAACCTTCCGCAAGGAGCTATGCTTCCGCGGAGAAAGGCGCGGGACCGCACATCACCTCACCGCGCGCCGCGCTGGTCTATACCTTGCGCGCTCACGATACGCAGCGGCAAACCATTCCCCTGCGCACCGAAACCGCGCCCGGCGTGCGCAAAGTTTACTGGTTCGCCGGCCAGCAATTCCTCGGTGTCAGCGCCCCAGCGGAGCCTCTCTTATGGAAGGCGAGCCCAGGTGAATGGAAACTCCAGGTGCTGGATGATCACGGACGGACGTCCGCCTGTGATGTGCGGGTGGAGATGGTGGACTGAAGGGAAAATCCAAAATCCAACCGCTCAAAATTCAAGGAAGGATCAAGGATCAACGAGCACCTACTTCTCAGAACCTGAACTTTGAATTTTGGAATTTGATCCTTCCTTGGAATTGGAGCGGTTGAGCCTTGAAGTTTTCTTTTACCCCACCGCTGCCTCCAACTCCCGCATCGCCTCCTTCATGTCCTTCGGCCCAAACGCCGACGTGCCGCACACAAAAAGATTCGCGCCGTGCTTCCGCGCGATGCCCACCGTGTTGGGATAGATGCCGCCGTCCACTTCCAGGTGATACTTGAGGCCCTTGGTGCTGCGGTAGTCGCGCGCTTCCGCCAGCTTGGGCATGGTTTCCTTTTCCATGAAGGGCTGGCCGCCGAAGCCGGGCACCACGGTCATGATGAGAAGCTGGTCCACCAGGTGCATGAAGGGCTGCGCGTCCGCGAAGGGGGTGGCGGGATTGATCACCAGTCCAGCGCTGCGGCCTGCTTCCTTGATGCGGCGCAAGGTCGCTTCGATCGACGTGTCATATTTCGCCTCGGTGTGGATGCTGATGTTGCCCGCGCCCGCCTTGATGAAACGATCCAAGTAATGGTCCGGGCGCTGGATCATGAGGTGCACATCGAGGAAGAGTTCGGTGTTGCGCCGCACCGCCTCCACCATGGCGGGGCCAAAGGAGATGTTGTCCACGAAATTGCCGTCCATCACATCGAGGTGCAGCCACTGCGCGCCCGCGTCCTCGGCCCTTTTGACTTCGGACGCGATGTTCGCGAAGTCGGCGGCCAGCACGGAGGGAATGATGATCGGTTTCTCAAAATCCATGGCATTTCATGCGCGGTTTGGGCGGGGGATGCAAGCGCCATCGCTTCTTGACGCGAACTGGGATTGGGCGACGTTGTAGCCCCGGCACCATGGTGTTCTGACTCATGCTTCGTTTCCCCTGCTTGACGCTTTCGGCGGTGCTTGCCGCATTGCCCTCCTTGATGGTTGCCCAAGAGGTGCCCAAGGCTCAGCCTGTGCAGGATGTGCCGCCCCCTTTCACCTTGGTGCCCAAGGCGGAACCTGTGGACCCCGGCGTCCCGCCGGACCTTGAAATCCGTAAGGCGACGACCACGGAAACTTTGCCGCCCGGGGCGATTCCGCGCACCCCGGCCCAAGCTCCGGCGCCTACTCCGCCACCGCCGCCAGTTCCCAAGAAAAAGGTTAGGACGACCGACCCTGTGTTGGCCCCCGCGCCACCTCCGCCTCCCGCCCCTGAACTCAAGGCTGGATGGCAGACCCAGAAGGAAGCCCGCACCTTTACCCTCAGCGTGCCGGCGCCGCGTGGGCAGATCGTGGACCGTCATGGCGTCCCCTTCGCCCAGTCGCGTTCCGCGCAGTATCTCGCGCTGAATTTCCCTTACTTGGGAGAAAATGCCACGGATGCCCAGATTCTCGAATACGCGGCTGCGCGCGTCTCCGCTGCCAACCGGGCGCTGCACAAAAAATGGAACCTTCCCCAGGACCGCGTCATCCAGCATTACAAAAACCGTCGCTGGCTGCCGCTGGTCTTTTCCATTTCAGAAGGCATCAACGATGAACTTTCCGCAGAGCAGCAGGCGGCCATCAAGCCGCTGATGACGCGTCCGGGCAGTGGCCTGCTGTTGCAACCGGCCTATCTCCGCGTGTATCCGAAAAATGCCTGTGCCGCGCACATTCTCGGCTACACCGGCAAGACGAGACCGTTGCCCGTGGGTCCCATCCAAGATGGCGATCCGCTCTTTGAAGAGGCGGAAGGCCGTGAAGGATTGGAGAAGTCCTTCGACCGCGAGCTTCAGGGTAAGGCGGGCCTGGTGAATGTGCTGTTCAATCCGGACGGAACCAAGGTGAAGGAAGAAGTGCTGCGGCGTCCAATACCGGGGAACAACGTCGTCACTACCCTGGACTACAACTTCCAGAAGTACGCGGAGAACGCGCTCGCCAAACACACGACCGGCGGCGCCATGGTGATCCTGGATGTCCACACCGGCGACGTCCTGGCGATGGCGTCGTTCCCGCTTTACGATCCGAACGAGTGGATCCCGGGCATCACCAAGGAAGCATTGCAACGGCTCAACCAGGACAAAACGCTGCCGCTTTTTGCCCGTGCCTTCCAGGGAGAATACCCGCCCGCTTCCACTTTCAAGGTCGTCGTCTCGCTCGCGGGTCTGGAAAGCGGCGCCATCACGCCGCGCACGGCGTTTGATTGTACCTCCAGCCTCGTGGTGGGCGATCACGTGTTCAAGAATTGGAACAAGGAAGGCGAGGGTGAGCTTAACGTGGTGGGCGCCATCAAGCGCTCCTGCAACACATGGTTTTACCAGGCGGGCAACGCCATTGGCGCCAGCCCCATTACCGCGATGGCGATGCGCCTGGGATTTGGCGAGCGCACCGGCATTCCACTGGTGGAGCGGGCGGGCTTTGTGCCCACGGACGCCTGGGCCATGCAGCATTGGGGCCACAAGATGCTGGGCGGAGACATTGCCAACCTTTCCATCGGACAGGGCACTACTCTCGTGACACCCCTTCAGGCAGCGCAGGCCATGGCCGCAGTGGCCAGCAGCACGGATATGCCCCAAGTGCGTCTCGTGCAGCAGGTGCAGGACTTGAATGACCGGGTGGTCAAGGCCTTTGCGCCGAAGGTGCGCCGGCAGGTGAACCTCAAGCCGATTGCGCATGACACGGTGCTGAAGGGCATGATCGCCGTGGTAAGCGGTGAGAACGGCACCGGGCAGGCCGCTGGATTGCCGCAGTGCCAGCTCGCGGGCAAGACCGGTACGGCCCAGTGGAAGCCGAATGAGAAGCGAAACTTGGCGTGGTTTACCGGCTTCCTGCCCGCCAATGATCCGCTCTACGCTTTCGCGGTGATTTATGAGGGTCAGCCCGGAGAAGAAATCAGCGGCGGGCACAAGGCGGCGCCCATCGTCCATGAGGTCTTTGAAAACATCTTCAAAAATTCGCCGCCGGATGAGCCCTTGCTCCTGCTCACACAGAACAAGGAAAACAAAAAGGGGATTGCCCTTAACCGGCAGGATGAGGAGACGGACGGTGGAGCTCCTTCCACCAACGAGGAGGAATCGGAACAGCGCCCCCAACGTCCCGTCACGCAGGTCGCGCGTGATGACAACAAAAAGGGGATTGGCGGATTCTTCAAACGATTGTTTGGTGGACACTGATGCTGCGGACTTTTTCCTGACGCCAGACGTACTCGATTCCCATGCAGCTTCTTCTGGCCACCCTTTGCGACTCCGCCGCCGACTATCAGGGCAAGCTCTGTATCTTGGGCGCCTTCGACACGCTGTGTGCGCCGCAGTTTCCCGTGGTGCATCCGCAGTGCTCACTCGCGGTGCGCCTGCTCTTCGATCCGGAAGACAGCGGCCGTCATGACATGTCCATCCGCCTCCTGGATGAAGACCATCAGGAGGCCATGCCGCCTTTCAGCCCGGTCATTGATGTGGTGTTTCCTCCGGGAGTGGTCCCCTTCGTGACGCGGAACCTGGTGCTGAACCTCCAACGCCTGCGTTTCGAGAAGCCCGGCGTGTATGAGTTCGCGATTGAACTGAATCGCGAGCACCTGATCCGGTTGCCGCTGCGCGTGGCGCGTCTCGATGAATTGCGCACCACCAGCGGCCCCGCGGGCTGAGCTGAGGATCAGGGGTGAGAACCCCGGCTTGAAGTTGCTCTTTGGCGCGGTTTGTGCCGTATTCTTTGGTTGAGTCATTTTCATTCTGTCCCCCGGTATTTAGACATGACCGATCTTTCCTCCACTTCTCTGCCCACCACCCAGGCGGCTTCGCCGGTCAGGCAGTTGTCCGTGTTCCTGCACAACCGCGTGGGCGCCCTGCTTTCGCTGGTGAAGCTGCTGCACGACAACAAGGTGGAGGTGCTGGGCTTCAGCGTGCAGGATTCCGTGGAGATGACTCTGGTGCGCCTCGTGCCGACCGATCCGGACAGCGCGGAGCAGGTCTTGCTGCAACATGGGCACTCCTGCGCTTCACGACCCATCGTGGTGGTGGAACTCCGGGAAGGAGCGCACGACCTCGGCCACGCCCTTTCCGCGCTGCTCGCCGCGGAGATCAACATTCACCACAGCTATCCGCTCATGACGCGGCCCGGCGGTTTCCCGTTGCTGGCGCTCTACTTGGATGATCCGGAAATCGGCAGCGAATCGCTCAGCAAATGCGGCTACAAGGTGCTGAGCCAGGGCGATCTGAGCCGCTGAGAGATTTCTTCACACCTCCTGTTCCTTCACCCAGCGTGAAGCCTGGCTGTAAAGCTCGGTGAAATTCTTCACATCCAGCTTTTCTTTGATGCGCTGGCGGTAGGTGCAGATGGTGTTTTCGCTCAGCGATAATTGTTTTGCGATCTCGTGAGTGGTCTGGCCCAGTCCAAAAAGACGGTAAATCTCCAGCTCACGGTCCGTGAGCCGATTGGTTCGTGGAATCTCCACCGGCGTGCGGGGTTCGGAAAATTTCCGCAGGACACGGTCCGTCATCGTAGCGCTGAGATAAATCTCTCCGGCCAGCACCTTGCGGATCGCCGCAATGAGCTGGCTGGAGTCCTCATCCTTTGTGATGTAGCCGCGTGCGCCTGCCTGAATGGCGCGGTCCGCATAGAGCGCCTCGGCATGCATGGACAGCACCAGTACGGGGGTGGTTACTTCCCGCGTCTTCAATATCTTCAGCAGTTCCAAGCCACCCGAGCCGCGCAGGGTCAGATCCGCCACAATGATGTCCGGCTGCGTCTGCTCGATGATGCGCAGTGCATCTTGAATGTTGTCCGCCTCTCCGGTCACGGTCATGCCAAGGTCCTTGTTGATGACCTGCGCGAGGCGTTCGCGAAACATCGGGTGGTCCTCCACGAGAACCACTTTGGCTTTTGAGGGATCAGGCTTGCGTGCCATTGCGGGAAGAAGCGGGAGAACCTACGTCCTTTTTTGGAAGCGAACAAATCACAGAAACGCCAGCACTGGCATTGCTGCGAATCTCCAAGCTGGCGCCGATCAGGTTCGCGCGGTGGCGCATCGTCTTGAGACCCATGCCATCTCCCGAAGCTGACGAAGCCCGCAAGCCACCGCCGTTGTCGGAGATGGTGAGTTCCAGCGCCGCATCGTCCTCGTGGAGGCTGATCACAATCTTCCTGGGGTTTCCGTGTTTCAGGGCATTGTTTACGGCTTCCTGCGCGATCCGGTAGAGATGCATCGCCACTTCGGGATCGCTGATCTTGACTTCATCGTGCATTTCGAAGGCCGCTTCAATCCGGTGGTGACGCCGGAGCGAAGAAGCCAGCTCATCCAGCACGGCTGCCAGCCCCGCTTCTTCCATCTGCACGGGAAAGATGCGCCGCGCCAGATTGCGCGTTTCCGAGATGGTGTCCTTTACCATCGTGGCAATTTCCTGGAGCGTCTCCGCATCAGCCGGATTCTGGTTCTTCAAATCATCCCGCATGGAGGAGACGGCGAACTGAATCGCGGCCAAGGATTGGCAGATGCCGTCATGAAGATCCTGGCCGATGCGGCGCTGTTCGCTTTCGCTGACCCGCGCGATTTCATGCTCAAGCGCCCGCGCATGTTCCAAGGCTTCGATGCGCGCGCGGTTGGATTCGCGGTAGGCTTTCAACGAGGCGCCGCCGATGGCGACAAAGAGGAAGTAAGCCAGCCGGGTGAAGGCGGCCCAGGCATAGCCCAAGTTGGTGGAATAGGGATGTACCCGCAGATTGGCCAGGAACCAGATCAGCCCACTGACCGCCGCGAAGGCCAGCGCCGTGTTGCGGCTGGCGCGCCAGGCCAACAGGAAAATGATCAGCGCATAGAGCAGGGAGACGCTCAATTCCCAACCAGTAACATAATCCAGCATTCCAAGGAGCACCAGCAGGACCACTGCCACCGCCATCACCAACCCCGTGGACTGCCTGTTGAGATAGTGGTCGAGCGCCATCGCGAGCGGGGTAGTAGGGGGCGCTTCCATATCTCCCAACAAACTCCCGGGAAGCGGCCTTGTCCTTTCTATGGTCTTGTCACGTTTTACGTGACGCAAGACTCAGGATTGTCAACGCTTGCTGCAAAATGGGCACCTCAGGATATTGCCTTCCCGATGAATCGCCCCACGTCCACCGTAGAAATCTTTCTAATGAGTCCGTCTTTCTGCGGAGTTTCCGGGTGTTTTCCCGATACGAGGCGGCTGGTTTCTGAGCCTGAACCGGGTCAGCACCTTACTTTCTGGAGATGCCCGAAAGATTGATCCCTTCCGACCCGATTCCGTCCCACAGGTCACATAACTTGAAGCCAAGCCTTTGAATCCCTTGATGAAGCCAAGCGCCATTTTCCATCGCCACCGGTTTCATGGCCGGGGGATGGCCTTTTTTTGTACCCTCTTATGGGGAGCCGTGGGTTCCATCGCCCAAGCGGAATCATCGGAAGACCAAAAACCCATCGTACCCGTGGTGGAAGTGCTTCGCGGCAACCTCTCGCGTGAAATCTCCTTCGACGCCGAACTGAAGCCTTATCAGGAAGTGGAATTGCGCGCCAAGGTTACCGGCTTTGTGGAAAACATGAAGGCGGATGTAGGCGATAGTTTTAAGGAAGGGGAGGTAATCGCGACGCTGGATGTGCCGGAACTGAAGCTGGAAATTGAGCATGCGCAGGCGGCCCAGCGGCGAGGCTTGGCGGAAGTGGACCGCGCCAAAGCCAATGCCGAGGAGGCGCATCTCAATTTCACCCGTCTCGCGGCAGCGGACAAGCAGCAGCCACACCTTATCGCGGCCGCGGACCTGGACGCCGCCACCGCCAAGGACCGTTCCGCGCAGGCAGCGCTGGACGCGGCCAAACAGGAAGAATTGGTGGCGGAATCCGAGGTCAAAAGGCTCCGCACCATGATGGAGTACACGAAGATGACGGCGCCCTTCACGGGCGTGATCACCCGGCGTTATGCGGATACGGGCGCCCTGATCCAGGCGGGGACCAGCGGCGGGGCTGCTCCGGTGGTGCGGTTTTCGCAGAATGACAAGCTGCGGGCGGTCTTCCCGGTATCGTTGTCCTTTGTGGCCCGCATCAAGGTGGGAGATCCGGTGGAAATCCGGGTTGATTCGATGAAGCGGACCCTTCACGGAACGGTGGCGCGATTTACCCGCAAGGTGGAAACCGCGACGCGGACGATGGATGCGGAAGTGGACGTGCCTAATCCGGATTTGTCGCTCATCCCGGGGATTTACGCGGTGGCGGTTCTTCAGGCCGACGAACGCAAGGACGCCCTGGTGATTCCCATTGAGGCGGTGCTGCGGGACAAAAACGGCTCCAGCGTCTATGTGGTGAACAAGGAGCACAAAATTGAAGAACGTCAGGTTCAGCTTGGTTTGGAAACACCGGCCAAGATCGAGGTGCTCAAGGGACTCATGGCCGGGGAAATGATCATGGATGGCAGCCGTGCCCTCGTGAAACCCGGTGAGGTCGTGGAAACCAAGCGCGTGGACGTGACGGACGCTGCAGCAGGGGATCCGCATACGGCGAAGGCCGATTGAGTTTATGACGGCCTCGAACGTGTTGACGCCGGAGCAACTGGCAGACTTGGGAAAACTGGACACCTGCGTGGTGGCCAACGCCATCGAGGCCTTCAACGTGCGCCTGCGCAATGAGGGCTTTGCCAATTCTTCCATTCATTGTCTGGCCCCGCAGCCGGCGCCGATGGTGGGCTACGCCGCGACGCTGAAGATCCAGTGTTCCCATCCACCGATGAGCGGCCACAGCTATGTGGATCGCACGGATTGGTGGACTTGGCTTGATTCCCTGCCAAAGCCCACGGTGCTGGTCATTGAAGATGTGGACGTCCGCCCGGGCATCGGCGCCTTCGTTGGTGAAGTGCATGCAGCCATCGTGCAGGCGTTGGGCTGCGTCGGTGTCGTGACCAATGGCTCAGTGCGCGATGTGCCCGCCGTGCATCACCGGGGTTTTCACCTCTTTGCCGGGTCGGTGTCCGTTTCCCATGCCTACGCGCACAGGGTGGATTTTGGCAAGCCGGTGACGGTCGGCGGACTCGAGATCAAGACCGGCGATCTCATTCATGGCGACCAGCACGGCGTCCTCACCATTCCCAACGACATTGCCAATCAAGTTCCCCTGGCGGCCGAGCGCATTCGCGCCCACGAGAAACGCATTCTCGCGGAATGCCTGGGTCCAGGATTCTCCATCGAAAAATTGCGCGACGCCGTGAAGGGCTATTTCTCCAATTAAGGCCGCGTCTGCCCGATTATGTCACGTTTCGCCCTTCGCTTTCCGTATCTGATCATCGTCATCTGCCTCATGACCGTGGTGGTGGGGATTTCCACTCTGGTGCGGATGCCGGTGGACTTGTTCCCACCCATCCGCATTCCCGTGGTGGTGGTGGCCACGTTCTACTCCGGCATGCCGCCGGAGCAGATCGAGAATGATATCTCCGGCCGTTTTGAGCGCTTCTTCACCTTGGCCAGCGGGATTGATCACATCGAGTCCCGCTCACTCCCTGGTGTGAGCCTCATTCGTGTGTACTTCCAGCCCGGTACGAACCCGGATGCCGCAGTGGGCGCGATCTCGAATCTTGCCACCGCCCAGCTTCGCCGCCTGCCTCCGGGCACGTTGCCGCCGGTGGTGCTGAAGTTCGATGCCTCCAGCCTTCCCGTATGCCTCATCACCCTGAAGGGCGAGGGCATGAATGAAACGCAACTGCGTGACATCGGCCAGTTCGCAGTGCGCAACCAGGTGGCCAACGTCCCCGGCGCATCGGTACCCCAGCCTTTCGGTGGGAAATACCGCCAGATCATGGTGTACGTGGATCCGCTCAAGCTGGAGGCCCACCAGCTCAGCGTCATGGACGTGGTGCGTTCCGTGAACGACTCCAATCTCATTCTTCCCGCAGGGGACGTGCGGATCGGTCCGCTGGACTACAACATCTACGCCAACAGTCAGATTGACCACATCAGCGAGATCAACCGCATCCCCCTCAAAACGGTCGGCCAGTCCTCGGTACTGGTGGGCGACGTGGGTGAGGCCAAAGATGCCGCGCAGATCCAGACCAACGTGGTGCGGGTGGACGGCCAGAAGTCTGCTTATCTCCCCGTGCTGAAACAGGGCGGGGACGCCAATACCATCGCGGTGGTGGACGGCATCAAGGACCGCGTGGCCCATCTCGTGGACGTGCCGAAGGAACTCGTCGCGCGTGTGCTCTTTGACCAATCGCTCTTCGTGAAGACGGCGATTGAAAATTTGGTTCACGAAGGTTCCATCGGCCTGGTCCTCACCGGGCTCATGATCCTGATTTTCCTGGGAAGCATGCGCGCCACGGTGGGCGTGTTTCTTTCCATTCCGCTTTCCGCGCTGGCCACTTTCATCGCCCTGGCGTTTGGGGATGGAACCATCAACACCATGGTGCTCGGCGGTCTCGCTCTCGCGTTCTCACGTCTTATCGACAATTCCGTGGTGGTGCTGGAAAACATCTTCCGTCACCTGGAATTGGGCGAGTCGCCGGAAGTCGCTGCGGAAAAAGGCGGCCGCGAAGTCGCTCTGCCCGTACTGGCGGCCACGCTCACAACGGTAGTGGTGTTTTTCCCGGTGACTTTTCTCTATGGGGTGAGCCGGTTCCTTTTCACCGCATTGGCCATGGCGGTGGTGCTTTCCCTGTTTGCCTCCTACTTCGTCGCCATGACAGTAGTGCCGCTTTTCTGCGCGCGCTTCATCAAGGGCGCTCACGGCCACGGCGAGGGCGAAAGCGAACACGAAACGCCCAAGGGTTTCGGCGCACGGTTCAATGCCTGGTTCAATCGCCGGTTTCACAACTTGCTGGATCGTTATGAAGGCAAACTCAAATGGTCGCTCGGCCGTCCCGCCGCCACCGTCATCGCCTTAAGCGGCGCTTTCCTGCTGAGCTTGGGCGCGGTGCCGTTTGTGGACGTGGCCTACTTCCCGCGCACTGATCCTGGCCAGTTTGTCATCAATCTCAAGGCGCCCACAGGCACCCGCGTGGAGAATACGGAGAAACTCGTGGAAAAGGTGGAGGCGATCATACGCCAGGAAGTGAAGCCTGAGGAGCTCGGGGTGATTGTGTCCAACATCGGCATCACTCCGGACTTCTCTGCCATGTACAGCAGCAACTCGGGCCAGCACACCGCATTTGTTCAGGTGAGCCTGAAGGAAGATCACAAGGTGGGCAGCTACGAGTATATGGACCGCGTGCGCAGTCGTTTGCGCAAAGAGATTCCGCAGTTGACCACCTACTTCCAGTCCGGTGGCCTGGTGGACGCCGTGCTCAACCTTGGCTTGCCTGCTCCCATCGACATCCAGATTGACTCCTCGAACATGGAGGCCGCTCATCGCACGGCGGCGGAGATCGCCCGCAAGGTCCGTTCGCTTCCAGGGGTGTCGGACGTGCTCGTTCCCCAGGATGTGGACTATCCCGCGCTGCGCCTGGAAGTGGATCGCGACCGGGCCAGCCAGTTGGGGCTGACCTCGAAGGAGGTGATCACCAATGTCATCACCGCGCTTACCTCCGGCGCCATGATTGCGCCCAGCTTCTGGGTGGATCCGAAGACGGGTAACGACTACATCCTCACCGTCCAGTACCCTGAAGACTACATCAAGGATATGCTCGATCTTCAGGCCATTCCTATGCGCTCTCCAACGCAGACGCGATCGGCGCGTCTTGAAACCGTCAGCCGTGTGGAGCACATCCAGTCACCCACGGAGGTGGACCATTACCAGCTGCGCCGCGTCATCGATGTCTATGTAGCGCCTAAAAAAGAAGACCTCGGCAAAGTCATGAAAGCTGTGAACAAGGTCATCGCGGAAACGAAGTTGCCGCCGGGAGCCCGTCTCAACGTGCGTGGCAGCGTCCAGGGCATGCAGTCTTCATTTAAAAGTTTCGGTCTTGGATTGATTTTGGCCGTTGTGCTCGTTTATCTGATCCTCGTGGCCCAGTTCAAATCATTCGTTGATCCCTTCATCATCCTGTTGGCAGTGCCACCGGGCTTGATCGGGGTGGCTGTCACCTTGATGACAACGGACACTTCGCTGAACGTCATGTCCCTCATGGGTATCGTGATGATGGTGGGCATCGTCACTTCCAACAGCATTCTCATCGTGGAGTTTGTCCGCCAATTGCGCGCTGACGGTCTCGCGGTGCGCGAGGCGCTGATCACTGCCTGCCGGGTGCGTCTTCGTCCCATCCTGATGACTTCACTGGCCACGTTGATTGGCCTTCTGCCAATGGCCATGAAGCTGGGCACAGGCAGCGAGGCCTACGCGCCGCTGGCGCGCGCCATCATCGGAGGCCTCGCGGTGTCCGTGGTGCTCACCATGTTCATGGTTCCGGCCGCTTACCTGATGGTTTATGGCCGCGCCAACCATCCCCCTTCCGAAAAAGAGAAGAGCGTGGAGGGCGGAACTCCGGGCATGGCATAATTCAATGAGAGCTGCGTTTTTCTTTTCATCTCTGATCTTGGTTGTCTCTGCTCTCTCCGGGGCTGAAAAGCCGCGTACCCTCACCCTTCAGCAGGCTCACGAGATCGCTCTCAAGAAGCATCCCAGGATCAGTCTCGCGGAATTGAAGGCACTGGCCTCCAAGGAAGTGGTGAAGGAGGCGCGGTCGGCCTATTTCCCCAATATCAGCGGCAACCTTGGCGGAGTCGCCACTGCCACGGCGGGAGATACCCGCGTCGTGTCCGGCATCCTGCCGCTCTCATCGGTTTTCAACCGTGCTTCGGCATCTGTCATCGTCTCCCAGCTCATCACGGACTTCGGACGTACTTCCAATCTTGTCGAAAGCTCCAGACTTAGGGCCGGCGCGGAACAGATGGACGTGGAAGCGACCCGGGCCCAGATCCTGCTGGAAGTGGATGGCGCCTACCTCGGCGTGCTTCAGGCGGAGGCCCTCATGCGCGTGGCGCAGGATACCATCAAGACGCGCGGCCTGGTGCGCGATCAGGTCGTGGCTTTGGCGAAAAATAATCTCAAATCCTCCCTCGATGTGAGTTTTGCCGAGGTGAACTATCAGGAAGCGGAGCTGCTCCTTTCCCGTTCGCGCAACGACCTTCAGTCCTCCTTTGCCACCCTCGCCGCCGTTCTTGATGAACCCAATGCCTCCGGGTTTGAGCTCACAACCGACCCAAAGCGTGGCGTGATGCCTGGCGACATTGGCAAACTCGTTGCCATCGCGTTCGAAGCCCGGCCCGATCTCGTTCGCGCGCGTTTGGAGCGCGACAGCGCCGTGAAGTTCGCCAAGGCGGAACGCGCTCTGCGTTATCCCACTCTCAACATGCAGGGGACGGCGGGCGTGCTGCCTTATCGGGACAGCGCCGTGGAACATCAGGACTATGCCGCAGCAGGCATTGCTCTGTCCTGGCCGATTTACACGGGCGGGCTCTATACGGCCCGCCAAAGGGAAGCGGAATTCCGGGCGAAGGCCGCCGATCAGTCGGTGTTAAACTCGGAAAACAATGTCGCGCGGGATGTGCGCATCGCGTGGCTCAATGCCAACAATGCCCTCGAGCGAATGGCCATCTCAGAGAAACTGCGGCAGCAGGCGCAGGAGAGCCTCAATTTGGCCAAAGCCCGCTATGACGCAGGGAGCAGTTCCATCGTGGAACTCAGCCAGGCGCAGCTTAATCTGACAAGTGCCCAGATTAATGAGACAAACGCACGCTACGAGTACCTCGTGCGTCGCTCAGCCCTTGATTATCAGACGGGTACGCTAAAGTGACGAAAGTGTTTCAAACCCCGTTTATGGGGTTTGTGTGACGGAATCGTCACAGGAGAGGGGGATTCTTATGTTACGGAAATGTGACACTAAGAATCTCGACCGGAGAGGCTGAGGCCATTACAACGGACCTGCCGCGCAAAACCTGCCGGCGCCTCAACGACTCCCGCAACACACAACAAATGAAGCAATCTGCACTCCTGGTCTCCTGTCTGGCCCTTAGCGGCCTCGGCCTCCTCCAAGCCGGCACGGTAGCCGTCTCGGACTCCAAAGTTCCCAACGAAGCCGTGGCTCCCGCGGAACAGTCCCTCTGCGACAAGATCTTTGGTCTCGCCCAGCTCTACAAGGACGACAGCAACCCTTTCATCGAGGAATTCAACTTCACGGGCCGCCTCCAGTTGGATTACTTCAATGTCGATTCCTCCCGCGGGAACAACGACTTCTTTGAGATTCGCCGCTTCCGCCTGGGTGAAGATGCCTTCTTCTTCAACCGTCACCTGGAAATCAAGGCCACGTTGGACACCGCGCTGCGGTCCTACAACAAGGATGAGATCTTCTATAACCGGATGACGGACCTCTTCGCGAATTTCCACATTAACGATGCGGTCAACATTCGCGCGGGCAAATTCGAGCCTCATTTCGGCTATGACCGTGAGTTCTCTGATAACCTGCAGAAGTTCTTTGAACGCAGCTTCTTTGACGACAACGTCTTCAACAACACCGGCAACGACTACGTGACCGGCGCTTCCGTCTTGGGCAAGATTGAGAACTGGGGCTACCAGGTGGCGATCTTCTCCCTCAACGTGGGCAAGGAGTTCGGCGACTTCAACGGCGGCGAAAGCTACCTCGCGGAAATCAGCTATGACTTCAAGTCCGCGCTCAATGCTGACAAGGCACTGTGGGCCTTGGATTACATGCACATGGAGCTCAACCACAACAGCAATGTGTTCAACACGATGCACAACGCGGCAGCTACTTACTTCGACTATCAAAAGGGCCGCTTCGGATTTGTGACGCAGCTTGGCTACGGCGATGGCATTGAGAGCAAGGGCAACATCTATGAAGTGATGCTCATGCCGAGTTACTACATTATTCCTGAGAAGTTGGAAGTGATCTTCCGTTACCAGCTCGGCTTGGCGGACAAGGACAACGGCATCACGACCATCAACCG
>Ga0265327_10002688_pt1 | contig 18258 bp, 17 predicted proteins | sample 41621metaG_FD_202089 | JGI IMG/M metagenome (GOLD analysis project Ga0265327, IMG submission 202089) | Rhizosphere microbial communities from Carex aquatilis grown in University of Washington, Seatle, WA, United States - 4-16-21 metaG | ecosystem: Host-associated > Plants > Roots > Rhizosphere...
GGGCGTCGGCGGCGCGGTTCCGGCGGTGCCGGCCGGTATTCCTGCCGCGAAGCCTTTGCGGGCCGACTGCGACATGCATGCGCTTCTCGCCGAAATGGCCTGAACGCAGCGCGCGCGGCGGGTCGCCCGGTTTCAGCCGCGCTCGGCGTCGTCCCGGTCAACCGCGCTGCGCAGCAGCCGGCGCAGCGTCGGCAGGTCCTCCGTCTCGAACGGCACCGCCCGGCAGAGCTGCATCGCGAGCAGGCCGATGCGCGCGGTGCGCGTCGCGGCGATCGCCCCTTCGCCGAGCTTCGCCGCGACCACTTCCGTCAGCGCGCCGCCGAGCTGCTGCGCGACCAATCCGCCGGCCACGTCGCTCGCGGCGACGATCGCCGCGCCGCTGAGCAGCCGCCGCACTAGGAACAGCGTGCCGGCGAAGCCGGTGCGGTGCCCGTAGATCTCTGCAACCTCGCGGATCATGCGGAGGTTGCGCCACAGCATCGCCACCGTATCGAGCGCCGCGGTCGGCACGACAGCGGTCAGCACTCCGGCATCGCGTGCCGCGCGGCCGACGGCGGCATAGGCGCGGCGATCGAGCGGCGCCAGCACCTCCTGTCCGAAGAGGCGCAGCAGCGGTTCCGGCGCGTGCGCGACATGCGCAAGCTCGCGGAAGCGCGGATAGGCCGTGGCGCTGTGCGGCAGCGCGGCGGCGACCTCGTCGAGGAGCAGGCGGAGCGGCGCCGTCTCGCCATGCGTGAGCGCCGCCTGCAATCGCAACCGCGCCGCATCGACGCCGCGCAGCCGCGCCACCGCGCGGATCTCGCGCGCCCCGGCAATGACCGCGCTCGCGGCGGCGAGGGCGGCAAGCGCCATGAAGCCGGCGCCGAGCGCCCAATGCCGGGCGTATTGCAGCTCGACGAAAGCGACGAAATCGACGCCGACGATCCCGGCGAGAAGCGCGGCGAGACTGCCGGCGAACCAGCGCAGCGGACGGAAGCGCGGCCGGCGCGGCGCCGGCGGCGGCTCGGCCGGACCCGGCGCTCCGTCCAAGGCCGGCTGCGAGGCCGGAGGGGGCGTCGGGGCGCGTTCGAAGGCGAAGCTGTCGGGCGTGCCGACGGCTGGAGCCTGCCGCGGGCGCCGCGTGTCGTCCGGGCCGCTCACCACGTCTTGTCTCCGATCAGGAACTCCAGCGCCTCGTCGAGCCCGAGATGCGGCGCGCCGGTGCCGGGCGTCGGCGACAGGCGCGGCGGCCGGAAGACCGGGAAGTCCGGCGGAGCGACCGTCCAGTGCTCCGGCGCCGGTACGTCGGCCGGCACCTCGCCGGGGAACAGGACGGCCGGCTCGGTCGCGCCGACCGGGATGCCGGAGAGCATGCCGACGCGCTGTCCCTCGAACGTCCCGATGCCCGGCTCGGTGCAGCGGACCGACGCCACGATGTTGAAGCCGACCGCCGCGCCGCGGAAGCGGAGGTCGAGCGCGGAGCCGACCGTCATCTTTTCCAGGAGCTGCCGCAGGTTCGCGTACTGGCGCGGCGTCACGTGGTCGGCCTTCGTCGCCACGAACAGCACCTTGTCGATGCGTCCCGCGCCGAGCAGCGAGGCGAGCCACCCTGCCTTGCCGACGCGGAAGCTTTCCAGCACCCCGGCGAGCGCGAGCCGCGCATCCTCGAAGGCCGCCGGGCCGCGGTTCAGCGCATGCAGCACGTCGACCAGCACGACCTGCCGGTCGAAGCGCCGGAAATGCTCGCGGTAGAACCGCTCGACGACGTGGCGGCGGTAGGTGTCGAACCGCTCCGCCATCAGCGCGTGAAGCGATCCTCTCTTCGGTCCTTTCCCATTCCCCCCGTCTGCGACGGGGAGCGGGCAGAACGACAGCATCGGCGCGCCCTCGTGCTCGCCCGGCGCCACGAGCCGCCCCGGTTGCAGCAGGCTCAGCCCCTCGCCGCGGCAGGCGAGGAGGTAGTCACGGTAGAGGTCGGCGGCAGTCCGCGCCGTCGCCTCGTCGGCGGGAGCACCGGGCGGGTGCGCGGCGAGGAAGCCGCGCCACGCCGCCGCAAGCGCGGCGCGCGACGGCGTCTCGGCGAGCGTCAGCGTTGCCCGCGACCAAGCGGCGAAGTCCTGGCGCAGCATCGGCAGGTCGAGAAGCCACTCGCCGGGATAGTCGATCAGGTCGAGGTTGAGCGTCGCGAGGCCGCCCGCGGCCCGCCGTACGGCGAGGTTCGCCGGCCGATAGCGGATCGCGACACGGATCCGGCTCGTGCCCGTCGTGCTCGGCGGCCACCGCGGCGGGTCGGCGGCGAAGCTCTGCATCAGCTCGGCATAGGGGAAATGCCGCTGCGACGGTTCCGCCCGTGTATCGACCTTCGCCGCGGCGAGCTGCCGCCGCGCGGCGAGCCGCATCAGCGGCAGCGCGCGCGGGTCGACGCCGGCCGCGAGCAAATTGTGGACGAGCGACGTGATGAACACCGTCTTCCCCGCGCCGCTCAACCCGGTGACGGCGAGTCGCACCGTCGTCTCGGGGAAGGGGATCACGGTTGTGCTGAGCGGAAGAGGGCGGAGGGCAAAGTCAAACCTGAATCGGGGATCAGGGGGATGATTTGGGGATCGGGGGGATGAAAAACATCATTCAGGGTAGAGAACGTTGAGGCCGACGAAGTTGGTTGCGCGCGCCTGCGGCGCGCAAGAAAACCACTTGTCCGTCACGCACGCCCGATGGGCCTATCCCCTTATCCCCAACTATCCCCCCGATCCCCGATTCAGGTTCCTTTTTCGCTGCTGTCGCCTCACCGTCCCTTGAACACCGGGCTCCGCTTGCCGAAGAACGCGGCCTTGCCTTCGGCGTGGTCTTCGGTGCCGAAGAGCAGGCTCTGCGCGTCGATCTCGATCTCCAGCATCGCGTCGAGCGCGGCCGGTGCGCGGGCGAGGGCGGACTTGGTCAGCGCCGTCGCGGCCGGCGCCGCGGCGGCGAAGAGGCGGGCGCGCCGCAACGCTTCGGACAGCGCCGCGCCCGGCGCGGCGAGCCGGTCGGCGAGGCCGATCCGCGCCGCCTCGCGCCCGTCGATCGCCTCGCCGAGGATCATCAGCTCCTTGGCCCGGCCGAGCCCGACGCGCTGCGGCAGCGACCACAGCAGCCCCGCGTCGGGGACGAGGCCGACCTTCCCGAACGAGGCGCAGAACTTGGCGTTGTCGGCGGCGACGACGTGGTCGCAGGCGGCGGCGAGCGACATGCCGGCGCCGTAGGCGTAGCCTTCCACCGCGGCGATCACCGGTTTCGGTCCGGCGACGATGAGCCGGACGGTGCGGTGCAGGCCGCGCATCCGTGTCCGCGCGCCGAGCGGGTCCCCCTCGGGCATCGAGGAAAGATCGCCGCCCGCGCAGAACGTCCCGCCGGCGCCGGTCAGCACGATCGCGCGGCACGTCGCGTCGGCGGTCAGCGTTTCGAGCGCCCGGAACAGTGCCTCGCGCAGATCGAGGCTCAGCGCGTTGCGCTTCGCGGGCATGTTCAGCGTGACGATCGCGACGTCGGCGCCGGCCTCCGCGTCGCCGCGCTCGACCGTGACCAGTTCCGTCATGCCCGGCCCCTCCTTCCCGTCCCGCTACTTGAAGCGCGGCGTATACCCCGCGAGCGAACAATACTGGTTCGGCCACGGCAGCTCGTAATTCTGCTCGACCGCCGCGTGCCGCGTCCAGTACGGGTCGAAGAGGTGGGCGCGCGCCAGCACGCAGAGATCGGCGCGTCCGGCGACCAGGATCGAGTTGACGTCGGCATAGGACGAGATGCCGCCGACCGTCATCGTCGGGATCTCCGCCTCGTGCCGCACCCGGTCGGCATAGGGCGTCTGGTAGAGCCGTCCGTAGGCCGGCTGCGACTCCGGGTCGGTCTGCCCGGTCGACACGTCGACGATGTCGCAGCCGCGCGCCTTCAGCAGCTTCGCCAGCGCCACCGCGTCGTCCCCGTCGAAGCCGCCGGGAATCCAGTCGGTCGCCGAGATGCGCACCGAGATCGGCTTGTGCCGCGGCCAGACCGTGCGCACCGCGTCGAACACCTCCATCGGGAAGCGGGCGCGGTTCTCCAGGCTGCCGCCATACGCGTCGGTCCGCCGGTTGGTGAAGGGCGAGAGGAAGCTCGCGAGCAGGTAGCCGTGCGCGAAATGCACCTCCAGCAGGTCGAATCCGGCCTCGTCGGCGAGCGTCGCGGCGTTGACGAAGTCGTCGCGCGCCTTGTCCATGTCGGCGCGGTCCATCGGCTTCGGCACTTGGCTGTGCGGCAGGTAGGGCAGCGGCGACGGCGCCACGATCGGCCAGTTGCCGTCCTCCAGCGGCTCGTCGATGCCCTCCCACATCAGGCGGGTCGAGCCCTTGCGCCCGGCATGGCCAAGCTGCACGCCGATCTTCGCCGTGCCCTGGGCATGGACGAAGTCGGCGATCCGCTTCCAGGCCCGCGCATGCTCCGGCGACCACAGCCCGGCACAGCCCGGCGAGATACGCGCCTCGGGCGATACGTCGGTCATCTCGGTCATGATCAGCGCCGCGCCGCCGACGGCGCGGCTGCCCAGATGCACCATGTGCCAGTCGTTCGGCATGCCGTCCGTGGACGAATACATGCACATCGGCGAGACGACGACGCGGTTCGACAGCACGAGGTCGCGCAGCCGGAACGGCGTGAACATCGGCGGGGGCGGCGGCTCGGCCGGCACGTTGACGCCGCTCTGGTTGGCCGCCTTGCCGGCGAACCAGCGGTCGAGCCGGGCGACGAATCCCGGATCGCGGATCTTCAGGTTCTCGTGCGTGATGCGCAGCGAGCGGGTCAGCAGGCTGGCCGCGAACTGCATCGGCTCCAGGCTGCCGAAATACCTCTCGGTCTCCTCGAACCATTGCAGGCTGGTCTGCGCCGCGCGCTGCGTCGACTCGACGACCGGGCGGCGCGCCGCTTCATAGGCGGCGAGCGCCCCCGGCACGTCGCCTGGATGTTCCTCCAGCGCCGCAGCGACCGCGATCGAATCCTCCATCGCCAGCTTGGTGCCCGAGCCGATCGAGAAATGCGCGGTGTGCGCCGCGTCGCCGACCAGGACGATGTTCCCGTGGCTCCATCGCTTGGCGCGGACGATCGGGAAGTTGCGCCAGACCGCCTTGTTCTTGAGCAGCCGATGGCCCTTGAGATCGTCGGCGAAGAGCCGCTCGCAGAACGCGACCGTCGCGTCCTCGTCCGCTCCGGCGAGTCCGGCGGCGGCCCAGGTCTTGTCCGTCGTCTCGACGATGAAGGTCGAGTACTGCTCGTCGAACTGGTAGGCGTGGACGCGCCAGAGCCCGCCGCGCTCGTCCTCGCGGAAGATGAAGGTGAAGGAGGGCAGGCGGAGCGTCGAGCCGAGCCAGATGAACTTGTTCGGCCGCCAGTCGATCTGCGGCTGGAAATGCTCGGCATAGAGGTCGCGGATGCGGCTGTTGACGCCGTCCGCCGCCAGGATCAGGTCGGCGTCCCGGTAGCGGTCGATGTCCGCCACCTCGGTCTGGAACTGGAGATCGACGCCGAGATCGGTCGCACGCTCCTGGAGGATGGTGAGCAGCTTGACCCGGCTCATCCCCGAGAAGCCGTGCCCGGTCGAGGTCAGCACCTGCCCCTGGTAATGGATGTCGATGTCGTCCCAGTGGGCGAAGGAGTCGGTGATCTCCTCGTAGGTCGTCGGGTCGGCCTCGGCGATGTTGCCGAGCGTCTCGTCCGAGAAGACGACGCCCCAGCCGAACGTGTCGTTCGGCCGGTTGCGCTCGATGACGCGGATCCGGTGCGACCGGTCCTTCAGCTTCATCAGGATCGCGAAGAAGAGCCCGGCGGGGCCGCCGCCGATGCTGACGATGTCCATGCGCTGCCGCCTCGCTCGCTCCGCCGCCGTCGCCGGCCCGATCCGGCCGGCTGCCCAAAATTATTTTAGATCTAAAACAATTTGGTGCAACTGTCCGGAAGGCGCGCTTTTGCGCCCGGCGGCGGCGGACGGGAGGACCGGCGGGAGAATTAGAGGCGGTCGATCGCGATCGAGCCGGGCTGGAGCGCGGCGGTGTAGAGCGAGACGCCGGGATCGATGCTGAAGCGCAGTGCCGGAACGCCGCCCTCGGCGATCACGCTATCGAACCATTTCGAGTGGCGCTGCACCGCGACCGCCAGCAGCAGGTCGCGCGCGATGCCGGTCAGGACCCCGTCCTCGGTCGTTTCGAACGGCGCGGCCAGCGTGTCGGCGAAGCGGTAGATGAAGTTGCTGAGCCCGTCCGGCTGCGGGCCGGTCGTCTCGCGCACCAGCGTGACCTGATGGCGGATGCGCGCCGGCTCTATCGACCAGCGCAGCGTGACGCCCTTGTACTCGACCGACCAGACGACGGGTTGAGAGGAAGCGTCCTGCATACCCCATTCTGGTCGGCGGCTCGTTAAAACCGGCTTAACCGGCCGCCCGGATCAATGCGCCGCGCCGAGATACGCCGCGCGGACGGCCGGGTCGTTCTTGAGCTGCTCGGCCGGGCCCTCGCGGGTCAGCCGCCCGTTCTCCAGCACGTAGCCGTAATCGGCGACGTCGAGCGCCGCCGCGGCGAACTGCTCGACCAGCAGCATCGTGATCTTCTGCGCCTTCAGCCGCGCGATCGTGTGGAACACTTCCTCGACGAGGCGCGGCGCCAGACCCATCGACGGTTCGTCGAGCAGCAGCACTTCCGGTTGCAGCATCAGCGCCCGCGCCATCGCCAGCATCTGCTGCTCGCCGCCGGAGAGGGTGCCGGCAAGCTGGTTGCGCCGTTCGCCCAGCCGCGGGAACAGCTCGAACATCCGCTGCTGGTCGCCCTTCACGTCGCCGCGCTGGCGCGCTCCGGTGAGGCGCGGAAACGCGCCGAGCAGCAGATTGTCGGCGACGGTGAGCGTCGGGAAGACGCGCCGCGCCTCCGGCGAGTGGGCGACGCCCTTGCGCGCGATCTCATGCGAGCGCAGGCCGGCGATCGGTGCGCCGCCGAGACTGACGCTCCCCGAGGTCGGCTTGATCATGCCCGAGAGCGCGCGCAGCGTCGTGGTCTTGCCGGCGCCGTTCGAGCCGATCAGCGTGATGAGCTTGCCGGCGGGCACGGAGAGCGAGATGCCGTGCAGCACCTGCACCTTGCCGTAGCCGGCGACGAGGTTCTCGACTTCCAGCATGTCCGATCTTCCCCCGCCTCAGGCGACCTTGGTGGTAGTGCTGCCGCCGAGATAGGCCTCGATCACCCGCTCGTTCGCCTGCACCTCGGCCGGCCGTCCCTCGGCGATCTTCTGGCCGAAATCCAGCACGGTGACGGTGTCGGAGATGCCCATCACGACGTCCATGTGATGCTCGATCAGGATCACCGTGATGCCGTGCGCGCGGATCTTGCGGATGATGTCGATCAACTCCTTGATGTCCGGCGCCGTGAGTCCGGCCGCCGGCTCGTCCAGCAGCAGCAGCGTCGGGTCGAGCGCCAGCGCGCGGCCGATCTCCAGCAGGCGCTGCTTGCCGTAGGGCAGGTTCCGCGCCTCCTCGTTGGCCAGCCCGGCGAGTCCGACGAAGTCGAGGATGCTGGCGGCGCGGACGCGCGCCTCCCTCTCCTCGCGCTTGTAGCGCGGCGTGTGCAGGACGATGTCGAGGAGATTGCTGCGGTAGCTGTGGTGCAGCCCCACCATGACGTTCTCGATCACGGTCAGCTCGACGAAGAGCTGCACGTTCTGGAACGTCCGGGCGACGCCGCGGGCGGCGATGTCCGGCGGGTTGAGGCCGGTGATCGGCGCACCGGCGAAGACGACGTCGCCGCCCGTCGGGCGATAGATGCCGGTCAGCACGTTCATCATCGTGCTCTTGCCCGAGCCGTTCGGGCCGATAAGCCCGTGGATCGAGCCCGGCGCCACCGCGAGGTCGACGCGATCGAGCGCGCGCAGGCCGCCGAACTGCATCACGACGCTGCGCACGTCGAGCAGCGCGCCGCCGGACGTCGCGGCGGCCGGCGAGGACGCCCAGACGTGAGATTCGTCGCCGTGCTCGCGAATGATAGCGTGGGCGCGGACGAGGTCTGGCCTGACCCGCGCGACGGCCTGCCGCAGGAACCCGTAGATGCCGTCGGGCAGGTAGTAGACGACGAACAGGATCATCATCCCGAAGACCGATAGACGGTAGTCGGTGATGTTCTTCAGCAGCAGCGAGAACACGAAGAAGGCGACGCAGAGCGCGACCGGGATCACGATCTGGCGCGGTTTCTCCGGTTTCCGCAGCAGCGCGATGCCGCCGCTGACGACGGCCACCGCGGCGATGATCCCAGCCAGCATCCTGAACAGCCGGATGTCGGCGAGCAGGTTCGGCAGGAAGACGACGATGACCGCGCCGATGATCGGCCCCAGGCGGGACTTGCGGCCGCCCATCGTCACCGCGAGCAGGAAGGTGATGGTCAGCTCGAAGCTGTAGTTGTTCGGCGCGATGTACTGCTCGGAATAGGCGGAGAGCGCGCCGGCGAGGCCGGCGAGCCCGGCGCTCACGACGAACGCGTAGACCTTGTAGCGGTAGACGCTGACGCCCATGCAGTCCGACGCGATCGGGCTGTCGCGCAGCGCCTGGAAGGCGCGCCCGATATGCGAGCCGAGGAGGCGGTTGACGCCGATCACGACGAGGCCCAGCACGATCGCGCAGACGTAGTAGTACTCGACCATCCGCATGCGCGCGGTGCTCATGTCGAGGAACGGGAGGGCGTCCGCGTAGTCGCTGAAGTCCCAGAAGGTCGGGGTGACGAGCTTGACGCCCAGCGGTCCGTTCGTCAGGAACGTCATCTCGTTGATCAGGATCTGGATGATCGTGCCGAAGGCGAGCGTGACCATCGCGAGATAGGGTCCGGTCACCCGCAGCGCCGGCAGCGCCAGCACGAAGCCGAACGCCGCCGCGACCAGCGCGCCGAGCGGCAAGACGACGAAGAACGGCAGGCCGAGCTTGAAGAAGACCGGGACGCCGACCGCATAGGCGCCGATGCCGAACAGCCCGGCATGGCCGAGCGATACCTCCCCGGTGTAGCCGAAGACGATGTCGAGACCGAGGGTGAGGACCGAGTAGATCGCGATCACCACCACGAGGTGCAGGTAATAATTGCTGGCGAGGGTGCCGCCGGCGAACGGGAGCAGATTGTCGGCGAACGGATAGAGCGCGGCGACGACAATGCCGAGCGCGGCGAGGAGGATCCGGGGCATCTTCTCAGACTTTCTTGATCGCGGCCTTGCCGAAGAGCCCGGAAGGCTTGAACGTCAGCACGAGGAGCAGCAGCACGAGGCCCGGCACGTCCTTGTACCCGGTGGACAGGTAATAGCCGGTCATCGTCTCCGCGATGCCGAGGATCAGCCCGCCGACGATGGCGCCGATGCCGCTCGACAGGCCGCCGATGATCGCGACCGCGAAGGCCTTGAGGCCGAGCACCGCGCCCATGGTTGCGCCGGTCAGCGTCACCGGCGCGACGAGCACGCCCGCGAAGGCCGCGGTCATTGACGAGAGCGCATAGGAGAAGGTGATGACGAGCGACGTGTTGATGCCCATCAGCCCGGCGGCGTCGCGATCGTTCGCGGTCGCCACGACAGCCTTGCCGAAGATCGAGCGGCGGTTGAACAGCTCGACCGCCAGCATCAGCGCGATCGCGCCGACGACGACCAGGATCTCCATCGGCAGGACGCGGACATTGCCCATTGCGATCGGCGCTTCCGGCAGCGGCGACGGGAACCGCAGGTCGTCGCGGCCCCAGATGTTCTCGGCGAGATTGCGGAAGATGATGCCGAGCGCGATCGTGGCCATGATCCAGCCGGCCTCGGACTTCATGCGGATCGCCTGCCGGACGCCGAGCCATTCGACGACCGTGCCCTGGAGCAGCCCGAACGCCAGCACGACCGGCAGCATAAGCCAGAACCCCGTGTAGGCGACGACTGTCAGCCCGACGAGCGCGCCGAGCATCAGCGCCTCGCCCTGGCCGAAATTCAGCGTTTTCGATGTCGCGAAGGTCAGCTGATAGCCGAAGGCGATGACCCCGTAGATCATGCCGACGGCGATGCCGCTCACGACGAGCTGCAGGAAAACATCCATGGTTTGCGTCCGCGCCCAAAACCCTTGACAGCCGGAAGCCGGGGCGGTCCGCGCGACCGTCCCGGCTTCCGGTACCACCAGGGGGCGGCGCCGAAGCGCCGCCCCCTAAGCCATTACCGCTTCAAACCGTTATTGCTTCATCTTGACGCGGACGACCTTGTCGCCGGCCATGTCGTCCTCGTGCGCATAGACGACGCGGTCGCCCTTGACGACGCCGAACACCGGGATGTTCGCCGTGATCGCCTCGTGGTCGTCCTTGGTGTAGGGGTGATCGTAGATGGTGACGACGCCCTCGACCTTCTCGTTCAGATTCTCCAGCGCCTCGCGGATCTTGCGACCGTTCGTCGACCCGGCCTGCTTGATCGCCGCCGCGAGCACGTAAGCCGAGTCGTAGCCCTGCGCGGCCGAGACCGGCGACGGCATGCGGTCGATGTTATAGGCTTTCTGATAGGCCTCGATGAACGCCTTGCGCTTGGGCGTGTTCGGGTTCTGGATGAAGGTTTCCGGCATCATCGCGCCTTCGCCGTTCGCGCCGGCATTGTCGATGTAGCTCGACATCGACAGCGTCCAGCTGCCGATCATCGGCACCTTCCATCCCAGCTTCGCCATGCCGTTGGCGATCTGCGCCAGCTCGGGGCCGATGCCGTAGGTCAGGATGACGTCGGCGCCGGCCTCCTTGGAGCGGAGCAGCTGGGCCGTCATGTCGACGTCCTTGATGTTGAACTTCTCGGTCGCGACCGGCTTGACGTTGAGCTTCGCCAGCGCCTTTTCCAGGTCCTCGCGGCCGAGCTGGCCGTAGTTCGTGGAATCGGCGAGGATCGCCGGCTTCTTGTAGCCCTGACGCTTGACCGCCTCTTCGGCGATCATGCCCGCCTGGATCGTGTCGTTGGCGGAGAAGCGGAAGACGTAGTTGGTCTTGTATTCGGGCGGCACGAACTGCTTCGTGATGAGGGTGCCGGTCGCCACGTTGTTGAGGACCGGGATCTCGGCTTCCTGATAGAAGCGCTGCGAGGCGAGAGCGACGCCGGTATTGATGTAGCCGAGCGTCGCGACGACCTGCTCCTTGTTGATCAACTCCTGCGCGATCTGGACGCCCAGCGTGTTGTCCGCCTGGTCGTCGCGCTCGACGAGTTCGATCTGCCGGCCGAGCACGCCGCCGGCCTTGTTGATCTCGGACACCGCCAGCTTGACGCCGTCGCGCATGCTGACGCCCATCGACGAGGAGCCGCCGGTGAACGGGCCGGCCAGGCCGACCTTGATCGGATCGGCCGCGAGCGCCGATCCCGCGCCGCCGGCTATGACCGCCGCTGCCAACAGGATTGCCGTGTACGTCTTCATCTAGTTCTCCCTTTTTGTACGTCGATTATGTGCTGGACCGATCAATTGTGTAGCTGCATGCAAGGGGGCTTCACCCCATGCGGTTGGCCGGTCAGACCAGAACAACCCGCACCGGCGTGTTCCACGCGCGCATGGGTGTGATTTAATGACGCTGCAGCACGACGACTCATCCACCCCTGGGGTTCGAGCCTATAATGGCCGCATCAACCCCATTCTTCCATCTTGCGCCGGAAGTATGAAGAAACACGCCCACGAATCAACTGACTCTTATCAAGTCGGCCGCAGATGATACCCTTTATGCGGCGGCACGCCGCGGCGCATTAGGCCTGTAAGTAAAGACTTCTATCCTAAAGCTGTACGGTCTGCTTCCTGGTGCGAAATACAGGTTGGGACTTCCGCGGTTCGCCCGGAGCCGCTACTCACCGCTGCCATGCGTGTCGACGACTTTGATTTCGACCTGCCGCGAGAGCGGATCGCCGATCATCCGGCGGAGCCGCGCGACGCTTCGCGCCTCCTTGTCATCGGCGCCGAGCCGGGCAGGGGGAGCGGGGCGCGCTTCACCGACCGCCGGATCTCCGACCTGCCGGGCCTGCTGCGGCCCGGTGACCTGATGGTCTTCAACGATACCCGCGTCATTCCGGCCCGGCTTGTCGGACGCCGCGGCGCCGCTACCATCGAGGTAACGCTGCATCAGGCCGTAGGCCAGGACGCGTGGTGGGCGTTCGCGCGCGGCGCCCGCCGGTTGCGGCCCGGCGACCGGGTCGTCTTCGCTGAACCGTCAACCTCGCCACCGCCGCTACACTCGTCATCGGAGGGCTTCGCGGCGACGGTCGCGGAGAAGAGCGAAGAGGGCCAGATCCTGCTCCGCTTCGATCGCGCCGGTGCCGCTCTCCGCGCCGCGCTCGACCGCTACGGCTCGATGCCGCTGCCGCCCTACATCAAGCGTCCGCGCGGCGGCGACCCGCAGGACCGCACGACATACCAGACGATCTTCGCGGCCAAGGACGGGGCGGTCGCCGCGCCCACCGCCGGCCTGCACTTCACCGACCGTCTGCTTGCGGCGCTCGACGCCGCCGGCATCGGACGGGTGACGGTGACGCTGCATGTCGGCGCCGGGACTTTCCTGCCGGTCAAGGCCGAGGACACGCGCGACCACCGCATGCACAGCGAGACCGCGTTCCTGACCGACGAGACGGCGGCGCGGATCAATCGGGTCCGCGCGGCGGGCGGCCGGATCGTCGCCGTCGGCACCACCAGCCTGCGGACGCTGGAGAGCGCCGCCGACGAGAGCGGCCGGGTTGCCGCCTTCAGCGGCGATACCGATCTGTTCGTCACTCCCGGATACCGCTTCAAGGCGATCGACCTGTTGCTCACGAACTTCCACCTCCCGCGCTCGACCCTGTTCATGCTGGTCTCGGCGCTTGCGGGGCTCGACCGGATGAAGGCGGCCTATGCGCACGCGATCGAGGCCGGCTACCGATTCTTCTCTTATGGCGACGCCTGCCTGATCGAGCGCAGCGATCTCGGTTCGGCAAGGGGCGCGCTGTGACCGGGCTCGGCTTCGACGTTCTCGCCCGCGACGGCGCGGCGCGGCGCGGGCGTCTCGCGACGGCGCACGGCACGGTCGAGACGCCCGCCTTCATGCCGGTCGGCACCGCGGCGACGGTGAAGGCCATGACGCCCGAGGCGGTCGCGGCCACGGGCGCCGAGATCCTGCTCGGCAACACCTACCATCTGATGCTGCGGCCGGGCGCCGAGCGCGTCGGCACGCTGGGCGGGCTGCACCGCTTCATGAACTGGCAGCGGCCGATCCTCACCGATTCCGGCGGCTTCCAGGTGATGTCGCTGGCGCAGCTCCGCGAGATCGACGAGGACGGCGTCACCTTCCGCTCGCATCTCGACGGCAGCCGGTACCGGCTGACGCCGGAGCGGTCGATCGAGATCCAGCACTTCCTCGACGCAAACGTCACCATGTCGTTCGACGAGTGCACGCCGTTTCCGGCGACCGAGGAGGTCGCCGCGCGGTCGATGGACCTGTCGATGCGCTGGGCGGCGCGCTCCAGGGAGGCCTTCAAGGCCCGGCCCGGCTACGGCATCTTCGGCATCGTCCAGGGCGGCGTGTATCCGGCGCTGCGTCGCCGCTCGGTCGAGGCGCTGACCGGCATCGGCTTCGACGGCTACGCGGTCGGCGGGCTCGCCGTCGGCGAGGGGCAGGCGACGATGTTCCGCGTCATCGAGGAGACGGTGCCGTTCCTGCCGCAGGACCGGCCGCGCTACCTGATGGGCGTCGGCAAACCGGCCGACATCGTCGGCGCGGTCCGGCGCGGCATCGACATGTTCGACTGCGTCATCCCGACGCGCTCCGGCCGCACGGCGCAGGCCTTCACGCGGCGCGGCACGCTGAACCTGCGCAACGCCCGGCACGCTGACGACCCGTCGCCGCTCGATCCGGAATGCGGTTGCCCGGCCTGCACCGGCTACGGACGCGCCTACCTGCACCATCTCTGCCGCAGCAACGAGATTCTCGGCGCTGTTCTGCTGACCTGGCACAACCTCCATTACTACCAGGACCTGATGCGCGGCCTGCGCGCGGCGATCGAGGCCGGCGCCCTCGACGGCTTCGCCGCGGCGTTCGAGGCCGCGCAGCAGGCCGGCACGCCCGCGGCGGCCTGACGACGAAAGCACCCTGCCGATGACGACGATCACCGAACACCTCACGCAGCTCGGCCGCCCGGCATCGATCCCGGCCTCGCCCGAAGAGGCGGTGCTGGAGACGGTGCCGAACCCGCATCCGGGCACGACCTACCTCGTGCGCTTCGCCGCGCCGGAGTTCACGTCGCTCTGTCCGCTCACCGGCCAGCCCGACTTCGCGCACCTCGTGATCGACTATGTGCCGCGCGAGCGGCTGGTGGAAAGCAAGTCGCTGAAGCTGTTCCTCGGCAGCTTCCGCAACCACGGCGCCTTCCACGAGGACTGCACGGTCGGCATCGCCAAGCGGCTCGCCGCCGCGCTCGACCCGGTCTGGCTCCGCATCGGCGGCTATTGGTATCCGCGCGGCGGCATCCCGATCGATGTCTTCTACCAGACCGGCGCCCCGCCCGAGGCGCTGTGGCTGCCGGACCAGGGCGTCGCGCCGTACCGCGGCCGGGGATAAGGGCAGTGGGACCGCGAGGATATTGCGGGGTCGTGATTGCCGAAGGGCATTTCGCGCCGGGTGATGTCCTCAGTGCGGATTGCTGTCGGGTTTGGAGCCGCGTCGAGCGGTTCCCCCCACCCCGACCCTCCCCCGCAAGGGGGGAGGGAGTAGGATGGAGCGCGTCGGCACTATCTCCCTCCCCCCTTGCGGGGGAGGGTCGGGGTGGGGGAACCCGGCGCGATGCCGGGCTTGTCGCTCGAAGCTCGATCGGAAACCGATCCATCGCTCCCGGTGTCCCCGCGGTTCGGCAGCTCGCATGACGAGCATCAAGGAAGCGATCCGGGACCGTGCGCTCGCCGAGGGGTTCGACGCGGTCGGTTTCGCGCGCGCCGAGACGTCGGAGGCGGCGAAGACGGAGTTCGCCGCGTTCCTCGCGGCCGGCCATCACGGCGACATGGGTTGGCTCGCCGAGACTGCGGAGCGCCGCGCCGATCCGGTCGTGCTGTGGCCTGAGGCGCGCAGCGTCGTCGTGCTCGGCGTCAGCTACGCGCCGGCGGGCGATCCGCTGGCGCTGCTCGGCAGGCCCGACCGCGGAAACGTCTCGGTCTATGCGCGCGGCCGCGACTACCACGACACCGTCAAGAAGCGGCTGAAGGCGCTGGCCCGCTGGATCGCGGCGACCTGGCCGACCGACCTCAAGGTCTTCGTCGACACCGCGCCGGTGCTGGAGAAGCCGCTCGCGGCGGCGACGGGGCTCGGCTGGCAGGGCAAGCATACGAACCTCGTCTCGCGGACGTTCGGCTCCTGGCTGTTTCTCGGCGAGATCTATCTCGGCGGCGGCCTCGCGCTGGAGCCGGACCCGCCGGCGGCGGACCGTTGCGGCTCGTGCCGCCGCTGCCTCGACGCGTGCCCGACCGGCGCCTTCCTCGGGCCGCACCGGCTCGATGCGACGCGCTGCGTGTCGTACCTGACGATCGAGCACAAGGGGCACATCCCGGCGGATCTCCGCCCGCTGCTCGGCAACCGGATCTACGGCTGCGACGACTGCCTCGCCGTCTGTCCGTGGAACAAGTTCGCCGTGCCGACCGATGACGAGGCGTTCCTGCCGCGCGCCGAGCTGACCGCGCCGCGCCTCGCCGACCTCGCCGCGCTGGACGACGCCGCGTTCCGCGAGATCTTCGCCGGATCGCCGGTCAAGCGGATCGGCCGCGACCGCTTCGTGCGCAACGTCCTCGTCGCGATCGGCAACGGCGGCGACGTCCGGCTCGTCCCGGTCGTGCTGGCGCGGCTCGACGACGCCTCGCCGCTGGTGCGCGCGATGGCGGTGTGGGCGCTGGCGCGGCTTGCCGGGCAGGAAGCCGCCGCCGCCGCGGGCGCCGCCGGCCGCATCGCGGGCGAGACGGACCCGGCGGTCCTCGCGGAGTGGCGGGCCGCCGCCGAGGGCCGGGCGGGCAGGGACGGCAACGAGGGAAGCGCGTTACCTCTGTAGGACTCCGACACTGCGGGAGGGAAGACGTGCAGAACCTCACCGAAAAGCAGGGTGACAAGCCGGTCGATGGGCCGCGCCGACGGCGGGGCGGCAAAGGCTCCGAACGGGCGGGACAGGGCGCCGCGGCGGTTCCGGGCCATGATGTCGATGCCGCTCAGGACCGGATGCAATCAGCCCGGGATGAACCCAAGTTGGAAAAGCTTTGATACAATTTCCGGGCGATTATCCGTAGCGGCAGACATCGTTTAAGCGAAATTTAATCCGTTGCCGCCGACGCTGACGGCATGAGGTCATGCCGTCGTCACCTGTCGATGCCGTTCCTGCTCGGTGGCTTTCTAGCCGCCGCGGCGGTTTTCGGCTGTCCGGGCGCCGCCTGCGCCGCCAACGATCCTGCCGCACCGTCGGCGCTCAGCCGATCCGGCGATACGGCCGAGATCGGGCGCGCCACGTGGTATGCCCCTCGCTTCCAGGGCCGCCGCACGGCGAGCGGCGAGCGCTACGACCGGAACCGCTACAGCGGCGCGCACGCCTCGCTGCCGTTCGGCACGCGTGTCCGCGTCACCAGCCTCGATACCGGCCGTTCCGTCGTCGTCACGATCAACGACCGGCGCGGTACGCCCGGCGGCGGCGGACAATCATCCGGTCTGGTGATCGACCTGTCGGCTCGCGCCGCGCGAGAGATCGGGATCGGCCGGGCCGGCATCGGACCGGTCTCGCTCACCATGGTGCAGTGACGCCAATGGCCAGACAGAGCGTCGCTGTCGGGCAGCGCTATCGCCCGGTCGATTTCCCGATCGTCCTCTGGGAGGTCATCGATCTGCTCGAAGGGCAGGGCAAGGGCGCGGCGCATGCGTGCCTCGCGCTCGTCGGCGACCCGAAGACGACGAAGACGATCGCGTGCGGCCGGCTTCTCGATCGCCGCAACTTCCTCCGCGACGACTGACATCGGCCGCTGCGGCCGCCGATCGATAGCGTATTAAGCAACCGCCGTCCCCTTTGCTCGCTACTGCGTTGCTGCGTCGCGGAACTTGGCAACTCAAGGCGGTGTTGGCGAGTCCGGAATACGCCGGCGGGAGCCCGGCGACCAACGGCCGGAGGGTGTGATGCTTTATTGGGCGGTCGTCTTCTTCGTTATTGCGCTGGTCGCGGGATTTCTCGGTTTCGGCGGTGTCGCTTCCGCCGCGTCGGGAATCGCGCAGATCCTGTTCTTTGTCTTCCTGGTGGTGTTCCTGATCGCGCTCGTCATGGGGCTGGTCCGGCGCCGTCCGCCGACGGTGTGACGCTCGCGCGCCGGACGCGTCCGGCCGCGCGCCGCGCCGACAGACAAAGCGGACCGCTCGGGCTCTCGCCCGGCGGTCCGTTTCCATATCTCCCGCGCGCTTGTCGGGGCGGCGGCTTGGTTCTCCGCGGCCGTCGTTTTCAGTGCTCGGTCGCGAGGGCGCGGGCGAGCTGGCTCAGCGCCTCCTGGTGACGCTCGTTGGAGATCTGCGCGAAGTTGCGGGCAAGTTCGAGGCACATGCGTTCGCGGGCGCTGACGCCGCGTTGCGCCTGATCGTCGATACCTTCGAAGAAATAGCTGACGGGAACGCTGAGCACCCGTGCGATCTCGAACAGGCGGCCGGCCGAGACGCGGTTGATGCCGCGCTCGTACTTGTGCGCCTGCTGGTAGGTCACCCCGATAAGATCGGCCAGCTGCTGCTGCGTCAGGCCGAGCATGATGCGGCGCTCGCGGATCCGCGTGCCAACATGCCGGTCGATATCCTGCGTTCGCGTGGTCGTTCTTTTCATACCGTCGCACTCGTCATTGATTGGCGGGCAAGGCGATGACACGGAAATCGGTCGGAACCGAGGCGGCAATGCGCGCCGCGGTAGCAGCGGCGGCCTTTCGCATCGGAGCACGACTGCACGGCACGATTCCTCCCTACGGCGACTTCACCTGTTCCGTCCGAACCGCCCCCGCGATCCGGACCACCTCCAAGCGAACTGTTCCGGCTTTTGGTAATCGATTGGTTCGGTCGCCCGTGCGCTAACACTGCACTTCCGGGGGAGTTCCCGCGGAGGATGATCTTGCGATCGGCGGTTGCGCGATCGGGCTGCTCGGCGGGGCACCGGAATCGCCATCGGGACACCGTCGCATGGCTGTCCGGCAGGAAGCGCGTTTGACGGCAATATGCCCGAATGCTAACCGAAATACGGTCAACATACGCAGATTGGGCCAGGAGCCAGGATATGCCG
>Ga0265327_10002689_pt1 | contig 18258 bp, 17 predicted proteins | sample 41621metaG_FD_202089 | JGI IMG/M metagenome (GOLD analysis project Ga0265327, IMG submission 202089) | Rhizosphere microbial communities from Carex aquatilis grown in University of Washington, Seatle, WA, United States - 4-16-21 metaG | ecosystem: Host-associated > Plants > Roots > Rhizosphere...
TTCTTCGTCGATGCTTTTCGCGTAGTGGATAGCTTCAAATAATTCGCGTTCGCTAAGTTCGTGCATAGTGTTAATTAAGGATGAGGTCATAAATTCTCAAATTATACGGGAATAAAGACCGCGCCGAAAACGCTGTCACCGATCTAAATCGGTTTACCTATAAGAGCCGGAGTACGGGAAGAGCTGCGATAGTCAGCGTTAAAACGGACGGGTCTCGCGTTTTGCAATCCGGGGTGTAATGTTTTTTATTAAACGTCCATCGTTTCCATGCGGCGCGTCCTGTCGGTGCGGCAAAACGCGCGTTAGAATTAATTAATGATTGGCTCCCAGCACAGGAAGCCCTAGGCGATGAAGGCTCTTTTGAGCACGCGCCGAACGCGGCAAAAGATGTCCCAGTCGAAGCATTTCCCGAACATCTTTTAATTTCGCGACGCCCACCGAACCAAAAAAAACATCGGTCACAGGAAAGACGACATTAAAGTTCTTGCCGGCGTTCTGGTGATGAAGAAAATGATGCCTGGCGAGAAAACGGTAGACGCCCCAGTTCCGAAAAATCACGTCTTCGGGGATATGCATCTGTCTATGTATGGTGTTCCACAAGAACCGATGAATAAAGAAAACGCTGATAAAAATAACCCCGCCCCATGGCTTAAACCACATTAACGTTGCCCACACCGGCATCGTGAATAAAAGCATCGCAAAAATATCGATCATGAGAATTTCCAGGTTTTCTTCCCGACCGACTGAATCGGGCTCGTAATCGAATTTACGGTACCACTTGGCATGATGACGAACGGCATGGGATTCGAAAACTTCAATAAGGTAAGGTAAAAAACTGTATACCCCCTTGGCAAAGCGCTTTTGGTGCATGAAATGTTTATGGATAAGATATTCAAATAGTGAGATAAGCAGATAGCTGAACACAAACCAGAAAATAATTTGCGTGAGCGAGAAGAGAACGGATTGGACTGATGATAGTGGCATTTTACTTTAAGTTGGGATTGATTTAGACGAAATGTCTGTTGAAACTTACGCAGGGAAGGCATTGATTAATATGATGAACAGCGTCGAGTCGGACAAAAATGACTCGAATTCGACCTTATTATTAATAAGTCATTTAATCTATAGATTCTAAAGCTAAGATCGGGCGAGCGCCGTAAGACGCAGTAGCATAATGCATGGGGCTTACGGCAAGATTAATTATACGCCGCAATACGCGATAAAGCCGCTATTGCAGAATTGATGAAGACCGATTGAGTCGATTTTTTCTGAATCGAGGTAGGGTTTGAGTCAAACTTCGGCATACGGCAATGACAGCGCGAGCGCTTAGTCCGCACTCGCTAAGGGCGCTGCCATTAAGTTAAGAAAAAAGCGCTCTCCTGCTGGAGAAGGTTGATGAGAACAAAAACACCACTTTATATCCCCCTCATCCCAACCTTCTCCCTCAAGGGAGAAGGAGCTGGTACTTGTGTCGATAGTTATGGCCTTAAACGGGAAGCCAACTGATGTTATGAGTCATCAACTTGGTCGGCAAGCCTGATCAGGTTGTTAACCCGTTCGGATAATTGCTGCTGATTTTCCGCGCGTACTGTCGCATGCGCGACCTTTCTACCTTTACGCGGGGATTTGTCGTAAAGATGCAAATGCGCATGGGGAATTTTTAACAGGTCTTCAGTCTTCGGCAGTCCGCCGATGAAGTTAACCATGGCCGCTTGGCCTACCGGCGCTGTCGAACCTAACGGCAGATCCAGAATTGCCCGTAAATGATTTTCAAACTGGCTGGTTTCCGCGCCTTCAATGGTCCAATGGCCGGAGTTATGCACACGCGGCGCAAACTCGTTGGCAACCAGTTTGCCGTCTACTTCAAATAATTCCAAAGCCAGTACGCCGACATAATCCAGCGCTTCCAGCAAGCGGGAAATATAAGATTCGGCCTGTTGTTGCATCGCGTCGTCGGCCCGGCATTCGGAAACGCGCAGGATACCGCCGCGGTGCAGGTTCTCCGATAACGGATAGAAAACAATTTCTCCTGAAACATTACGCACGGCGATGATGGACACTTCGCGGTTAAACGGTACGAAGGCTTCGACCACAGCCGGTACGCCTTGCAGCAGTTCCCAGGCAGCGCTTAACTCGTCCGCCGATTTAAGCATGGACTGGCCTTTGCCGTCGTAACCTTGGGTGCGGCTTTTTAAAATGGCGGGGTAGCCGATGTCGTCCATCGCCTGTTCCAGGCTTTCAAGGCTGTCCACCGCCGCATAAGCCGGGGTAGGAATGTCGATGTCGTGGAAAAAGGTTTTTTCGATTAAGCGATCCTGGGCAACGGCCAGGGCTTTAGGAGATGGATGCACTTGGGTGTGCGTCGCCAAAAAGTCGGCGACTTCAGCCGGAACATTTTCAAATTCGTAAGTGACGACATCGGCGCGTTCCGCCAGCTGCGCCAGCAATTTCGGATCGTTGTAGTCGCCGACCAAAGATTCGCCCAATCTGTTGGCGCAGGCATCGGCGGCAGGATCGAGAAAAATAAACTCCAAGCCTAACGGTATGCCCGCCAAGGCTATCATTCGGGCCAGCTGTCCCGCGCCCAATACTCCAACTCTCATAAATCGTCCTCCGCTCGTGGATCCGAGTGCGCGAGGACCGATTCGGTTTGATCGCGCCTGAAATTTTGTAATGCGTCCTTATACCGGACGTGTTTATTGCTGATAATCGCCGCAGCCAGTAAAGCGGCATTGATCGCGCCCGCTTTGCCTATCGCCAGCGTACCGACCGGAATACCGGCAGGCATCTGCACGATAGACAACAGCGAGTCCATGCCGTTCAGGGCTTTGGACTGGACCGGTACGCCCAACACCGGCACGGCGGTTTTGGCTGCGGTCATGCCCGGCAAGTGCGCCGCTCCGCCGGCGCCGGCGATGATCACTTCCAGGCCTTTGGTTTCGGCGCTTTCTGCGTAAGCGAACAGTTTATCCGGGGTGCGGTGCGCCGAAACGACTTCGACTTCATGCGGGATGCCGAGCCGTTCCAGGGTTTCCGCGGCAAAGCGCATGGTCTCCCAATCAGAGGTTGAGCCCATGATGATGCCAACCAATGCGGTCATGTGTAACTCCATATTAAGCGGGTAATCATAAATTTCTACTAGTGAATGCTTGAATAAAAAACGAATTGTCGGGGAATGCGTAAAAACAGTTCAAGACAATAGATCGCCGATGACACTGATAAACACGGATAAGCTAAAAAAATCTGCGTTTATCATAACTATCTGGGTCATTTGCGTTCTAGTCTTGCCGGATTCGTTGCCTTAAGGTCGCTTGCGGGTAAAAAGCGGTATTTTATACCTTTGGCCGAATGGCTTTAACATTAAAGTGCAAGTCAATTGCGTAGATACCGGATGCGTGATTTCATTGGGCTGTTGTTAATTTTTAGCGGCCTTAAAAGTATGATAGATTTATCGGCCTATCGATTTTACTTGCGGCGCAAGGACGCCTATAAATGAACGGATGTAAACGCATCGGATGAGATTTTAAAATGTCGGGGGTGAAAGCTTATACCAATAATCCAAAGCGTCAAGACGTTAATGGCGCGAGTTCCCTCCTATAACCTTGCAGGCTCCGCATGATAAATAAACTCAGGGTATCGAAATAAAGGCATTTGCGCAGTGACACCCCGCGATAGATCAACGCATGACGAATAACCTACCAATATAGTAAACTATATCCACCTCACATTACGGTTAGCACGATGACAGCAACAAACAATGTACACCCGCATGAAATCCATAAATTCGGCTCGATGGCGGAGCGCTGGTGGGATACGCAGGGCGAATTCAAAACCCTGCATGATATTAACCCGCTGCGTATCCAGTTTATCCGCCGTTATGCGGAGATTGCAGGCAAACGCATCGTTGACGTCGGTTGCGGCGGCGGCATTTTAACCGAAGGCTTGGCTAAACAGGGCGCAGAGGCCTTGGGTATCGATTTGAGCGAAGACCTGATCGACATCGCCGATTTGCACGGGCTTGAATCCGGCGTCAGCGCGCATTACCAAAAAATCAGCGCCGAAGACTTGGCCGAGCAGCAGCCGGAAAGCTTCGATCATGTGACCTGCATGGAAATGCTGGAGCATGTGCCCGATCCCGGCTCGATTATCTCCGCTTGCGCGAAAATGGTTAAACCCGGCGGCATGGTGTTTTTTTCGACGCTGAACCGCAAGCCGAAAGCCTATTTGCTGGCTATTTTCGCCGCGGAATACGTGCTGCAAATGCTGCCTAAAGGCACCCATGACTTTAAAACCTTCATCAAGCCATCGGAATTGTGCCGCTCCGCCCGCGCCGCCGGTCTTGAATTGCAAGGTATGGTCGGAATTGAATATAACCCGTTCAGTAAACACTTTAGTTTGGGCAAAGATATTGATGTTAATTACATCGCCGCGTTTAAACGGCCCGAGTAAATATGGCTGCCGATTTTAAATTAGCCTGCGTATTGTTCGACCTTGACGGTACCCTGGTGGATACCGCGCCGGATTTGATTTCGTGCTTGAATTGGGCACTAAACCTCCACGGTTTCGATGCGGTTGGCACTGACATCATCAAGCCGTGTATTTCGTATGGCGCGGCGTCGATGATCAACGCAAGCCTGCCTACACTTGGCGCGCCGTTAAAGGCCGAAATTTTGGAAACCATGCTCACGCATTACCAGGACAATATCGCCGAACATACGGTTTTTTTTAGCGGCATGGCGGAAACACTGGCCGCGATTGAAGCGCAAGGACTGAAATGGGGCGTGGTCACCAACAAGCGCGAACGCTTCACCCATCCGCTGATGGCTGCGTTAAAGCTGACCGAGCGCGCCGCCTGTATCGTCAGCGGCGATACCACGGCGAACCCCAAGCCTCACCCGGAACCGATGTGGGCCGCCTGCAAACAGGCCCAGGTTAATCCGGTTGAATGCGTGTATATCGGCGACGCCCAACACGACATTACGGCCGGGAAAAACGCGCAAATGAAAACGCTGGCTGCGCTTTACGGCTACATTAAAGCCGAAGACAGCCCGGAAGCTTGGGGCGCCGATGCATTGATCGAATCGCCCGAGCAAATTTTAACCTGGATAGCTTTGGCTACTTCATCTAGCGAGGCGTTATTGCCATGCCGTTAACCGATCAAGTCATTTTAATTACCGGCGCCGGTGGCGGCCTTGGCAGCACAGCTGCATTGGCATTGGCTACGCACGGCGCGCATATCATTTTGTTGGATAAAAATATCGCCAAGCTGGAAGCGGTTTACGATGCGATTTTAAGCGTCAAAGCGCCGGAGCCGATTATGTACCCGTTTGACTTGGCCGGCGCCAACGAAAACGACTATCAGGAATTGGCTGATAAGATCGAGCGGAAATACGGTTCCCTGCAAGGCATTTTGCATTCAGCCGTTGAGTTTAGCGCTTTCTCCCCGATCACCACGCACAAAACCAAAGACTGGGGACACAGCTTGAATGTCAATTTGAACGCCCCTTTTATACTGTGCCGGGTTTTGTTACCGGTACTGCAAAAAAGCGAACACGCTTCGATTGTCTTCACCACCGATTCTTCGGCCAGAAAGGCTCCGGCTTTCTCAGGCGCTTACGGCGTATCCAAAATAGCGATGGAAGCGTTAGCCACTATCTTGGCCGAAGAACATGAAGCCTTCGGCAAAATCCGGGTCAATACCCTGATACCGGGACCGATAGACTCGCCGTTAAGAAAGCGCGCCTACCCGGCCGAAGATAAAAGCAAATTTCCGGCGATGAAATCGTTGGCTCCCATTTATCTGTATTTGTTCGGCTCGGAAAGCATAGGCGTTACCGGCCAAGCTATCGATGCCCGAACCTTCTATTTATAACTGAACCATTATGGCTGAAAGAGAAGATGTTGTTTTAACCCGAGACGTCAACGTTGTCACCATTCCTGACGGCAACAGCGGGACTTTAAGCGAAGGTCAGATAGTCACTATCCACCAGGCGCTCGGCGATAACTTTACCGTCATCACCGACCATGGCCACATGGTGCGGATAGCCGGAGTCGATGCCGATGCCTTGGGTAAGGAAGCGCAACAAGCGGACGCACTGGTATCGGAAACCGATGCGGCATCGGTTGAAAAAAACTGCTGGGAAGTGATGAGAATGGTTTATGACCCGGAAATCCCGGTCAATATTGTTGATCTTGGCTTGGTTTACGAGTGCAAAGTCACTCCGACCGAAGACGGCCTGAACGATGTGCATGTGATGATGACGCTGACTGCGCCCGGCTGCGGTATGGGGCCGGTGATCCAGAGCGACGTGGAAAATCGCATTCGCGCGTTGTCCGGTGTCGCCAGAGTCAATATCGAAGTGGTGCTGGATCCGCCATGGTCGCGGGAAATGATGTCGGAAGTGGCTCAATTGCAATTGGGCTTGTATTAAACGCTGTGCTTTCGAAGCAAACCGGCGTCTAAATAAAAAGCGACATCGTTCCCACGCTCCGGCGTGGGATGCCGAAGTACCGCTCTAGCGGTACGGGACGCAGGAGCGTGGGAACTATTCGGGACCATTTCGTTTTTCGCGGACTCTGTTTTACCTTTCAAATTCGTGATGGGATATTTTTCTCGGGAGTTATCGAAAGCGATAAACTTCCCATCACGGCCAAGTTATCCTATCCTTTGCGCCCTTAAGTTCAACTCACGCCGAGCTCCTGCTTTCGGCACATCTATCCTCCTTGTCGATAAGAAAAACCATGACTGAAGCAACTACCTTATTTTCCGATGCAAAACGTGTAATTCCGGGCGGCGTCAATTCGCCGGTTCGATCTTTTAGCGGCGTGGGCGGCACGCCGGTTTTTATCGATCACGCCTTGGGCGCTTATATCTACGACAGTTTCGGCAAGCCTTATATCGATTATGTCGGCTCCTGGGGACCGATGATTTTAGGTCATGCCCATCCGGAAGTGATTGCGGCGGTCAAGCAGACGGCCGAAAAAGGCCTAAGCTTTGGCGCGCCTACCGAAATCGAAACCTTGATGGCGAACAAGGTGTGCGAGTTGATGCCGTCAATCGAACTGGTCAGAATGGTCAGTTCCGGCACCGAAGCGACCATGAGCGCCATTCGCTTGGCCAGAGGCTACACCGGCCGGGACAAGATCGTTAAATTCGAAGGCTGTTATCACGGCCATTCCGATGCCTTATTGGTCAAGGCCGGATCCGGCGCGTTGACTTTCGGCGTACCCAGCTCACCGGGCGTTCCGGCTTCCGTTGCCGAAAACACCATTACTTTGACTTACAACGACAGCGAATCGGTCAAAGCGCTGTTTGCCGAATTGGGCGAGCAAATCGCCTGCATCATCGTGGAACCGGTTGCCGGCAATATGAATTGCATTCCGCCGCTGCCGGGTTTTCTGGAAAGCTTGCGTCAGGTTTGTGATCAATATCAAAGCGTATTGATTTTCGATGAAGTGATGACCGGCTTTAGAGTGGGTTTAAACGGAGCGCAGGGGCTTTATAACGTTATCCCCGACTTAACCACATTGGGCAAAATCATCGGCGGCGGCATGCCGGTCGGCGCTTTCGGCGGTTCGCGCAAAATCATGGAATCCCTGGCTCCGCTCGGCCCGGTTTATCAGGCCGGTACCTTGTCCGGCAATCCGGTCGCGATGGCTGCCGGTTTGAAAACCTTGGAGTTGATTGCCCAGCCCGGTTTTTATCAAGGCTTAAGCGCAAAAACCGCAACATTGACATCAGGCCTGAAAGAACGCGCCGTTCAAGCCGGTATCGCGCTGACCACCAACAGCGTGGGCGGCATGTTCGGGCTGTTTTTCAGCGCGGAACCGCAAGTGACCAGCTTTGCCCAAGTCATGCACTGCGATCAAAACCTGTTTAAACGCTTTTTTCATGCGATGTTGGAACAGGGTGTTTATTTAGCGCCTTCAGCGTTTGAGGCCGGTTTTGTTTCGGCTGCGCATAGCGATGAAGATTTGGCAAAAACGTTGGATACTGCCGAAGCGGTATTCAAGCGTTTGTGATCACGTAAGTCATGTAGGCCGGAATAAGCCGGTTCGAGCGACAGCGAGAATGGGCGTTTCCGGCAAACATCATCCAAATTCGCCGGAAAAGCTTCCGCTCCTGCTAACGCTCCTTGCCTACATCCATGTAGGCAACGCCACCTCGCTCTACGCGCTTAGATGGTCTTATTCCGGCCTATATGGCTGATTCTATGAGCTGCTTGTTTTATCTAACTATGTACTATGTTAATATTTGCGCAATTTTAGATAATTTCAAATGAGTCATGCCAGGTGAAAAACCAGAGAGATAGCCATGAATAGTATTGCAAAACAATTACTTATAATGCAGTCTCAACAATATGACCATGATGAGTTCTTTCATAAGGAAATTACTCGTTTAAATATACATCAGCGCTTAAATCACATGGCGCTTCATTTTGCTAAATATTCGGGCAAAATTTGCGACTGCATTTTAAACACCCAAGACGAATCGGTCTTGAAAAAAAACATTATCGATTCGTTTATTATCTCAACTACTTGCTCGAACATATTAAACATTCGTATCTCCGACAAGTTATCCTTTTCTAATAGTCCTATACCTGAAAGCTTGCTTGATTTGGGGCATGATATTGCCAGTCAATTAGGCATTGATACAGAAGATTCTCTTTGGCTAATAAAGGCTTATCCTATAGTTGTGGGTGAGCTTGCAAAAGCTTGCGAATCAGTTGACCACCTTGAATCCTATCAATACAGAGAAGCTATAACGGACTGTGTTATTAGAATTTGCTCGCTCATGTTAGTTGCCGCGTCAGATCTGAATCTTGATCTTGCTACTGAAGTTTCCAATCGATTGACTGGAGTTAAGGAAAAATCTATTTTCTTTGATCGATATATGCTCAGCCGGACTTAAAATTTTTGAGTTCTTATTTTTATGGCATTCTGGAGTAGTCAAACTCTTGAGCGAGAGTTGCCATCGCTTATTAATCCTTATGATCCTAGCAAGGTAGAGCAAGCATCTTATACACTAGGAATAGGTAGTGAAATATACATCACTAAAGACCATAAAAATTCTAACAGTCAACACACGAAAAAAACTTTAAAGCCTAATCAAACTTTTGTAATTCCTCCTGGGCAATTTGCGTTTCTATTAACGGAAGAGTCAATCCAAGTTCCAAATGATGCAATAGCTTTTATTTCAATAAAAGCTGGCATTAAATATAAAGGACTTGTAAATGTATCAGGCTTTCATGTTGATCCTGGATTTAAAGGTAAACTAATTTTTTCAGTTTATAACGCTGGTCCAAGTCCAATTCATTTGAGTCATAATCAACCGTGCTTTTTGATCTGGTATGCGAAACTTGATCAAAGAGATTATAAACCCAAACTAATTCAAGGTTTAGGTAACAGTTCTATTCCAACAGATGTATTAAATAAAATTTCAACAGATAATATTTATTCTCTACAAGCGCTAACATCAGAATTTAGAAAAATAGATAATAAATATGATTCAGTTTCATGGTGGATTAGAGCTATAAAACTTATTTCAGGTGCTTTAGTGACTGGATTATTAGCTGGGTCCGGCTATATATATTCTGATTGGGATAAAGTAACTAATTATTATAAGGCGATCAATGAACTAGCGGACAACTACCAACACAAGCAATCAAAAAAGATTGTAAATAATGGTAAAACCAAGCAGTTAAAGAAAACCACTAGTTTATGACCAAGACTACTAAAATCTATGACTTATATTGGTATTTTGCTGCTGAACGACAACGGATCTTCTATAAACGCTTATCTGGACAACACAGCCTTCTTACAGAAGACCCTATTTTAGGCATTTATAAGTTTACCAACGCATACCGCGCATCAGACAGAGTCAGCCAGTTTCTTATTCGTCATGTCATCTATTCAGGTGATCAATCTCCGCAAGAAGTTTTTTTTCGCACTATCCTGTTTCGTTTTTTTAATCGAATATCGACTTGGGAATATTTAACTGTCGCGTTAAATGATGAAATTAGTTATGCCAACTATGATTTTCGTTTGTACGATGAAATTTTGACTTCTCTCATAAACGGGAGAAATAAATTATATTCCGCTGCCTATATTATGCCTTCCGGTATTCGAGAATTCGGTTTCTTAAGGAAGCATCAAAACAATTTAAAGCTACTCGAATTCATGATGCAGGATAACGTTCCCGAACGTATTGCAGGAGCTAGAAGTCTTAAAACTGTTTTTAATATATTAAAAAGCTTCCCAACGTTGGGTGATTTCCTTGCTTATCAATATACAATTGATCTTGCCTATGGCGACCTTGACTGCGGATTAGAAAGTGACTTTATAGTTCCAGGTCCTGGGGCGTTACGAGGTATAAAGAAATGCTTCAGTGATATTGGTAATTTATCGCCTTCCGATGTTATTCATTATGTTGCAGAACGTCAGCAGCATGAATTTTCTACTCGAAATATCGATTTTCCTGATCTTTATGGAAGACCTTTGCAGTTAATTGATTGCCAGAATTTATTTTGTGAAATAGATAAATATGCCAGAGTTTATTGCCCTGAATTAGCTGTTGGTGGGAGAAGCCGAATAAAGCAGAAATATGTAGCTAATAGCAGCAATATTGAATTATTTTATCCTCCAAAATGGAATATTAATCATAGGATCAATTAGTTGAGCACGCTGTTTATGGCCAACATGTGAGCTAATTCGCAAGCTCCAGCTTGGGAATCCAGTCTTGGAAGCAACTCCAGCTTCTCGTCCCGCGAAGCTGGAGCTTGGAAACCTCAAACCTTGAACAAAAAACCATGACCGACGATATTCGCTGGCAGCAACGCTTTAGTAATTACGAAAAAGCCTTTTTGCTTCTGGAACGCGCGCTGACCATAGCAACGCCTTCCGAAGTCGAGCGCGGCGGCATCATCCAGTTTTATGAAATGGCTTTTGAACTGGCCTGGAAGCTGATAAAGGATTATCTGGAGCTATTGGGCTATACAGTCAATTCGCCCAGAGACGCGATAAAGCAGGCTTTTCAAGCCGAACTTCTGGACGATGGTCAAGTGTGGATGGACGCGTTGAGCGACAGCAACTTGACGACTCATACTTACGACGAAAACAAGGCCATCGAAGTGGTCGGCAAAATTCGATCTCACTATTTTCCGGCTTTACAACAGTTGTATCGGCGCTTAGGTTCTGAGAAAAAATAATGGATACCGGATTGAGCCAAACCGATATAAGCCGCATCACAACAGCGATCAAGCAATTTCCTGAAATTGATGATGCGCTTATTTTCGGCTCCCGCGCCAAAGGAACGCACAAAAAAGCCTCCGACGTCGATTTGGCTATTAAAGGCCGAGCGGTCAGCGGCGAAACCATCAAACGCTTGAGTTTTCTACTTAATGAAGAACTGCCGTTGCCGTATTTTTTCGATGTCGTGCATTACGAAACGCTCGAAAACCGGCAGTTGATAGAGCATATCGATAGCCTCGGAAAATCGATGACATTATTTGACGACCAATTACGATGAGTTTTATCAATAACATTCCTGCTCCCGCCTTAGTTTTGCTAAGTCTTTTGATAGGCGCATTCGCCATGCGTTTATGGAGCGGCCAGGATAAAACCCTGATTCGCAGACTCTTAACCGATCTGGCGGTTTCGGAAGAAAAGCTCAAGCAGTTTAAAAACCGCGAAGCCGAATTCAAACAATTGCAACAGCTGTTTATAGAAACCAAAACCCATAATGCCGAATTGCAAACCCGCATGGATGAGCAGGCGAAAAACACTGCGGAAAAACTAAAATTATTGCTGGATGCGGAACTGCGCCTGAATACCCAATTCGAAAATCTGGCAGGTAAGATTTTCGACGAGCGCAGTAAGCAATTCACCGAACACCATAAAACCAGCCTGGATCATATCGTCACGCCGCTACGGGAACAGTTGGGCGAGTTCAAGCAGCGTATAGAAGCGGTTTATGACAACGAAAATAAAGACCGCATTTCTCTGCGTGAGGAAATCGTTTCATTGCGCCGCGATACCGCACAAATGAATCAAGAAGCGCTTAACCTGACCCGCGCGTTAAAAGGCGACAAAAAAGCCCAAGGCAACTGGGGCGAAATGATTTTGGAAACCGTGCTGGAAAAGTCGGGATTGCGTAAAGGTATCGAGTATGAAACGCAGGGCGCGTTCCGGGATGAGGATAATCGCTTATTCAAACCGGATGTGATTGTGCGATTGCCCGAAGACAAGGATGTGGTGATCGATTCGAAGGTGTCTTTGCTGGCTTACGAGCGCTATTGTTCGAGCGAAGACGACCAGGAACGCGTCGCCGCGTTAAAACAACATGCCGAAGCGGTGCGCAACCATATCAAAGGCTTGAGCAACAAGGATTATTCCGCGTTAAAAGGCTTGCGGTCGTTGGATTTTGTATTGTTGTTTATGCCGATCGAATCGGCTTTCATTGCCGCTTTTCAGGCCGATGAAGGTTTATTTACCGATGCTTTCGAGCACAAAATCATCGTGGTCACGCCGACGACCTTATTAGCGACATTGCGCACTATCGAAAACATCTGGCGTTACGAACGCCGGAACGAAAATGCCAGGGCTATCGCGGATAAGGCCGGGAGTGTTTACGACAAGCTCTGTGGCTTTGTTGAAGATATAGAAAAACTGGGCAAGCAGTTAAGCACCGTTAACAGCACTTACGATGCGATGAGGAGCAAACTGAGCCAGGGGCGGGGCAATTTAATCAGTCAGGCCGGGAGTTTTGTCGAGTTGGGCGTAAAAGTTAAAAAGACGCTGCCTAAAACAATCACCGGCCAAACGGGCATCGATAGCGACGAAAACGAGTCTATCGGTTGAAAACAGAGCGCGGATTATGCGGGTTTTGTTTGATAGGCCTCCGATAAAAAATCGTCGCGGAAAAGGGCTTCCTGCCTTAAACGGAAAGTCCCCGCAAGTCAAGCAGCATCTAACCCTACCCATCCGATGTGTTGAGTTAAAATGACCGATACAGGTATTGTGTCGGCGATTTCTCCAGCTTTATTGCATAATGCCGGTACCTGCAATCAACGGGATTGCTCAACACACCATCAGGGGAATAAAGTGATAGTAATTTTTTTAGCCAGTATTTTATTGGGTGCGGTCTCAGGATTAATGGCCGGGCTTTTCGGGATAGGCGGCGGCTTGGTTATCGTGCCGATTTTAGCGTTCTTGTTTGCGGCGGAAGGTTTTCCCGCCGAACTGGTCATGATCATGTCGGTGGCAACCTCGCTGGCGACTATTGTTTTTACCTCGGTGGCCTCGGTGCTGGCGCATCATCGCTTGAATTCGGTGTTATGGGACAAGGTGTTGGCGATGGGACCGGGAACTATGGCCGGCGCCGCTGTCGGGGCCGTGGTCGCGGATCATGTCTCGGGCGGCGTGTTGCGCTTCATATTTATTATTTATTTGTTATGCATGGGTGTGCAAATGGCGTTGCAATTAAAGCCGCAACCCGGTCGGAAGCCGCCTTCCAAAAATCTGGATTTGGGCGTCGCAAGCCTGATCGGTTTATTTTCGTCATTGTTGGGCATAGGCGGCGGCACATTGATGGTGCCGTTTTTAGTGCATTTTCAAACGCCGATGCGCAATGCGGTAGCCATCGCCAGCGCTTGCGGTTTGCCGATAGCCGTAGTTGGAAGCATCGGTTACGCGCTATTGGGCAGGGATGCGTTACAACTGCCTGAATGGAGTCTGGGCTATATCTATGCGCCTTCGTTTCTGGGCATTGTATTGACCAGCATGTATACCGCTTCGATAGGGGCCGGGTTGGCTCATAAGCTGCCCGCGGAAAAATTAAAACGTTATTTTTCGTTGCTGCTGTTTGTCATGGCGGCCAAGTTGATATGGTTTTGAACTAGAGATCGAAGTGCATAAAGCGACATCGTTGCTACGCTTCGGCGTCACTGGTATTAAGTTACGCATAACGATATCCGTAGGAGCGGGCCATGCCCGCGATATGTTAAAGCTATTGCGGAGTTATCGCGCCCTCATCGCGGGCATGGCCCGCTCCTACAACGCTTAACTTAATGGCAGTGACGTTTTACCGGCTACGGCGATTATCAATCAACGTAAATCCTGAACCAGCAGATTGGCATTGCCGCCAATCGCGGCGGTGTTGGTGGTGACGGTCTGCTCAATCGCGAAACGGCGCAAATAATCGGGGCCGCCCGCTTTGGGGCCGGTGCCGGACAGGCCCATACCGCCAAAAGGCTGCACCCCGACCACGGCGCCGATCATATTCCTGTTAACGTAGATATTGCCGACCTTTACGTTTTTTCGAATGGTGTTGATGACGGCTTCTATTCTGCTGTGTATGCCCAGCGTTAAGCCGTAGCCGGTCGCATTGACCGCGGCAATGATCTGATCCAGTTCCGATTCGCGGTAGCGAATTAAATGTAATACCGGCCCGAACACTTCCCGGCTCAATTGCGCTAACGAGTGGAGTTCGATCAAGGTCGGCGGAAAAAAGCTGCCATGTTCCAAATCTTTCGGTAGCGGCATTTGATATAGCAAACGCGCCTGTTGTTGCAGGGCTTGCAGATGCGCAGCCAATGCCGGCACCGCGGCATGATCGATGACCGGTCCGATGTCGGTTTGATAAGCGCCCGGATTGCCGAGGCTTAACTCCTTCATCGCGCCGATCAGCAGGGCGATGGTTTTATCGGCGACATGCTCTTGTATGAATAACACCCGCAACGCCGAACAACGCTGACCGGCACTGTTGAAAGCCGAAACCACCGCGTCCTGAACCAACTGTTCCAGCAAGGCCGAACTGTCCGCAATCATCACGTTCTGGCCGCCGGTTTCGGCAATCAGCGGCACAATATTCCGATGATTCCGGGCTAATTGCAGGTTAATCGCTTGCGCCGTTGCCGTGGAGCCGGTGAACGCAATACCGGCAACTGCGGCATCGGACAGCAGATGCTCGGCAAACACGCTGCCGCTCGCCGGTACAAACTGCAACACCGATTCGGGGATGCCGGCTTGATGCAATAGCTGGATGCAGCGCATTGCGGTTAATGCGGTCTGGCTGGCCGGTTTGGCGATAACGGTATTACCGGCCGCAAGCGCGGCGGCGATTTGGCCGATAAAAATAGCGATAGGAAAATTCCACGGACTGATGCAGACATACACGCCGCGTCCGTAATAATAAAGTTGGTTTTCTTCTCCGGTAGGACCGGGCAGCTTAATCGGGTCGCCGAATAAATCCAATGCGGATTGTGCGTAATAGCGGCAGAAATCGACGGCTTCCCTCACTTCCGCCAACGCGTCTTTAATGGTGCGGCCGCCTTCCCGTATGCATAAAGAAACCAATTCATGACGATATAACTCCAACAGCTCGGCCGCCTGTTTCAGGTACTCGGCACGTTTTGCCGCAGGGCAAAGCCGCCAATCGGTAAAGGCTTTGGCTGCTCCGGCTAAGGCTTCTTTAATAACATCCGCTTCCGCGTAAGTAACCGAGCCGACTGTCAGACGGTTATCGTAAGGATTAAGCACCAGCCGTTCCCGGCCGGAACCGGGAATGCCGTTGATTAACGGCTTTGCCGTCCACTGTTGGGTCGACAAGGCATGTAGGCTTTGCTGCAAGGCTTCGAGCTGTTCAGGGTCGGCCAGATTTAATCCGGATGAATTAACCCGCTGCCCGCCGAACAAATCGCGCGGCAAAGCGATTAACGGTTGAGTGATCGAGACTTTTACCGCCGCGACCGGGTCGCTGATCAGTTCGGCGACGCTAATGTCCGGACGGCTGACTTGACTGATAAACGAGGTGTTGGTGCCGTTTTCCAGCAAACGTCTGACTAAATAAGGCAGTAATTCATGATAAGCGCCGACCGGGGCATAAACGCGGCAAGGAATCCGCCAGTCTTGCGCTTCGATGATTTCCCGGTAAAGACTCTCGCCCATGCCGTGCAAGCGTTGGAACTCATAGCCCGGATGCTGTTGCCCGAGGTGATGAATAGCAGCGACGGTATGGGCGTTATGGGTGGCGAATTGAGGATAAAACACATCCGATCGGGACAAAATGACTTGGGCGCAGGCTAAATAAGATAAATCGGTCGCCGATTTATGCGTAAACACCGGGTAGTCGGCCAGGCCGTTTTCCTGGGCCCGTTTTATTTCGCTGTCCCAATACGCGCCTTTAACCAGACGCACCGGGATTTTCCGGCGTTGGCCCTCGGCCAGTTTAGCCAGCCAGCGAATCACCGGCAGCGCTCTTTTTTGATAGGCTTGCACGGCTATACCGAGCCCCGGCCAAGCGTTTAAGGAAGGATGATTAAACACGGCGGCAAAAATATCCAAGGACATGTCCAGCCGCTCGGACTCTTCCGCATCGATAGTCAGCGCAATATGGGCCGTCCGCGCCGCTTGTGCCAATGCCAGCAATTTATCGCTAAGTTCCTTGACCGCTCGCTTATGCTGTAAGGGCTCGTAACGGGGGCATAGCGCCGACAATTTAATCGAGATGCCCGGATTAAGGTTAATATCGGCAGCCCAGGCATGTCCGGCCAAGGCATTAATCGCCGAATGGTAGTTCTCGAAATAACGTTCGGCATCGGCCTGAGTCAGTGCCGCCTCGCCCAGCATATCGAAAGAATAGCGGAATAATAAGTCCCGCGCGCTTTGCTGGGCGGCCTCTTGTATGGATTCCGCGAACACAAACTGCAAGGCCAGATGCCGCATGGCTTGTTTTATCGCACTGCGTATTAACGGCGCGCCCATCCGGGATAACAGTTGTTCGAAAATCAACGGCCCCCGATGCGCTTCAAAGTCTCCGGCAAACAGCAAAGCTCGGGTCGCTAAATTGACCAGCGGCGAGTCGCTGTGCTGCAGATGGTTTTGCCAGTCGGCGCCGGTGAGTTTTTCCTGGAGAAACCGGTCTTGAGTGCGGCTATCGGGAATGCGCAGCAAGGCTTCGGCAATGCTCATTAAAACAATGCCTTCGTGAGAATTAAGCTGATATTCGTGTAAAAAGGCTTCAATTACGGTGAGCTGCTGCCGTTTTTCCCGGATAGCGGTCACCAACGTCTTGGCGCTTTCGGTGATCGGAGCCGGATCGTAACTGTTTAACGATGCGATGCTCAACAGTGGTGCGAAGTGCAGTACTTGGCCCCCTCTTCTTTCATTAAAAGGCCGGGGAGAAGGCTTTCTGAACAGCGCAAAGCGCGCCCAGACGCAATACAATAATTCGCTGATAAGATGTTTCTCATCAGCCAAATACGCCTCGTTAATTATTTTTCGTAATTCGGCTAAAGATTTTTGAATCATAGAGGCTTACTCCATTGGCAAGAATCTCCAGTTTCTTAGCAGGGTATCTTTGAAACCGGAAATGGGATCAAAAAAATAGTCCGTTCAAGCGTTTTCATTGTTCCATAGAGGCGGCGCAAGTCAATCTCTTTCGTGCTGATTTAATAAATGAGGCGAATCAACTGTCGATAATTTCAAGGCAGGCGATCATCGTATGGCGGATGATGAAGAACGTCATCGTGATCGGGTACAGCGCATAGTGGCGGGTAATCAGCAAACTGATCAACACCATCGCGACCAACGCGGCGGTGTTGAAACGCGTGCTTTTTTCGAGATAACGCAGGTGCTCGACGGATTCGCGGTCGAAATATTCGCTTTTGTTAATCAGCGTTATCGTGACTATCGACGTTAACAACGCAAAATACAGCGGGAAGAAAAAGAACATTGGCGCATCGGCGGGGAATTGAGGTTGCCAGTAGGCATACCAGACCAGTAAGGCGCTGGAGGCAAAGGCATCGTGCCAGACAACCGTGGGGATTTTTTTCAAATACCCGGCCAGCAGGCCGGCAGCCAGAATCGTCAGTCCGAGGCCTAAAGCCTCGGGCGTGGCGAGTAGCGGTAGAAATCGGTTTGGCGTTTGCACCAAGACCGCCAACAACAAACTGCAAAGAACAAATCCGATCATAATCAAGTAATGGGTGAATTTTTCTTAGACAACTCGCAATCCATAATGCACCCGATGCAGCCGGTAAGCATGGAACGAGGATAAATAGAATTAACGTTGATATAGAGTCCGATAAAGCGACATCGTTCCCACGCTCCGGCGTCACTGCCATTAAGTTAAGGGATGGACAGTTCCTTCTCCCTCCGGGAGAAGGTTAGGATGAGGGGATCAAATAAGGCTTTTTTCCTTATTTTTATTCTCCTCACCCCAACCCTCTCCAGCAGGAGAGGGAGCTTTTTTCTTAACTT
>Ga0265327_10002690_pt1 | contig 18258 bp, 18 predicted proteins | sample 41621metaG_FD_202089 | JGI IMG/M metagenome (GOLD analysis project Ga0265327, IMG submission 202089) | Rhizosphere microbial communities from Carex aquatilis grown in University of Washington, Seatle, WA, United States - 4-16-21 metaG | ecosystem: Host-associated > Plants > Roots > Rhizosphere...
GCCCGCGAGATCGGCCAGGCTCAGATCCTGGTCGATATGGGCCTCCACATGGTCCACCACCTGGCGCAGCTGGCGGGTGGTGAGGCCGCTGACCCGGGCCGCCCGGGGGGTGGAGAACTGTTGCAGCAGCCGGGAGGCGAGGGCGACGCTCAGGCTCTCGCCATAGATCTTCGGCGCGGGAGTCGTGGTTTCGATCTCGGCCTTCAGGGCCCAGGCGATATGCTCCACATGCGGGTCGCGTTCGCGCATCCGCGGGTCGAGCGTCGCCCGTTCCGGCGGCAGATCCAGAGCCTCGGCGGTGGTGTTCAGCAGCTCCTGGGAGAGCCGCAGGCTCATCAGCTCGGCTTCAGTCTCGTCGCACCAGGCGCCGGCGACCCCGGCTGGCAGCAGGTCGAAGTTTCCACGGCACTGCCAGCCGTCGCGGGTGGCGCCGTCGATCCAGCAATCGGCCCGCACGGCGGGACCGGTATGGAAGCCCAACCGATGCACGTCCTGGGGCGGGCGCTCGTGCAGGCCGGGGTCGGTGCGCATCAATATGACTTCGAGGCCCGACCAGCTCTTGGACGCGAGCCTGTGGGCGGCGGGTTCCTGGTCCCTGCGGCGCGTATCTTCAAATGCCATCACTGCATCCCTTCCCGACCAGACGGGGCGCCAAGTCTAGACCAAGTCAAATCCGCACACCTCCCAAGGCGCCTGACATCGCCGGTTTCATCAGCGGAACGTGCGCGATCGCTCGAAATGTGCGCGACGCCCAGAGGCGCGGGGACTTTCGAATCCTGCGCTTGAGGACGATCGGAATTCAAGGTCTGTTGCTCATGTCACGGGCGGTCAGATTATCGCAGGGGTTGTATTTCGGCGTCGTGCTTTAAGGCGGATATTGTCCCCGATTCGGGGATAAGTGTCCGACTTCAGAGATGTAGTGTCAGCCAGCAACTCAATCATGAGACGAAATGGTGGCTTTACCCGCCCGGCAAACTGGGATTGAGTCGAAGGACTGGTGAGCCTCCTGGGGGGGTGGCCTCATGGTCATGCCGTCACCCAATGCCGAACTGCCTGTCCAGCGGCTGGACCTTGCCGGCAGCGAGGCGCGTTACCGCGCCATCGTCGACACGGCCGTCGACGCCATTGTGGTGATTGACGAAGCAGGCCTGATCTCCGCCTTCAATCCGGCGGCGGAGCGCCTGTTCGGCTACAACGTGGGCGAGATCACTGGGCGCAATGTGCGGGAGCTCATGCCGGAGCCCGACCGAGGGGCCCATGATGACTATCTGGCCAGGTATTTCGCCACCGGGGAGCGCAAGATCATTGGCGTCGGCCGCGCCGTCTCCGGCCGCCGGAAGGACGGTTCGACCTTCCCGCTGGAACTCTCGATCGCCGAATGGTGGGCCGATGGTGGCCGCTATTTCACCGGCGTGATGCGTGATGTGACCGAGCGCACCCGGGCGGCGGAATTGCAGCAGTTGATGGTCAACGAGCTGAACCACCGGGTGAAGAACACCCTGGCCACGGTCCAGTCGATCGCCCTGCAGACCCTGCGCAACGCCGGCTCTCCGGAGCCGGTGCGGCATGACCTGACGGAGCGCCTGCTGGCCCTGGCCAAAGCCCATGACGTGCTGACCCGGGAACACTGGGATGGCGCGGATTTCGCCGACGTGGTGGACTCCGCCATCGAGGCTCATGGCGTGGCCTCAAGGGTGACGCGGACCGGCGTCCGCATCCGCCTCACCCCCACCTCCGCCCTGGCTCTGGCCATGGCGCTGCACGAGCTCTTCACCAACGCCGCCAAATATGGCGCTCTGAGCACCGAGGCAGGTCGGATCGCTATGGACTGGCGGCGGAGCGGAGATGGCTTCATTCTCACCTGGACTGAGAGGGGTGGGCCGCCGGTGGCGCCGCCCCAGCGCCGGGGGTTCGGTTTCCGGATGATCGAAGGACTGGCCCGCGACCTCGCCGGCGACGCCGATCTCGCCTTTGAGCCTGGCGGTCTGGTCTGCACGATCCACGCACGTGGTCGCGACGAGGCGCACGACCTGAAAGGAACCCAAGGTGACGGAGGCGGCGCATAACCGGGTCCTGATCGTCGAGGACGAAATCGTCGTCGCGATGTTGATCGAGGACATGCTGCGCGACCTCGACTGTGCGACGACCGCTCAGGCCAGCACCGCCGCCGAGGCCCTGCTGGCCGCCGAGGACTGCGATGTTGATTTCGCCCTCCTGGACATCAACCTCGGGGATGGCCAGACCTCCTTCGCCGCGGCGAGCGTCCTCGCCCGCCGGCAGATTCCCTATGCCTGGGTGACGGGCTATGGCGTGAGGGGCGTGCCGGAAGCGTTCCGGACGGCGCCAGTGGTGGACAAGCCCATTGATCCCGGACTGTTCCGGGAGGTGGTCGAAAAGCTGATCGCCCGCGGAAAACCGGAGACCTGACCCCCGGATTCCGGGGCTCGGCGCAAGGATTGTCGGCCGAAAGCCGGCCGCCCGCTTGTGTTGCTGCGGCGCCACACTACATCCGCTGAGGCCGGGTTGCGCTTGATCAAGGCAGCCTTGCCAATTCCGCCTATCCAGGGGACGCCATGAACATTGACCTCTATACCGACCGCGCCAAGCAGGCGGTCCAATCGGCCCAGAGCCTGGCTCTGGCCCGCAGCCACCAGCAGCTGGCGCCCGAGCACCTGCTGAAGGTCCTGCTCGAAGAAAAGGACGGCCTGTCGCGGGCCCTCATCCAGAACGCCGGCGGTCGCCCGGACGACGCCGACACCGCCGTGAACACCCTGCTCACCAAGCGGGCCAAGGTCGAGGGCGGTTCCGGCCAGCTCTATATGACCCCCGAGGTGGCGCGAATTTTCGCCGAGGCTGAAGCCGGCGCCAAGACGGCGGGCGACGCCTTCGTCACCACCGAGCGCCTGCTGATCGCCATCGCCAAGGAAGGCGGCGACGCCGGCAAGGCCCTCAAGGACGCCGGCGCCAACGCCGCGGCCCTGGAAACGGCCGCCACCGCCATGCGCAAGGGCAAGACCGCTGACTCGGCCTCGGCCGAGGAAGGCTATGACGCGCTGAAGCGCTACGCCCGCGACCTCACCCAGGCCGCCCGCGACGGCAAGCTCGACCCGGTCATCGGCCGCGACGAGGAGATCCGCCGCACGATCCAGGTGCTCTCACGCCGCACCAAGAACAATCCGGTCCTGATCGGCGAGCCCGGCGTCGGCAAGACCGCCATCGTCGAGGGCCTGGCCCTGCGCATCGTCAATGGCGACGTGCCGGAGAGCCTGAAGGACAAGCAGTTGCACGCCCTCGATATGGGCTCCCTGATCGCCGGCGCGAAGTACCGCGGCGAGTTCGAGGAGCGCCTCAAGGCGGTGCTGAACGAGGTGACCCAGGCCGAAGGCTCGATCATCCTGTTCATCGACGAGATGCACACCCTGGTGGGCGCCGGGAAGAGCGACGGGGCGATGGACGCCTCCAACCTGCTGAAGCCCGCCCTGGCCCGCGGCGAACTGCACTGCGTGGGCGCCACCACCCTGGATGAGTACCGCAAGCATGTGGAGAAGGACGCGGCGCTCGCCCGCCGCTTCCAGCCGGTGTTCGTTTCCGAGCCTACGGTGGAGGACACCGTCTCGATCCTGCGCGGCCTGAAGGAGAAGTATGAGGTGCACCACGGGGTGCGGATCCTCGACAGCGCCATCGTCGCCGCCGCCACCCTCTCCAACCGCTACATCGCCGACCGCTTCCTGCCCGACAAGGCCATCGACCTGATCGACGAGGCCGGCAGCCGCGTGCGCATGGCGGTGGATTCCAAGCCCGAGGAGCTGGACGAGATCGACCGCCGCGTCGTGCAATTGAAGATCGAGCGCGAGGCCCTCTCCAGGGAAAGTGACGCGGCCTCCAAGGCCCGGCTGGAAAAGCTGGAGGACGAGCTGATCGACCTTGAGGCCAGATCCGAGGACATGACCGGCGCCTGGAAGTCGGAGAAGGACAAGGTCTCCTCCGCCGCCCAGCTGCGCGAAGCCCTCGACCGCTTGCGCGCCGAGCTGGTGACCGTCCAGCGACGCGGCGACCTGCAGCGCGCCTCGGAGATCGCCTATGGCGAGATCCCGCAGCTGGAGCGCCGGCTGGAGGCCGAGGAAGCCGCCGCCGCGGAGAATCCGGTCAGCCCGGAAGTCGTCGACGCTGAACAGATCGCCGCGGTGGTCTCCCGCTGGACCGGCATTCCGGTGGACAAGATGCTGGAGGGTGAGCGCGAAAAGCTGCTGGCTATGGAGGACGCTCTGCGCGGCCGGGTGGTGGGCCAGGAGGAGGCCCTGGTGGCCGTCTCCGACGCCGTACGCCGGGCCCGGGCCGGGCTGCAGGATCCCAACCGGCCCATCGGCTCCTTCCTGTTCCTCGGCCCCACCGGGGTCGGCAAGACCGAGCTCACCAAGGCGCTGGCCGAATTCATGTTCGACGACGAGGCGGCCATCACCCGCCTCGACATGAGCGAGTACATGGAGAAGCATTCCGTCAGCCGGATGATCGGCGCCCCTCCCGGCTATGTCGGTTATGACGAGGGCGGCGCGCTCACCGAGGCGGTGCGGCGCCGGCCCTATCAGGTGGTGCTGTTCGACGAGGTGGAGAAAGCCCACCCCGATGTGTTCAACGTCCTGCTGCAGGTGCTGGATGATGGCCGGCTCACCGATGGCCAGGGCCGCACGGTGGACTTCCGCAACACCATCCTGATCATGACCTCGAACCTGGGCTCGGAGTTCCTCTCCACCCAGGCCGAGGGGGAGGATGTGGAAGAGGTCCGGCCCATGGTGATGGACGTGGTCCGCCGCCATTTCCGGCCGGAGTTCCTCAATCGGGTGGACGAGATCATCCTCTTCAAGCGGCTCGGCCGCGGGGAGATGGACAATATCGTCCGCATCCAGCTGAAGCGGGTGGAGAAGCTGCTGGCCGACCGGCGCATGTCGGTGGCCCTGGACGCCGCCGCCCTGCACTGGCTGGCCGAGCGCGGCTACGACCCGGTCTATGGCGCCCGGCCGCTGAAGCGGGTGATCCAGAAGGAACTGGTGGACCCCATCGCCCGCCAGCTCCTCTCCGGAGATCTGCAGGACGGCTCGGTGATCGATGTCTCCGCCTCAGGCGACGGCCTGATCATCGGCAAGGCCAAGGTCCACTAGGGGCGACAGCTCAGCTCAATACGAGAACCTCCGCGGGCCACCGCGGGGGTTTTTCGTCACCAGCAGTGGGTCCGGGTGATCCACCGGCCGATATAGGGGTCCCAGACCCGCTCGGCCCGGCAATCTGCGTAGCCAGGGCCGTAGTCGTAATAGCCCGGCGCGTAATAGGGCCCCGCATAGTAGGACTCCCGATAATAAGGCCGGCTGTAATAGCGCGGATGGTCGCCGGCCAGGGCCGCGCCGATGGCCAGCCCTGCGATACCGGCGGCCAGCGCCGCGCCGCCATTGCCGTGACCGTGGCGATAGTGGCCGTAATGCCCGCCGCGATAATAGTGCTGGGCCGACGCCGCGCCGGCGCCAAATACGGCGCTGGCCGCCACGGCGGCCGCAAGGGCCAGGCTCAGGGTCTTGCGCATCACAGGGCTACTCCTCGAAATCGTCCCTCGAAAAGCATAACGCGCGAACCGCTACGGCGTGCCGCCGCCGGCCCTAAAGTTCCAGCACCACCGGCTTGCCGCCGCGGATCTCCACCCGGCGCATGATCGCCATGTCCGGCGCGCCGCCGCCCTGGGCCTTGGCCACGGTGATCACGTACCAGGCGCCGTTGGGCAGGCCCTGGAAGTTGAACCCATTGCCGCTGTCGCAGGTGGTGCGCCGCACGAAGGCGGAATAGTCGCCACTGGGCGCCGTGGGCGTGCGGGCGCGGACCTCTTCCACCGGCAGGGCCGAAGAGATGGCCGAGCTGTAGAGGATGGTCATGCGCCGCCGCGTCCAGGGCGTCTCGGGCGTCAGGATCACGCTGGCGCCGGCGCAGACATAGCGGGTCGGTCCGGCGTGGAAGCCCAGGTGGCCGACGATCTGGCCCTTGCCCGGCACGGCGGACCAGGAGAAGTCCTGGGCCTGGAACGCGCCTTCGGCCACCGGTCCGCTCGCAGGCGGCGGCGGGGGAGGGGGCGGGCCAACGGTGGAACAGGCCGAAAGCGCCAGAAGCGAGGCGGCGGCCATGAGGAAGCGTGCGGAGGTCATGGTAGCCCCACCATAGGCATCGCGCCGCGGCCGCGCCAAGGGCTTCCTCGCACGGCTCTAGCCGTCGTCGCTGCGCACCTTGCCCCTTGTGGCCTTGACGCCGCCCCGCCGGACCTTGGAGTCCACCCGGCGGATCTTCGAGGCCTTGGTAGGCCGGGTCTTCTTGCGGGGCGGGGGCGGGGGCTCGGCGGCCTGGCGGATCAGCGCCACCAGCCGGTCCTGCGCGTCGGCGCGGTTGCGCTCCTGGGTCCGGTGGGTCATGGCCACCAGCACCAGAACGCCCTCCTGGGTGAGCTTGCGCCCGGCCAGCTTCATCAGCCGCACCGCCACGTCATTGGGCAGGGACGGCGAGCCCCGCACATCGAACCTCAGCTCCACGGCGGTGGAGACCTTGTTGACGTTCTGCCCGCCGGGGCCGGCCGCGCGGATGAACCGCTCCACCAGCTCGTCGTCCTGCAGGGAGATGTCGGGGGTGATCTCGATCATGATCTCGCGGGCTTTGACTGTCCGGCCCGATTCGCTAGGGTGAATTCATGCGCAGCGTAGCGAGCCTTATGCACATTTGCACCGCCCGGCCCGGGCCGGTGGGAAATGTCGTGCGCTAGCAGCTTCGCCGAGCCTCGCATCCCACCAGCCCCGCCGGTCACGGACGGGGCTTTTTCATGGGCCCCTCCGCGCCGCATCTTCGGAGAGAGACCATGACTGAGATCCTGATCCGCGCCACCGAGCCCGAGGACATGGCGGAGGTGACCGAGGTGTTCAACCAGCCACGCGCGGTCTGGGGCACCCTGCAGGTCCCGTTCACCAGCCTCGCGGCCCGCCGCAAGCGCTTCGAAACCTCCGCGCCGGGCAGCGTCCGCATCGTCGCGGTGATCGAGGGCAAGGTGATCGGCGCGGCCGGCCTGGAGCGGCCCGACCATCCGCGCCGCGTCCACACCGGCTCCATCGGCATGGCGGTGCATGACGCCTATGCCGGCCGCGGCGCGGGCTCGGCCCTGATGGCGGCCCTGGTGGATCAGGCCGACCGCTGGCTCAACATCAAGCGGCTGGAACTGAACGTCTATACCGACAACGCCCGCGCCATCGCCCTCTATGAGCGGTTCGGATTCGAGCGGGAAGGGGTGCTGCGCGCCTATGCCTGGCGGGACGGGGCCTATGTCGACAGCCTGACCATGGCGCGATTGCGGCCCTAGGCCTTCTGGATTGTTTCAGCCGGCCTGCAGGCGGGACAGAGGCCGCGGACCTCCAGGGTGACGGCGCGCACCGCGTAGCCCTGGCTGGCGGCCGCCGCCAGCTGGGCGTCGAAATCGGGTTCGAACTCCTGGGCGGCGCCGCAGCAGTCGCAGATCAGGAAGGCGGCCCTGTGCTCGACCCCGGCGATCCGGCAGGGCACATAGGCGTTCAGGCTCTCGATGCGATGGGCGAAGCCCAGCCGTTCCAGGAACTCCAGCGCCCTATATACCGTGGGGGGTTTGGCGGGTTCGCCGTGGGCGCCGAAGGCGGCGATCAGGTCATAGGCCTTCTGGGGGCCGTCGGATTCCAGCAGCAGCTCCAGCACCCGGCGCCGCGGCGTGGTCAGCCGCTCCTGGGTCTGGGCGCAGCGCGCCTCAGCCTCGACCAGGGCCCGGCTCAACCCGGACCCCTTGAGGCCCGGATGCGCGCCGTCCTCGTGATGGCACTCAGCTCCCATATCCACTGGCTACCTGTCTCCTTTCAGTCCTGCAACAAAACTCCGCATCAGACCCGGCTCCTGGGCCGTCTTTTCGACGGCGGCTTGACTCGATGTTATGTTATCTCATAACAGAGTTAAGTTATTTCATAACACTATACGTCCTGCGCAAGGGCCAGGTCGAACTTTCTCCCGGGACGCCGCATGACTCGAACCACGCTCCTGGCCGCCGCAAGCCTGGCGAGCCTCCTCATCGCCGCCCCGGCCCTGGCGGCCGACCCCCCGCGGTCGGTGTCGGAAGTGGTGATCACCGCGACCCGTCTGGACGCGGCCCAGCAGGCCATTGAGCCCGCCCTGGGCGCCACCACCTTTTCCATGCCCAAGGACTTCATCACCAACCTGCCGGGCGGGGCCAACACCCAGTTGAACCAGGTGATCCTCCAGGCGCCGGGAGCCACCCAGGATGGGTTCGGCCAACTTCACATCCGCGGCGACCACGCCAATATCCAGTTCCGCCTCAACAATGTGATCCTGCCCGAGGGCCTCTCGGTGTTCGGCCAGACCCTGAGTCCTCGCCTGGCCTCCAATATCGATCTGATCACCGGCGCCCTGCCGGCCCAGTACGGCCTGCGCACCGCCGGCATCGTCAACATCACCACCAAGAGCGGCTTCAGGACCGGCGGCGAGGTCTCGCTCTATGGCGGCAGCCACGGGGTGTTGACCCCGTCGATCGAATACGGCGGCAGCTCGGGTGACAATTCCGGCTTCCTCTCCGCCACCTACACCAACACCGATCTGGGCATCGAGAGCCCCGATGGTCGCTCGGATCCCCTGCACGACCACAGCCAGCAGGGCCAGCTGTTCGGCTATTTCGACCACATCATCGACTCGTCGAGCCGCCTGTCGCTGATCGCCGGCACGTCGCAGCAGACCTTCCAGATCCCCAATGTCTCCGGCCTGCATCCTGACACCGGCCTGCACGTCGGCGCGGTCTCCGACGCCATCAGCGACCGGCTGAACGACCGCCAGCGAGAGGGGACCAGCTTTGTCGCCGCCACCTACCTGAAGACCACCGAGCAGTTCACCGGCCAGGCCTCGATCTTCGCCCGCTACTCGTCGCTGCGGTTCAGCCCTGACGCGGTCAGCGACCTGCTGTTCACCGGTATCGCCCAGGACGCGCGCAAGAACGACACCGCCGTGGGCGTCCAGCTGGAGGGGCTCTACAAGCTCACCGACGCCCACACCCTGCGCGGCGGCCTGATCCTCCAGACCGACCGCTCGGTCAGCAAGACCAGCTCCCAGGTGTTCGTCCTGGACGCCAGCGGGAACCAGACCGCCGATCTCCCCACCACCATCGCCGACCATACGTCCAAAACCTCCAACACCTGGTCGGTGTTCCTGCAGGACGAATGGGCGCTCAACAGCCAGCTCACCCTGAACTACGGCCTGCGATACGACCGCCTGGAGGCCTTCCGCACCGAGGACCAGCTGAGCCCCCGGGTGAATATGGTCTGGCGTCCGGCCGACGGAACCACGCTCCATGCCGGCTATGCCCGCTACTTCACCCCGCCCCCGTTCGAACTGGTGGCTTCGGCGTCCGTTGCGAAGTTCGTGGGCACCACCGCCGAGGCGCCCAACGGTGTGCTCAACGACCTGCCGCGGTCGGAGCGCGACGACTATTTCGATCTGGGGGCGCAGCAGAAGATCGGCAGCGTGACGCTGGGGGTCGACACCTATTACAAGCGCGCCCGGGACCTGCTGGACGAGGGCCAGTTCGGCGCCCCGATCATCCTGACGCCGTTCAACTACCAGCGGGGCTACGCCAAGGGGGTGGAGCTCACGGCCAATTACCAGCGGGGGGCGTTCACAAGCTACGCCAACCTGGCGATCTCCGAGGCCAAGGGGAAGAACATCGTCACCAGCCAGTTCAACTTCGACCCGGTCGATCTGGCCTATATCGCCGGCCATTACATCTATCTGGACCACGACCAGACCTACACGGCCTCGGCTGGCGCGTCCTACCACTGGGGCGGCGCCCGGATCGGCGGCGACCTGCTCTACGGCTCAGGCCTGCGCAAGGACGGCGACGTGCCCAATGGCGGCAAGGTGGACGCCTATACCCAGGTGAACCTGTCCGCGAGCTACGGCTTCGACGGCGGCGTCCTGGATGGCGTCTCCGTCCGGGCGGACGTGATCAACGCCTTCGACGAGAAATACCTGATCCGCGACGGCTCGGGCGTCGGGGTCGGCGCGCCGCAATATGGTCCGCGCCGTGGGCTGTTCTTCGGCGTCAGCAAGACGTTCTGAAACGCCCTCCCTCCCCTTCATGGGGAGGGAGGGGCTCACAAGATCAGCTTTCTTCGGAGTCCGGCGCGGCGGCGCCCTCGAAGGTCCGCGGCGCGCGGCGGCGCTTGGGACGCTTGGCGACCTCTTCCGTGGCGGTCTCTTCCGCCGTGGGCAGGGGGGCCGATTCCGGCTTCACCCGCGGGGTCGACTTCAGGAAGGCCGGCGCGCGGCTCTCGCCGCCGGTCTCATCCCGCAGCACCGGGGAGGCGCGCTCTTCGCTCGGGGGCGGCACCAGGGGGGTGCTCTGCGGCTCCACCACGGCGAGAGGGTCGCGGTCGACGCGCTCGGCGCGCTCGCCCCGGTCGGGACGGTCGTCCCGGTCACGGAAGCGGTCGCGACGGCCGCCGCCTTCGAAATTGCGCGGCCGGTCCTCACGGGCGCGGTCGCCCCCCTGGCGATCCTCGCGCGGCCGGTCGCCGCCCTGGCGGTCCTCACGGGGTCGATCCTCACGGGGCCGGTCATTGGCCTGGCGGTCTTCGCGCGGGCGATCCCCGCCCTGACGCTCACCGCCCTGACGTTCCCCGCCCTGGCGATCGCTGTAGGGTCGGTCGTCGCGATAACGGTCGCCGCCCTGGCGCTCGCCCGACTGGCGATCCCCGCCCTGCCGGTCGCCGCCCTGACGCTCTCCGCCTTGCCGGTCGTCGCGATAGCGCGGCCGGTCATCCCGCTGGCGGTCGTCCCGCTGCGGGCGGTCCTCGCGCCAGCCGCCGCTCCGGGCCTCGGTCTCGCCCTCGGGGGCTTCGTTATAGGCGTTGTTGGCGTTCTCGGCGTCGGCGATCTGCTGCGCCTGGGCGCCGCTCTCGTCCTCGAAGTCGATGTCGAAGCCGGAGGTGAACTGGTCACGCCCGAGGATCTCGCTGGCCGGCCGCTGGGGCTGCATGGCCCGGACCACCCGGAAATAGTGTTCGGCGTGCTGCAGGTAGTTCTCGGCCAGGACCCGGTCCCCCGCCGAGCCGGCGTCCCGCGCAAGCTGCTGGTATTTTTCGAACACGTGCTGGGCGTTGCCCCGCACCTTGACGCCCTCGGGGCCGTTCGAGTCGAAGGCCCGATTGGCGTTCTGCTGCTGGGGCTTGCCCCCGCTATTGCCGCCGCCGCGGTTCCGACCGCGCTGACGTTTCATACCCTTGAAATCTCTCATTCTTCGCTAACCATTCCGCCGCCGCGGGCCTTACAGCCAGTGCGCGCGCGACTTGTCCCTTTTCGCCTTGCTCGGGCCTTGCGCCCGAGATGCATGTTGAAGACGTAAGTGTTCCCCGTCATCCGCCCGGCTATTGAGGCGCGTGTCACGCGATGCCGTGGCCATCGCGCCTGTCGGAGCGGTCTTCGCTTCCTGGTAGTCAGGAGGCCGAAACCTGAAGCACCGACAAATTGGGTGGAGACAGGAATCTGATCTAGCGATTCAGGGGCGAATTTCCAAGGGGTTTTTCGTTCCGGTCACCACGCGGTCGCGATTGGCGAGGTCCAGCAGGGTGTGCACGCCCTGCGCGCCCGCCGCCTTGAACAGCGCCTCCACCGGGGCTTTCTGGTCATAGCCGATCTCCACGGCGAACAGGCCGCCGGGCTTCAGCACCCGCAGGATCTCGGGGGCGAGGATGCGGTAGGCGTCCAGGCCGTCTGCTCCGCCGTCCAGGGCCAGCCGGGGCTCATGATCCCGCACCTCCGGATCAAGGTCGGCGATCACCTCGGTGGCGATATAGGGCGGGTTGGCCACCACCAGGTCGAAGCCGTCCTCCCCCAGGCCGGCGGTCCAGTCGCCCCGCAGCAGCGCCACCTTGCCCGCCAGGCCCAGATTGGCGGCGTTCTCCCGGGCCACCGCCAGGGCGTCCTCCGAGATGTCGACCCCCAGGCCCTTGGCGGCCGGCCGCTCGGCCAGGATCGCCAGCAGGATCGCGCCGGACCCCACCCCCAGGTCGAGCATGGAAAAGGCCATGGCCTCCGGGAAGCTCTTCAGCGCCAGGTCGACGATCACCTCGGTGTCCGGCCGGGGCGTCAGGACGTCGGGGGTCACCGACAGCATGATCTTCCAGAACCCCTTGCGGCCCAGGATGTGGCTCACCGGCTCCCGGCGCTCCCGGCGGGCCAGATAGGCCTCCAGGGTGGTCTCCTGGTCCGGGGTCAGGGGACGATAGGGATCGCCGACGATATCGGCCCGGGTGGCGTCGGCCGCCGCCTCCACCAGCAGGCGGGCGTCGATCACCGGGCTGGTCAGGCCCACGGCCTCCAGGCGCCCCTTGGCGCCCTGCCAGGCCTGCAGCAGGTTCATGGTCATGTGGCGGCCACCTCCTGCGGCGTGGTGCAGGCGTCGCCCAGGGCGATCCGCCCGCCGTCGGTCACGTGCACATAGATCCCGCAGTGCATGTGCCCGTAATTATCGAACAGAGCCTTGACCACGTCCACATCCCGCTCGCCGGTCTCCAGGTCCACATGGGTCGCCACGCAGCGGACGATGGGCTTGAACACCCGGGCCCGGGCGAAGCCCACCATCAGCTCGCGGTCCGTCCAGTCATTCTCCACCCAGGCGGGCCAGCCCTCGACATAGATATTGGCCCGGAACCGCAGCGGGTCCAGGGACCGGCCGAGCCGGGTCTCCAGGTCGCGGACGCTGGCCAGGTTGACGATGGAGACATGCCCCAGCGGGTGGTCCATGAACCGGTGCCCGGGCGCCTGAACCACCTTCAGAGTCCCTTGCGCGCCGTCGCCGAGATAGGCGGTCAGCCAGGCCTCCAGGGCCGCGCAACCGGCCGCATCGGCCAGCCGCCCCTCGAAGTCGGGATGGCCTGCGGTCTGGGCGCGGAACACCCCCGACGCCTCGTCAAAGGCCGTGCGAACGCGCGCCACCTCGGGCAGGGCGGCCAGCACTGTGAATTTCTGCTTGGAGATGTGGCCGGGGGCCGCCGGATCGAACCCGGAGGGGCCGTTCTCCACGGCGAACATCCGGTCGCAGGGGAAGCACTGTCCCGTGGTCAGGTCGGCATAGGTGAGGGGTTCGGCCGAGAACCCCTTCACGGGGTGCCGGCGCAGGGCGGCGATATGAGCATCCATGCCCCGGTGTTGCCGCAAGCCGCCGGCTTCCACAAGCGCGCTCTGGGTCGGGCCGGGCCGGGGGGAACGGGGATCAAGCTCAGGTGTTCGATGCGGATGCGACGTGGCGCGGGCCTGGAGAGATCGGGGTGGAAAGCCCGGGCGGCGCGCCTCGCCCCCCGGGCCCTGGCGGTCGCGCCCTGGATCGGCCTGGCGGTGATGACCGCGGCGGCCTGGCGATTCCGCCGGGCCAGCCAACAGGCTCTCGCCTCGCCGAAGACGTCCCTCGACGCGGCGCCTCTTGACCCCGCGGCGCTGGATCGCGCCGAACCCCATCGCGGTCGCCTCGCCGCCTGGCCGCGGCAGATCCCGCTGGCCGGGTGGAAGGACATCCTCTGGCGCACCTGGCAAGAGGTGGGCGCTGATCGACTGACCTCCGTCGCCGGTGGGGTGACCTTCTACGCGCTCCTGGCCATCTTCCCGGCCATCGGGGTGTTCATGGCGCTCTATGGCCTCTTCGCCGACGTCCATGCGGTGCAGGTGCAGCTGGCCCAGTTCGCCGGCGTCATCCCGCACCAGGCGCTGGACATCGTCACCGACCAGATGATCCGCCTGGCGGCCCGCAAGCAGGCGTCGGCCATGGCGTTCCTGGTCAGCCTGCTGCTCTCGGTGTGGAGCGCTAAGGCCGGGATGGCGGCGCTGTTCGAGGGTCTGAACGCCGTCTATGGCGAACGCGAGCGGCGCAATCTCCTCGGCCTCTCCCTGCTCACCTACGCCTTCACCCTCGCCGCCCTGCTGTTCCTGGTCCTGATCACCGCCGTGCTGGTGGCGGTTCCCCTGGCGATCCGGCTCGCGGGCCTGGAGGAGATTTCGGGTCTGTGGATCCCGCTGCGCTGGGTGGCGCTGTTCGTGGTGGCGGCGGCCGGATTCGCCGCAGTCTACAGATACGGACCCTGCCGGGCGCCCGCTCGCTGGCGCTGGGTCGTGCCCGGCGCGACCGCCGCGGCCTTCTTCTGGCTTGCCGGATCTCTGGCCTACTCGGTCTATCTCAACACCTTCGCCCACCTGGACGCCGCCTACGGCTCCCTGGGCGCGGTGATCGGGTTCATGACCTGGATCTGGGTCTCGGTCCTGGTGGTGCTGGTGGGGGCGGAGGTCTCGGCCCAGCTGGAACACCAGACCGCCGTCGACACCACCACCGGCCCGCCACGTCCTATGGGCGAGCGCGGCGCGGCCATGGCCGACACGGTGGGACCGGCGTTTCACGTCGGCGATACCTTCGACCATGCGGCCAAGGCGGTGGATGCGGCCTTCGACGCCGCGGCCCAATGGCTGCGCCGCCTGACCGCGGCCCGCGGGGGGCAGGCCTGACCCGGGAGCTTGACAATCTGCCGATCCTATGTTCTTGTTTTGTTCCATGCAGGACCCCGCCATTCACACCGAGCAATGTTCCGCCGGCCAGGCCTGCGCCTGCGAGGCCTGTGCGGCTTTGCCGGCGCACACGGCCTGGCAGGTGGCGGTGCTGAAGGAGCTCGCCGTGCTCGGCCTGCGCATGGCCCGGGCGCTGTGCGAGGAAACCGAGGCTGCGCCGCGGGAAGAGGTTCCGGATCGCCGCAACGCCGACCCGCTCTCCCGCCTGTCGCGGTCCGTCCGCCAGACCCTGGCCCTGCAGGCCAGGCTCATCGAGGGCGGCCAGATCGCGCCGGCGCAGCGCGCCGAGCAGGCCGCCGCCCGCAAGGCCGAGGCGGTCGGGGATTACGAGATCCAGCGCGCCGCGGCCATCGCCCGCAAGGAGACGGTGTTCGAGGTGGTCGAGGCCACCATCGACTTCGACGCCCCCGAAGACCAGGTCGAACACCTGCTGGAGCGGCTCGAGGATTTGCGGGATCCCGCCGACGACGCCAAATTCGCCGACGCCCCGCTCACCGTCTGGATCACCGCCATCTGCAAGGACCTCGGCCTCACCCCCCACTGGCCCCTGTGGGCCGGAGAGGACTGGGCCGCCCTGGAAGCCGTCACCTGGCCCGAAAGCCCCTTCGCAAAGCTCTATCCGCCAGACCCCAGGCCCTCTCCCCCTGCGGGAGGGGAGACGCAGGGCGCCGAAGCCCCCCACCGTCCCAGCGGCTGAAGCCGTCTCAGCTTCCCCCACATGGTGGGGGAAGTGGCCCGACCGCGTCTTCGCGGGAGGGTCGATGGGGGTGCGTGTCTGCAACCCAGCGGCTTCAACCCCACACCGTTCAGCACGGCGCCCGCCTCAGGCGTCCACCTTGGCCACCGCGGCGGCGGTGGGCTGGGACGGCGGCGACATGACGATCCACACCTGGTGGGCCCGGGCCAGCAGCTCGCCGTCGGCGGCGTGCAGGGAGACACCGGCCGTCTCCTTGCGGCCCTCCCGCAGGATCGGCCAGGCCTGGACGATGCAGGTCTCGCCGGCGCGGGGGCGGCGCAGGACCTCCCCGGTCATGGTGCCCAGCAGGGCGCCGTGGCGCCCCTCCTTCACCACCCAGGCGAAGAAGCCCGGGCAATCGAGGGCCGCCCAGATCACCTCCACCGGGGTCAGGCCGTCCGGGTCGGCGAAATTGGCGTGCGGGGTCCAGGGACAGGCCACATAGCCCGAGGGCGCGCCCTCCACCTGGCCGGCGAACACCTTCAGGCCGTCGCCGTCTGCGCGCTCGGGCCCGCAGGAGAAGCAGGTGGGATGCACCCGCTGGGTCAGGCCGATATAGCGCCCCTCGGCGGCTTGCGCGGCGGCCAGGCTCGGCGGCGCGGGAACCTCCGGCAGGTCCGCCGGCGTGGCGGCCACGCCCTTGCCGATCAGCACGCCCTCGGCGTCGAACAGTTCGGTGGCGTCCGGGCCCACCTTGAGGTCCAGGGCCACGTCCAGGGGAATGCGGGCGCGCAGCACGGCCGTGGCGGGGCCGGCGATGTCCCTGGCCAGGACCCCGCAACAGAAGCCGCCATTGCCGGAATTGGGGGGCCCGCAGAATTGCTGGGCCACGACGATCTCCGTCATCGAAATCTCCGCACGTGAAAATCAGCGATCAGGTAATGGATCGAATTGAATGGTTCCGCTTTTCCACGAAACCTGACGCGTGCGGAAGCCGTAATCGCGCGTCTGCGGCGTTGGAGCCTTGGGCGAGCCGCGCTAGTTTGCAGCGGCGAGATTCTATGGAGCGCTTGATGACCGACGGGATCGAACGGCCTTGGGCCCTGATGCGCCACCATGCGGGTTGGGCCGACGTGTTCCTGATCGAGAAGGAAAGCGCCGACTCCATCACCGGGGTCTATCCCGATCGCGAGACGGTCGGCCCGCCGGTGAACTACAGCGTCCGCGCCATCCTCGCCCGGTTTGAGACCCTGGAAGCCGCCCGGGCGGCCCGGGAAGGCGCGGTGCTGGCCTGGCGTGAACATGACGCCGCCGTGCGCGACGCCGAGACGAAGCTGCGGGAGGCCGAGAAGGCCCGCGAGGACGCCTGGCTCACCTGCCTGAAGGATGCGGCCAGGTAGCCGGTCGGCTCAGAGCTTCAGCCGGAAGCCCTTGGCGATCAGCCAGACCGCGACGCCGCCCAGCACGATCCCCACGGCCAGGCGCCAGATCGGCGCCTCGACGAGCGGCGTCACCGCGCCGCGGAACCGCCGGCCGCCGACGATCATGGCGCCCACCAGGTTCTCGCGTTTCCAAAGGGCGTAGAAGGCGATCGCGGCCAGGTGCAGCAGCACCAGCGCCTGCAGAATCCGGAATGTCAGCTCATGCCAATGGGCGCACAGCCGGCCCAGGTCGAAGCTGACCCGGTCCGACAATGGCCCGGATTCGATCCCGTCCACATCCACCGCGAACAGGCCGAGCCCGGCCTGGACGATGATCAGGGCGATCATCGCCACCACGCTCCAGGCGCCCAGGGGATTGTGCCCTGCGCTTTCACCCGGCTCCCGGCCTGGCAGTTTGCGCACATAGGCGAAGGTCTTGCCGGGCCCTACCAGGAAGCTGGCGAACCGGGCCGTCGATCCTCCGGCCACGCCCCACCACAGGCGGAAGACCATCAGACCCAGCACCGCATAGCCCGCCCACCGGTGCACGGCCATCTGCTTCCCGGCGGTGAGCCAGGCGGTGAGGATCAGGGCCGCAAGCGCCCAGTGGACGAGCCGGGTCGGCCCGTCCCAGAGCGGTGTGCGCCGGATCGGATCGGCCACCGGCCTAGTGCCCGTCGTGGTCCTTATCGAGTTCCGGGCCTCGGAACTTGTCATGGCAGGTCTTGCAGGCGCCGCCCGTGGCCTTGAACTGGCCCTTGATGGCCTCGATGTCGCCGCCCCTGGCGATGGTCTGCAGCTTGGCGCTCTCGGCCTCCAGGCCCTTGGCCGCCGTGGCGAAGCCCGCCTTGTCGGCCCAGATCTCCGCCTTGGCGCGGGTCTTCACCCCGGTCTCCGGCCCGCTGCCGGCGGGGAACCAGGTGGGGATCTGGGGCGCCAGGCCGTGGACGATTCCCGCCTGGGTGGCGATGACGGCCGCGTCCGGCTTGTCGGCCTTGAGCTGGTCGTTCACCGCCTTGAAGGCGGCGCCGATCTTGTGGAAGTTCTCGTGACGGTCGTGCTCGACCTTGGCCGCATCCACCACCGCCGCCAGCGCCGTGCCGCCGGCCGCCAGCCCCATGACAAGGACCAGGGCGAGCCCAAGGGGGCGCTTGAACGAAATGGGCGACATGGACGAACTCTCCGCGGGTCGATTTGAATGGGCGGGACTTTGAAGCGGCGCCGCAGGGGGGTCAACCGGCAGGCGCGCGGGCCGGTGAAGACGGCGGCCTGACCGGCGCGCCCTGCCGACCGGCCTCGGCGATCAGGGCCCCGCAGGCCGCGTCCTTGGCCAGGCCCGCGTCCACGAACGGAAGAATGGCCGCCAGGGGCGAGGCGAAGGCCGCCAGCGCCACGGCGAATCCGCCCTGGCCAACGGCCTGGCCGGTGTCGACGCCGACCTTCGGCGGCCCGAGGATCGCCCCTCTGATGGTGATCGGCGCCGTCAGGCGCACCAGGCGAAACGCCTTGGGA
>Ga0265327_10002691_pt1 | contig 18254 bp, 17 predicted proteins | sample 41621metaG_FD_202089 | JGI IMG/M metagenome (GOLD analysis project Ga0265327, IMG submission 202089) | Rhizosphere microbial communities from Carex aquatilis grown in University of Washington, Seatle, WA, United States - 4-16-21 metaG | ecosystem: Host-associated > Plants > Roots > Rhizosphere...
CGTCCCCCAGGGGCCAGAGCTTGCCGGTGATGGAGGCGATCAGGGTCTTGAAGTCGCCGCGTGGGAAGTCTGTGCGGCCAATGGAGCCCTGGAACAGCACGTCGCCCACCTGGGCGAAGCGGGCCTCGCGATGGAAGAACACGATGTGGCCCGGCGTGTGGCCGGGGGTGTGATAGACCTCGAACTCGGTCTCCCCCAGGGTGACCCGGTCCCCGTCTTCGAGCCAGCGGTCGGGGGTGAAGCCCTGGGCCTCCGGCATGCCCCACTTGGCGCCCGAGGCGGTAATCTGGTCGATCCAGAAAGCATCGTCGGGGTGCGGGCCCTCGATGGGGGCCCCAGTGAGCTCCCGGATGGCCTGGGCCGCGCCGGCGTGGTCGAGATGGCCGTGGGTGATCCAGATCTTCTCCAGGGTCAGGCCCTGGCTCTCGATAGCGGCGAACAGGCGCGGGATCTCGCCGCCGGGATCGATGATCGCCGCCTTCTTGGTTTTCGCGCACCAGACGATGGTGCAGTTCTGCTGCAGCGGGGTCACCGGGGCGATGACGGCGCGGATCGGCGGCGTGGCGGCGGGCTCGGACATGGCCCCTAACATCGGGCCTCGGCGGGGGAATGGAAAGAGCCCGCGGCCGGGGCGTCGGGTCGCGGGGTTTTGCGGCGAGGCCTGGGAGCGGCTAGACCCCTGCCATGCTTCCCGTCGAGGACATCATCCCTGAGCTCCGCGCGGCGCTTGCGGCGCGCAACGCCGCGGTGCTGGTGGCGCCTCCGGGCGCCGGCAAGACGACGGTGGTCCCGCTGCGGCTGCTGGAGGAGCCCTGGCTGGCGGGGACGAAAATCATCATGCTGGAGCCCCGGCGTCTGGCGGCCCGCGCGGCGGCGGAGCGGATGGCCAGGACCCTCGGGGAGCGGGTCGGCGAGACCGTCGGCTACCGGGTGCGGATGCAGTCCAAGATCTCCGCCCGAACCCGGATCGAGGTGGTCACCGAAGGCGTGTTCAGCCGGATGATCCTGGCGGACCCGACCCTCGCCGGGGTGGGGGCTGTGATCTTCGACGAATTCCACGAGCGCAGCCTGGACGCCGATCTGGGCCTCGCCCTGGCCCGCGACGCCCAGGGGGTGCTGCGGGACGACCTGCGGATCCTGGTGATGTCCGCCACCCTGGATGGGGCGGCCGTGGCGCGGTTGCTGGATGAGGCGCCGGTGATCGAGAGCCAGGGGCGGACCTGGCCGGTGGAGACCCAGTATCTGGGCCGCGACGAGCGCCAGCGGCTGGAGGAGCGGGTGGTGCGGGCCATCGAGCGGGGGTTGGCCGAACAGTCCGGAAGCCTGCTGGTGTTCCTGCCCGGCCAGGGGGAGATCCGTCGCACCGCCGACCTGCTGGCCGAACGCAACCGGCGCGGCGATGTGGAGATCTCGCCGCTCTATGGCGCACTGGACCCCGCCGACCAGGACCGGGCGATCTCTCCGGCGACGCCGGGCAAGCGCAAGGTGGTGCTGGCCACCTCCATCGCCGAAACCTCCCTGACCATCGAGGGGGTGCGGGTGGTGATCGATTGCGGCCTGGCGCGGGTCCCCCGCTATGATCCCGCCAGCGGCCTGACCCGGCTCGCCACCATCCGGGTGAGCCGCGCCGCCGCGGACCAGCGCCGGGGTCGGGCGGGACGCACCGAGCCGGGGGTGGCTTACCGCCTGTGGGACGAGGCCGAGACCCGGGCCCTGCCGGCCTATGCCGATCCTGAGATGCTGGACGCCGACCTTTCGGGCCTGGCCCTGGACCTGGCCCGCTGGGGGGCGAAGGACGCGTCGGGCCTGGCCTTCCTCGACCCGCCCCCCGCCACAGCCTTCGGTGAGGCGCGGGCCCTGCTGCGGCGGCTGGGGGCCCTGACGGCTGACGGGGTGTTGACCCCGCACGGCGAGGCGCTGAGTGAATTTCCCCTGGCCCCGCGCCTGGCCCACATGGTGATTAAGGCCGCCGAGACCGGCCAGGCCGGCCGCGCGGCGCGGATCGCGGCCCTGGTGACCGAGCGCGGCCTGGGAGGGCGGGACACCGATCTGAGGCACAGGCTTGAGGGGTTCGAGCGGGACCGGTCCCCCCGGGCCCGGGACGCGCGGACCCTGGCCGACCGCTGGGCCGGGCTGGCCGGCAGGGCGGGGGGAGGAGAGCCTCTGGAGGACGGCCTGCTGCTGGCCTTCGCCTATCCGGAGCGGATCGCCCGGTCCCGGGGTGCGACCGGCGAGTTCCAGTTGGTGAACGGCCGGGGCGCCTTCGTCGAGCCCACGGACGCCCTGGCGCGCGAGACCTGGCTGGCCATCGCCGAGCTGGGGGGCGGGGAGCGGCGGGATCGCATCCTGCTGGCCGCGCCTGTGGAGGTAGGAGATTTGGCCGAGGCCTTCGCCGATCAGATCGAGACCGAGGACCGGCTGGAGGAAAGCGGTGGGGGGCGGCTGCGGGCCAAACGGATCACCCGGCTGGGGCGGCTGACCCTGAAGGAGATGGTGGATGAGAACCCTGACCCGGGGCTGATCGCCGGGGCCCTGGCGGACCGGGTGCGGGCCGAGGGGGTGAAGGTGCTGGCCTGGGGACCGGGCGCCGAGACCCTGCGGGGGCGCGTGGCCTTCCTGCGCAGCCTGGGGGAGGGCGATTGGCCGGATCTCAGCGACGAGGCGCTGCTGGCGCATCTGGACGACTGGCTGGTCCCGCTGCTGCCCGGGATGCGGTCGCTGGCGAGCCTGAAGCCGGACGGACTGGAGGGGGCGATCCGCGCCCTGATCCCCTGGGATCGCCAGCGGGCGCTCGACGCCGCCCTGCCGGCCCGGTGGACCGCCCCGACCGGCAACAGCTTCGCCATCGACTATGCCGCCGAGGCCGGCCCGCGGGTGGATGTGCGGGTGCAGGAAGTATTCGGCCTGGCCGAACATCCCAGCGTGGCGGGGGGCCAAGTGCCCCTGGTGCTGTCCCTGCTGTCGCCGGGCCATCGGCCAATCCAGACCACCCGCGACCTGCCGGGGTTCTGGAAGGGCTCGTGGAAGGACGTACGCTCCGACATGCGCGGCCGCTATCCCAAGCATGTGTGGCCGGAGGACCCGGCCACCGCCGCGCCGACCGCCCGGGCCAAGCCGCGGGGGACCTGAGGAGACGGCCGGCCGTCCGGCTTGTTTCGGACCCGATGTCGGCGGGGGCGGCCCCCGCGCGTCCTAGGCGGATCAAGGCGGCGCCGTTTGCAGGCGCAGACGCCGCGTTTCGCACAAGGAAAGGACTCGCACATGGCCATCGGACAGTCGGCGCCGAGCCTCATCGTCTATGGCTGGGCCGCCGTGGCCCTCAGCCTCAACCTGCTCTTCCTGTGGATCTATAGTGGCGTGGTGCGCGGGAAGGCCAAGGCCACCCTTAACACTGAGGACGCCGTCCGGTTCGGAGCAATGCTGGCCCAGGCAGAGCCGCCGGAGATCGCCCGGGTGCTGCGGGCCCACGCCAACGCCCAGGCGGTGATCCTGCCCTTCCTGCTGCTGGGACTGGTCTATGTGCTGGCCGGCGGCGGGGTCTGGATCTGCCTGGTGCTGTTCGGCGGCTTCACCCTCGCCAGGCTGGCCCATTCCGCCGCCTATCTCGCCGCCTGGCAGCCCCTGCGCACACTGGCCTTCGTCGCCGGCCTGCTGCTGACCCTGGCCTTGCTGGTCGCCCTCGTCTGGCGGCTGGCGAGCTGAAGGCGCCCGCGCGGCTCAGGGCGCGCGGCGACCTTCTGAACGGAGTGGGCACGGCGGCGTTGTCGGAGGACAATGGGCGCATGATCCGGAACCCCTGAAATGTCCGACTACGACCTCTATTACTGGTCTGTGCCGTTTCGCGGCCAATTCGTGCGCGCCGTCCTGGCCCATGCCGGCAAGACCTGGACCGAGGGCGGCGACGCCGCGATCTCGAAGCTGATGGGCGGGAAGGCGCCGGACATGCCGGTCCCGTTCATGGGGCCGCCCCTGCTGATCGACAGAAAGGCCGGGTTCGCCATCGCCCAGATGCCGGCCATCGTCCTTTATCTGGGCGAGACCCTGGACCTCCTGCCCGCTACGCCCGCCCTGCGGGCGCTGACCCTGAAGATCGTCAACGACGCCAATGACGTCATCGACGAGATCACGCTGAACGGGGGTCGGCAGATGTGGACGGCGGAGCGCTGGCGGGACTTCGTTCCCCGCCTGAAGACATGGATGTCTTTCTGGGAGGAGACCGGACGCCGCCACGGCCTGCAGGCGGAGAGCGGACTTCTGCTTGGCGGCGAGGCGCCGGGCGTCGCCGACGTGGTGACGGCGACCCTGTGGTCGACCCTGATGGATCGCCTTCCCAGGATCGAGGCGATCCTGGAGGACGCCGCGCCCATGACCGCCGCATTGTCGCGGCGGGTCGCGGCTCTGCCGCCGCTGGTCGCTCTGGCCGCCAGGGCGCGGGAAGATTACGGCGACGCCTATTGCGGCGGGCAGATCGAGGCTTCGCTACGTAAGGTTCTGGACGCCTGAGCGAGGGGCCAGTTCCTCTGGCGCGTTTGTGTCAGGGTGGAAAGCCGTCTGGCGGCGGAGCTTGCTAGGATCGCCCATTCCCATCGCGAAGGATGTCCTGATGCGCTCGATCTTCCTGGCCGCCGCGATCCTGGCGCTGCCTATGTCGGCCCTGGCTGCGGACGCCGCGCCCACCAAGGAGACCAGCGCCTGGTGGGGGCATATCAAGGTCCTGGCTTCCCCGGCCTACGAAGGGCGGCTTACCGGCAGCCCGGGCTACTACAAGGCGGCCCGCTATGTGGCGGCCGGATTCAAGGCCGCCGGCCTGAAGCCGGGCGGCGACAAGGCCACCTGGTTCCAGGCGGTGAAGTATCTGGAAGAGCGGGTGGACGCCGCCCGGTCCAGTGTCGCCCTGGTGGACGGCGACAGGACTACGCCGTTGGCGGTGGGACCTGACCTCACGCTCGGCGCCCGTGACGCCCAGCCGGCGACCCTCTCTGCGCCCCTGGTGTTTATCGGCTACGGCCTGCACCTGCCTGAGGCCAATTATGACGACTTCGCCGGCCTGGACCTGAAGGGTAAGGTCGTGGTGGTGCTGGGGGGCGGGCCGGACACACTTTCGGCGGCGCTGAAGTCCCACGCCTCCTCGACGGAATTCCCCAAGGCCCTGGAGGCCGCCGGCGCCCTGGGCGTGATCCGGTTGCAGAACCCCAAGGCCATGGACATCCCCTGGCCGCGGATCATGGCGCTCTCCAGCCAGCCCGGCATGCGGCTGGCCGAGACGGCCCTGCAGACCTATCACCGGCCGATGTTCACCGCCTCAGTGAACCCGGAAAAGGCCGAGGCGCTGTTCGCCCGGTCGGGCCACAGTTTCGCGGAGCTGCTGGCGCTGGCCGATGCGAAGAAGCCCCTGCCGCGGTTCGCCCTGAACCAGAGCCTGACGGCCCACGTGGCAACCGCCACCCGCGCCCTGGCCTCGCCCAATGTGGTGGGGGTGCTGCCGGGTTCTGATCCGAAGCTGAAGGCCCAGTATGTGGTTGTGTCGGCCCACCTGGACCATCTGGGGATCGGCCAGCCGATCCAGGGCGACAAGGTCTATCACGGGGCCATGGACAACGCCTCCGGGGTCGCCTCGATGATCGAGACCGCCAAGGCCCTCAAGGGCCACAAACTGCGGCGCTCCATTGTCTTCGTGGCCGTGGCCGGCGAGGAAAAAGGCCTGCTGGGCTCCAAGGCCTATGCCGAACACCCGACGGTTCCGAAGACGGCCGTGGTGGCGGACGTCAACATGGACGAGTTCCTGCCGCTGTTCCCCCTCAAGCACCTGCTGATCCTGGGGGAGGGTGAGAGCACCCTGGGGGACGCGGCGCGGGCGGTGGCGGCCGAGCGCGGCTATGACACGCTTCCCGACGCGGCGCCGGACCGCAATATCTTCGTCCGGTCGGACCAGTACAGCTTCATCAAGACCGGGGTCCCGTCGGTGGCGCTTAAGGTCGAGGGGCTGCCCGGCTCGCCGGAAGAGAAGCTGGACAAGGACTGGAACACCTTCCGCTATCACGCCCCGCAGGACGACCTGACCCAGCCGGTGGACCTGAAATCGGCCGACGATTTCGACGCCTACCTGCTGAGCCTGCTCACCCATGTGGCCAATGCCGACGACCGGCCGGTGTGGCACAGGGACAGCTTCTTCAAGCGGTTCGACAGGACCGGCGCGGCCTCGGCCAAATAGGCGGGGCTGACCGGCGAATGGACAGGCGCCGTCTGGCCAGTAAGCTTCACACTCAGGGGGAATGAACGATGCGCAGCCGGCTTGGAATTCTGGCCCTGATGGCGGGCCTGGGAGCGGCGGGGCACGCCCTGGCGGCGGCTACGGTCGCGACGCCCCTGCCGCCCGCCGCGGACATCGCCGAGGCCAGGGCGATTTTCAAGGCGCTGGTGGAGACCAACACCACCCATGCCCACGGCTCCACCGCCGCCGCGGAGCTGATCCGCGCGCGCCTGCTGGCGGCGGGCTTCGCGCCTGGCGATGTCCAGCTGCTTGCCCCTGCCGACAAGCCCACCAAGGGCAACCTGATCGTCCGCTACCGGGGCAAGGGCAAGCTGAAGCCGATCCTGTTCATGGGTCACCTGGATGTGGTGGAGGCCCTGCCGCAGGACTGGTCGGTTGACCCGTTCAAGCTCACCGAGAAGGACGGCTTCTATTACGGCCGCGGGACCATCGACATGAAGGACGGGGACGCGGCCATGACCGACGCCCTGATCCGCCTGAAGCGCCAGGGCTATGCGCCCGAGCGCGACATCATCGTCATGTTCACCGCCGACGAGGAAGCCGGCGGCGACGCCAATGGGCCGGCCTGGCTGCTGAAGACCCATCGCGATCTGATCGAGGCGGAGACGGCCTATAATTTCGATGGCGGCGGCGGGGCGACCAAGGATGGCCAGCGGCTGTTCTACGAGGTGGGGACCAGCGAGAAGGTCTATCTGACCTTCACCCTGGAGACGACCGGGCCGGGCGGCCATGGGTCCCTGCCGGGCAAGGACAATCCGATCTACGAGATGGCCAATGGCCTGCAGAGGCTGGAGGCCTACCGGTTCCCGGTCATGACCTCGGCCACGACCCGGGCCAGCTTCAAGGCCTTCGCCGGCCTGCAGCCGGGGCCAGACAGCGCCGACATGCTGGCGGTGTCGGGGCCGACCCCGGACCTGGCCGCCGCCGACCGGCTGTCGGCCAAGGCCTATGACAACGCCCAGCTTAGGACCACCTGCGTGGCGACCCTGATCTCTGGGGGCCATGCGGAGAACGCCCTGCCGCAACGGGCCCGGTTGACCGTGCAGTGCCGGATGCTGCCGGGGGACACGGCGGAGAACGTGAAGGCCACCCTGGTCAGGGTGCTGGCCGATCCGAAGATCAGCGTCACCGAGGACACCCTGCCGATCATCAGCCCGGAATCGCCGCCGACCCCGGAGGTGATGGGGCGGATCGGGGCCGTCGTCCACGCCATGTGGCCGGGGGTGGCCATTGTGCCCACCATGGCCACAGGCTTTAGCGACGACCGCCAGACCCGCAATGCCGGCATCCCCTCTTATGACGTGGGCGGCATGTGGTCGGAGGTGGGAGAGAACCGCGCCCATGGCCGCGACGAGCGGGTGGCGATCGCGGCCTTCGACGAGAGCGTGGAATACGCCTGGCGGCTGATGAAAGCGCTGGGCTCGGGCAAATAGCGGCAGGCGCGCCTGGGCTTCAGGTGGCCGCGTAGATCATGATCCCGGTGGCCACCGACAGGTTCAGGCTGTCGGCGCGGCCGCGCATGGGGATCTTGACGTTGACGTCGCACAGCGCGGCCAGCTCCGGCGTCAGACCCTGCTGCTCATTGCCCATGAGGATCAGGGACGGCGCCGTATAGGTGGCTTGCCGATGATCGACGATGGCGGTGAGCAGGGTGCCCACCACCGAGCCTGGCCATCCCGACCGCCAGCCGGCGAACTCGGACTCGGTGGCGCGAACGATGGGGACGGCGAAGATCGAGCCCATGGTGGCCCGCACGCCTTCCACCGAATAGGGATCGCAGCAGTCCCCCACCAGGATCACCGCCCCGCAGCCGGCGGCGTCGGCGGTTCTGATGATGGTTCCCAGATTGCCCGGGTCGCGGACCCTGTGCAGGGCGACGAAGGCGGTGGCGGACCCGGAATCAAGATCGGCCAGGGGCGCGAAGACCTGGGCGAACACCCCCACCACGGCCTGGGGATTGTCGCGCCGGGAGACCTTGGCGAGGATGTCCTGGGTGACCTCGATCACCTCGCCGCCGGCCCGGCGGGTGGCGGCCACCGCCTGTTTCAGCAGGGGATGGTCCTCGGCCTCGCGGCCATACATCAGGATGCGCGGGGCGTGGCCCAGCTCCACCGCCTCGGTGACGATCTTCAGGCCCTCGGCCACGAACAGGCCGGTCTCGTCGCGTTCCTTGCGCAGGTGCAGGGCGCGGACGGCCTTGACCGTGGGATTGGTCAGGGAGGTGACGGCGCGGGCCGCGGTCACGAGGTCCACCTGGCGTAGAAGCTCATGCCGATCTCCCGGTCGGCGCCGTCCTGGGAGAGGGCCAGCTCCCCCCATTCGATGGAGCCGCCGCGATCGTGCAGCTTCTCGGACAACAGCCCCGCCAGGGCCGCGCCGGAGATGCGCTCGGCATAGGCGTTGAGCAGCAGGAAGGAAGCGTTTTCCGAGAGAAGTTCAGCACATAGGGTCGCAAGTTCAGGCAGATTCTCGAACAGCTTCCAGATCTCGCCGTCCGGTCCTCGGCCGTATTTCGGCGGGTCGAGGATGATCCCGTCATAACGATTGCCGCGGCGGACCTCGCGGGCGACATAGCGGCGGGCGTCCTCGCAGATCCAGCGGATCGGCTTGTCCTCGAGTTTCGACAGGGCCGCGTTCTCCCGCGCCCAGCCGATGGCCTTCTTGGAGGCATCCACATGGGTCACCGCGGCGCCGGCGGCGGCGCAGATCAGGGAGGCGACGCCGGTATAGCCGAACAGGTTCAGCACCTTGGGCTGGCCGGCCTTGAAGGCGCGGACCCGGTGGTCGAGCCAGGCCCAGTTGGCGGCCTGCTCCGGGAAGAAGGCCAGGTGGCGGAAGGCGGTGAAGCGGCCGTGATAGCGCACCTCGCCCCAGCCCATGGGCCAGGTCTCCTTCGGCTTTCCCTGGAACCGCCAGCGGCCGGCGTCCTCCTCATCCGAGGGGTCGAACACCGCGTCGGCCTTGGCCCAGAGCTCGGGCTGGCGGGGCGACCACAGGCACTGGGGCTCGGGCCGGACCACGGAATAGGGGCCGTAGCGCTCGAGCTTGCGGCCATCGCCGCTATCCACCAGGGCGTAGTCAGCCCAGGCGGTGGTGCGCATGACGCCGGGCTTGTCGGCGACGGCGGGGCGGAGCTTGCTCATCGGGCCGAGTTACGGGGGCGAGGGGGCTGTGTCCAGTTGGGCTCAGGCCTTTTGAGCGGCCGAGGCCTGTTGATACCCCGCATAGGAGTCCTTGAGGGTGGCGTGATTGAGCAGCATTTCGGCCTTCTGGACCTTGCCGGCGGCGTCGAAGATGCGGGTGCGGACCCAGTAGGATTCGGTGCGGCGGCTTTCGGCCAGGGCGGCGATCTCGCGGCGGATCAGATAGTCCTCGCCGACGAACAGCGGGCCGTCCAGCATGCGGATCTCCTGGTCGGCGAACAGGCCCACGGCGGGGCCCTTCACCGGGAATCTCGCCAGGCGGCTGGAATATTCGGCCAGCACGCTGACCATCTCCAGGGGGATGATGGCGCGGCCCCAGGGACTTGATTTCGCATCGGAATACCAGGGCGAGGTCTCGGTGATGGCCGCCAGCTTCTGGTTCAGGGAGAAGGGGTAGAGCGCCCCCATATTCTGGTCGGGATCCATGCGGACATGCTCGTCCTCAGCGCCCTTCATCCCCACCGTCAGGTCTTCGAGGATCAGCAGCTTCTCCGGGGGGCGCAGGGCGGCCATGCGCTCTTCCAACAGGGTCGGTCCGGCGCCTAGGCTGGCGCTGGCCTCCAGCACCGGCGTGCCGTCGGCCTTCTCCGCCCAGACCCGGGTGCGGGCGGCGCCCGGCGCCGGCCAGTCGGCGAAGGCGCGGACCTCCTCACCCTCCACCACCATGTTCAGATAGTGCGACGAGATGCAGCCGCGCTCGTACCAGGCCTCGCCCCAGATCTTCTCCAGCAGGGGCGGGAACAGGCTGAAATGGGTGGGCCCCTCGATGGGCCCGGCGCGGAACCCCAGCTTCTCGGCCATGGCGTCGTCATGGATCGAGGCATGGCCGCCATATTCCTGGTCGGCCAGCATCTGGCGGGGATGGCGCAGGGGCCCGCTGAGGGTGAGCGGCGTGGCGAAGGTCATGGCGGGATCCTCAGGAAGCGGGGGGCGGGGCGGGCCGCATCACGTCATAGCAGACCATATGGTCGGGCAGGGTGAGCCAGCGGTGTTTGTCCCGGGTCCAGACCGACTGTTCGGGGGCCGGGAAGGCCGCATCGGCGAAGGCGCCCACGCCGATCCCCACCAGGTGGGGCATGCGGGCCGGCTCCCACCAGACCGTGGATCCGCAGTCCGGGCAGAAGTGGAAGTCGATGGCGGAGCCTGAGAGGGAGGCGCGGGTGAAGGTCTTTGACCCGCCCTGAACGGTGACCGCCTCGCGCGGGAAAAAGGCGGCGATGCTGAACACGCTGCCGGTGCGGCGCTGGCAATCGTCGCAGTGGCACATGGAGACCCGGGCCGGCTCCCCACGGCAGATCGCCTGGAGGCCGCTACAGGCGCATCGGGCTAGACGGTCGCTCACGGGGGCCGCTCTATCCGGGGATCCGCACGGGGATATAGTCGTAGCCGCGAATGAAGCTGGAGCGCAGGCGGCGGGGCGGGCCCACGACCTCGATGCGCTCGAAGCGCTTGAGGATCTCCTCCCAGACCACTTTCAGCTGCATCTCGGCCAGGCGATTGCCCACGCAGCGATGGATGCCGAACCCGAAGGCCACGTGCTGGCGGGGCCGCTCGCGGTCGATGATGAAGCGGTCGGGATCGGGGATGGCGGCGGCGTCGCGGTTGCCCGAGACGTACCACATGATCACCTTCTCCCCCTTCTTGATCTGTTTGCCGCCGAGCTCGAAATCGCGGAGCGCCGTGCGACGCATGTGGGCCACGGGGCTCTGCCAGCGGATGATCTCGGGCACGGCGCTATCCAGCAGGGCCGGATTGGCGCGCAGGCGGGCATAGGCCTCGGGATTGTCATTGAAGGCCAGAAGGGCGCCGGAGATGGAGTGCCGCGTGGTGTCGCTGCCGGCCACGGTGAGCAGGACCACATTGCCCATATAGCCGTAGGGCAGCTCGTCCTTCCGGGTCACCGGATCCTGGGCCAGCATGGACAGCAGGTTGGACTGGGGGCCGGCGTCCTTGCGGGCCTCCCACAGGCCGACGAAGCGCTCGAAGAAGGGCATCATCGCCGCCTGGCGCTCCATGTCGGTCTTGAACTGGGCGTCGGGTCCCGGGGCGCTGAGGATGATGTCCGAGGCCTGGGGCAGCAGGCGGCGCTCCTCGAACGGGAAATCGAACAGGGTGGCCAGCATCTGGCTGGTGAGCTCGATGGAGACCTTGTCCACGAAGTCGAAGGTCTCGCCCCGGGGCAGCTCGTCGAGGATCCTGGCCGCCCGCTCGCGGATCAGCGGCTCCAGGGCGGCCATGCTGGTGGTGGAGAACATCGGGGTGACCACCTTGCGCTGGGCGTCGTGGTCGGGGGGATCGAGGGCGATGAAGCTGGACTGCGCGCGGGGCTCGAAGCCGTCGGCGATCATGATGCCGCCCTGTTCCGACTCCGAGGAGAACACCTCGTGGTTGGAATCCACCGCGACGATGTCGGCATAGCGGGTCACCGACCAGTAAGGGCCGAACTCGCTCTGCGCGGTGTAGTGGATCGGGTCCTCGGCGCGCAGCCGCTCGAACCAGGGCCAGTGGGTGTCGCTGGCGAACAGGGCCGGGTCGCCCGGGTGGAACTGGTCCAGCGGCGTGGCGTAGGCCCGGGCCCGGGCGTCCTGCGAGATCTGACTGGCGTCGTCGGCCATGGGGTTCCCTCCCGTGGGAATTGATGGCGGCCAGCTTGCGCGCCGCCCTGGCCGGGGACAAGCCGCGTTTCGGCCGTTGTCAGGCTCCGACCGGGCGCCCAGAGTGGTCGCAACGGCGACGGGGAGATGGGCATGGCGGAGTTCGACGGCCTGGGGCTGCACCTTGGGAATATCTCGCGCCTGTCCCGGGCGAAGACCCGATCCATCAGTCCGGAGAACTTCACCGGGGCCAAGGGGGCCGGCGGGATGTCCACGGATGGCCCCGCCGCCAACGCCGCACGGGACCTGGGCATGGGCTGGAAAGTCTCGCCCTACATCGTGCTGGAGCCCGGGGAGACCCGGGACCTGGCGGATATCGCAGGCTCCGGCGCGATTCAGCAGATCTGGATGACGCTCGCCGGCGGCAAGTGGCGCCACGCCATCCTGCGGGCCTATTGGGACGATCAGGAACAGCCCTCGATCGAATGCCCCACCGGGGATTTCTTCGCCTGCGGCTGGGAAACCTTCGCCCAGGTCTCGTCCCTGGCGGTGTGCGTCAATCCGGGCCGGGCCTTCAACTGCTACTGGGAGATGCCGTTCCGCAAGCGGGCGCGCTTCACCATGACCAATCTCTCGGCCGGCAAGCTCGTGGTCTATTACCAGATCAACTACACCCTGACCGAGGTCCCGGAGGACGTGGCCTATTTCCACGCCCAGTTCCGGCGCACCAATCCGCTGCCCTACAAGCAGGTCTATACGATCCTCGACGGGGTGAGGGGCCGCGGCCAGTACGTGGGGACCTACATGGCCTGGGGGGTGAACAATTCCGGCTGGTGGGGAGAGGGGGAGATCAAGTTCTTCCTCGACGGGGACGATGAGTTCCCGACGCTCTGCGGCACGGGGACCGAGGACTATTTCTGCGGCGCCTATGACTTCGACGTGGGTGTGGTGGAGCGCGGCAAGCCGAGCGCCTACACGGAGTTCACCACCCCCTATGCCGGCCTGCCCCAGGTGATCCGCCCCGACGGGGTCTATGCCAGCCAGCAGCGGTTCGGCATGTATCGCTGGCATATCCCAGACCCGGTGCGCTTTGAGGCGGACTTGAGGATCACCATCCAGGCCCTGGGCTGGCGAACCGAGAAGGATCGTCGCTACCTGCCCCTGCAGGACGATATCGCCTCGGTGGCCTACTGGTACCAGACCCTGCCAACCGCGCTGTTCCCGGCCTTGCCCGACCGTGACTATCTGGAGGTCATCTAGCTGGCGGCCCGCGAGGTCGGCGCCTGCTTGACAGGCCGGCCTCGGTTCTAAATTGTTTTCTATATGGTGAACTATAAAGTGGACGATCTCGACCGCACCTTCGCCGCCCTGACCGACCCCACGCGGCGGGCGATCCTGGCGCGGCTGGAGCAGGAGGACGCCGCCTCGGTGAGCGACCTGGCCCGGCCGTTCGCCATCAAGCTGCCGGCGGTGATGAAGCATCTGGACGTGCTGGACGAGGCGGGGCTCATCCAGCGTTCGAAGACCGGGCGCACGGTGACGGTGCGGTTGCAGCCGGAGCCAATGCGGGAGGCCATGGCCTGGCTGCAGCGCTATGAGCGGTTCTGGTCCCCCCGCCTGGATCGGATGGCGGCCTATGCCGAGGCCCGGGAGGCCGCCGCGCGTGAGGAGCCGAGCGAATGACCAGCCTCACCCTTGTGCGCCGCATCGCGGCCCGCCCGTCCATCGTCTTCGACGCCCTGACCACGCCGGCAGGCATAGCCGGCTGGTGGGGCCCCGATGACGGGCCGGTGGTGGCGGCGGAGGTCGATCTGAGAGTGGACGGTCGATACCGGGTGCGGTTCCGGATGCTGGACGCCACGGAGCACGAGTCCAGCGGGCGTTATCTGGAGGTCCGCAGGCCTGAGCGGCTGGCCATGACCTGGCGCTGGCTGGGGGGCGAAGAGGATCCCGGGGAGTCGCACCTGGCCTTCGACCTGCGTCCCGTGGAGGGGGGCACCGAGCTCACCCTCACCCATTCCCGCCTGCACGACGAGGTGACCCAGGCCAGCCACGAGGACGGCTGGCGCGGCTCCCTCGACAAAATGGAGCGGCTGTTTGCATCGGCGGACGGAGGGGTTCCGGCCCAGGTGACGGATCGCTGAGACGGCCTGGCGGACGGCGGGCCGCTAGCCCAGGGCCGTCTCGACGGCGGTGCGCAGCTGCTGGCCATAGATCGGCTTGAACAGGACACCGGCCGGGTGGTCCTCCTGGATGCGGGCCATGGTAGCCGGCTCCCGCGAACCGGTGATGAAAATGACCTTGGAGCCCACCTCGTCATGGATGGCGATCGCGGCGTCGACCCCGTCGCGATCGCCCTTCAGCCGCACATCCATCAGAACCACGTCGGGGCGCCAGGCGTGGGCGAGTTCGATCGCTTCCTGAGCCGTGGAGGCCATGCCACAGACCTGGTAGCCCATCTCCTCGACCTGCAGGCTGAGGCTGTTGGCGATGATGAACTCGTCGTCGACGATGAGCACACGCGGTGTCGGGGCGGCTTTGGGGTTGATCATGGAATCTCCGGGGTCGGCATCACCATGATGGTTGTGTGGCCAGGTTTGTCTACAACCGAGAGTTTGGCCGATAGTTGCTTCGCCAGACCCTGGACGATCGTGGAGCCGACCCCCGGCCGATCCGTGGCGGCGGCTCCCCGGCCGTCGTCCGAAACCGTCAGCACCACCTCGCCGGGCTCCCGATGCGCCAGGGTGACCTGGATCGACCCGCGGCCCGAGGGGAAGGCGTGGCGCAGGCTGTTGGTGATCAGTTCGGTGACCAACAGGCCCACCGGCACCGCGAAGTCGAGGTCCACCTCGAGCGGGGAGGCGTCGACCGTCAGCCGGACCTCTGAATCCGCCGCGCCCGCGACAATGTTGTGGGTCAGCTCCTGGAGAAAAGGGGCGATGTCGAAGGTCTCCAGGTTCGCAGAGGCCATCAGCTGGGCGTGGACCAGGCCCAAAGCGTAGATGCGGCTGCGAAGGCCGGACAGGGCCTGGCGGGCCACGGGATCCTTCACCGCCCCGGCCTGCATCAGCAGCAGGCCGTCGATGATCTGCAGGTTGTTCTTGACCCGGTGATAGACCTCCCGAAGCAGCAGGTCGCGCTGGACCAGGGCGGCGCGAAGGGCCACTTCCGCCTGGGCGCGGTCGGAGGTGTCCAGCATCAGCCCGATGGCCCGCGTCGCCTTGCCGGTGGCGGGGTCGCGATCCACCACGGCGCGCCAGTGGGTGAGCCAGACCCAGGTCCCATCCGCGCGCCGGGCGCGGTATTCCATCTGGACGGTTTCCTGCGATCCGGCGCGCAGGGCGGCCTCCGCGGCGTCGCGAACCGCCAGGTCGTCGGGATGAACATGGCTCACCCAGGCCGTGAGTTCCGGCCCGTCGAGCCTCAGCCAGGCGTCGGCCGGCAGACCCACGCCGGTCATGTCCGCCGCCCGGGTGTCCAGGCGTCCGCGGTTGCCGGCGATATCCATTTCGAACACCCCCAGGCGGGCGCCCTCCATGGCGAGACGCAGCCGCACGTCGCTCTCGCGCCGGGTCTCCTCCGCCGCGGCCTGCTGGGCGAGAGCCTCCACCAGGCGCGCATTGGTGGCCGAGAGTTCGCTGGTGCGTTCGGCGACCCGGCGTTCCAGCTCCAGGTTGACGTCCCGCGCCCGGGCCTCGCTCTGCCGCAGGAGGTCGGCGGTGCGCGCCTGCTCCACTACGGTCGCGCTCAGCCGGCTGTTGAGTTCGCGCAACTCCGTGGGAGAGGGCAGGGCCACCACCCGGGGAATCATGGGCCAGAGGATGGCTGCCGTCGCGATCGAGAGCAGGGCCGTCACCAGCTTGATCAGGCCCTCGATGCCATAGGCCGGGACCCAAAGGGTGTAGATCGACATTACATGGGTGAGGCCGCAGGCCAGGATGAATGCGCCGAACAGCCAGGCGATCCAGCGATATTCCAGATCCCGACGCTGGTCGACGATCCGCGCCAGGGCCAGGGGGATCGAGAAATAGGCGAGGGCGGTGACGCCGTCGGACATGGCGTGCAACCCCAGGAGCCCGGGGGCCCAGGTCAGACAGAAGCCGTGCGGCGTCAGGCCGGGCGGCGTCGCCATCCAATCCCACAAGGTCATGTGCGCCGCCCCCGGTATGCTGGTCCACTCAATCCGGCTCGCGCTTCGGGCGAGTCGCCTCCCAGTTGTAACACGTCGGCGAATCGCGGACAGGCCGATCAGGGGGTGCGCAAAGTGGCCATGTGACGCACTCGCCCCGGGGGCCGAACGGCCTCGCCTTAGTGCCCGGAATCCCTGAAGTTCTGGCAGTGGGCTTGCCACCGCAGCGGTTTTGGTTTCCGCTGATAATATTGGATTTGTGGAAGGACCTTCGTGACCACCTTAGCAGCCCCGCGGCGCTCGGCGCGAAAGCCCAAAGGCGACGGCCATCTCCGTCGGGCGGAGATCCTGGAGGCGGCGGAGCGCATCTTCGTGGCTGACGGCTACGAGGGGGCGACGATCCGCAAGATCGCCGACGAGGTGGGGGTCTCCTCCACCGCGCTCTACATGCACTTCCCGGACAAGGGCTGCATCCTGCTGGAGATCTGCGAGCGGACCATCACTCAGCTGCTGGCGCGCAATCGCGATATCGCCGCCAAGCCCATCGATGCGGGTGAGCGTCTTCGCCAGATGCTGGATAGCTACATGCGCTGGGGTCTCGAACATCCCAACGCCTACCAGTTGGTGTTCTCGGGCCCCAGCCCGGTGACCCCCGACAAGGGCGAAACCGTCGCCGACCTGTCGGCTCAGTGCTACCTGATCTTCTCCGGGGTGGTGCGGGAAGTGGCCGCAGAAGGCCGCCTGCGGTCCGGCACGGCGGATTCCGCGGCCCAGGCCCTGTGGGCTTCGTGCCATGGGGTGGTGATGCTGATGGTGACCCGGCCGGGATTCGACTGGGCGCCGACGGATGAGCTGCTGGGGGTCACCCTGGACGGCCTGATGCACGGCCTGGTCACCGACTGAGAGGGTGCGGCGGGGGCGCGGAGACTCGCTCTAAGAGGCGCGCAACGCTCCAGGAGGACCCATGAGCTTTCCCGTCACCATCTTCCATAACCCCGCCTGCAGCACCTCGCGCAAGACCCTCGCCATGCTCGAGGAGGCCGGTTACGCGCCCACCGTGGTGCAATACCTGAAGACCGGCTGGACCCGGCCGCAGCTGGAAGGTCTGCTGAAGGCGATGGGGGCGACGCCGCGGGACATCCTGCGGCCCAAAGAGCCCGCCGCCATCGAGCTCGGCCTGGCCACGGCCAGCGACGATGCGATCCTCGACGCCATGGTGGCCCACCCGGTGCTGGTGAACCGCCCTATCGTGCAGACCCCCAAGGGCGCCCGGCTGGGCCGGCCTATGGAGGCGGTGCTGGAGGTGCTGGACAGGCCCTAGCGCGTCCCCACCGGAACCGTGGCGGCGGCCGGAGCGGTCGAGCCCACGGCGGCGGTAGATGCGGGCGGGCTATAGACGTATCCGCCGCGCTTGAGGTCGGCGCTGAGGGTGATGGGCGCCTCGCCGCCGTGCAGGCGGGCCCGATAGACCTGCATGCCCTCCATCACCCGCATGACGTAGTTGCGGGTCTCCGAGAACGGAATGCACTCGATGAAGTCGATGGGGTCGGTGGCGCCGCCGCGCGGGTCGCCGCAGAACCCCGACCACTGGGTCGGTCGCCCGGGTCCGGCATTGTAGCCGGCGATGGCCATGACGTAGGAGCCTGAGAACGTGTTCACCAGCCCGCCCAGATAGGCCGAACCCAGCTGCATGTTGTAGTCGGGGTCATCCAGCCGGCCGGCCGAATAGGCGACGCCGACCTTGCGAGCCAGAATTGAGGCGGTGGCGGGCATGAGCTGCATCATGCCCCGGGCGCCGGCGCCGGAGCGCACCTTGGGATCGAAGCCGCTTTCCTGGCGCGTGATGCCCAGCACCAGGGGAACCTCGGCGCCGCCGTCCATCTCCGGCGGCATGCGGATCGGATAGCCCCGCTGGGTCAGGACGAACCCCCGCTGGGCCGCGCCGCGGGCGGCCTTCATGGAGGTGTCCATCTCGCCGTAGTTCCGGGCCATGTCCACCAGCAGGGCCTCTTCCTCGGCCGTCGGCAGGATATCGTCCAGGGACAGCACGAAGGTGC
>Ga0265327_10002692_pt1 | contig 18253 bp, 9 predicted proteins | sample 41621metaG_FD_202089 | JGI IMG/M metagenome (GOLD analysis project Ga0265327, IMG submission 202089) | Rhizosphere microbial communities from Carex aquatilis grown in University of Washington, Seatle, WA, United States - 4-16-21 metaG | ecosystem: Host-associated > Plants > Roots > Rhizosphere >...
CTTCTCGATGAAGTCCATCGCGCCCTTTTTCATGGTGTTCACGGCCATGGGCACGTCGCCGTGGCCGGTGATGAACACGATGGGCAGGGGTGATTTGCGCTCCAGCAGCTTGTCCTGCAGCTCCAGCCCGCTCATGCCATCCATGCGGATGTCGGCGATCAGGCAAGCGACTTCACGGGGGTCGAAACGGGCCAGGAAGGATTCAGCGGAATCGAAGCAACGGACGCGGTAGTCCTTGCCTTCCAGCAGCCACTGCAACGAGTCGCGAACGGCCTCGTCGTCATCAACCACATACACAGTGCCTTTTTTTGGGATCAAGCTCATGGGTTATCGGCAAGTAAGTCGTTGGAAGGGGGGGTGACGGTATCTGCGAAATCCGTGGCACTCCCACTGTCGATCGGCAGGGTGAACGTGAAACGACACCCTACCACCATGTCCTCATTGTAGATGTTCTCGGCCTTGATGCGACCATGATGTGACTCAATGATGGATCTGCACAGACTAAGGCCTATCCCCAGGCCCTCCGCCTTGGTGGAATGGAAGGCCTCGAAAAGCCGGGCCAGGATCTCTTCCTTCATGCCCGGGCCGCCGTCGCTGACCGAGAACTCGACCACCGGGCCTTGTTCTTCGGTTTTGCGCTGCGCCACACGCAGGTCGACGATGCGGCGCGACTGTGGCATCTGTGCCGAATCGATGGCCTCGGCGGCGTTTTTCAGCAGGTTGAGCAGCACCTGCTCAATCAGGATCGGGTCCGCCATGATGACGGGCAGGCGGTTGGCGACCGTGGTGTTGAGCGTCACGCGGCGGCGTTTCATCTCGAACACGGCCAGCTCCAGCACGGCGTCGGTGATGTCGCGCACCTTGGCAGGCTGGCGCTGCGGCTCGCTGCGCTTCACGAACTGGCGGATGCGGTGGATGATCTGGCCGGCCCGTTGCGCCTGGCGGGAGGTTTTCTCCAGGGCGCCGACCAGTTGCTCGGTGTCGATGCTGCCGGACTGCACCCGGCTGATCATGCCGCTGCAGTAGTTGGAGATGGCCGCCAGAGGCTGGTTGAGCTCGTGCGCCACGGTCGAGGCCATTTCGCCCATGGTGATCAGGCGGCTGGTGAACTGGGACTTTTCGGCCTGGCGGGCGGCGGCCTCTTCAGCCTGTTTGCGCGCGGTGATGTCGGTGGCAATGAGCATCTGGGCCAGATGGCCGTCCGTCCATTGCACATACCGGGCGCGCACGTCGAACCACTTCTGGACGCCGTCCATGAAGACTTCACGGGTGTCGCTGCCGGCATTGGTCAAGGCCTGGGTAGGCAGGCCGCCGAAGTGGTCCACGGATTCATCGCCATCCAGCACCTCGTCGGGCATGATCTCGCCGCCGGTCAGCTGGGCATGGGCATCCGGGTTGGCGCCGAACCACAGGCGGTAGGAGCGGTTGGCAAACAGCAATTCGCCACGCTGCACGGACACCACGGACACGGCCGCGTCCAGGCCCTCCAGCACGGTGGTGAAGCGCTCGTGGGCGGCGGTGAGCTGGTCACGCACGCGCTTGGCTTCGGTGATGTTGGTCACCGAGGTCATCCAGCCGGTCTGGTCGCCCTGGGCGTCGATCAGCGGCGACACGTACATTCGGGCATCGAACTGGCTGCCGTCGCGCCGCTGCATCACCACCTCGATGCCGCCCATCGGGCTGCGGCCGAGCAGTTCTTGCTGGAACATGCGGTTGAATTCGTCGAGCCTGTCCTTGGGCCAGTAAGGGTAGGGTGGCACGCAACCGATCAGCTCTTCTTCCGAAAAACCGGTCATGGCGCAAAAGGCCGGGTTCACGTAGGTGATGCGGCCTTCCAGATCGATGGTGCGCATGCCGGTGAGCATGGAGTTCTCCATGGCCCGGCGGAAGTTGGTTTCCTGCACCAGCGTTTTCTGGATCTGGGAGCGCCGGCGCATGTGGCGCAAGGTGCCCATCAGCGTCCAGACCGTCAGGGCCGACAGCGCCACCACCATCCAGAACAGGGTGTTGCCGATCAGGTTGGACGAGGTTCTGAAGCCCATGCCGCGCAACATCAGCCCGTTGCCCACCGGCGTGACGATGACGTCATACATGAAGGTGGGCTTGGCCGAGGTGCCGCTGTCGCCACCCACCGTACTGGTCAGCATGTCGCCGTCAGCCTGGATCAGCCCCATGGCGTGGCGGGCGGCCACCTCACGCGGCACCAGGTAGCGCATCAGCGATTCGAGCGAGTACTCGGTCACCACCGTGCCGATGAAGCCGCTTCGGTCGATCAGGGGGATGTGGACCTGGATGACCTTGCCGCCCATCTGGTTGGCATAGGGCTTGGAATAGATCGGCTGGTTGCGATCACGGGCCAGCCGGAAGGCGCTTTGCTGCTCCTTGCTGACATGCAACGGATCGTATTGCTCGGGGCGCGTACCAAGGGGATCCAGGTCCATGGCCTGGCCGGGGTCCAGCGGCAGGCTCAAGGTGGTGCGCGCGGCCTTGACGCTTTCGTCGGCCTGCACCCAGGAGACGCTGATCACTTCCGGGCGCGCCCGGACGAAGTCGCCCGCCTGGCGCATGAACTGCTCGGGCGTGACGGCCTTGATGCTGATTTCGCGGCCCAGACGCAGCAATTGCTCCTGGTTTTCAATCAGGCGCAGGCGAACCTGTTGCTGAACCACCTCGGTGTCGCGTTTAACTGACTCCTGCTCGCGCTCCAGTTCTTCATTACGCAAATACCAGAACGCGGCAATGATCGCCGCCAGAAACAGCAGCACGGAAACCAGCGGCCCCAGGGTGGCATACCTGTCCTGCTGGGAGGGAGACTGCTTGCGCCACCAGCGCCAGAACAAACGGTTGGTCTGGCCGGGGTTTGCCATGGGCAAGGTCGCCGGAGAGTTGGTGGATGCAGAAAATGCCATGAGGGAATTATCGGTGTGGGCTTCCACAATTTAAGAAAGGCCCGCAAATCGTATATTTTGAGCACCGCGCCAGGCGTTGCTTTGATCGCACGTTTGGCAGTGTGTCCAGGTTTGCGGCGTTTATCCACGTTCGCAGGCTCTTGGCTTATGTCCATACTGTGAAATAAGCCTCATCAACAGGAGACTGAACCCATGTCTGCAATTGATCCAATTCCGTCCGCATCCATGGACATGGATCCCCAAGAGACCCGCGAGTGGCTGGACGCCCTGAGCGGTGTGATCGAAACCGAAGGCCGGGCCCGCGCCCACGACCTGCTGGAGACACTGCTGGACCATGCCCGCCAGGCGGGCATCGACATGCCGTTTTCGGCCACCACGGCGTACGTGAACACCATTGCCGTGGAAGACGAAGCCCACTGCCCGGGCAACCTGGAGATGGAAGAGCGCCTGCGCGCCTACATGCGCTGGAACGCCATGGCCATGGTGGTGCGTGCCAACCGCCACAACCCCGCTGATGGCGGTGACCTGGGCGGCCACATCTCCTCGTTTGCCTCGCTGGCGACCATGCTGGGTTGCGGCTTCAATCACTTCTGGCATGCCGACACCCCCGATCACGGCGGCGATTTGCTGTACGTGCAGGGCCACTCCGCACCAGGCATCTACGCACGCGCCTTCATGGAAGGCCGCATCACCGAAGAGCAACTGGTCAACTTCCGCCAGGAAGTGGGCGGCAAGGGCCTGTCGAGCTACCCGCACCCCAAGCTCATGCCCGAGTTCTGGCAGTTCCCCACCGTGTCAATGGGCCTGGGGCCCATCATGGCGATCTACCAGGCGCGCTTTCTCAAGTACCTGCATGCCCGCGGTATCGCAGACACGTCCAAGCGCAAGGTCTGGGTGTTCTGCGGTGACGGCGAGATGGACGAGCCCGAATCGCTGGGCGCCATCGGCCTGGCCGCGCGCGAAAAGCTCGACAACCTGATCTTCGTGGTCAATTGCAACCTGCAGCGCCTGGACGGCCCGGTGCGTGGCAACGGCAAGATCGTGCAGGAGCTCGAAGGCGAGTTCCGCGGCTCGGGCTGGAACGTCATCAAGCTGCTGTGGGGCTCGTACTGGGACCCGCTGCTGGCACGTGACAAGGACGGCACCCTGCGCCGCATCATGATGGAGATGGTCGACGGCGACTACCAGGCCTGCAAGGCCAATGACGGTGCCTTTGTGCGCCAGCATTTCTTCGGTCGCGACCCCAAGACGCTGGAGATGGTGGCGCGCCTGTCGGATGACGACATCTGGCGCCTCAACCGCGGCGGTCATGATCCGCAAAAGGTCTACGCGGCCTACCACTCGGCGGTCAACCACACGGGCCAGCCTACCGTGCTGCTGATCAAGACCGTCAAGGGTTTTGGCATGGGCAAGAGCGGTGAAGGCAAGAACACCGCGCACCAGACCAAGAAGCTCACGGACGAGGACATCAAGGTCTTCCGCGACCGCTTCAACATCCCTGTGACCGACGAGGACCTGCCCAAGCTGCCCTTCATCCGGCCGGCAGAAAACACCCCCGAGATGCAGTACCTGCACGGGCGCCGCCAGGCCCTGGGCGGCTACCTGCCCAAGCGCCGGCCCAAGGCGGAAGAGACCCTGGTCGTGCCGGATCTCGGCGCCTTCCAGAGCATCCTGGAGCCGACCGCAGAAGGCCGCGAGATCTCGACCACGCAGGCCTTTGTGCGCTGCCTGACACCCTTGCTGCGCGATCCGGGCCTGGGCCCGCGCGTGGTGCCCATCCTCGTGGACGAGGCCCGCACCTTCGGCATGGAGGGCCTGTTCCGCCAGATCGGCATCTACGCCCCGGAAGGCCAGAAGTACACCCCGGTCGACCGCGACCAGGTCATGTACTACCGCGAAGACAAGGCCGGCCAGATCCTGCAGGAAGGCATCAACGAAGCGGGCGGCATGAGCTCGTGGATTGCGGCGGCCACGTCGTACTCGACGAACAACCGCGTGATGATCCCGTTCTACGTGTACTACTCGATGTTCGGCTTGCAGCGCGTGGGCGACCTGGCCTGGGCGGCCGGCGACATGCAGGCGCGCGGCTTCTTGCTGGGCGGCACCTCGGGGCGCACGACGCTCAATGGCGAGGGCTTGCAGCACGAAGACGGCCACAGCCAGCTGGTGGCGGGCACCATCCCCAACTGCATGAGCTACGACCCCAGCTTCGCGCACGAAGTGGCCGTGATCATCCAGGATGGCCTCAAGCGCATGGTCGAGAAGCAGGAGAACGTCTTCTACTACCTGACGCTGCTCAATGAGAACTACGCGCAGCCAGGATTGAAGGCCGGCACCGAGGCCGAGATCATCAAGGGCATGTACCTGCTGCAGGAAGCGGATGCCAAGCACAAGCTCAGCGTCAACCTGCTGGGTGCGGGCTCCATCCTGCGTGAGTCCATGGCAGCCAAGGACCTGCTGGAGGCCGAATGGGGTGTGGGTGCCAACGTCTGGAGTTGCCCGAGCTTCAACCTGCTGGCCCGCGAAGGGCTGGATGCCGAGCGCCACAACCTGCTGCACCCCACGCAAGCACCCCGCGTGCCCTTCGTGACGGCGCAATTGAACCGTACCGCCGGCCCCGTGGTGGCATCGACCGACTACGTGAAGGCCTTGCCTGAGCAGATCCGAGCCTTCATCCCGAAGTACAAGGATGGGAAAAGCCGTTCGTACAAGGTGCTGGGCACCGACGGTTTCGGGCGCAGTGACTTCCGTTACCGCCTGCGCGAGCACTTCGAGATCAACCGCCACTACATCGTGGTGGCCGCACTCAAGGGGCTGGCCGATGACGGGCAGGTGCCGCTGGCCAAGGTGGCCGAGGCCATTGCCAAGTACGGCATCGACATCAACAAGATCAACCCGCTGTACGCGTGAGGCAGGAAGGTAGACATCTCATGGCTGTGATTGAACTGACCGTGCCCGACATCGGCGATGTGAGCGATGCCGCGGTGATCGAGTTGCTCGTCAAACCGGGCGACACCATCAAACCTGAACAAAGCCTGATCACGATCGAATCGGACAAGGCTTCCATGGAAGTACCCAGCGCTGTGGGTGGGGTGCTCAAGGAGTTGCGCGTCAAGCTGGGCGACAAGGTGAGCCAGGGCTCGCTGGTGGGCCTGCTGGAGACGGTGGATGGGGCAGGGGCGGCGGCGCCAGTTGCTGCACCCGCTGCAACAAACCCATCTGCGCCGGCTTCAGCAACTCCTGCTGCTGCGGCTGCGGTGGCTGCTGCACCTGTTGCCGCGGCGTCCCCTGCTGTGGCGCCCGCCGCCGAGCGCACGCCCCCCACGGCGGCCCTGGCCACGCTGGAAGTGCCTGCGCTGGGCGCGGTGTCTCACGCCTCGCCCTCGGTGCGCCGCTTTGCGCGTGAACTGGGTGTGGCCTTGAGCAAAGTGCCTGGCACCGGGCCCAAGGGCCGCATCACCCACGTCGATGTGCAGAACTTCGTCAAGGGGGTGATGGTCCGCGCGGATCAGCCGCAGGCTGGTGCCACGGGTGGTGGCGCAGGCTCGGCCGGTTCGTCCGATTTGGGCGGCATGACCTTGCTGCCCTGGCCCACGGTGGACTTCACCAAGTTCGGCGCCATCGAGCGCCAGCCGCTGTCGCGCATCAAGAAGATATCGGGGGCCAACCTGCACCGCAACTGGGTGCGCATCCCCCACGTCACCAACAACGACGAGGCTGACATCACCGAGCTCGAAGCCCTGCGCCTCAAGCTCAACGACGAGCACGCCAAGGCCGGCACCAAGTTCACCTTGCTGGCCTTCCTGCTCAAGGCCTGCGCTGTGGCGCTCAGGAAGTTCCCGCAGTTCAATGCCTCGCTCGATGGCGATGACCTGGTGCTCAAGCAGTATGTGCACATCGGCTTTGCGGCCGATACGCCCAACGGCCTGGTGGTACCCGTGATCCGCGATGTCGATCAAAAGAGCCTGAGCCAGCTCGCGCTGGAGACGGCTGCACTGGCGGCCAAGGCGCGCGAGGGCAAGCTCTCGCCTGCCGAGATGCAGGGTGGTTGTTTCTCCATCTCCTCCCTGGGTGGCTTTGGGGGCACGACCTTCACGCCCATCATCAACGCGCCTGAAGTGGCCATCCTCGGTGTGTGCCGCTCGGCGATGAAGCCGGTGTGGAACGGCAAGGAGTTTGTGCCGCGCCTGATCCTGCCTTTGAGCCTGAGCTACGACCATCGCGTCATCGATGGCGCGTCGGCAGCGAAGTTCAACACCTACCTGGCCAGCCTGCTGGCCGACTTCCGCCGCGCGCTGGTGTGAGCAAGGGAACAAGCACATGGCATTGATCAACATTCCCGTCCCCGATATCGGGGACATCGCCGACGCGGCCGTCATCGAGATCCTGGTCAAGCCAGGGCAGACGATTGCAGCAGAGCAAAGCATCATCACGCTGGAGTCGGACAAGGCTTCTATGGAGGTCCCCTCACCCCAGGCCGGGGTGGTGGGCGAGATCAAGGTGAAGCTGGGTGACCGCGTGGGCCAGGGGCAGATTGTCCTGACACTGGATGTGGCAGAGGCTGGTGCGGCTAAGGCGGCATCCACACCGAGCGTCACGGCTTCTGCAACGGCCGGCGCCACCGCCGCGGCAACGGCAGCACCTGCGGCCAATGCTGTCGTGGCTGGTGCCCAAGCAGGGGCGGCCTCTTCGGGCGCAGCGGCTGCGGCCTTGTCAACCTCCTCATCATCTGCGGCAGCCCCTGCCGTCAACGCCCCATCTGACACCGACTGCGACGTGCTCGTACTCGGTGGCGGCCCTGGCGGCTACAGCGCCGCCTTCCGCGCGTCCGACCTGGGCCTCAAGGTCATCCTGGTCGAGCGTTATGCAGAGCTGGGAGGCGTGTGCCTGAACGTGGGCTGCATCCCCTCCAAGGCCTTGCTGCACGTGGCCGCCGTGATGGACGAGGTCCGGCACTTCGATGCACTGGGCGTGAGCTTTGCCGCGCCCACGCTGGATCTGGACAAGCTGCGCGCACACAAGAGTGGCGTGACACGCAAGCTCACCACCGGGCTGGCCGGCATGGCCAAGGCCCGCAAGGTCGAGATCGTGCGTGGCTATGGCTCACTCGTGGATGCCCACCACATCCAGGTGGAGCTCACCAGCGGCAGCAGCCAGGACAAGACAGGCGAGGCTCGCACCATCAGCTTCAAGCGCGCCATCATCGCGGCGGGCTCGCAGGCTGTGCGCCTGCCTTTCCTGCCTGATGACCCGCGCGTGGTCGATTCAACCGGCGCCTTGAACCTGCCGGCGATCCCCAAGAAGATGCTCGTGATTGGTGGCGGCATCATCGGCCTGGAGATGGGCACGGTCTACTCCACGCTGGGCGCACAAGGCGGCACCAAGATCGATGTGGTCGAGATGAGCGACACGCTCATGCCCGGCGCGGACCGCGATCTCGTCAACGTCTGGCAGAAGTTCAATGCCGGGCGCTTTGACCGCGTCATGCTGGGCACCAAGACGGTGGCAGCCGAGGCCACCCCGCAAGGCATCCGCGTGAGCTTCGAATCGGCCAAGCCCGGTATGGATGCGCCGGCACCCGAAACCTATGACCTGGTCTTGCAGTCGGTGGGCCGCAGCCCCAATGGCCGCAAGATCGGTGCCGACAAAGCGGGGCTGGCGGTCAACGAGCGCGGCTTCATCCCGGTGGACGCGCAAATGCGCAGCAACGTGCCCAGCCTGTTTGCCATCGGCGACATCGTCGGGCAGCCCATGCTGGCGCACAAGGCCGTGCATGAAGGGCATGTGGCCGCGGAAGTGATCGCCGGTGAATTGCTGGGTGACCATGAACTCGCCAGTGCGGCGTTTGACCCGCTGGTGATCCCCAGCGTGGCCTATACCGACCCCGAGATCGCCTGGGTGGGGCTCACGGAAGAGCAGGCCAAGACGCAAGGCAAGGCGCTCAAGAAGGGGCTCTTCCCCTGGGGGGCCTCCGGGCGCGCGCTGGCCAATGGCCGTGCCGAGGGCTTCACCAAGCTGCTGTTTGATGCCGAGACCGGGCGCATCGTGGGCGGTGGCATCGTGGGCACGCATGCGGGCGATCTCATCAGTGAAGTGGCCCTGGCCATCGAGATGGGGGCCGACGAGGTCGACATCGGCAAGACCATCCACCCGCACCCGACCCTGGGTGAAAGCGTGGGCCTGGCCGCCGAGGCCGCGCATGGCAGTTGCACCGACCTGATGCCGGTGCGCAAGCGCTGATCAGGGCGCGGCCATGGCCCCCAGGGCCGCGCGCCCAGGCTTGTTTGACGCAGGCCTGGGCACGATGCCCACGCCCGTCTTGTATTGGTGCTCAACCCGCAGGTTCTCGGCGATGGCGCCAGGCGGGGTGAAGCTTGGCCCCATGTCGAGTTGATCCCAGACCGGTGAGTCAACCAGCGGCACGCCCGCGGCATCCAGCTTGGGGTTGAGACCGGCCATCAACCTGGCACCGGTCAGTGCCACATCGGCCTGCACATTCGGCTTGCCAGGCACCCAGCCTTCGGGCACATAATTGGTCCCCACAAGCTTCAAGCTGCCAGCCTGGCTGAGGAAGCGCCATTCGTTGTCAGATTGCTGCCAGAACACATTGGATGCGGCCTCCACCGAGGCCCCCACAGGTGCCAGGCCCTCGCGCCCGATCTGGAATGCCACCACGTAAGGAAACGCCTGCGGCTCGATGCGGCTGACCACGGTGTTGTGATAGAAAAAAAGCACCCCGTTTCGGCCGCGCTCGACCGCGTTGTCAAAGCCCCAATGCACCATGTTGACGGCCATGCCCGCTGGGGCCCGGCTGTCATTGATGATGATGTTGCCGTAGACCCAGGCGTACGGGTAGAGCGGGTCCATCCGGAGGATCTTGAACTGTTCTTCTTCGGTTTCGACCAGGTCCATGGCATGCCCGCTGGCCAGGATCTTGTTGTAGCGGATCACGGTACCGCTGCTGCGGTCCTTCAGGGATGATCCCCCGTAGGCCTGCCCGATGAAGTTGCCCTCGTAAAGGGCACGGCGAGCCTGGATATACAGGTTGTGCTCGTAGTAGCGGCCTGGGTTGCCGTTGTAGTAGATCAGGTTGCGGCGAATGATGATGTTGGCGCTGTATTCGTCGGCTGCGTCGCCCTTGGTATCGGTGAAGATGCCCATGCTGTTGCCGGTGATCTCGCAGTTCTCCACCGTCAGGTTGTGCACGCGCAAGGCGTAGATGGCCGCAGAAAAGTCCCCATATTTTTGCGCCATGCCTTCAGCGTTGAGGAAGCTTTTGCCCGCCCTCACACCCGTGAGCTTGAGGTTCTGGATGACGATGTGGCTCGGCGTGAACGCTTCACCAGGGCCACTGGGTGGCCGATGAATCAGGATGAGGCCTGCCCCTTCCGGGCTGCGCTTGAAGTCCGCCATGCGGGCATCGCGTGCCGTGACGGCCTGCTCGCCAGAGATCACAGGGCGGGCGCAGGTGCCACTGGTCACGCCATTGATGACGACGGGGGCATCGGCTGTACCTTGCGCACGCAAACCGAACTTCGTTCGATAGGGCTCGGGGCGGTAATGGATGTTGACCACATCGCCGGCCTGCAAAGCCAGCCAGGGTACGTCCGTGAGCTCGGTCAGAGGCTGCCCGGGGCCCACGTCATAAGTGGTGTGGCGACCTGTCAGCCTCGCAGCGCAGTTGTCTGGTGGTGAGGGCTGCACAGCAGGTGGCCAAGGCTCCGACAAGGCGGCGCCATCGCCCAGCACCACCGCGCCGGCATTCAAGCCGACGAGGCTGACAACAAAGGCAAGGAGCCATACGTGGAGAAATTGGAAGGGTGCCATTGCTGATGCAGGTCCGAGCCGGCAATGTAGCAGTTGCACGCACGCTCGCAAGTACCGACAGCGCTCAATGGAAATCGCGGCTGGTCGTGGCCAGGCTGCCCAGCAAGGGCGTGAGGTCACGCAGATGCTGGGCAATCAGGTGGCGCACCTCGCCTTCGCGCTGCCACACGCCATAGATCGCCAGCAAACGGGCCTGCAGCAAGGCCTGGCGATAGCGGTCGCGCACATGCTTCCACACCACCACGTTGACCGTGCCGGTCTCGTCTTCCAGGGTCACGAAGATCACGCCCGAGGCCGTGGCGGGTTGCTGCCTCACGGTGACGATGCCGCAGGCGCGTGCCAGCCGCCCGTTAGGGAAGTCTCGCATCTCCTGCGCCGTCCAGAGCCTTTGCGCGGCCAGCTTGGGGCGCAGCAAGGCCAGGGGGTGGCGCCTGAGGGTCAGGCCCAGCGAGGCATAGTCAAACACGATCTCTTCGCCCTCATGGGCCTGAGGCAAGGTCAGCCTGTCTTCTGCCACCGGGGCTTCGCGCAGCAACAGCGGGGCGCGGTGCAGGGCCGAAGCCTCCCAGACCTGCTGGCGGCGGTGCCCGGACAAGCTCATCAACGCATCACCTGAAGCCAGGGCTCGCATGTCAGCCTGATCGAGGTCAGCGCGGCGGGCCAGGTCGTCCACATCGGTAAAGGACGCCTGCTCGCGTGCCTTCACGATGCGCTCGGCCGATTGGCGAGACAGCCCGGCCACCAGCCGCAAGCCCAGGCGCACAGCGGGCTGGTCTGCGCGGGCTTCAGTCCGGTTGGCACTGGATCGATGCGGCGCAGCAAGTGGCGCCTCCAGCGTGCAATCCCACAGGCTGTCCATCACGTCGGGTGGGCGCACCTCCACACCATGCCGGCGCGCATCCTGCACGAGCTGGCTGGGTGAATAAAAACCCAATGGTTGCGCGTTGAGCAAGCCGGCCAGAAAGGCGGCGGGCTCATGACACTTGACCCAGGCACTCGCGTAGACGAGCAGCGCAAAGCTGGCCGCATGGGACTCCGGGAAGCCATATTCGCCAAAGCCCTGGATCTGCTTGAAGATCTGGTCGGCAAAGCCCGGGTCATAGCCGTTGGCGGCCATGCCATTGATGACCTTGTCCTTGAATTTGTGCACGCCACCTTTGCGCCGCCAGGCGGCCATGGAGCGGCGCAACTCATCGGCCTCGCCCGGCGTGAAGCCGGCTGCCAGCACCACGATCTGCATCACCTGCTCCTGGAAGATAGGGATGCCCAGGGTACGTTGGAGCGCCGCCTCCAGACGGGGCGGGTAGGTGATGGCCGATGGGTCGCGCCGGTATATCTCGCGGCGCTCCAGATAGGGGTGGACCATGCCGCCCTGGATCGGCCCCGGGCGCACCAGGGCCACCTCGACCACCAGGTCATAGAACTTGTCAGGACGCAGACGCGGCAGCATGCTCATCTGCGCCCGGCTTTCGATCTGGAAGACGCCAATGGTGTCGGCCTCACAGATCATGTCGTAGGTGGCCTTGTCTTCCTTGGGGATGTCTTGCAGCTCGAACGCGTGGCCACGCTGCTGGCCGATGAAATCCAGGGCCTTGCGCAAGGCGGTGAGCATGCCCAGCGCCAGCACATCGACCTTGAGCAGGCCCAATGCGTCCAGGTCATCCTTGTCCCACTGGATGACGCTGCGATCGGGCATGCTGGCGTTCTCGATGGGCACCATGCGGCACAAGGCGCCTTTGGCGATCACGAAGCCGCCGGTGTGCTGGCTGAGGTGGCGCGGAAAACCCATCAAGGTGCGCGACAAGTCCTGCCATTGACGCAGCCGGATGTCTTGCGGGTCCAGCCCCAGCTCGACCAAGCGCTCTGTCTGGATGCCCTGGCCGTCCCACCACTGGTGGTTGTCACCGACCCGCTCGATCATCCCGGCGTCAAAGCCCAGTGCCTTGCCCACGTCGCGCAAGGCGCTGCGCGTGCGGTAGCTGATGACGGTAGCGGTCAGGGCGGCACGGTCGCGGCCATAACGCTGGTACAGGTACTGGATGACCTCTTCGCGGCGCTCATGCTCGAAGTCCACATCGATATCGGGCGGCTCGTTGCGCTCTTTGGAGATGAAGCGCTCGAACAGCAGGGTGGCCTGATCCGGATCGACCTCGGTCACGCCCAGGCAGTAGCACACGGCTGAGTTGGCCGCGCTGCCTCGGCCCTGACACAGGATGTGCTTGGAGCGGGCAAAGCGCACGATGTCATACACCGTGAGGAAGTACTTTTCATAGCCCAGCTCGGCAATGAGCGCCAGCTCCTTGTCCACCTGCTGCCGAACACGAGCTGGCACGCCCTGCGGGTAGCGCCAGTTGCCCCCCTCATCAGTCAGGCGCCGCAGGTAGCTGCTTGGGGTCTCGCCAGCAGGCACCACTTCTTCAGGGTATTCATAGCACAACTCATCCAGGCTGAACGTGCAACACGCAGCCACATCCAGCGTGGCGGCCAGGGTGTCTGCCGGGTAGCGCTGCGCCAGTTGCAGGCGGCTGCGCAAATGGCGCTCGGCATGGCGCTCCAGCTCCAGCCCGCATTCAGGCAAGGGCTTGCCGATGCGGATGGCGGTGAGCACATCCTGCAAGGGCTTGCGGGAGCGGGCATGCATGTGGACATCACCAGACGCCACCAATGGCACACGGCTGGCCTCGCTGACATGGCGCAAGGTGCGCAGCCACACCGCATCATCCAGCTGGTTGTGCAACTCCAGGGCCAGCCAGCAGCGACCGGCAAAGTGCTGTTTGAGCCACCGTGCCTGCGCCTCGATGGCTGCGGCAGAGCAGCGGCGGTTGGGCACCATGAGCACCACGCAATCCCCCAAGGCCTCCTGGCGGATCTGGGCGCGCGCCAGCCGGGCCTGGCCCTTGCCCTCGGTGGCACGGCGCAGGCGTGTGATGAACTCGCTCAGCAGGCCGTAACCCAGGCGGTGGCAGGCCAGCACAATCAGGCGAAAGGGGGTTTCGTCCTGTGCATCCTCGAACACCTGGAACTCGCTGCCGATCAGCAACTTGAAGTCTTCGGCGCCAGCTTGCTTTGCCTGACGAGCCTCGCGCAAGGCCAGATGCGCCCGCACCACGCCGGCCAGGCTGCAATCATCCGTGATGGCCAGGCCGCCATAGCCCAGCGCCAGGGCACGCTGCACCAGCTCCTCCCCATGCGAGGCGCCGCGCAAAAAAGAAAAGTTCGACACCGCATGCAGCTCGACGTAGTCAGGCAGGGCGAATGGCAAGGAGGGGAGCGGGGCAGGAGGCAGCATGCAGGGCTCCGCTCAGGCAAAGAAGCCGTGCAGGTACCAGGGGCTGCCCGCTTCGTCTGTGGCCTGCTGGCTTTTGAAAACCCACAGCAGCCCTGCATGGGCACTGCTGGCCAGGTAATAGTCGCGCGTGAAACGGGCATGGCCGGTGTGCGCATCCCACCAGCCTGCCTCGACGCGATGCGGGCCCGCCAGCAGCGTCAGGCGCCCTTGGTAGACCGGGTGCTGGCCCATGCCCCTCTCCAGCGCCAGGGGCAAGGGCTCGGGCAGCACCCAGCAAGGCTGCGGTGTGTCGGCAAGCAGCTTGGCTGGTGTCGGCTGCCGGTTCTTGTCTGACAAGGCTTGCACGGCAGGCAGCCATTGCTGCGCGCACTCCAGACGGTGATCGGCCTGTATCCGGGCTTGCAGCACGCGCTCGGGCCCCAGCCGCACACTGAGCTTTTCCAGCACAGCCAGCAAGGCATCACGTTGGGCACGCTGCGCCGAAGGTGTCAGCAGGGCATCGGGGCCAGCGTTCAACTGGTCTTCACGGTACTCCTGGAAGAGTTGCTGGCTGCTCACAGGCAGTGCTTCGATGGCATCGGCATGCAGGCTGATGTCACCCACGGGCGCATGCAACTGGATGCGTTGCAGGTGCTCGGCCAGCAGGCGGCTCAGGCGGGGATAGTCGCGCGTGGGGCTGGCCAGGCGCACCGTCCATTCGCCTTCGCGGCTGCTGTCTCGCCGGTGCCAGTCATGCAGCCAGCGCAAGGTGAAAGCCGTGACACCCGCTTGCCGGCCTGCCAGCCAGGCACACAGTTGCTGCAGCAAGCGGCTGGCCGCAAACAACAGGGCAGGAGCCGACTCGACCCGGCCGGGCAACTCCAGCCGGGCATCGAACACCGGTGGCAGCACCAGCCAGTCGAATGCCTCCGGGCTGCGGCCATAAGCGCGGTCCAGCGTTTGCAGCAAGCCTGCGCCAAAGCGCCGGCTCAGGCCGCCACGGGGCAGGGCGCGTACATCCGCCAGGGTGCGGCAACCCAGCCTGGCCAGCGTGGGGCCGTGCGTGGCCACACCCGGCAAGACGTCAAGCGGCAGCGTGTCCAGACATACTGCCAGCTTGCCCAGCCCATCCACCTCGGCCTCATCATCATGGCCGTCGTCAGGCATCTTGGCTCGCCCATCGCGAGCCAGCGCCACCGCCGCCAAGGCCGTGGCGGCATGACCGAAGGCCTCTGCACCGTGGGCCCTGGCCTCATCCACAATGCGCTCGCGCAATACCCTGGCGCCGCCGAACAGGCGCTCGCTGGCCTGCACCTCCAGCACCACGGCGTCTTCCAGCAAGGCCACACGAGGCGTGAACTGCAGTGCCCACCAGCCCAGATGCAAGGGGCTCAGCACCGTTGGCATGACACAGGCTGGCACCTGAGGCTCAGCCTGGGGCTCGTCGTGATGGGCCGCCTGGCTGGCATGAGCCTCAGGACATGGCTCGAGATGCCCGGGCAGCAGCGCGATCCAGTGCAGCATGGTGTGGCCTGCGGTGAGCATCGGACTCTGGGCTGGATGGTGTGGTGGATGAAGAAGCCGGAACAGGTAGAGAAACAGCAGGCAAAGGTGCAAGTGAGCGAGGGGGCAGAGGCGGCAGAAGTGACGTCAAACCAGCCGGCCAATGCGGCAGGCTCAAGACCTGATCCAGCATGGGCCCTCGTCGTTTGATGATCTGCACTTGCAAGGGATGTGGACATGCCCCGAGCCCCAGCAGCACACGCAAAGGGGCGGCAGATGAATCGGCCTGAGCCTTGACGGGACGGAACACGAACAGCGGCCCGGGGTGCTGCGCCGCACAGGCGTGCAGGCGCCGGATCTGCTCCGGGCGCACCTGCGGCAGCCAACTCAGGACCGCGCTGACACAACCCGCCTTCAAGGCCTGCTCGGTGGCCCACAGGCGCTCGGCGGGTGTGCGGGCGTCCACGCGGATCAGGCGGTCGTCACGCAAGCCTTCGCGGGACAAACCGGGCAGGTGAGGGGGATGAGGCGGCCCAATCAACAGCACGCTGCCACCTTGCCGCACGACCTGCGCCAGCGCCGGGCCCAGCAAGCGCCATTCGGCCTGGGCAGACTGGGCCAGCAGCACCTCGGTCATGGCCTGACAAGGCCAGCCACCGCCAGGCAACTCGGCATCCAGCGCCGGGTGCCCACTGGCGATGACCGTGCTGGCCGCCCGCCCCATGGCATCCCCACGCCACACGGCCTGAGCCACATGCTCGGGCAAGGCTGCGGCGCCGCGGGGCAGGGAAAGAGAAACAGAAGGCAGGTTCATGTCAAGCAACGCAATACTGTATGCGCATACAGTATGTTAGCGGGAATGAACGCTGCCGTCCAGTACGGGCGCTAGCTCGTATTGCCCCAGGTGCGCACGGTTTTTTCGTCGACCCCGCACCAGCGGGCCACGGCGCGTGCGCTCTGGCCTGCCTGCAAGGCCTGCCGCACCCAGGCATCCAGTGCCCGGGTCAGGCGTTTGCCTGGCAAGGCCCAATCCGGCTGGCAGGAGTGGGTCTGGCTGCAGGCCGGGCAACGCCAGCGCACGATGTGCCCACGGCGAACCTGTGGCCGCCCGTCCTGAGGCACATCGCGCCACCAACTCGGGCGCACGGCATGGCGCAGCAAGGGCCCCGAATGGCAACAACTCGGGCAGACACCGAACATATTGGATGCGCGTCTCATGCGGCACGCTCCTTGTCCGGGTCCATCTCGGCCTGAGCCGACCAACCCGCCTTGATGGCCAGGCGGTTGAGTGCCTGCATCATGGCCTGCACGGATGCGCTCACCATGTGCGGATGCCGCCCGGCGCCATACACGCTGGTCGCCACGCCCGGCGCGCCCACCTCGACCCAGGCCAGCGCCGTGGCGTCCGAACCTTCGCGGGTGGCGTGCTCTTCAAAGCCATGCCACTGTGCGCCATCAGGCAAGCCCAACTCCTGCACAGCCTGCCAGGCGGCATCGAGCGGGCCATTGCCATGCCCTTGCAAACGGCGTGTGCCATGCGGGGTCTGTACCAGCAACTCCACGCGGCTTTGCCCCAGGTCATCGCTCACGTGGTGGTGCAACAAGGCCCAGGGGCCAGGCGCAGCCAGGTACTCGGCCTGGAACAAGGCCCACAAGGCCCCGGCGGTCAATTCACGCCCGGTGTCATCGGCCACGGCCTGCACGCTGGCGCTGAACTCCACCTGCGCCCGGCGCGGGATCACCAGGCCATAGGCCGACTCCAGCAAATACGTGATGCCGCCTTTGCCGGACTGGCTGTTCACCCGGATCACCGCCTCGTAGCTGGCCCCCACATCGCGCGGGTCAATGGGGAGGTAAGGCACGGTCCAGGGTGCATCGGCCTGTTGCGCGGCCAAGCCCTTGCGGATGGCGTCCTGGTGCGAGCCCGAGAACGCGGTGAAGACCAGATCGCCCGCATAAGGATGGCGTGGGTGCACGGGCAAGGCGATGCAGTGCTCCACGGCGCGCGCGATCGCAGGCAAGTTGGAGAAGTCCAACTCGGGGCTGACACCCTGGCTGTAGAGGTTCAAGGCCAAGGTCACCAGGTCCACATTGCCGGTGCGCTCGCCATTGCCAAACAAGCAACCCTCGACGCGCTGGGCGCCCGCCATCACGGCCAGTTCGGCGGCGGCCACCGCGGTGCCTCGGTCATTGTGCGGATGCACGCTGAGGATCACGGCCTCGCGCTGGGCGAGCCGTCGGTGCATCCACTCGATCTGGTCCGCGTACACATTGGGCGTGCTGGCCTCCACGGTCGCGGGCAAGTTGATGATCATGGGCTGGGCCACGGTGGGTTGCCACGCCTCGATCACCGCATTGCACACATCCAATGCGAATTCAGGCTCGGTCGTGCTGAAGGTCTCGGGGCTGTACTGGAAGGTCCAGCGCGTGTCCGTCTGGGCTTGTGCCAACTGGCGGATCAAGGTCGTGCTGCGCACGGCCAGGTGCTTGACCTCATCGCGGCTCATGCCGAACACGGTGCGACGCCAGGCCGGTGCCGTGGCGTTGTAGAGGTGCACGATGGCCTTGGGTGCCCCCCGCAAGGCCTCGAAGGTCTCGCGGATCAGGTCCTCGCGCGCCTGGGTGATCACCTCGATGGTGACGTCGTCCGGAATGTGGCCGCCCTCAATCAAGGTCCGCACGAAATCGAAATCCGTGCGAGAGGCCGCCGGGAAGGCCACTTCGATTTCCTTGAAACCGATCTCCA
>Ga0265327_10002693_pt1 | contig 18249 bp, 12 predicted proteins | sample 41621metaG_FD_202089 | JGI IMG/M metagenome (GOLD analysis project Ga0265327, IMG submission 202089) | Rhizosphere microbial communities from Carex aquatilis grown in University of Washington, Seatle, WA, United States - 4-16-21 metaG | ecosystem: Host-associated > Plants > Roots > Rhizosphere...
CCCCGGGCGGTTATCTGAAGTGCATTGCCGACAGCCATGAATAGGCGCATTCCAGTAGCTGGCCCATGGATCACCCAGCGTGAGATCGACTACGTCACGGATGCGGTCACACATTCCTGGTACGGTCAAGCGAACAGCTACAACCAGCGTTTCGAGAAGGCTTTTGCTGATTATCTGGAAGTGCCACATGCGATTTCGCTGCCGTCCTGCACGTCTGGCATTCACCTGGCCCTCGCGGCGATGGACATTGGCCCGGGCGATGAGGTCATCGTGCCGGAGATCACGTGGATCGCTACTTCCGCGCCCATCCGCTATGTGGGCGCCACGCCCGTTTTTGCCGATGTGGACCCCACGACATGGTGCCTCAGCCCCGCATCGCTGGAAAGTCTCATCACCCCGCGCACCAGAGCGGTGATTGTCGTGGACCTTTATGGGAATGTGGCAGATTACGACGCCATTCTCGCAATCACAGCGAAGCATGGGTTGAGGGTCATTGAAGATGCCGCCGAGGCCATGGGCGCAACGCACCGCAAGCGGCGGGCGGGAAGTTTTGGTGATGCCGCGGTCTTCAGCTTTCACGGCTCCAAGACCCTGACCACCGCGGAGGGCGGGATGCTGGTGCTGCACGACCGCAAGCTGCTCGACCGGGTCAATTTCCTCCGGGACCACGGCCGCAAAGCCGGTGACGTGAGTTTTGAAAACAGCGAGGTGGCTTTCAAGTACAAGATGACCTCCCTGCAGGCGGCGCTTGGGCTGGCGCAACTGGAGCGCATTGAAGAATTAATCGCCAGGAAACGGCAGGCTTTCCAGTGGTACGCTGACCGACTGGGAGATTTGCCCGGCATCAGGCTGAACAACCCGGGTCCGGAGGTGGAGGCGGTGTACTGGATGGTGTCGCCTATCTGGGATGAAGGCCTCGGGTTCACTGCGACCGAACTTCAGGACGCCTTGGCAGCCCATGGCATCGATACACGACCGTTTTTCAAGCCGCTCAGTTCGCTTCCAGCCTATCGCCATCTGCCGGGCATGGAAGACTGCCCACGGCGGAACCCGGCGAGCTACCGGCTTCGCAACCTTGGCATCAATCTGCCCTCGTCGCTGATGCTGACCGAGGACGATGCGGATTTTGTGTGCGCGAAGGTGCGCGAGTTTTTCACGGCCAACGCTTGAGCCTGATGCGTGGCGCGGGGCGATACTCCCATGATTTTGCTTGAAGCGGGACAAGGGGCGGATGACAGCATGTTCTTCCCCGATGAAAATTCCCTTTGATGCCAACCACCCCGGAATTCGTGTGTTTCCGTAAAGATGCCGGGCCCGCGTTTCAGCATTGCCATTCCCACGCGTGATCGTGAGTCCACGCTGGAATTCACAATTCGCACTTGTCTGGTTCAGGGCTTCGATGATTTCGAAATCGTGGTGGCAGACAACAGCACCACGTCCGCGACGCGCGCCCTGGTAGATCGCCTCGCCTCTCCACGCATTCGTTATGTGCGTCCGCCACAGCCGCTGGCCATGACGGACAACTGGGAGTTTGCGGTAAGCCAATGCCAGGGCGAGTTCATTACCCTGATCGGCTCGGATGACGGCCTGATGCTGCACTCGCTGGCGGAAATGGACCGCATCCTGCGGATGTTGGGAGCAAAATTGCTTCGCTGGGACGCCGTGTGCTACAACTGGCCCGGCCTCCCTGTCCAGAATGCCGCGCAATCCCATGAACTCCTGATTCCCACCAAGCAGGCGGACTGGTACCTGCCGATCCATCGCCACGACGCGAGAACCAAAATCCGGGCCTGCATCAACTCGGAAATTCCTTATTCCTATTTGCCGATGATCTACAGTTCGGTGATCCACCGGGATTTGCTGGAGGCGCTCCGCCAAAAGTCCGGACGGGTTTTTCAGAGTGTGTGCCCGGACATCTACAGCGCCTTTGCCTTCGCCCACATTGCGGGCTCGTACTACTCGCTGGACGCGCCGCTCGGCATCAACGGCATTTCCCACGCCAGCAACGGCCTCGCCAATGTGTATCTGAAGGACGACAACACTCCTGTCTCGGGCGATTATTGGAAACTCAACGCGCAGTCCAAAATCCAAGTTCACCCCTGGATCCCCAAGCTCATGAGTCTTCCAGTTTGGACGGCCGATTCCTTTCAGCACGCGAAGGAAGCCGTCTTCCCCGACGATACGGAACTCTTCTGCGACCGGAGGCAACTGATCAAAACCGCGCTGAGTGAACTGAAGGCTTCCAGTGAAGATGAATGGTGCGCCGCACAACAGGCCGTTCGGGAAAGCCTCGCGGACGATCCTGAACTTCAGAAATGGTTCGAGGACGAATATGGCCGCATGCCTTTTTCCGACTACGTGCCGGCGCCGCGCCACCACCTGAAGCGCTACGGGCAAACTTACCTGTGTCTTGATGCCTCGGAATTCGGCGTGACCAATGTCCTGGAGGCCGCGGAGCTCTGCGAAAAAATCCTCGGCTTCAAACGGGACGGCATGAACGCGCATCTGCGGCCGGAATACCGTGCCCCGGCGCCTGCCTAGCGTGCGTATCCCAAGCGGATCATAGTGGCGCCGTGGTGAACCCAGAAGAGGTCCTCGATCTCCGGAGTCATTTCGTCCCGCCAGCTTCCGGCCCTTCCTTTGCGAAAGAAGTCCGGCATGATCTTTTTTAGCTCGGCAAACTCCGGCGGTTTATGATTGGTGGCGGGCGGCTCGACACCCAGAGCCGCCATCGTCTCACGCAGGCATTTCTCAGGGTTTGCCAGCATGTCTTCATAACGAAGGAACACGGTGGGCGCCTTCCGGCCCAGCCAGCTCTCCACATTCCGGGACCAGCCTCCAAAAACATCGGTGCTCTCCACCAGACCTCGCAGTTGGGTTGGGAAGTCGATGTTGGGAGAGCCCGGGGACGTCATGGCCAAATGCGCAAAAGAAGTATAGGCGTCGCGGCCATCCCGGATGAGGCAGATGGCCGGGCGGTGATCCTTTTCATCCGCCATTTCATGGGTCTTCAGGAAGCCGACACCGTGTCCTGCCTCCACCTCAGATTGGGGGCATTGACCCGCCAACAATTCCACGCTCCTTTTTGCTTTGTCTTCTGACAGGGTTCCCTCAGGAAGGTAGCGATCTGCCGTTTTGATGCCGAACAAGGCATTGGCCAAGATGCGAAACCACGTATTTCCGGAACGGGGATAAGATGCCAGCAGGATGACCATCCCCCGCCCTATAGCAATAGGAACTGGCACGGCAACCTCCTTCAGGAATCGGGGGCCATCGCCTGGTGAAAATGGCGCAACATCACCTTCTGTTGATCGCCAAGAAAGAAGGGCTTATTGAATAAAGAAGGTTGAAGCAGTAAACGACCTTCGCCGCAACTCATCATGGCGCACGAACTCTACGAGCAAAACACCGACCTGGCCTTGGCTTTGGCGGTGGCCGAGCAAGCAGAACACCGCGTCTTTGTTGATGTGGGGGCGGAGAAGGGAACTTTTTCCCAGGCCCTAATGAACCGTGGTTTTCACGGCACACTTCTTGAACCATATCCGGCCCACCACGCCGGCCTGGAAGCGCTGGTACGAGACACTCAGTCGCGGGTCCTGCCTTTCGCCGTCGCCGAAGCGGATGGCGAGAGCCAGCTTCATATCGCGGTGGATGCCGCCGGTGTGCCGATGGATTACTTTCATTCCCTGCACCGGGACGAAGCCAATCCCCACGCCCGTCATGCCCAGTCGATTCCTGTGAGATGCCGTTCGCTGGGCAGCATGGTGAAAGAGGGGCTGCTGGAGCCCGACGTGGGGGTGCTCAAGATCGATACAGAAGGAACGGACCTCAAGGTGATTCAAGGGATGGGAGAACTGGTGGCCGAAGTGCTGATCTGTGAGTTTGTAACTCCCGTGCTCTATCCCACCTGGACTTCATCTTTCCCGGAAGCGCTCGTCCAGGCCGCGATGGCACGCGGCTATGAAGAGTGCGTTGCGGTGAAACGCTTCGGTCCGCACGAGGTGGTCACCTTTGGACCCCAAGCTTTTGTGGACGGCCAATGGGGCAACCTGATTTTCACCAGCACCTCTCTCCTCAAAAAGGCCTATCCTGTTCTGCAGAAGGTAACGGCAGGCTGTGAAGCGGCCCTTGTGGCTTCCTGCACGCAGTATCGAACGGACGTGGAGCAGAAGGAGGCGGTCATCCAAGAACTCGCCGTCGCCTGCCGGGAAAGGCTGGCGGTCATTGAGAATCTCACACGTGAAGGGGAAGCCCAGAGAGCGCGGGAGGCGGAACTTCGGAAGATGGCCGCGAATTTGGGTCCAAATCTCTAGTTCTACCAGCGCACACCCCAGCGCAGCAGGCGATCACAGCGAATGGCCCTTCTCTGGTAACTCACCACGAGGCGGCCCAAGGCATTTTCATTGAAGGCGCTCCCCAACTCGCGCTCTCTAAGACGTGTCATTTCCGGAAAGCCCACGGTGACAGCGTCCGCCGTGGATTTCTGGCTCGGATGCGTGCGAAAGCAGCCCATGTAATAAGGTAAACGGACGATGCGCGCGCCCGCGCGCTGAAAGCGCAGCAGCAGTTCCCAGTCGAACGCAAATTGGAAGCTTTCATCAAGGTGGCCGCCGACCTTTTCCCAAATGCGGCGCCTCCAGAACATGGTCTCCTGCGGCACGTAGTCCGCCCAAAGGAGCATTTCGCCATCATGACGCGGCAACGTCCAGTGGCCGACCTGATTGTCCTTTTCATCCACCACGATGCGGTGCCCATAGACCACATCCACCTCCGGATGAGCAGCGAACCACGCCGCCACGTATGACAACATGCCCGGCATCCAGAGATCGTCCGAATTGAGCCAGGTCATGATCCCGCCGGTGGACCGTGCCAGGCCCTTGTTGATGGCATCCGCGGGTCCCGAATCGGGCTCAGACACCCATCCGCTGAGCTTTGAGGCGTGCTTCTTGATGATTTCCACCGAGCCATCGGTTGAACCACCATCCATCACGAAGTATTCCAGCCGCGGATAGTCTTGGCCGAGAACACTCAGCATGGTACGCTCCAGGAATTCCACGTGCCGAAACGCGGGTGTGACCACTGAGATCGCCGGCCACTCCGGAGGCGCCGCAAGCTTGGGAAATTCTTCCCGGATCATGGGACGCGGGTCATGTTGCAGCAGGACGCCAAGACGCATTGGATAACTCCAGACTTGGCTGTGATACCGCTCGAATTCGTGGAAACGCGCTTCGGTTGCCTTGTCGGGTGGAACAAGAGGGGCGAGTCCCCGGCGCATGACATTGGCGGCGCCATACACGACTTCCCACCGGTGCTTGCGCCGTGTCATCACCAGCTTGTCCCGCAGGGCGAGGATCTCCATTTCGCGCCGGTCTGCTTCCCGCTTCATTTTGCGGATCGTCTCCTTTCGTTCCTTGCTCTCCCGTTTGATCTTGTCAACGCGCTGGCGGAGCTTTTGAAAGATCTCACCGCGCCGCGCCTCATCGGCCTCCCACTCCGCCACCTCCGCCTCCGCCTGGCTCAGGAGCCGGCGGGCCGCAGCCTCCGCTGTTGAACCGTTTTCACCCGTGTGCGCGTCCTTCTTCCACAGAGCTCTGAGTGCCTTTAACAGTGTCGTTTCCAACCGGGTGCGCCACGCTGCCATGGGCGACATTGGCCAGATGACCACGCTTTCGTCAAACCGAAATTCCCCTCGGAGTCCCGTTCGTCCTGGGTTCAGGTTCCAAGCAATGAAAGCACCCCGGCTTCCGTATTGTTCTCCCAGCAAATTTACCCATGCGCCGTACGAGTTTCACCGCCATTTTCCTGACTGTCGCCAGTTTGGCGAGCGCCGAGGAGGCCCCTTTGCCGGCAAAGATTGGGTTCAACCGGGATGTGCGGCCCATCCTGTCTGAAAACTGCTTTTACTGTCACGGGCCGGACAAGAACCGCCGCAAAGCCAAACTGCGGCTGGATGTGCGTGAAGATGCGCTCGCCAAGGAGGCCTTCGTGCCCGGCAAGCCCGACGAAAGCGAGCTCATCAAACGGCTCCTCACGCAGGATGAGGACGACCTGATGCCGCCGCCGGATTCCCACAAGAAGCTTTCGCCACGGGACAAGGAAATCCTCAAACGCTGGATCGCCCAAGGCGCGCCCTATCAACTTCACTGGTCTTACGAGAAGCCGGTGAAGGCCGCCGTTCCGGCGGACCAAAATGCCGTGGATGTGCTGGTGCAAAGAAGGCTGGCGGAGATCGGCCTGAAGCCTTCGGTGGAGGCAGACCGGCGCACGCTGATCCGGCGTTTGTATTCGGATCTGGTCGGCCTGCCTCCCACACCGCAGGAAGTGGCGGCCTTCGCAAACGATGCATCTCCCAAGGCGTACGAGGAGCTTGTTGACCGCGTGCTGGCCAATCCGCACTATGGCGAGCGCATGGCCCTGGGCTGGCTGGATGTGGTGCGCTTCGCAGACACCGCGGGCTATCACAGCGACAATCCGCGCAATGTCTGGCCCTACCGCGACTGGGTGATCCAGTCGTTCAACAGCAACAAACGCTTCGACCGTTTTACTCTGGAACAAATTGCGGGCGATCTGCTGCCGGACGCGAACCAGGAAACACGTGTGGGTTCCGCCTTCAACCGGCTGCTGCTCACCACCGAAGAAGGCGGCGCGCAACCCAAGGACTACGAGCAGCGCATGCTGACGGACCGTGTGCGTGCCGTGGGCTCCGCATGGCTCGGACAGACGACCGGCTGCTGTCAGTGCCACGACCACAAGTTTGATCCTTGGACGCAGCGTGACTTCTACTCGCTGGGCGCTTTCTTTGCGGATATCAAGGAAGCGATCATTGGACGTCGAGAGGACGGCATGCCCGTGATCGATGCGGAGTTAAAGCAGAAAGCCGCGGAGATCGATCAGAGACTCGCAGCACTTCGGGCGGATTTCGCCAAACCGTATCCGGGCCTGCCCGCGGCGCAGACCTTGTGGGAAAAGAAGCTGGCGGAGGCAGACTCCGGTGAAGCTTCGTGGCAAACGATCCGGCCCCTATCCGCAGCCAGCGCCAAACGCAACATCACTTTGAAAGCGGACACTGAAGGCGTGGTGCGCGCAAAGATTGACGACAAGCGCAACGCGCGGAAACAGAACGACGGCACCGACACCTACGTCATCCAACTGAAGACTGGGCTCAGGGGCGTAACGGGATTCCGCGTTGACGCGCTGTTGGAAAAGTCGTCCTCCATCGGCCTCGCGGACAACGGCAACTTTGTGCTGAATGAAATCACCATCAGCGAAGGAAAGGCGCCGCTGAAACTGGCGCGGGCCAGCGCCACCTACGAGCAGGAGAATTTCCCCGCAGCAGCCACCATCGATGGCAACGCCGGAGAGCGCGAGAACGGCTGGGCGGTGCTCGGCGGCACTTCTTCCGACCAGTCTCTCTACCTTGAACTGGCCAGCCCGCTCAATGAACCGGACGCGACCCTTTCCTTCCGGCTCACCTTCCTCTGGGGCGAAAATCACGAGATCCGCAACCTGCGCATCCGCGCGACCACGGCACCCGGGCCTGTGATGTCACCCGGCGCGGCGGCGCCTTCCAAGGAAATCGCGGCCCTGCTGAAAATCCCCGCAGCACAACGCAACGCCGCGCAAAAGGCACAGCTTGAGGCTGCATTCCGCAAAGTGGCGCCTGAACTCAATGACCTCCGCACCAAGATTGCAAATGCAGAGAAAGAGCGCGCGGAATTCGACAAGAACGCGCCGAAGTGCCTGGTGTCCATCAGCACGCCGGACAAGCGCACGGTGCGCATCCTGCCGCGCGGCAACTGGATGGATGAGAGCGGCGAAGTGGTGAAGGCCGCGTTGCCGCATTATTTGCCGCAGCCCAAGATCGAAGGCCGCGAGCCGACGCGCCTCGATCTCGCGCAATGGCTGGTGTCGCGTGAAAATCCGCTCACCGCCCGCACGGTGATGAACCGCTTTTGGAAGCAGTTTTTCGGCACTGGCTTGAGCAAGGTGCTGGATGATCTTGGTGCACAGGGCGAACCGCCCGTGAATGCTCCGCTGCTGGACTGGCTGGCCTGCGAATTCATGGACAGCGGCTGGGACATGAAACACATGGTGCGCGTCATCGTGACCAGCCACACCTACAAGCAGGTGTCCACAGCCAGCAAAGAACTGGTGGCCGTCGATCCGTATAACCGCGAACTCGCACGCCAGAGCCGCTTCCGCGAAGACGCCGAACTGGTGCGTGACAATGCGCTGGCCATTTCTGGTTTGCTGGTTCCCAAGATTGGCGGCCCGAGCGTGAAGCCCTACCAACCCGCGCGGTATTGGGAAAACCTGAATTTCCCCACGCGGGAATATGTGAACGACAAAGGTGAGAGCCAATATCGCCGCGGACTCTACACCTGGTGGCAGCGCAGCTTCCTTCATCCCAGCCTGCTCGCGTTTGATGCGCCGAGCCGCGAGGAATGCACCGCCGAGCGCAACCGCTCCAACATCCCCCAGCAGGCGCTCGTGCTCCTGAACGATCCCACCTACGTGGAAGCGGCGCGCACCTTTGCTGCGCGTATTCTCCAGGAGTGCCACGGCACGCCGGAGCAGCGCATCACCTGGGCCTGGCAACAGGTGTTGCAGCGCGATCCGCGCGCGGATGAAATGAAAACCATCACGGCGTTGTTTCGCCAGCACCTAGCCGATTACCAAAAGGATCCCGGCGCGGCCGCGGAGCTCTTAAAAACAGGCTTGGCGCCGACGCCTGCTGGACTGGACAAATGCGAACTCGCCGCGTGGACTCACGTCTCGCGCGTGCTGCTGAACCTGCACGAAACGATCACAAGGTCTTAGGTCAAGAATTGAGGTCAAGAGTCAACGGTCAAATGTCAACAGTATGAATCATCACACGCGACGTGCATTTCTTGGAAGGACCACGCAGGGTCTTGGTGCGGTGGCGCTCGCCTCCTTGCTGAAGCCCTCGCTGCTCTACGGTTCGTCGCACGGGGTGTTGAGTTCCCTTCCCCTGCCCCAGAAAGCCAAGCGCGTGATCTGGCTCACCATGGCAGGCGGACCTTCGCAGCTTGAGCTGTTCGACTACAAGCCGAAGCTTGCGGAGATGGATGGCAAGCCCATGCCGGAGAGCATGACCAAGGGCCAGCAGCTAGCGCAGCTCCAAGGGCAGAAGCTGGTGTGCGAGGGACCGAAGTTTAAGTTCCAAAAGTTTGGCCAAAACCAGACGGAGATTTCCGAACTGCTGCCGCACATCGGCTCTGTGGTGGATGACATCTGCATCGTGAAGTCCATGACGACGGATGCGATCAATCACGATCCCGCCCACATGTTCATGAACACGGGCTCGCAGATCGCGGGCCGGCCCAGCATGGGCGCTTGGGTCACCTACGGCCTCGGCAGCGAGGCGGACAACCTGCCTGGCTTCGTGGTGCTCGTCTCCACCGGAAAAGGACGCAACCCGCAGCCAATCGCCGCACGCCAGTGGAGCAGCGGCTTCCTGCCCAGCAAATACCAGGGCGTGCAGCTTCGCGCGCAGGGAGATCCGGTGCTGTATCTCAACAATCCGAATGGCATCAGCCGCGCGCAACAGGGGGCGGACGTGACGGCCATCGACACGCTCAACAAGCAGTACAACGCACTGGTGGACGATCCGGAAATCGCCACGCGCATTGCCCAATATGAAATGGCCTTCCAAATGCAGGCCAGTGTGCCGGAGCTGATGGATATCCGTGGCGAAGGCGAGAAAACGCTGGAGCTCTATGGCTGCCAGCCGGGCGACGGCTCCTTCGCCTCCAACTGCCTCCTCGCCCGCCGCCTTGCGGAGCGCGGCACGCGTTTCATTCAGCTCTACCATCGCGACTGGGACCATCACAGCCAGCTCGTGGAGGAGCTGCCGCTGCGCGCGCGCGAGGTGGACCGGGCCTGCGCCGCGCTTATCATGGATCTGAAGCAGCGTGGCATGTTTGATGACACGCTGATCGTCTGGAGTGGAGAATTTGGCCGCACCCCCATGGCCCAAGGGAACAAGGGCTCCGTGGGACGCGACCACCACAACAAGGCCATGACCATGTGGATGGCCGGCGCGGGTGTGAAACGTGGCATGGTCTTGGGATCCACCGATGACCTGGGCTATGCCGCGGTGGAAAATGTCTGCACCGTCCATGACCTGCATGCCACCATGCTTCACCAGCTCGGCATTCAGCACGATGCATTCACCTTCAAATTCCAGGGCCTCAGCGCGCGCCTTACCGGCGTGGAGATGCCGCGGATTATGAAGGAAGCCTTGGCCTGATTGCCGGTCCCCCACTGCAAGGATACCTCCGCCAAGGCCGTATTTTAGAGCAATGCGCCGCCATGGCCTCTTTTCTGCAACCCAATGGCACCTGATCCTCTCAGGAGCCGCTTTATTGTGCCTCGGCGCCGGCGTTCAAGCAGCGTCCCTTTCCTTTGAAAAGGACATTCGTCCCATCTTCAAGACGAGTTGTTTCCAGTGCCACGGTGAGGAAAAGGAGATCAAGGGCGATCTCGACGTGCGGCTGAAGCATTTGCTTGTGAAAGGCGGCGAGTCTGGCCCGGCAGTCGTTCCCGGCAAGCCCGAAGAGAGCCTGCTCGTGGAACAATTGAAGAAGGGAAAGATGCCCAAGGGCAAAAAGAAGCTCAAACCCGAGGATGTGGCGAAGATCGAGCAATGGATTGCCGAAGGCGCGAAGACTCTGCGCGCCGAGCCGGATCACTTGGAGCCGGGGCCAGTGATCTCGGAAGAAGATCGAAACTATTGGGCCTTCCAGCCGATCCGGCATCCTGCGGCGCCCGCCAACGCATCGGAGAATCCCATCGACGCCTTCCTCAAGGCGAAGCTGACGAAAGCGGGGCTCACGCTTTCCCATGAAGCGGACCGCGTGACGCTGATCCGCCGGGCAACCTTTGACCTGACGGGTCTACCTCCGACGCCGGAAGAGACGGCAGCGTTTGTGAGTGATCCGCGTCCCGATGCCTGGGAGCACCTCATTGACCGCCTGCTGGAGTCCCCCCGCTACGGCGAGTGCTGGGGACGACATTGGCTGGATGTAGCCGGCTATGCCGACTCCGAAGGCTACAATGACGACGACACGAACCGCCCCGAAGCGTGGCGCTACCGCGACTACGTGATCGCTTCGTTCAACCGGAACAAGCCTTTTGACGTCTTCATCCGCGAACAGATCGCGGGGGACGAGATGATCCCAAACCCTTGCGTGAACCTCAAGCCGGACCAGGTGGAGAAGCTTACCGCGACCGGCTTTCTGCGAATGGCGCCGGACGGCTCAGGTACCGAGCGGATGGACCCTGATCTGGCAAAAAACGCCGTGGTTACAGAGACGGTGAAGATCGTCAGCAGTTCCCTGCTGGGCATGACGATCGGCTGCGCGGAGTGCCATGATCATCGATTCGATCCCATCCTGCAGCGCGACTTCTACCGCATGCGCGCGATCTTTGAGCCAGCGCTGAACTGGAAAGCATGGCGCAGCCCCACGGCGCGCAACATCTCGCTGCTGACCACGGAAGAGCGCAAGAAGAGCGATGAACTGGAGAAAGAAGCGCGCGCGGTGCAGGCGGAACTGCAGGCCGTCTATATCAAATACCGGGACATGGTCTTTAATCTCGAGGTGTCCGAACTTCCGGAAGACGTGCGTGAAAAGTGCCGCGAGGCTGGTCTGGCATTCCAGAAAGACCCTACCAAGCTGACGCCGGAGCAGAAGCAACTCACCGAAGACTATCCGGCGATCAAAGTGACGCCGTCCTCGGGCATCCTGAATCTCTACTTGGAGAAGCGAAAGATGGCCGAGGAGCTGAAGAAAATTGAAGATGACAACGCCAAGCGGGCCGCGGCGATCCGCGCCAAGAAACCCAAGGAGGAGTTGGTGCGCGCCCTCGCGGAGCCAGCGGCCTATGGCAATCAGGCGGCCATCCCGGTGACGCGCATCTTCCTTCGTGGCAACCGCGAGTCGCCCGGAGATGAAGTGGTGCCGGGAGACATGACCATCATCAATCCGGATCATCCGATCAATTTCCCAGTCAAGAATCCCAAACTGCCCACCACGGGTCGCCGGCTCGCGTTTGCGCAGCATCTCACGGATGGAAAACATCCCTTGGTCGCCCGCGTGTTGGTGAACCGCTTCTGGATGCACCACTTCGGCCGCGGTCTGGTGAACACGCCGGGAGACTTTGGTTTGCAGGGCGAGAAGCCGACTCATCCGGAACTGCTGGATTGGCTGGCGAGCGAGTTCATGCAGGAGGGATGGAACCTCAAAAAGCTCCACAAGCTCATCATGACCTCCGCGGCCTATCGGCAGGCATCTGAGAAATCGACACTGGGTGAGAGCCGTGATCCGGGCGACACGCTGCTGTGGCATTACCCGCTGCGGCGTTTGGAAGCAGAGACGATCCGCGATGCGACGCTGGCAGTATGTGGAAACCTCAATCCGCAGCGCAGCGGACCACCAGTGCCAGTGTACGTGGACGAGAACAACCAGACCTGCGTGGGAACGGAGAAGCCGACAGTGGACGGCCAGGAATTCCGCCGCAGCGTGTACGTGACGCAGAAGCGATCCCTGCCCGCGCAAGTGCTGGCGGTCTTTGACGCCCCGGATATGTCACCCAACTGCGAAATCCGCAACTGCTCCACCGTGGCGCCGCAGTCGCTTTTGATGATGAACAGCCAGTTCGTGATTGATGAAGCCGTGCGGTTGGCGAAACGTGTGACGACGGAGGCAGGAAATGATCCCACCGCGCTAGTGTCCCGCGCATGGGAGTGCTGCTTTGGAGTCCGTCCCGAAGCCAAGGACCAGGCGGAGCTGGTGGAGTATCTGGCCCAGCAGAAAAAACTGATCCCTGCGGGCAAGGGCATGACGCCGGAGAGCGTTTCCTTGCAAGCCCTCGCAAGTCTCTGCCAGACGCTGCTGCAATCCAATCGCTTTCTTTATGTGGACTAATACCTGCCAGTCACGTCGGCATTTCCTGGGCAGCAACGCCTTTAACCTGGGCGCGCTGGGCCTTGCGAGCTTGCTGAAGAGCGATGGGCTGCTGGGCGCGGCCAATCCCGAGAAGCCGCTGTTGGAGCGCGCGAACTACGACACGCTTCCGAAGAAGCCGCAGTTCGAGCCGCGGGCGAAGGCCATGATCTCCCTCTTCATGGGCGGCGGGCCGAGCCACATCGACATGTTCGATCCCAAGCCGCTGCTGAAGAAGTATGACGGCAAACTTTTCCCGGCCGGGGACATCAAGTTCGACAATCCGGGCGGCGCCTCGCGTACGGTGATGGCAAGCCCGTTTGAGTTCAAGAAGCGCGGCGAGTGCGGCATGGAGATTTCTGAGCTCTTGCCGAACATCGCTGGTATCGCCGATGACATGTGCCTGATCCGCAGCATGAATCTAGGCGGCATCCGCAATCACGTAGCGGGCATGCGCGCCATGGACACCGGAAGTGGACTAGGCGGCCGTCCGGCGCTGGGAAGCTGGCTGACCTATGGTCTGGGCAGTGAAAACCAGAACCTGCCGGCCTTTGTCTCGCTCGTGGTGGGACACGATCCACCGGGATCGCCTTTCTGGTCCAGCGGCATGCTGCCTTCGCTTTATCAAGGGACCCACGTACGCGAGCAGGAGCCTCGCATTATGAATCTTGATCCGCCCGCGTATCTGAAGGGTGCACCGCAGGCGCATCAGCTCGGCTTGCTGGAAAAGCTGAATCGCGAACACCTGACGGAGCATCCGGGTGAGCTTGATCTGCAGGCCCGCATCGCGAGCTATGAACTGGCCGCGCGCATGCAGACCAGCGCGCACGAAGTGTTTGATTTGTCCGGTGAATCGAAGGCCACGCGCGCGCTTTACGGTCTCGACAACGAAAACACGCGCCGCATCGGCGAGGCCTGCCTCATCGCCCGTCGCCTCGTGGAGCGTGGCGTGCGTTTTGTGCAGATCTGGTATTACGCATGGGACATGCACGCCGCCATCAATGAGACGCTGCCCATTCGCTGCTCCGTTGTGGACCAGCCCAGCGCTGGGCTGGTGCGTGACCTCAAGGGCCGCGGCATGCTTGATACTACGCTCGTCTATTGGGGCGGTGAAATGGGCCGCCTGCCAGTGATTCAGAACCGCTTCGACCGCGGCAAGCCTGGTCGCGACCACAACACGGACGGCTTCAGCGTCTGGCTGGCCGGTGGTGGCGTGAAGGGCGGCTACGTGCACGGCGCCACCGACGAGTTCGGCCTCGCGGCGCAGGACAAGGTGGTGCATCACCACGACTACCTCGCCACGGTCATGCACCTGCATGGCATGGACGCGGAGAAGCTGGTGTACAAGCGCGGCATTCGCAATGAGACGATTCTTGGCGGCGCGGCAGGAAGCGTGGTGAGGGATGTGCTGGCGTAATCTGGGAGCGCGGCACTCCGATGCCGCTCATTTGAAGCTTGGAAGCTCCGTGGATAAATCGAGGACGAAGAACGAACATCCCTGAGCGGCATCGGAGTGCCGCGCTCCCGGAGCATCAATCCCCTCCCGCCACCTTGCCTTTTTTACCGGGGGCACCCTTCGGCGCGGTGGCGGCCTGCTTCTTGTATTCCTCGTCGTGCTGGGTCCAGATGGCGGCAAGTTCGTGCACCTTGTCCGGGATCTCCGCGGCGAGGTTGTGCATTTCACAACGGTCGGTGGCGAGGTTGTAGAGTTCCCACGGTCCATCGGCTCCGGCGGCGGCGATTTTCCAGTCGCCCACGCGCAGGGCGCGATTGCCGATGTGGCTGAAGAAAATGAAATCGCGCGGGATGCTCTCGTCCTTCTCGAAGGCAGGCACGAGGCTGTTTCCGGACAGCGCGGGACGATCCTCATTTGCCCACTTGTCCGGCGACTTCGCCCCCGTCAGCTCCAACAAAGTCGGCACAATATCTACGAGGTGGCTTGGTGCGTGGCGGAGTTCACCATGGGCTTTGATACCCGCAGGCCAGTTGATGATGAGAGGTGTCGAAATGCCACCTTCATGCACCCACGACTTGTGACGACGCAGCGGCGTGTTGGCGGCGCTTGACCAGCCCGGGCCGATGCCAAGGAAGCTCTTCGCGGAACCGGGCGTCGAAGCAGGGTCATGCTCATCGCCGCGAATCATCTGCTCGGCGCTCGCGCCGTTGTCGGAGGCGAACATGATGATGGTATTGTCAGCGGCGCCCATGGCCTTGAGCTTTTCCAGCACGTGGCCGATCTCGCGGTCCATGCGGTCGATCATCGCGGCATGCACGGCCATCTTCGCGGCCTGGAATTCCTTTTGGTCGGTGGTGAGATCATTCCAAGGGAAGGCGTGGGCCACTTCCTTGTCGCCGATGATGCGCTTCAGATCCGCCTCCGGCTTGTTCCAATCGGGAATCACCGCGGGCTCCAGCGCGGAGAGGCCGCAGTTGATGATGCCCGTTTTCTTCATCTTGTTCCAGCGCTCGTCGCGCAGCACATCCCAGCCAGCGGTGTAGCGGTCCTTGTAGCGCGCGATGTCATCTGCCGGCGCCATGATGGGAAAGTGCGGCACCGTGAAAGCAAGATAGAGAAAGAAGGGTTCGCCGTGGTGCTCCTTGTCGTGCAGCGCGAGCCAATCAACGGCATGGGCCGCAATGGCCTTGGTGGCATAGTAGTTGTCTTCCAACTTCGGCTGGGGGAGCATCTTGTCGTCGAGCTGATGGTTCTTCGGCGAGAAATGCCGGTCTTGATCCACCACCAGATAAGAATGCTCAAATCCACCCGCGAGCACGGGTCCATCCACGTGCCATTTGCCGGAGTGGTAGCTGTGATAACCGACGGGCTTCAGCATCTGCGGGAGCAGCATGGCCCAGCGCGGGCGCTGGCCCTTGGGATCGCGATTCACCTGTTGCGCGTAGTAGCCTGTGAGCAGGCTGGCGCGCGAAGGCCAGCAGCGGCCCGTGTTGTAGAACTGCGTGAAGCGCACACCGTTTTCGGCCAGCTTGTCGAGTTGTGGCGTGGCGATCTCGCTGCCGTAGCATCCCAGATCCGAGTAGCCGAGATCGTCGGCGAGAATGAAGAGGATGTTGGGTTTGGAGGCAGCGGGAGCTGCCGAAAAAATGAGCGAAGATGAGAAGACAAGGGCGCAGAGAAGAAGGATGCGAATCATAAGAAGTCGACCTTACGAAAAGGGCTTGTTCTTAACGCGCGCTTCTCTGAGAACTTGCAGCCCTGACCCAAAGGTCTATGCAGCATTCCCGCTGGATGCCGCGGGCATCTCAGGAGGCGCGAGCTCGTGGACGCGGCTTGCGAAACGATGCAGCACCAGGTGCGAGACGGCGTTGAGCGTGGTGAGCACGTTGTGGCCGCTGGCGGCACTGGCCTCATAGCTGTAGTAGCGGCGCGGGCCGCTGTTCAGCAGGTATTCCATGTACTCGATCGGGGCGGCGCTGGCGGTGTCCCGCTTGTTGTGCTGCAGGACGATGGGCATATGCTCGATGTTTTGCCCGTTGAGCCGGAGGTTCGCCTCGAAGTTTTGCCAGGCCTGCACATTCTCGCGCTGGCGGTCCATCTGCGAGTCCGCCACGAACACCACGCCATCCGCCTGGCGCAGAACGAGCTGGTAGGTGGCGTTGTAAACCACCTGCCCGGGCACGGTGTAGAGATTGAAGCGCGTGCGGTAGCCGTTGAAGGTGGGCGCATCCACCGCAAGGAAATCAAAGAAGAGCGTGCGGTCCGTGGGCGTGTTCACGGAGATGAGATCGCTGCGCGTACCGGGATCCAGACAGCGGTGCACGTGCTGCAGGTTCGTCGTCTTGCCGCCGAGGGGCGTGCCGCAATAAACGATCTTGAAGCTGACGATGCGCTTGTCGTGGAAGATCGCAGCCATGACGGGCGGGCTCTAGACGCCGCGCTCGCGCACGATGGCGGCGAGCTCGCGCCCCAGCAGGGTGATTTTTTCCCTGAGCGTGGCCTCGCGCTTCTCCGGGTTGTGCAGCACCGCCAGCACCACGTCATCGTGAAGGCAAAAGGTCGCCTCCCCATGACCGCTCTGGACGTGCAGCGTGTCCGAATCCTCGATGCCCGTGAGCGCCGCGAGGGACGGAAGCAACTGCGCGTTGGCCGCGGCTTCGCGCAAAAATCTGTCCGCGCCCGTGCTGCCATCGCCTTCGGAAGCCAGCGAGTTGCCGTGTTGCAAAGCCACAGCGGCGGCTACACCGGGAAGCTGGCGCGTGAGATGCACAAAGGTGTTCACATCCTCCGCATCTCCAGAGCCGAGCAGGATGGTGAGCAGAAGGCGCCGCGTACTGTTGGCGTTTGGATCTTTGGCAATGGAGCCTGTATTGCGAGGAATAGTAACCTTCACGGGTGACATCGGCGGCGAGGCGTGCGCTTCGGGCGCTCCCATCAATGGATTGGCCGGGATCACTGCGGGTGAAGGCTTTGCCACGGGTGCAGGCGGCGTGAACGCGGCGGGCGCGAGCGCCTTGGCGGGTTCTGGTTCCGCATGGAAGGATGGGAAAGGAGAAACTTGTTTCGCGACTGGCTCCGGCTCGGCCAGCATGAACGAGGACGTGGGCAGCCCCATATCCGGAGTGTCGCCCCAGAAGGGATTGGCTCCCGTGGATGCGGGCGGAGCAGCGGGAGGCAGATCATTTTTCCAGGAAACTTCCGGGGCCGGCGCAAAGGGTTCCGGCATTGCCGTTGCGGCCTGCGGCTTTGCGGCTGGTGCTGGAATGGGCTCCAGTTTTTCCATCGCCAGCGGGGGGGCTGGTGCGAAGGTTGTCGCTGAGCTTTCCGAAAGGGCGTGGAACACCGCGTTCGTGTCCAATTCCACCACCAGGCCCGCGCGCGCCGCGGCAAACATGCGGCGGATTTCCGGATCAATACCCGCCAAAATTTCATCCAGCGAAAGCTTCACGCGGCTACCCGCGAGCTGCGACTGGATTCGGTCCATCGGCACGGTGAACTTCACCCAAGCAGGAATGTTTTCCGGAACGGTGCCAAGATCATGCGGCGCACAATTTTTCAAGGCCGCCGAGAGGCTCATGGAGAAATTGCCGGATACATTGCCAGTCTTCGATTCGGGTGCTGGCGCTGAAGCAGTGGGTGTGTCCGCGGGAGCTTGGGGAGCGTCGAACGCAAACGGCTTGGGCAAACCGGGTGCAGCCTCCGAGACCGATGGCGGCACGCTCTTGCCAAAACCTTCCACTGGCAAAGGGCTGTTCGGCGTTGCGGAAGGCATGGGCGAAGCGGTAGCGGGCTGACCCAGTCCCTTGGCCAACGCTTGAATGCGCG
>Ga0265327_10002694_pt1 | contig 18246 bp, 16 predicted proteins | sample 41621metaG_FD_202089 | JGI IMG/M metagenome (GOLD analysis project Ga0265327, IMG submission 202089) | Rhizosphere microbial communities from Carex aquatilis grown in University of Washington, Seatle, WA, United States - 4-16-21 metaG | ecosystem: Host-associated > Plants > Roots > Rhizosphere...
GTTGGCGCCGGGCGGGTTGGCTGAAAAGCTGCTCGCCGATGCCGGCCGGTTGGACGCGTATTTGAGCCCATTGGCAAGGGCTCCTTAAGTTTTTAGATGGCGGTACCGGAAGCAAGATGACGGATAGCAACGAACAGGAACAGAAGCGTTTGAGTCTTGCCGGGGCTGGCGGACGGCTTGAATTGCGCAAGCCGGCTGAAACCGGTCAGGTGCGGCAGAGCTTCCCGCATGGCCGGACCAAGACCGTCATGGTCGAGGTCAAGAAGAAGCGCACGCTTGTTCCTGGCGGACACGAGGCACCCACGGTGTCTGCCGCACCCGTGGCGGTCCCGCCCGCGGCCTCGGTCGCTGAAGCGGCCCCGGTGCAGGCTGCGGCTCCGGCCCCCACGCCGGCTCCGGCACCTGCTGCTCCTGCTCCGGTTGTTGCTTCCGCACCCGCTCCCGCACCTGTTCGTGCTCCGGCGCGCGTACCGTCGTCCCCGGTGGTCCGTCCCTCTTCGGTGGTCCGTCCCTCTTCGGTGATCCGTCCGGCGGCTTCCTCGCCGCGAACTCTGACGGCGGAGGAACGCGCGGGCCGCGTCCGCGCCCTGGAAGGGGCGAAGAAGGCCGACGCCGAAAATCGCCGCCAAGCGCTGATCAACGATGAATTGCGGCGTCAGCAGGAAGCCGTGCGCCGGGCCGAGGAAGAGGCCCTGCATCGGATCGAGGAAGAAGCGCGCCGACGGGCCGAAGAAGAATCCCGGAAAACCGACGAAGAGCAATCGAAGAAAAAGGCTGAGGACGACACCAAGCGCAAGACCGAGGACGATGCCCGCCGCGAAATGGCGGAGCGCGCCGGCAAGGCGGCGGCGGCGAAGGTCGCGGCCCTGGCCGCGGCCGGCAAGGTCAAGCCCGCCGCCGAGGAAGAGCCCGCCGAGGACACCTCCGCCAAGCGGGGCCGGCCGGCCCCGGAAGCCCGTGTCGAGACCGCGCGTCCCGACAGCGCGCGTCCCGAGGTCAAGCGTCCGGCCAGTCCGCCGCGGCGCGAGGATGAGCGGCGCCGCGGCAAGCTTTCCGTGGTGCGGGCGCTCGATGACGAGAGCGAACGCCAGCGCAGCCTGGCCTCCGTGCGCCGCGCCCGCGAAAAGCACCGTCAGCAATACCAGGCCGCGGAGGCGGTTAAGGTCGTGCGCGACGTTATCGTGCCGGAGCACATCACCGTCCAGGAACTCGCCAACCGCATGGCCGAGCGTGCCGTCGACGTGATCAAGGCGCTGATGCGCATGGGCGTCATGGCGACGATCAATCAGGTCGTCGAAGGCGATACGGCGGAGCTTCTGGTCAATGAGTTCGGGCACAAGGTAAAGCGCGTCTCGGATGCCGACGTCGAAATCGGCATGAAGGGCGAGGCCGACGAGGTCGGCGATCTGGTGTCCAGGCCCCCGGTCGTCACTATCATGGGCCATGTCGATCACGGCAAGACCTCGCTTCTCGACGCGCTCCGCCACACCGACGTGGTTTCGGGCGAGGCGGGCGGCATCACCCAGCATATCGGCGCCTATCAGGTCCGGCTCGCCAATGGCAGCCAGATCACCTTCATCGACACGCCGGGCCATCAGGCCTTCACCGCGATGCGTGCCCGTGGTGCCAATGTCACCGACATCGTCGTGCTGGTGGTGGCCGCCGATGACGGCATCAAGGAACAGACCGTCGAGGCCATCCGCCATGCCAAGGCGGCGAAGGTGCCGATCGTCGTGGCGATCAACAAGATCGACAAGCCCGGCGCCAACCCGGACCGGGTCCGCCAGGAACTGTTGCAGCACGAACTCGTGGTCGAAGGGCTGGGCGGCGATATTCTTGATATCGAGGTCTCGGCGAAGGAGCGGCTCAATCTGGACAAGCTTGAGGAAGCGATCCTTCTTCAGGCGGAAATCCTCGATCTCAAATCGAATCCGGATCGCGCGGCGGAAGGCGTGGTCATCGAAGCGAGGCTGGAGCGCGGACGCGGTCCGGTTGCAACGGTCCTCATTCAACGCGGTACGCTCAAAGCCGGCGACGTCTTCGTCAGCGGCGACGAATGGGGCCGTGTCCGGGCGATCATCGACGATCACGGGCAGAATCTGGAGATGGCGGGTCCGTCCATGCCGGTGGAAGTCCTCGGTATCAACGGCACGCCCTTGGCGGGCGATGATTTCGCGGTGGTCGAGAATGAAGGCCGCGCCCGTGACATCACCGACTTCCGTTCGCGCCGCCGCCGGGATCAGCTCGCGGCCACCGGCGCGCGCGGCACCCTGGAACAAATGTTCACCCAGATCGCCGCCGGCGTCGCCAAAGAGCTGCCGGTCCTGATCAAATCGGACGTGCAGGGTTCGCTGGAAGCGATCGTCGCTTCGCTCAACAAGCTTTCGACCAGCGAAGTCGCGATCCGGATCCTTCATGCCGCGGTCGGCGGTATCAATGAAAGCGACATCATCCTGGCCAAGGCGTCGGGTGGCGTCGTGATCGGCTTCAACGTCCGCGCCAATCCCCAGGCGCGCGATCTTGCCCGTCGGGACGGGGTCGAGATCCGCTATTACTCGATCATCTACGACGTGATCGACGACATGCGGGGCGCGCTTTCGGGCATGCTGACGCCGACCCTGCGGGAGCGCTTCCTCGGCAATGCCGCGATCCGCGAGGTCTTCAACATTACCAAGGTCGGCAAGGTCGCCGGCTGCATGGTGACCGAAGGCACCGTCAAGCGCGGTGCCAAGGTCCGCCTCCTGCGCGACAACGTCGTCATCCACGAAGGCAGCCTCAAGACCCTGAAGCGCTTCAAGGACGAAGTCCGCGAAGTCCGCGAGGGCTACGAATGCGGCATGGCGTTCGAGAACTACACCGACATCCAGGCGGGCGACGTGATCGAATGCTTCGAGGTGGAGGAGATCGCCCGAGTCCTTTAGGGCTTGGGGCCTTCAATCCTTCATTCTTTCAGCCTCTCGCCCGCCTGCGGGGGAGGGGCTGAAAGCGTCGGCAAGGTGCAGATAAATGGCCAAAAAATCAGACCATAAATCCTACGACCATAAATCCCAGGAACACAGATCCCACGGCGAGGGAACGCGGGTCCGTGCCCGCAGTTCGGGCCAGGGACAGCGCCAGCTTCGCGTCGGCGAGGAATTGCGGCATGTGCTGGCGGCGATTCTGGCGCGGCATGAGGCGGCGGATCCGGTGTTGCAGGAAGCAGTGATTACCGTGACCGAAGTCCGTGTCTCCCCCGATCTCAAGAATGCGACGGCTTTCGTCATGCCCTTGGGCGGCGTTCATGTGCCGGAAGTGATGGCCGCGTTGACGCGCTCCGCTCCCTTCCTGCGCGGGCTCGTGGCCCGGGCGGTGCCGTTGCGCCACTCACCGACGCTGCATTTCCAATTCGACACCTCTTTCGAACATGCCAGCCAAATCGAGGCGCTGCTGCATCGCCCGGAGGTGGAACGCGATCTGGAGAAGGCACATGAGCCGGAGGCGGACGAAAACAAGACACCTGAGCCGGAAGCCGATATGAAGAAGGAGCCGGAAGCGGGTAATGGGGCGTAGGAAGGGTGGTACGCCCATTCACGGCTGGATCGTGCTCGATAAGCCGCTGGGGATGAGTTCCGCGCAGGCGGTGGCGGCGGTCAGGCGGCTGACCGGCGCGGCCAAAGCGGGGCATGGCGGAACGCTCGATCCCCTGGCGACCGGCATCCTGCCGATCGCGCTTGGCGAGGCGACCAAGACGGTGGCCTGGGCGATGAACGGACGCAAGACCTATGCTTTCCGCGTGCGCTGGGGCGAGGCCCGAAGCACCGATGACGGCGAGGGCGAGATCGTTGGAACCTCCGCCATGCGGCCTGATGCTACGGCGATCTCAAATATTCTTCCCAGCTTTACCGGCATCATCCTGCAAATACCGCCCGCCTTTTCGGCCATCAAGGTCGATGGCGAGCGCGCCTATAAGCTCGCCAGGGCCGGCGAGGAGGTGGTGCTCGCGCCGCGTCAGGCCGAGATTTTGAGCCTCGTTCACACCGGCAGTCCCGATGCGGACCATGCCGATTTCGAGGCGGTGGTGGGGAAGGGCGTCTATATCCGCTCGCTCGCCCGCGATCTGGCGGTGGCGCTCGGTACGCTCGGATCGATCGTTGCTCTGCGGCGGCTTCGCGTCGGGCGGTTCACGCTAAACGAGGCGATTTCCCTGGATAAAGTGGAGGCGCTGGGGCATAGTCCCGCCGCTTCCAAGCAAATGCTTCCGATCGAGACCGCGCTGGACGACATCCCGGCGCTGGCCCTGACGGAAGATGAAGCCCGACGGCTGCGCCAAGGCCAGTCCGTCATGCTGGTCCAAGCAGATGAAAGAGAGCGTCTCTTCCAACTGGGCTCCGGCGCCGTGGTTCAGGCCAAATGCGGCACCAATCTGGTGGCGTTGGCGGAAATCACGGCGGAAGGGTTGCGGCCGGTACGGGTCATCAACATCTAAGACAAGGAGAAATCGATGTCGATTACAGCGGAACGCAAACAGGAAGTCATTCACGAATACGCGGTCAAGGCCGACGATACCGGCTCTCCCGAGGTCCAGGTCGCGATCCTGAGCGAGCGCATCCGGAACTTGACCGAGCATCTGGGCTTCCACAAAAAGGATTTCCATTCACGGCGCGGGCTTCTGGTGATGGTCGGCCAGCGCCGCAGCCTGCTCGATTACCTGAAGAAGCGCGATCAGTCGCGCTATGAAAAGCTGATCGGGCGCTTGGGACTGCGCCGCTGAGCGAAAAAAAGCGCTTGCGGGTTTGTTTCCGCTGCTAGACATGATGATCGATTGGGCGTCGCACCGGGCTATCCGGCGCGGCGCCTGACTGCGTCCAACGGGATTATGACGGGTTTCACCGATCGGGCCGGCGCCTTTTGCGCGACGCGTCCTTCAGATCGGCCAAGGTTTCACTAGAGGGAAAAGAGAGATGTTCGAGATATTCCGCAAGGAAGTGAATTGGGGCGGCCGCCGCCTCGTGCTGGAGACGGGCAAGATCGCGCGGCAGGCAGATGGCGCCGTGTTGGCGACGCTGGGCGAGACCACCGTGCTGTGCACCGCGGTTGCGGCGCGGACGATGAAGCCTGGGCAGGATTTCTTTCCGCTCACCGTCAACTATCAGGAAAAGACCTTCGCCGCCGGCAAGATTCCGGGTGGCTTCTTCAAGCGCGAAGGCCGTCCTTCCGAGAAGGAAACCCTGGTCTCCCGCCTGATCGACCGGCCCATCCGTCCGCTTTTCGTGCCGGGTTTCCTCAACGAGACGCAGGTCGTCTGCACGGTCCTGAGCCACGATCTTGAGAACGATCCGGATATCGTCGCCTTGGTGGGCGCCTCGGCGGCACTGACCATTTCCGGCATTCCGTTCATGGGGCCGATCGGCGCCGCGCGCGTCGGCTATATCGACGGCCAGTACGTCCTCAATCCCCGGCTGGACCAGCTCTCGAAATCGACGCTCGAACTCGTCGTCGCCGGCACCACCGAAGGCGTGCTCATGGTCGAATCGGAAGCCAAGGAGCTGTCCGAGGACGTGATGCTGGGCGCCGTCGTGTTCGGTCACAAGGAATATCAGCCGGTGATCCAGGCGATCATCGAACTGGCCGAACGCTGCGCCAAGGAGCCCTGGGATCTGCCGAAGCACGCCGCCACCGCCGATGCGGTCGAGGCGAAGCTGCGCGAGACGATTTCCGCGGATCTGACCGCCGCCTATGCCGAGACGCAGAAGCAGGCGCGCCAGGGTCAGCTCGAAGCCGCGAAGGCCAAGGGCGTCGCCGCCTTCACCACCGACGAGGAGCGCGGCATTGCCGGCAAGCTCTTCAAGTCGCTGGAAAAGGACATCGTCCGTGGCGCCATCCTCAAGACCGGGCGCCGGATCGATGGCCGCGACACCAAGACCGTCCGTCCGATCCTTGCCGAAACCGGCATTCTCCCGCGTGCGCATGGCTCGGCGCTCTTTACCCGTGGCGAGACCCAGGCGCTGGTGGTGACGACGCTCGGAACCGGCCAGGATGAGCAGATCATCGACGCGCTCGAAGGCGAATTCCGTTCGAACTTCATGCTGCACTACAATTTCCCGCCCTATTCGACCGGCGAGGCGGGGCGCATGGGCTCCCCCGGCCGCCGCGAGATCGGGCACGGCAAGCTCGCCTGGCGCGCGGTGCGCCCGCTGTTGCCGGAAAAGGCTGCTTTCCCCTACACGATCCGCGTCGTTTCCGAGATCACGGAATCGAACGGCTCCTCCTCGATGGCCTCGGTCTGCGGCGCCTCGCTGTCGCTGATGGATGCGGGCGTGCCGCTGCCGCGTCCGGTGGCGGGCATCGCCATGGGCCTGATCAAGGAAGATGACGGCTTTGCCGTTCTGTCCGACATCCTCGGCGACGAAGATCATCTCGGCGACATGGATTTCAAGGTGGCCGGCACCGAAGCGGGCGTCACCGCCCTGCAGATGGACATCAAGATCACGTCCATCACCGAAGAAATCATGCGCATCGCCCTGGATCAGGCGCGTCATGGCCGTCTCCATATCCTCGGCGAGATGTCGAAGGCGCTGAACACCGCCCGCGAAGGGGTCAGCGAGAACGCGCCGCGCATCACCACGATCTCGATCCCGAAGGACAAGATCCGCGAAGTGATCGGTTCCGGCGGCAAGGTGATCCGCGAGATCTGCGAGACCACCGGCGCCAAGATCGACATCGAGGATGACGGCACCATCAAGGTGGCGGCGGTCGATGCCGAGGCATCGCAGCGGGCGATCGACTGGATCCGGGGCATCGTCGCCGAGCCTGAGGTCAATGCCATCTATAACGGCAAGGTGGTGAAAGTCGTCGATTTCGGTGCTTTCGTGAACTTCCTCGGCTCCCGCGACGGTCTCGTCCATATCAGCGAGCTGGCGTCCCAGCGCGTGGGCAAGGTCGCCGACGTGGTCAAGGTCGGCGACCCGGTCAAGGTCAAGGTTCTGGGCTTCGACGATCGCGGCAAGATCAAGCTCAGCATGAAGCAGGTGGATCAGTCGACGGGTGCCGATATCGGTACGCGCGGCCGTGATGACGAAGCAAAGGCTGCGCTCTGATCGCGGTAAACACGCCCCTTCCGGGGAATCGGCACCGGTGAGCCGCGCGGGAGTTCCCTCGCTGCCGCCGGTGATCGGGCATCGGGGCGCCGCCGGAGCGGCCCCCGAGAATACGCTTGCCGCCTTGCGCAAGGCGAAGGAACTCGGCGCCCCCTGGGTCGAGTTCGATGTGAGGCTCACCCAGGACGGGCGGGTCATCCTTCTGCATGACGACCGGATCGACCGCACCACCGATGGCAAGGGGGCGGCGCTCGATCTTTCTTTCGAGGAAATCCGCCGCTTCGATGCTGGGAAATGGTTTTCCCCGGAGTTTTCCGGGGAGACCGTGCCGGCTTTCGAGGAGGCGATTTCCTGTCTTGCGGAACTGGGTCTCGGTGCCAATATCGAGCTGAAGCCGGCCTATGGAACGGAGGTAGCGACTGCCGAGGCGGTGGCGGGTTTGCTCCGTAGCCATTGGCCGGACCACCTGCCGTTGCCGCTGGTGTCGAGCTTCGCACCCTTGGCGATCGAAGCGTTCCGCGCGGTGGCGCCGGAATTTCCCCGGGGTTACCTCTGCGTTTGGCTGCCACGGAACTGGCGCCGCAGGGTGGAGGCACTGAGTTGCGTCACGATCAACTGCGATTATCGGCGTCTCGACCGGGATCTGGTGCGGAAGGTAGGCGCCGAAGGATACCCGCTTTTGGCCTATACGGTGAACGACAAGGCAAAAGCGCGGGAGCTTCTGGATTGGGGGGTAACGAGTCTCTTCACGGACCGGCCCGATCTTCTATACAAGTAGGCGAAAGCCAAAGGGATAGGCGGGGGAACGGCGTCGAAGCATGCCACCATCCGACTGCATGGGAGGAAGTTTGAAGTGATCGCTCTGAAGCCACTCGTCATTTCTGGCCGGGAAGTCCTGCCGCTCGTGGAAGGCGGCAAGGGAGTCTCCGTGTCCACGGGCGAAAGTTCGGGGGCTTGGGCCGCCGCCGGCGCGGTCGGCACCTTTTCCGGGGTGAACGCCGACAGCCGCGACAAGAACGGCCGGGTGGTCGAGCAGGTCTATCGCGGGAAGACGCGAAGCGAGCGCAATGAGGAACTCGTCGGCTATTCCATTGCCGGCGGCATCTATCAGGCGCAGGTCGCGCATGAGATTTCGAACGGCCAGGGCCGCATCCACATGAACGTGCTGTGGGAGATGGCCTCCTGCGAGCGGATCCTGCACGGCATCTTCGAAGGCGCCAGGGGGCTCGTGCATGGCGTCACCTGCGGTGCCGGCATGCCCTACCGCGTCGCCGAGATCAGCGCGAAATACGGGGTCTATTACTACCCGATCGTCTCCTCGTCGCGCGCCTTCAAGGCACTGTGGAAGCGCGCCTACCACAAATTCGGCGAGTGGCTGGGCGGCGTCGTCTATGAGGATCCGTGGCTGGCCGGCGGTCATAACGGTCTCTCCAACAGCGAGGATCCGCAACGGCCGGAGCCGCCGCTGCCGCGCGTGCGCGAATTGCGGCAGACGATGCGGGAGTTCGGCCTGGGCGAGACGCCGATCATCATGGCCGGCGGCGTCTGGTGCCTCAAGGAATGGGAAGAATGGCTCGACAATCCGGAGCTGGGGCCGATTGGCTTTCAGCTCGGCACGCGGCCGCTCCTGACCAAGGAAAGCCCGGTTGCCGAGGTCTGGCGGGATAAACTGCTCTCTTTGAAGAAGGGCGACGTCTTCCTCAACCATTTCAGCCCGACCGGGTTCTATTCCTCGGCGGTGCGCAATGGCTTCATCGAGGAATTGCACGGGCGCTCGGAGCGTCAGGTCGCCTTCACCATCGAGCCCGTTGGCGATCATGTCGCCGAATACCATGTGGGACAGCGCCGGCGCCTCGTCTATTTGACCTATCACGACCGGGAGCGGGTCGGGGGGTGGGAGCAGCAGGGCTATACCGAAGCGCTACGGACACCGGATTCGACCCTGATCTTCGTCACGCCGGAACGGGGTGCTAAGATCGTCGACGATCAAGTCCAGTGCATGGGCTGCCTCTCCGGCTGCGGCTTCTCCAACTGGGCGGAGAACGAGACCCATACGACCGGCAAGAAGGCCGATCCCCGGAGCTTCTGCATCCAAAAGACGCTTCAGGCGATTTCCCACACCGACGATGTCGAGCACGAGCTGATGTTCGCCGGACACAATGCCTACCGCTTCGCCTCCGATCCTTTCTATGCCGACGGCCATATCCCGACGGTGCGCGAACTGATCGAGCGGCTGAAGACGGGGGAATGACAGCAGGCCCTCTCCTGCTTGCGGGAGAGGGGGCGGTCTCAATCGCGGCCCACCCCAGGCGCTTTGGGCTTGGCGCTTTGGGCTTCAAGAATAACCCAGTTTGATCGTGCTGCTTTATTTTGGCCGCGAACCCGCTTATATGGGAGGGATGGCCAGTGAACGCCCATTTGGTTTTGCCGTGGAACGTCTGCGTTGCGTCGGGTTGCGCCCGACGCGGCAGCGTTTGGCGCTAGCGCGTCTGCTTTTCAGCGGCGGGAATCGCCATGTCTCGGCCGAGCAGCTTCATAGCGAAGCCGTGGCGGCGTCGATGCGGGTATCGCTGGCGACGGTCTATAACGCTCTGCACCAATTCACCGCCGCAGGCTTGCTGAACGAAGTGGTGGTCGAGGCGGGCCGGTCCTATTTCGACACGAATGTCGAAAACCACCATCATTTCTTCGATGAAACCAGGGGCCAGCTCGAAGACATACCGGGTTCCTCCCTCATCATCGGCAATCTGCCGGAGGCGCCGGAAGGCACTGAAATCCGCCGGGTCGATGTGATCATCCGCCTGGAGCGCAAGGCCTGAGGCCCATTGATCCCGATACACGCGAAGCCCCGATACTGGTGACGAACATGCAGGAAGAATTTTACCGTATTAAGCGACTGCCCCCCTATGTCTTCGCCGAAGTCAATGCGCTGAAGGCGAAGGCGCGCGCGGCGGGACATGATGTCATCGATCTCGGCATGGGCAATCCGGATGCGCCGACGCCCGATCATATCGTGCGCAAGCTGATCGAGGCGGTGCAGAATCCGAAGGCCCACGGCTATTCGATGTCGCGCGGGATTCCGGGGCTGCGGCGGGCTTATGCCGGCTATTACGAAAGGCGGTTCGGCGTCGAACTCGATCCGGAAAAAGAGATCGTGGTCACGCTGGGGTCGAAAGAGGGGCTCGCCAACCTCGCTCAGGCGATCACGGCGCCGGGCGATGCCGTGCTCGTTCCCAATCCCTGCTATCCCATTCACGCCTTCGGCTTCATCATGGCCGGCGCCTCGATCCGCCATGTTCCGGCGGGACCGGGCGTCGATTTCCTCGGTGAGCTGAAAAAAGCCGTCAAATACAGCGTGCCGAAGCCGGTCGCGGTGGTGCTGAACTACCCGGCCAATCCGACAGCCGAGGTGGTCGGGCTCGATTTTTATGCCGAAATCGTGGATTTCTGCCGCTTCCACGGCATCTATGTGCTGTCCGATATCGCCTATGCGGAGATCTATTTCGACGGCAATCCGCCGCCCTCGATCCTGCAAGTTCCGGGGGCGAAGGAGATCGCGATCGAATTTTCGTCGCTGAGCAAGACCTATTCGATGGCCGGCTGGCGAATCGGCTTCGCCGTCGGCAATCAGCGGCTCATCAGCGCGCTGTCCCGGGTCAAATCCTATCTCGATTACGGCGCCTTCACCCCGATTCAGGTGGCGGCGACGGCGGCGTTGAACGGGCCGCAGGACTGCATCGCCGAAACCCAGGCCCGCTATAAGGGGCGGCGCGATGTGCTGATCGAAGGGCTTCATCAGGCGGGATGGGAAGTACCCTCGCCGCGCGCCAGCATGTTCGCCTGGGCGCCGCTTCCTCCCGCTTACCGGGAATTGGGCAGCCTCGGCTTTTCGAAGCTTCTGCTGGAAGGCGCCAATGTCGCGGTGGCGCCGGGAGTGGGGTTCGGGGAATATGGCGAAGGCTATATCCGCATCGCCCTGGTCGAGAACACGCAGCGCCTCCGTCAGGCGGTGCGGAACATCAGGCTGTTCCTCAACGGCAAGCCGCAAGCGGGTTCGGACGAAACCGCGTAACCCGGCACAGCGGCGGAGCCCGCCACCTGAACCGAACGCGCATGAACCGTTGCCTGGCTTGAACCGGTAAGCCGCGGATCAATCGAACAGCGCGTCGATGTCGGATTGGTTGGCTTGAGCATTGGAGGGCGGCGGTGCTTCCACCTTGGGCGGCGGGGGAGGCGGCGGAGCCGGTTTGGCGGCAACGGGCGGGGCCGGCGGGGCCGGAGCCGGTACGGGTGCCGGAGCCGGGGCCGGTGCTGGGGCCGCGGCGCTGACCGCTTTTTCCTTTTGTTTCTTCGGCGGTTCCGGCGGCGGGGCGGCGTGGACAGGCGCCGGTGCCGGTGCTGCCGCCTTGGCCGGCGGCGTTGGGGCTGCTACCGGGGCCGGTGCTGGGGCCGGAGCCGATACGCTGGTCGCGGCGAGCCCGGCCAGAAGTGCATCGACATCGTCCTGGCTGACCCCGTCATCCGACGGGCCGTTGAGGAGATGCGCGTCCGGCCGCTTGTCGATTTCGTCCGGATGCGGCTGCATCGGGGCGACATTGCCGTCGATTCCCCAGATCTCGATCATCGAATTGACGCGCTTCTCAAGATAATGAAGCGTGGCGACGACCTTGTTGATGCGCTGTCCGGTGATGTCCTGGAAGGAGCAGGCGGTCAGGATCTCGATGGCCTGCGCGTCGATATCGCGGGCGAGCGCTTTCACGTTCTCGTCGTCGCGGGGGAGCTTGGCGACGATCGCGCTGATCTGTTCCGCCGCGTTGAGGATGTCCGAAGTGGCCCGCTCCGTCGCGAGGACGATGGCGTCCAATTCGCCCGACGCCGCCATGATCCGGTTGTTGCCGGTATCATTCGGGCGCAAGGCCGCGACCTCGCTCCGCGTCTGCTGGATATAGACACTCATCTCCTGCAGTTCCTGCCGCAGGATGCGGACATGCGCGCCGGAATCGACGGTGGCCGGTTGCGGTGGCGGCGCCGAGATTTTTACCTCACCCAGATACTCTTTCAGGATGCGGACGGTTTCTTCGGCGCTGAAGGCGCGGGCGCGCTTGTCGCGCATGCGCAGGAAAGCACGTCCGCGCGTATTGGCGGATACGGCCTCCTCGATGACGAGATATTCTTCTTCCGTCAGCCGGAGCAGTGGTTCCATCAGATCGGTCCCAGGACGCTTTCGATTTTCTTCTTGAGGGTCTCGGCGTTGAAGGGCTTGATGATGTAGTTGTTGACCCCCGCCTGTTTGGCGGCGAGCACGTTTTCGGTCTTGCTTTCGGCCGTGACCATGATGAAGGGAAGCTGGCCGAGCTTGGCATCGGCACGGACTTCCTGGAGCAACTGCAGGCCGGTCATGGGTTCCATGTTCCAGTCGGAGATCACTAGGCCGAACGCTTTTTCGCGCAGTTTGACGAGCGCCGCGGCGCCGTCGGCGGCTTCATCGATGTTGGTAAAGCCAATCTGGGTCAGCAGATTGCGAACGATGCGCCGCATGGTCCCATAGTCGTCCACAACCAGCACGGCATCTTGTAAGTTTGCCAAGGTGTACTCCTCACCAAAATCGCTTAAGCGCTACGCGCTTTGTATAAGCGACATTTATCGGAATAGTGTAAACCAATTCTTGCCGATTTGGCTATAGGAGTAGAGCCACCCGCGCGCAATCTCCGGCGAACCCGCTGATTCTGGCGAAGCCGCTGATTTCGCGCGATAAGGATGCCCCCCGGCAGGCGTCGAATTTTGGGTTGTAAGGATTGGGGAGCCGGGGTTCGGTGGCTTTGCGGCGGAGCGGCAGCGAGAAAAAAAGCGTGGAAACCGGCAGCCAAGGCGCCGGCAAGGGAGCCTTTTTCACGCGCGTCCGCCATTGGTGGCATCGTGCTCCGGAGGAAACGGAGGCGCCGCCGGCGCTGGTGCCCGCTCGGCAACGGCGGGACGAGGCGGCGCGGCCGGCGGCACCCCCTCCGCTCGATCGCATGACGGTGCTGCAATGGCTTTGGGGCGAAGGTTTTGTCGTCCCCGGCGGTGAGGCCTTTGTGCAGGAATTGGTCAAGCCCTTCGGTCTCGGCCCCTCGACCAGCGTGCTCGATCTCTCGGCGGGGCTCGGCGGTCCGGCCCGGACCATTGCCAAGACCAGCCAGACCTACGTTACCGGAATGGAGCGGAATTTCGAGTGGGCGCGGTCCGGACAGGCGATGTCGGTCCGTGCCGGCCTCGAACGGCGGGCCGAAATCATCCACTACGATCCCGAGGATCTGGAACTCCGCAAGAACCGCTTCGACTGCATCCTGGGGCGGGTCGTCACTTTTCCGATTCGGGACAAGGAGCGGTTTTTCCGTGTCCTGTTCGAGGCGTTGAAGCCGGGCGGGAAGCTGCTCATCACCGAATTCGTGGCTGAACCCGGTGCCATGGGGGAGCCGATCCTTGCCGAATGGTCGGACCAGGAGCCGATTTCGCCGGCGCTGTGGACGCTGGCGCAATATGAGGACTGCCTTGCCGGACTTGGCTTCGAAGTCCGCATCACCGAGGACATCAGCGACACCTATCATCGGATGGTCGTGGGCGGCTGGGCGGAGATGATCAAGATGCACGACCTCCGGAGGATGCCCCGGCGGGATCTCGGCACGATCGTGGACGAGGCCGAATTCTGGGCCTATCGCGTCGCGGCACTGCAAAGCGGGGCTCTCCGCCTCATCCGCATCTTCGCTTTGGCGCGGAAGGATGGATAAGATTGCCCGCTATGGATAAGGTTGCCCGCTAGCGGTTGACAGGGAGGGGCTGCCTTCATTATGGTCCCGGCCCTTGAAGCTGGCTGGCTTATTGTACGGAAGACGGAAATGAAGATCTCGAACTCTCTGAAGACTCTTAAGAAGCGTGACAAGAATTGCCGCGTCGTCCGGCGCAAGGGCCGTGTCTACGTGATTAACAAGGTGAATCCGCGGTTCAAAGCCCGCCAGGGCTGAACGGGCCGGGATGGAACGGGGGCATTCCATGGCCCCCTTTTCCTTGAGGCCCCCCTTTTCCTTGAAGGGTAGCGCCGATGCGTATGCCGGCCCCCGATGCCGCGATTTTGGTGCGGCGTAAGGAAATCGCCGAAGCGTTGCGGCGGATCGTGCCCGGTGTTGGTCCGGGGGCGGGCGTCATCGAAGATGACATCGGCAGGCGGGCCTTCGAGACGGACGGGCTGACCGCCTATCGGCAGATGCCGATGCTGGTGGTCCTGCCGGAAACCACCGGACAAATCGCCCGGATCCTCGCCTATTGCCGGGAGAACGGCGTCAAGATCGTGCCGCGCGGCGCCGGGACCGGCCTTTCGGGCGGAGCCTTGCCACTGGCTGACGGCGTGCTTCTCGTCCTGTCGAAGCTCAACCGCATCCTTGAAATCGATCTCCCCAACCGTTGCGCCGTGGTGCAGCCGGGGGTAACGAATCTCGCCATCAGCGAGGCGGCGCGCCGCTACGGTTTCTATTATGCCCCCGACCCGTCGAGCCAGCTCGCCTGCACCATCGGCGGCAATGTCGCCGAGAATTCGGGCGGCGTGCATTGCCTGAAATATGGGCTCACCACCAATAATCTGCTCGGGCTCGAAATGGTGCTGACCAATGGCGAGGTGCTGCGGCTGGGCGGCAAGCATTGGGATGCGGGCGGTTACGATCTCCTTGGGCTGATGACGGGATCGGAGGGGCTGCTCGGCATCGTCACCGAGGTGACGGTGCGGCTGCTGCGCCAGCCGGCCAACGCCCGGGCCATGCTGTTCGGCTTTGGCAGCGAGGCCAAGGCGGGCGATTGTGTCGCCGCGATCATCGCCGCCGGCATCATTCCCGCCGGCATCGAGATGATGGACAAGCCCGCGACGGCGGCGGCGGAAGCCTTCGCCAAGGTGGGCTATCCGCTCGATGCCGAGGCGCTGCTCCTGGTCGAGCTTGACGGGCCGGAGGTCGAGGTCGATTACCTGATCGAAAGAGTGCGGGAAATAGCGCTGGCCAACGCCGCCAATTCCGTCCGGGTCAGCGGCGGCGAAGCCGAGCGGCTCGCGCTCTGGGCCGGGCGCAAGGCGGCGTTTCCGGCGGTTGCGCGGATCTCGCCGGATTATTTATGCATGGACGGCACGATCCCTCGGAGAAGGCTGCCCGAGGTGCTGGTGCGCATGCGGGAAATGTCGGCGAGCTATGGGCTGCGCGTCGCCAATGTGTTCCATGCCGGCGACGGCAACCTCCATCCGCTCATTCTCTACGATGCGAATATCGCCGGCGAGACCGAGCGCGCCGAGGCCTTCGGCGCCGATATCCTCAGGCTCTGCGTCGAGGTCGGCGGCGTGCTCACCGGCGAGCATGGGGTCGGCGTCGAGAAGCGCGATCTGATGCCGGCGATGTTCAACGAGACCGACCTCAATCAGCAACAGCGGCTGAAATGCGCCTTCGATCCCGACGGCATCCTCAATCCGGGCAAGGTCTTCCCGGTGCTGCACCGTTGTGCCGAATTCGGGCGGATGCATGTGCATCAGGGGCGCTTACCCCATCCCGAACTGCCCCGGTTCTGAGCCCATGACCGATTACCGCCCCGAGAACTCAGGAGAACTGGCGGCGATCGTGGCGGCGGCTTTTGGCGACGGCGAGACGCTGGCCGTAACCGGCGGGGGCAGCAAGTCGGCGCTGGGGCGGCCCATCGAGACGGCAAGCACGCTCGATCTCGGGGCTTTTTCCGAAGTCATCGCCTATGAGCCGAGCGAACTGGTGCTGACCGTGGGGGCGGCTACGCCGCTCGCCCGGATCGAGGCGCTTCTGGCCGAACACAATCAGATGCTCGCCTTCGAGCCCCCGGATTGGCGCCGGCTGCTCGGCAGCGAGGATAAGAGCCAAACCCTGGGCGGTATTCTCTCCACCAATCTCTCGGGATCACGGCGCCCCAATGCGGGAGCCGCCCGCGATCATTTCCTCGGCTTCAAGGCGGTGAATGGGCGGGGCGAGGAATTCAAGGCCGGCGGCAGGGTAGTGAAGAACGTCACCGGCTATGATCTCTGCAAGCTGATGGCCGGAGCCTATGGCACGCTTGGCGTCCTGACCGAGGTCACGGTGAAGGTGCTGCCGGCCCCCGAGACGGTGCGGACGCTGCTTCTGCAAGGGGCGGAGCCGGGGGTGTTGACGACGGCGCTGGCGACGCCGCATGAGGTATCGGGGGCGACTTGGCTGCCTTCCGATAAGGTGGCGGCGCTGCGGATCGAGGGTTTCGGCCCCTCCGTCGCCTATCGCAGCCGCAAGCTGCTGGAGCTTTGCCGCCTGGAATGCCTTGAACTGGACGAAGCGGATTCGATCTCGTTCTGGCGCGGGATCGGGGACGCGGATTCGTTGCAGACCTTCCCGGCTCTCTGGCGGCTGTCGGTGCCGCCCGCCCGAGGGGCCGCGATCCTGGAGGCGCTGACCGGACGGCTTTCCGGCAAGGGCTATCTGGATTGGGGCGGTGGCCTGATCTGGCTCGGCCTGCCGGAGGAGCGGCCAGAGGATGCGGCGGTGATCCGGGGCGCATTCCAGGATTGCGGCGGTCATGCGACGCTTGTTCGCGGCAATGCCTGGCTCCGCGCCGCCATTCCGGTGTTCGAGCCACTTCCGCCGCCTCTCGCCGCTCTTTCGGCGCGGGTGAAGGCCAGCTTCGATCCCGGCCAGATTCTCAATCCCGGCCGGATAGGGTAGGCAGCCGCCATGCAGACGCATTTCACGGAGGCTCAACTCGGCGACCCCGCCCTTCAGGAGGCGAACCGGATCCTGCGCAGCTGCGTCCATTGCGGCATGTGCCAGTCGGCCTGTCCGACCTATCAGCTTCTGGGCGACGAGCGCGACGGCCCGCGCGGGCGGATCTATCTGATCAAGGACATGCTGGAGAACGACCGCCCGGCGACGCCCGAGTTGACGGTGCATCTCGATCGCTGCCTGTCCTGCCTTTCCTGCATGACCGCCTGTCCCTCGGGCGTCAATTACATGCATCTGATCGACCTTGCGCGCGCCCGGATCGAGGATACCGTCACGCGTCCGCCGGCGGAGCGGGCCTTGCGGGAATTTTTGGCGGTACTCCTGCCGAGGCCGGGGCTGTTCCGCATGGCGGTGGCCGTCGCGGCGTTGCTGCGGCCGATCTCGGCAAAGCTACCGGCCCGGTTGCGGGGGTTGTTCCTGGCGCTGCCGGCTCGGCGTCCGAGGCTCTTGCCGTCACGGCTGGCTATTCCGGCGCCCGCCCCCGCTGAGCGGCGGCGGCGGGTGGCGTTGCTGACCGGCTGCGTGCAGCCGGTGCTGGCGCCCGAGATCAATGCGGCGACGGTCCGGCTCCTGGCCCGGCATGGCTGTGAAGTGGTGGTGGCGGCGGGCTCCGGCTGCTGCGGTGCCCTCACCCATCATCTCGGTAAGGAGGAAGCGGCGCTGGCCTCCGCCCGGGCCAATATCGACGCCTTCGAGCGCTTGATCGAAAAGGGCGGGCTCGACGCCATCGTCGTCGATGCGTCGGGCTGCGGGACCATGGTCAAGGATTACGGGTTCCTGCTGCGCCTCGACCCCGAATATGCGGAAAAGGCGGCACGTATCTCGGCCCTTGCCCGCGACGTCACCGAGATCATCGACGAGATCGGCCTGATCAGGAACGGGAGCGGCGGCGGGGCCGGGATGCGCATCGCCTATCATTCCGCCTGCTCGATGCAGCACGGCCAGCGCCTGCACGCGCTGCCGAAGCGGCTGCTGGAGGCGGCGGGGTTCCAGGTGCAAGACGTGCCGGAAGGGCATCTTTGCTGCGGTTCCGCCGGCACCTACAACCTGCTTCAGCCGGAGCTTGCCGGTCAGCTTCGCTCGCGCAAGCTCGCCCAAATCGAAAGCCTTCAATCGGAAGCGGTCGCTACCGGCAATATCGGCTGCCTGCTCCAGATCGGGGGCGGCACCAAGATCCCGGTGCTCCACACGGCCCAGCTATTGGACTGGGCGACGGGGGGGCCGAGGCCCTTTTAATCCGGCCCCTTTAAACCGACCCCCTTTAGAGCATCAAGCTTGAAACCTGACTCGCTTATGCCCCCTGGGGGATTCCCTTGAGCCGCGAATTGTGATTCACCGTGACTGGAGGTGAATCATGGGCAAAGGGTATTCGACCGACCTTCGGGTTC
>Ga0265327_10002695_pt1 | contig 18242 bp, 8 predicted proteins | sample 41621metaG_FD_202089 | JGI IMG/M metagenome (GOLD analysis project Ga0265327, IMG submission 202089) | Rhizosphere microbial communities from Carex aquatilis grown in University of Washington, Seatle, WA, United States - 4-16-21 metaG | ecosystem: Host-associated > Plants > Roots > Rhizosphere >...
CACGTGCTGCAGGAACTCCTCACCTACAAGTCCGACGACATGCACGGCCGCACCCAGATCTACCAGGCCATCATCAAGGGCGAGACCATCAAGGATCCCGGCCTCCCCGAGAGCTTCAACGTCGTCAAGAAGGAACTCAACGCGCTCTGCATCGATGTCGAGATGCTCACCCGCGAAGAGTTGGATCCGGCTTTGGCGGAGGAAGAACCAGCCGCCTTCTCCATCGAAGGCTGATCTCCCACCCCTTCCGTTTCCGACGAATCTTGAGAGGTCCCCATGTTTCCTGAGCAGCAGAACATCAACGCCTATGAGTGCATCCGGGTGTCCCTGGCCAGCCCGGACAAGATGCGCTCCTGGTCCAAGGGCGAAGTCACCAAGCCCGAGACCATCAACTACCGCAGCCTGAAGCCCGAGCGCGACGGCCTCTTCTGCGCCCGCATCTTCGGACCCGTGAACGACTGGGAATGCCTGTGCGGCAAGTACAAGCGCCAGAAGTTCAAAGGCGTCACCTGCGACAAGTGCGGTGTCGAAGTCACGAAGAAGTCCGTGCGCCGCGAGCGCATGGGCCACATCCAGCTGGCCTCACCCGTCAGCCATGTGTGGTTCTTCAAGGGTGTCCCCAGCCGCATTGGCTACCTGCTGGACATCCCCTTGAAGGATCTGGAGCGCGTGCTCTATTTCGAGGCCTACACGGTCACCGAGAGCGGCGGCACCACCCTGAAGGAAGGTGAGATCCTCAACGAGGACAAGTACCGCGAGTTCCGCAGCCAGTTCGGTGAAGGCTTCAAGGCCCAGATGGGCGCCGAGGCCATCAAGGAACTGCTCAAGCAGGTCGACATCGAAGCCCTCACCATCGAGCTTCGCGACCTGATGAAGAAGGAAACCTCCAGCCAGAAGCGCAGCAAGGTCGCCAAGCGCCTCAAGGTGGCTGAGTCCTTCCACCGCTCCGGCAACAAGCCCGAGTGGATGATCCTGGATGTGGTGCCGGTTCTGCCCCCCGAGTTGCGCCCCCTGGTGCCCCTCGACGGCGGTCGCTTCGCCACCTCCGATCTGAATGACCTCTACCGCCGTGTCATCAACCGCAACAACCGCCTCAAGAAGCTCCTGGAACTGAAGGCTCCCGATGTCATCGTGCGCAACGAAAAGCGCATGCTGCAGGAAGCCGTGGACGCGCTCTTCGAGAACGGCAAGCGTGGTCGCCTTCTCCGCGGTGTCAGCAACCGCCCCCTGAAGTCCCTCAGCGACGCCCTCAAGGGCAAGCAGGGCCGGTTCCGTCAGAACCTGCTCGGCAAGCGCGTGGACTACTCGGGCCGTTCCGTCATCGTGGTGGGTCCCGACCTTAAGCTGCACCAGTGCGGCCTGCCCAAGAAGATGGCGCTTGAGCTCTTCAAGCCCTTCATCTTCAATCGGCTCGAGCACAAGGGCTACGCGGCCACCATCCGCCAGGCCAAGGAAATGGTTGAAGAGGGCCGTCCCGAAGTCTGGGACGTCCTGGAAGAGGTCATCAAGGACCACCCGGTCCTGCTGAACCGCGCACCGACCCTGCACCGCCTCGGCATCCAGGCCTTCCAGCCTGTGCTCGTCGAAGGCAAGGCCATCCGTCTGCACCCCCTGGTCTGCACCGCCTTCAACGCGGACTTCGACGGTGACCAGATGGCTGTGCACGTCCCCCTCAGCCCCATGGCCCAGATCGAGGCCAAGGTGCTGATGATGTCCACGCAGAACATCCTCAACCCCGCCAACGGCCGTCCCAACGTGGTGCCCTCCCAGGACATCGTGCTGGGTGGCTACTACCTGACGAAGAAGCGCACTGGCCGTAAGGGCGAGGGCATGGTCTTCGCCAATGAGAACGATGTGGTCGCCGCTCACGAAGCGGGCGTCGTCGACACCCACGCCATCATCCAGATCCGCCACACCGGCGAGTGGGTGGACACCGAGGCCTGGCACGCGAAGGATCCCAAGAAGAACTCCGAGCAGGAAGTCTTCGAGGCCCCCGCGGAGATGGTCAACCACCAGCTCAAGACCACCACGGTCGGCCGCGTGCTCTTCAACCGCGCGCTCCCTGAGGAAGTGCCCTTCATCAACGGCCTGCTCAAGAAGGAGGGCCTGCTCTCCCTCGTGAATCGCGCCTACAAGCTGAATGGCCCTGAAGTCACCATCCGCATGCTGGACGCGATGAAGGACACCGGCTTCCAGTGGGCCATGCGCGCCGGCGTGTCCGTGGGCATCGACGATCTTGTCGTTCCCGACACGAAGGCCAAGCTCCTCAAGACGGCTTCGGACGAAGTCCGCGCCATTGAGAAGGAATCCTACGAAGGCCGCCTGGACGCTTCCACGCGCTACAACCGCATCCTGGAAGTCTGGGGCAAGACCAGCGACCAGGTTGCCGCGGACATGATGAAGGAACTGGAAAAGCGCAACGAGACGGGCAAGTTCCTGAACTCGATCTACATTCTGGCTGACTCCGGCGCCCGTGGTTCCAAGACCCAGATCCGCCAGGTTGCCGGCATGCGTGGTTTGATGGCCCGTCCCTCCGGCGACATCATCGAGACCCCGATCACGGCCAACTTCAAGGAAGGCCTCAGCGTCCTCGACTACTTCATCTCGACCCACGGCGCCCGTAAGGGCTTGGCGGATACCGCGCTGAAGACGGCCGACTCCGGCTACCTCACCCGCAAGCTGGTGGACGTGGCCCAGGACGTCATCGTCAACGAAGATGACTGCGAGACCATCGGCGGCATCGAGGTGGAGGCCATCGTCAACAGCGACGGCACCATCCGCTCCCGCCTGCGCGACCGCATCATGGGCCGCGTGTGCCTCGACGACATCGTGGATCCCTACGATGCCGCCAAGACCATCGCACCCGCCGGCACCCTCATCTCCGAGGAACTGGCCTTCACCATCGAGACCAGCGGCATCGCCAAGGTCAAGATCCGCTCCACCCTCACCTGCGAAGCCCGTCGCGGCATCTGCGCGAAGTGCTACGGCCTCAACCTCAGCTCGGGTCGCCTGGTCGACCTCGGCGAGGCGGTCGGTGTCATCGCCGCCCAGTCCATCGGCGAGCCCGGCACGCAGCTCACCATGCGTACCTTCCACGTCGGTGGCGCGGCCAGCCGCACCTCCGAGAAGAGCACTCATGAGGCCCAGATCGCGGGCATCGTCCGCTATGAAGGCCTGGAGAACACCAAGGACCAGAAGAAGACCGTCGTCAACCGCAAGGGCGAGACCGTGGCCCTGACGCGCAACGGCTACCTCCTCGTCACCGACGAGGACGGCAACGAGCGTGAGCGTTACAAGATCACCTCCGGCGCCATCCTCCGCGTGAAGGACAAGGAGGCCGTCGAGCCCCGCACGGTGCTCGCCGAGTGGGATCCGTACAATGACGTGCTGCTCACGGAAGTGGGCGGTGTCGCGGACTTCAAGGAATTCGAAGTCAACGTGTCCTACCAGGAAGAGAAGGATCCGATCTCGGGCAACTTCCGCAAGAAGGTCATCGACCCCACCGACGACAAGATCCACCCCCACATCAACATCAAGGGGGACAACCACAAGGTGCTCAAGCGCTACAACATCCCCACCGGCGCCTACATCGAAGTGGAAGAGGGCCAGGAACTGCTGCCCGGCGACGTCATCGCCAAGACCAGCCGCCAGCAGGCCAAGACCAGCGACATCACGGGCGGTTTGCCGCGCGTGACCGAGCTCTTCGAAGGCCGCAAGCCCAAGGAACCCGCGATCATCAGTGAAGTCACCGGCATCGCGAAGTACGGCAACCGCGTCCGCGGCAACCAGAAGGTTGTCGTTGAGGCTGAAACCGGCGAGAAGGGTGAATACCTCATCCCCCGCGGCAAGCACATCCAGGTTCAGGACGGCGATGAGATCCGCGCCGGCGAGAAGCTGACTGAAGGCGCCGTCAGCCCCCACGATCTCCTCAAGGTCCAGGGCGATCGCGCCCTCCAGGCCTTCCTCGTCAACGAGGTCCAGGAAGTCTACCGGGCCCAGGGTGTGGTCATCAACGACAAGCACATCGAGGTGATCATCCGCCAGATGATGCGCTGGGTCCTCATCACCGACGTGGGCGATACCCCGCTCATCGTCGAGGAGAAGGTCGACAAGCACCGCTTCAAGGAAATTAATGAACAGGCCCTCAAAGATGGCGGCACCCCCGCCACCTGCGAGCCCCTGCTGCTCGGCATCACCAAGGCCGCGCTGACCTCCGAGAGCTTCATCTCGGCGGCCAGCTTCCAGGAAACCACCCGCGTCCTCACCGAAGCGGCTCTGGAAGGACGCGTGGACTACCTGCGCGGCCTGAAGGAGAACGTCATCCTGGGCCGCCTGATCCCGGCCGGCACCGGCATGGCCCACTACCGGAACCTCGACATCGAGGAGGGCGAGTACCCCGAGCCCAGCCTCAACGAGTTCCAGGGTGGCGAGGACTTCGACGACGAATACGCCCGCATGGCCCAGCACGTGGAAGAACTGCAGGGCATGACCGAGATCGATGGCGAAGACCTGTAGGTAAAACCATGTAGTGAAAAAAGGCCCGCTTCGGCGGGCCTTTTTTCTTGAGGTTAAACTCCTTCCCACAAGCCTGGTTTGGAACCATGGTGTGATGTAGAAAACCCAGTTTACTGATTTGGTCGGGCCAGACACCCCGGCCATCCGCGGAGATTCAAGGCATGACCCGACGCACATGGAACCTTGCTGGACTTCTGCTGGGCCTCTGGTCCATGGTGGCGCCTGGCCTGCTGGCCCAGGCGCCCGCACCCACCAAGCGCAGCATCGAAACCTATACGGTTCCGGAGGTCACCCTGGTGAACCAGAATGGCGCGAAGGTGAACCTCAAGGCGGTACTTGAGTCCGGAGAGCCCGTGATCCTCGATTTCATTTTCGGGACGTGCACGACCATCTGCCCGGTGCTGTCGGCAGGCTATGCCAACCTGCAGGCCAAACTGCCGGTGGAATCCGCCAAGGTGCATCTCATCTCGGTCTCGATCGACCCGGAAAATGACACGCCCAAGGTGATGCGCGACTACCTCAAGCGTTACCGCGCGAAGCCGGGCTGGGACTTCCTCACTGGTCGCCGAGAGGACATCGACAAGGTGATGCGCGCATTCGGTGCCTACATTCCGAACAAGATGGCCCACTACCCCCTGACGCTGATTCGCGACCGCAAGACCGGGAAGTGGATTCGCCTGTTCGGACTGATGAGTTCCTCCGAATTCATCGAGGAATGCAGGAAGGATGAGGTCCTATGAGCCCAAGGGTGCTGCTTCGATTCAGAACCTTGCGGTGCTGGACCCTGGGGCTCTGCCTCTTGGTGACGGCGGCCTTTGCCACGCCTCCTCCTCAAAGCAAGGTCACAGACAAACCCATCAAGGTCTCTGGCCTGAGTTCGGATAAGGCGTTGGCCTTGGGTGAGCGCATGTACCGTGAGGGCATCCTCCCCAGCGGCGAGCCCATGCAAGCCGTGGTGAGCACCGACATACCGGTGGTGGGGACCTCCTTCTCGTGCATGAGTTGTCACCTGCGGGGAGGACTTGGCTCCTGGGAGGGGGGCATCGTGACCCTGCCCACCAACGGCGCGAAACTGGCGCAAGCGCGGTATTGGAAGTTCCCGAACCTGAGCCCTGAAGAGCGCCAGAGCATGAGCCTGAAGGTGGCACCCCAGGCCAGACCCGCCTACACGGACGAAACCTTGGCGCACATGCTTCGCACGGGAGTCGATCCTTCCCGTCGTGAACTGCACTACGTCATGCCGCGTTATGACTTGAGTGACCAAGACATGGCCATCTTGATCCACTACCTGCGCTCGCTTTCCATGGACCTGTCACCGGGAGCGGATGCCACCACCATCCGATTCGCCACCGTGATTACGGATGAGGTGTCGCCTGAAGATCAGCGGGACATGCTTGTCCCCATGAACAACTACATCAACCTGCACAACCAGCTCTCCAAGGGGTTTGGCACACGAGGCTATTACAGCGTGGATGGCGATGAGATGATCGGCGCCTACCGGAGGCTGTCTCTGTCTGTGTGGAAGCTCCACGGGGCGCCCGGGACCTGGGCCGTGCAGCTTCAGGCCTACTTGGACAAGGACCCCGTGTTGGCCCTGGTGGGTGGGCTTACCTACGGCGATTGGAAACCCATCCATACCTTCTGCGAGACCCGCAAGCTCCCCTGCTTGCTTCCGCTGACCGAACTCCCGGTGGTGTCGGATTCCGATTGGTATACCCAGTACTTCTCCAAGGGCTATTACCAGGAAGGCCAAGCGGCCGCTCGGTTCTTACATCAGAAGGGGGATCCCGCCAGTTCGGGGCGCATCCTGACCATCTCGCAGGACGGTGCTGAAGGCGCGGCCCTGGCCCGGGGATTCCGGGAAACCTGGAGTGAACTGGGTGGAGAGGCCGCGGTTGAGGTTCAGTTGGAGAAGGGCGAGGTGCTTTCCCCATCCAGGCTCCAGGCCATTCTCCAGAAGGAGAAGCCCGTCACTGTCCTTTGCTGGACGGGAGGATCCTCCTTCCAGGCCCTCGATGCGCTAGCGGGTCGGGACGGGCAACCGCAGGTGGTCTTCATGTCCTCTCGACTGCTCGGTTCGAAAGTCTATGACCTTCCGGAGAAGGCCAGAGGTTTCACCTGGTTGACGTATCCCTACCGTGATCCCAAAGAAGAACCGAACGTCTCCAAATATGCGGAAACCCTGATGGCGGGCATGAAGGAGCGGCATTCACCCTCCCGGATTGCGACGCGGACCTTCTCCATGATCCAGGTGCTTAAGCAGGGGCTCATGGACATGAACCGGTTCTTCTACCGCGACAATTTCATGGACCGCATCAGCATGCAGCGGGACCAGGTCCTGCCGGACTACCTGCGCCTAAGCTTCGGACCGGGTCAGCGGTACGCCTCGAAAGGCTGCTACATCATGCAGCTGAGCCCCGGCCCGAAGGGCGAACTCATGCGCATGAGCGAATGGGTGATCCACTGAACCTGGACGTTGGCCCTATGATGGACTTTTCCGTCGCGTCTCAGAATCAGGGATGAGGGTTTCATGCGTGTGATCGCCCGGTCATTGATGGTCATGCTTCTCGGTGTGGTGGTGCTGTCCCTTGGCTGCAAGGATGTGGCGCAGGCGCCGGCTGGCCTGACCTACAGCATGACGACTGCCGTGTATACCGTGGGCACCGCCATCGCCTCGAATACCCCCACGAGCACGGGCGGCTCCATCTCGTCCTACGCGGTGAGCCCGGCCCTTCCCACGGGCCTGAGCATCGACGCCAGCTCGGGTGTGATATCAGGTACCCCCACGGTGGCGACTGCCGTGGCCAGCTACACGGTGACGGGGACCAACTCTGCGGGCAGCACCACGGCCACCCTCAGCATCACCGTCAACAGTCCTGCCCTCCCCATCACCATCACCACCCAGCCCGCAGATCTATCGGTCCTGGTGGGGCTCACGGCCACGTTCTCGGTCACAGCCACCGGTACCGGGACGCTCAGCTACCAGTGGCAGAAGAATGGCACCGCCATCTCTGGGGCGACCTCGGCTTCCTACACCACACCAGCGGTGGCCATGTCCGATAGTGGAAGCACCTTTGGCGTGACGGTCAGCGATGCCTTTGGAGGCAGCGCCACGAGCAAGACGGCGACGCTGACCGTGACAGCCAGCACCCCTGGTCTGTTCACGGCCACGGGCAATCCTGTTGCGGGACGCGCCAATCACACAGCGACGCTACTCAACGACGGACGTGTCCTTATCGCAGGGGGATCAGACCTGAGTGCTGCGGTGCAGACGGCCGAACTCTACACGCCCTCGGCGGGAACCTTCGCGACCACCGGGACCATGGTGAGCCAGCGACAAAGGCATACGGCCACGCTTCTTCAGGACGGGACCGTGCTGCTGGTGGGTGGGGTCATCACCGCCAGCGCCACCACCACCTTGGCCACTGCTGAAATTTTTGATCCAAATGCAGGGACCTTCACGGCGACGGCGGGGAATCTGGCTTCGGCTCGCTGCGATCACACGGCCACCCTGTTGCCAAATGGGAAGGTCCTGATCGTGTCTGGTCGCAATGGCGCAAACTATGTGGCGACGGCCGAACTGTACGATCCGACCACGGGAAAATTCACCGTCACAGCGTCTGCACCCATCGCCGCCAGGGCCACGCACACGGCCACTTTGTTGAACACGGGGAAGGTGCTGATCGCTGGTGGTTATCGGGCCATCAACCTCGCCACGGCCGAGTTGTATGACCCTACGGCAGACGCGTTCACAGCCACCGGGAATCTGATCACTGCACGCGCGCTCCACACGGCCACCCTGCTTCCAAACGGGAAGGTGCTGATGGTGGCTGGTGCGACGACTGCCAACGCGGAACTCTACGATCCCACCAGCGGTGCTTTCATTGCCACGACCGGGTCGCTGGTCACTGCACGGGCCTACGGGCATACCGCCACGCTGCTCCCCACAGGGTTGGTGCTGATCGCCGGTGGGCTGGGTACCGGAACATTGCCCCAGATCCTTGGCACGGCGGAACTCTTCGATCCCGCCAGTGGAAGCTTCAGTGCCACCAATGGAACCATGACTGTGACGCGCGAGCATCACACCGCCACCCTCTTGAATACTGGCAGTGTGCTCATATGTGCTGGTGATGAGGGCGCTCTGATCGTCAGTGCCGAACTGTATTACTAGCCGCTGGAACTGCTCCAGACACTGAGTTGCATACACCAGACGTGCATCAGAACGAGTCATGATTTCGGCACCTAGAACGGGGCCCTGGGATGCGTTCAGCGAATCGAGAAAATATTTGAGAATGAGTCTCAAATATTGAATCTATTCCTGGGCGAAATGGGTGTTTCCTACCTGACCTATGGGTAGAACCCCCCATACATCGAACTGGGTAATCGACGGATCCTTGGTCTGCATCAAGGACAAATTGTCGCACCCAGGCCCGTGGTCGACCCGACCTGTCGGGCCAAGTTGGTCTTCCCCATCCCGAAATCGTTCCAACTGTTTTCTCGAGGTGAACCATGTTGAAGAGGCTCAACCGTCTGCTGGCGCTCGCCGCAGCCTTGATGGCGGGGAGTGGCGCGCATGCGCAGACACCCGACGTGGTCCCGAACAAGACCGCGCAGCCGGTCGCATCCCCGGATAAGGCCGCCATCATCGATCGCGCCACGCGCAAGGCTCAGCTGAACCAGGCCCGTGCTGCGGCGGCTGCCCGCAACATGGCGGCCGTCAAGGCGCGCGGAAAGGTCGATCCCGCGCTGCTCGGCACGAACCCGGCTGTGAAGGTCGCCAACGATCGCAACGCCGCCCAGGCCGCCCTGGTTGGTTCCAAGTCTGCGGCTGGTGGGGCGCAGGCCAGCATCGTCGTGCTTCCCGGCACCGGTGTTCCCGGGCCCGGCTTCCAGCTGAAGCAGCCCGACTACATGTTCAACACGGCTGCCAACTGGATGTACACCAAGCCCATCCACAAGTTCGTGGATAGCCTGGCTGGCCTGACCTCGGCTCACAAGAACAACCTTGGGAACTTCATTCCCGTGGCCAAGCCCATGGCCTACCCAGCTGATCCCAACGCCGACTATTACGAGATTGGCGTCCATGACTACACCATGCAGATGCACAGCGAACTGCTGCCGACCAAGTTCCGTGGCTACCACGATCTCAACCCAGCCGCTGAGAATACGGCCAACGGCGCGAATAGTTCGAACTACCTCGGGCCCGTCATCCTTGCTCACCGCGACCGGCCCGTGCGCGTGAAGATGGTCAACCAGCTCCCCACGGGGCCCGTGAACCCTCTCACCGGCCGCCGTCCTGGCGACCTTTTCCTGCCCGTCGACACCACGATGGAAGGTGCAGGCGTTGGTCCTCTGGGAGGCTCCGAACTCTATACCCAGAACCGGGCGGAGTTCCACCTTCACGGTGGCCTGAGCCCCTGGATCAGCGATGGCACGCCCCATCAGTGGAATACCCCCGCGGGTGAGGTCACCAACTACAAGAAGGGCGTCTCCAACCGGAACGTGCCCGACATGGGTGCTGGCGCCCCTGGCGATGGCATCACCACCTACTACTGGACCAACCAGCAGAGTGGCCGTCTCATGTTCTACCACGACCACGCCTTCGGCATGACCCGCCTGAACGTGTATGCCGGTGAGGCCGCGGGGTACCTGATCATTGATCCCGTTGAGGACCAGCTCATCGCCGCAGGCGTCCTGCCTGACAACGCGGACCTCGATGCCAACGGCGTCTATAAGTACGGCGTACCCCTCATCCTCCAGGACAAGACCTTCGTCAACACCACGTTCCTGGGACCTGTGGGCGACCCCCTGCTGGATACCACCGTTAATCCTCCGGTGCCCCAGGCGACAGATCCCACGTGGGATGTGAATGCCTATGGTGGTCAGGACCAGCTCTGGTTCCCCCACGTCTACATGGTCAATCAGAGCCCCCACGATCCCTCGGGCGCCAACAACTTCGGCCGGTGGGACTACGGCCCGTGGTTCTGGCCTCCCCTGAATGCCGCTGCTGGCCTGGTGCATGGCGAAGAGCCCATCCTCGGCGATCCCCTTGGCACCACCTATCCTGGCACTCCGAATCCCTCGGGCGTGCAGGAAGCCTTCATGGATACCCCGGTGATCAACGGCACCGCGTATCCCGTCATGCAGGTTCAGCCAAAGTCCTACCGCTTCCGCATCCTCAATGCCGCCAATGACCGCTTCTGGAACCTCTCCATGTTCCAGGCCGATCCCAACGGCTACCTGGATGCCAATGGCAAGCCCACCGAAGTTCGTATGGTGGCCTCTGCTCCGGGCAACCCCGCCTTCCCATCCGCAAATGACCCCTACGGCGAAACCCAGAACTGGCCCACCGACGGCCGTGATGGCGGCGTGCCGGATCCCACGATGCAGGGACCCTCTCTGTACCAGATCGGCAACGAGAGCGGCTTCATGCCCTGGCCCCATGAGCACAAGCCCCAGCCCATCGGCTACAACTACAACCGCCGTGACATCGTCGTCCTGAACGTCCAGGAGCGCAGCCTCTTCCTTGGACCCGCCATGCGCGCGGACGTCATCGTGGACTTCTCCAAGTTCCCCGGTCAGCGCATCATCCTCTATAACGACAGCCCCGCGCCCGTGCCTGCCTTCGATGCCCGTGTGGACTACTACACCGGCGACCCCGATCAGCGTGATTCCGGCGGCGCGAACACCACGCAGCCCGGTTTCGGCCCCAACACCCGCACCATCATGGCGTTCGATGTGGCTGCTTCTGCCCCTGCCGCCGCTTTCGATACCACCAAGGTTGAGGCGGCCTGGACTTCCACGCCCACCGCGCCTGGCGCCTACGCGGCGACCCAGCATCCTCCGATCTTCCCCCAGATGGCCTACAACAAGGCCATGAACACGAACTACCAGAAGGATACCCTCGCGGCCATCCAGGACTATCAGGTCAATACGCCCTACCCGGCCATTGAGAATGGGCAGTTGATCCAGCCCAGCTATGAGCCCAAGGCCATTCAGGAGCTCTTCGAACTGAACTACGGCCGCATGAACGCCACCCTCGGCGTTGAGCTGCCCTTCACCAACTTCAACATCCAGACCACCATTCCTTTGGGCTACTCGGATCCCGTCACCGAGAACCTGGTGGACGGCACCACGCAGTTCTGGAAGATCACCCACAACGGTGTGGATACCCACCCCGTGCACTTCCACCTCTACGACCTTCAGATCATGAACCGCGTGGGCTGGGATGGCATGATCCACCCGAACCGCTCCAATGATTACGGCTGGCGCGAGACCGTGCAGATGAATCCCCTGGAAGACATCATCATCGCCTTCCGACCCATTTCTCCCCGTCTGCCCTTCACGCTCACCAACAGCCTGCGTTCCCCCAGTGTCACCCAGCCTGCGAACGCCACGCTCAGCGTGACCGACCCGCTGACTGGCAATGCCATTGCCCAGTCCAACGCCGCGATTGATTTCGGTTGGGAGTATGTGTGGCACTGCCACATCCTGGGCCACGAAGAGAACGACTTCATGCGGTCCCAGGTTTTGACCGTCGCTACCACCGTCCCGGCCCATCCGAGTGCGCTGCTCGCCGCCAAGAGCGCCCCAACCCGTGTGGACCTCTCCTGGACAGACAACTCCACCAACGAGACCGGCTTCCGGGTTGAGCGTTCCCCCGCCGGCGCCGGCACGTGGGCCAAGGTCGGCACCACCGTGCCGAACCAGAATAATTTCGCTGACTACACTGTGGTGGGCGGAACCGCTTACGACTACCGTGTCTTCGCCTACAACCAGGCGGGTGACTCGACCGCATCCAACACGATCACCATCACTCCGACTGCAGTCACCCCAGCTTCTGGCGTGACGCTGGTTGCCTCACCCGCGGCCTCTGCTCCCTTTGGCACCGCCGTCACCTTCACCGCCACCGCCTCTGGCGCCTCTGCCTACCAATACCAGTTCCTCGTGGACGATGGCACCGGTGCCGTGGTTGTGCAGGACTACAGCATCTCCCAGCTCTATCACTTCACCACTTACCAGCCTGTCGGCACCTACACCGTCTCGGTGAACGTCCGCACCAGCACCGCCAGCGCCATCGTCTCGGCGAGCATTCCCTACACCATCGCACCTCTGAAGGCCACGGGCGTGATGTTGAGCTCGAACTATCCGAGCCCACAGAACTCGAGCAGGCTCATCGTGTTCAGCGCCATCGGCCTCGGATCCGTCGGCTACCAGTACCAGTTCTCAGTCGATGGTGTTATTTATCAGACTTACAGCCCGGTGGTGACCTTTACCTTACCTGCTGCGGTTGCTGGAATTGGTGGCGTCCATGCAGTCAAGGTGGATGTCGTTACCAGCCTGCCAGCAGCGGTCACTCCTGATGCGACCACGACGATCAACTACACCATCAATGCCGTCGTTCCCGCTGCGCCCACAGGGATTGCTCCCTCGGGTCTGGGTATCACCACCAATCCGCTGGTCTACACCTTCAATGCCGTGACGGGTGCAACCAGCTACGACATTTTCCTCTGGGACATTACAACGGCAACAGGTGGAGTGGTTGCATCTGTCTCGGCCAACGCTGCCGGCGTTCCGAATGGTACCGGAATTGGGAGCATCACTCAGCCCACTGCCTTGACCGCCGGAAATGCCTATGCCTGGTATGTTCGTGGCAACAACAGTGCCGGAGCCGGACCCTGGAATGCCTTCCTCCAGTTCGCCTACGGTCCAGTTCCTGCCACCGCTCCGATTCCCGTCGCTCCGGTGGGAACCATTACCGGCAACCAGCCCACCTACCAGTTCAATGGCGTGGCTGATGCCACTGGCTATGACATCTTCCTCTGGAACATCACGACTGCCACTGGTGGAGTGGTGGCAAGTGCCACCGCAGCCCAAGCAGGCGTGGCCCTTGGAACAACAGGTCTTGGTGCCATTGTTCAGCCAACTGCACTCGCTCCTGGCAGCTATGCCTTCTATGTCCGAGGAACAAATAACTCGGGTCCTGGCCCCTGGAGTGTCTTCTTTACCTTCCAAGTGCCCTGAGCCTAATCAGCCAGTGCATGCATGAGCGGGGGCCGGGAACTTCCCGGCCCCCTTTCTTATTACTGGTGAATTCCGGTCAGTGCCTTTCAGGACTGGACGATCGCTTAATTTTCAACCGCAGAGAGTCATTACCTTGAGTGGAGTCGCTATTTGGATACCATACCGACCATGCTCAGCCCTTCGACCTCTGATCCATCCACAGACCTAGTAGGCAGTTTCAAGCGCCCCGTTATCGCTGGGCTGGCGGTCGGATTGGTGACCGCGTTGGTAAGCCTCTTCCTGCCGAACTATTACAAGTCCGAGGCGCGGATCTCGCCTGCCGATTCTAAAGCTGCCGGGGGCGGGATGGCCGGCCTCGCTGCAGCTGCCGGTTTCTCGGTTCCTGGCCAAGAGGGTCCTGATTCTGGCTTCGTCGACATTCTGAACAGCAGGTCCATCCGCGAGGCCTTGCTCCAAAAAAGCTTTGAGTTTCACCAAAGGAATTGGCGATTTGGAGAGAACTCCCTAAGGCGGCAAACAGTGATGGAATACCTGGATGAGAAGGATATTGATCTCTCTGTAATTGCTCTAAGAGACAAGATTTCTGTTACCCGGGATCTCAAGTCCCGGCTGCTAACAATCAGCGTGGAAACGAGAAGCCCAGAACTGAGTCAGCAGATGGTTCGGGAGATGGTCCACCTTCTTGAAGAGATGGTCATGACCAAAGCACAGACTCGCGGTGGCGTTAAGGCCGCCTTTGCAAACAAGCGGCTCAAGGAGGCACGGGAGGAGATGGCTCATGCAGAGGAGGGCTTTCGGTCCTTTCTGGATGCCAACCGCAATTACATGGCCAGCCCTGATCCTGCCGTTCGGCTCAAGGGGCTGCGTCTGGAGAACGAACTCCGACTGCGAACTCAACTGGTCACCAACCTTGCGATTGGCTTAGAACAAGCGCTATTGGAAGAAAAGAACGATTTGCCAATATTGAATGTCCTTGATCCGGGCAACCTGCCTATACAGAAAAGCAAACCATCCCGCTCCGTCATGATCATGCTGGCTACCCTTCTATCAACCCTAGGTGCGTGGATCGGGTTCAACTGGCCCTGGGTGAGAACGCGACTGTTTCATCGGGGTGCGCGATTGTCGGCCCCGTCTCCAGCCCGGTCGGCCACCTGAGGCCGGTTCGAGAACCAATTTCCTGATCGCACACCCTCCTGGAAGTAGCGCATGAAGTTCCTGATGCTCCGCCTGACCCCGGCCGGGATTCGCCGACGATGGCTCGAGAGCCCCCAGTTGCGCCTAATTGCCGAGAATTTCGGCTGGCTGGTAGGTGACCGTGTTCTGCGTATGGGCTTCGGCATGCTGATCGGCGTGTGGATGGCGCGATACCTAGGGCCCGAGCAGTTCGGCATGTTCACCTATGTACAAGCCGTCATCGCTCTGTTCCTGGGTTTCTCCACACTTGGTCTGGACACCATCGTCGTCCAGCAGTTGGTAAGGGAGGTCGGGAGCAAGGCTAGGATTTTGGGCACCACGTTGGCCCTACGCCTGGTGGGCGCCCTGGCGGCGTTGGTGGCCTCGCTCCTCGTCATCGCGTGGTCGCGGCCGGGCGACCACCTGATCCAACTGCTGGCAGCCATTCTGGGAAGCGCCACGGTCTTCCAGGCTTTCGATACGGTGGACCTTTGGTTCCAGTCCCAGGTTCAGTCGAAGTACACGGTCATCGTCAAGAACACCGCCTTCGCGGTGATGGCCGTGGTGAAGGTCTACCTGATCCTCAGCCAAGCCCCTGTCCTGGCCTTCGCCTGGGCCACCCTCGCGGAAGCTGGTCTAGGTGGGCTCTTCTTGCTCCTGGCCTACCGCTACCAAAAAGAAGACCCAGCTACTTGGCAGGTGGACTGGGCCAGGGCCAAAAGCCTCATGCAGGCCGCTTGGCCTATGATCCTCTCCAGCCTGGCTGTGATGATCTACATGCGCATCGACCAGATCATGCTGGGACAAATCAGCGGCAACCAAGCCGTGGGCGTCTTCAGCGCCGCCTCCCGCATCTCTGAAGTGTGGTACTTCATCCCCATGGCGATCGCCTCGTCCGTGACGCCCAACCTGGTCGCCGCGAAGGAGTTGGGCGAGGCGATTTACCAGCGGCGCTTCGAGCAGTTCTTCCGGCTCATGGTGGCCCTGGCGTTGCTCATCGTGGTCCCCGTGGCCATTTTCGCCAAGCCACTGGTGGTCCTGCTCTACGGGTATGCCTACGCATCGGCGGGGCCGATCCTGGCCATCCAAATCTGGACTGCAGTCTTTGTGTTTCTCGGGGTGGCCCAGGGCCCTTGGTTTGTCATCGAGAACCTGACCAAGCTGGCCCTACAGCGAACCATGGGTGGGGCCGTGGTCAATGTGGGTTTGAACATTCTCCTCATCCCACGCTATGGCGGGCTGGGTGCGGCAGTGGCCTCCCTGGTGGCCCAGATCATCAGCAACGTGGTGATGAATGCCCTCGACCGACGTACGCTCCACCTTTTTTGGATGGTGCTGAAGTCCTTCAATCTACTGTCAAAGAGCGCGAACCGTTCCGGCCCGGGGAAGGGGGCCGATGCTTAAGCACACAAGCGTACCGTTTGCTGGTCACGTCAGGCACCAGGGACGCCGATGCCATTTCTCTGAGCTGTCCAGATCCAAATCATCCTTTGGGAGCGGTCGTGTGCGGGATTAACGCGGTTTTTGATGGGGCAGGAGCGATCCCCAACAAGCGGGCATTGATCTCCAGCATGAACGCCCGGATGGTCTATCGGGGGCCGGACGGCGAGGGGCTGTATGACGATGCCCAGGTGGCCATGGGCATGCGCCGCCTCAGTATCATCGACGTGGCAGGGGGAAGTCAGCCGATTTTCAATGAGGACCACTCCCTGGTGCTGGTCTGCAACGGCGAGATCTACAACCATGTTGAGTTGATGCGGGACCTGACGGCTCGGGGCCACCAGTTCAGCACCGGAAGCGACGTGGAGACGATCCTCCACATGTATGAAGAGAAAGGCGAGGCATGCCTCGCAGATCTGCGGGGAATGTTCGCCTTTGTTCTGTGGGACATGAAGCGCAAGCGCCTCTTCGCGGGGCGGGACAGGCTTGGTATTAAGCCCCTGTATTTCAGCCAGAAGGACGGCGCTCTTTGGCTCAGCTCCGAGCTGCGGACCATCGTCGCAGCCGCGGGTATTGCGCCCACCCTCCGGGCCACCGCCGTCTATGAGTTCCTCGCCTACAGTTATCCCCTCAACCAGCGCCACACCCCGGTGAACGAGGTTGATCGCATGCTCCCCGGTGAGTATCTGGTGGCCGATGGGGGAGGCGTTCAGTTCAAACGCTACTGGACTCCTGCCTTCGGAGGTGATGCGGGCCTCGAAGACAGGGTAGATGCAGAGTTGCTCGAAACCCTCAATGAGGCGGTGGGGATCCACCTCCGCAGCGATGTCCCCGTGGGGATTCTTCTCAGCGCTGGTCTGGACTCCTCCACCATCGCCGCCATTGCCAGTCGGGCCGGATCCAACTACACCGCGATCAGCGCGGGCTACTCAGGCCAGCATGCCGTGGATGAGCGATCCGAGGCTCGGAAGCTAGCGGCGCTCATTGGCATGGACTTCCTGGAAATCGAAAGCGACACCACCCAGTTCGACACCTACTTCGAGGAGCTGGTGCAGTACTGTGACGAGCCGGTCGGAGACATCGCCGCCATGGCCCAGTGGAGCCTTTACCAGCAGTCCCGGGCGCAGGGTTTCAAGGTGCTGCTCTCTGGTGTGGGTGGAGATGAGGTGATGTTCGGGTACCCGGCCTGGAACCAGCTCGGCCAGCACCTGCGCACCCTGGGGGGGGATCCGGAGGCCAGGGCAGAGCACATCGCTGGTCGGCTCTCCGCCCATTTGGGCCAAGAGACCGATCAGCTTGCCAGCGGAGCGCTGCGGGCCGCCAAAAGCGATGTTGTGCCGGCCCTGGCCGGTCAATGCGCTGGCGCTTCACAGGGGCCTGACGAGATGGCCGCACTGCTGTTTGGAACCTACCTCGTGCACAACGGCTGCCAGCTTGCAGACAAGCTGGGAATGGGCTGCTCGGTTGAAGTCCGTGTCCCCCTGCTTGATCACATCTTCGTCGAGCAGGTGTTTGCTCTGCCCTTGGCCCGCCGCTTCGAGCTAGGGCAGAGCAAGCCCCTCCTGCGCAGGTTGATGCGAGGGGTTCTGCCGGATGCGGTTCGGGAGCGCACCAAGACCGGATTCGCTCCTCCCACTGCCTTCATTGATGACTTGGTCCGGTCCCGGATCGAGTCGGTTCTTGACGGGCGGCTCGCAAGCCAGGGATGGTTGAACGGCCCGCAACTTTTGGCCATGGCTTCTCGCAGCCAGCACCTGCCTTGGATAAAGCGGTCCGGGCTTCGGCATCGGTTAGGCATCGGGTTCAATGCCTGGTTCCTGTTCCGCCTCATCGCCTTTGAGCGCTGGTACGATCACCTAGTTTCCGGCGACACCCCTGATCATGCTGGTGCGAGGTCCACTCCCGCGGCGGAGGAACGATAAGTGTCCGCGCCTTCCCTAGCTCCAATTGTCCTGTTCGTGTACCGGCGGCCCAGCCTCACACGACAGGTGCTTGAGGCCCTGCGGCGCAACCCAGAGGCCGGTGCCAGCGAGCTGTTCATCTTCTCGGATGGTCCCCGAGACGCCGAGGCGGCGCCCGCCGTGGAGGAG
>Ga0265327_10002696_pt1 | contig 18241 bp, 5 predicted proteins | sample 41621metaG_FD_202089 | JGI IMG/M metagenome (GOLD analysis project Ga0265327, IMG submission 202089) | Rhizosphere microbial communities from Carex aquatilis grown in University of Washington, Seatle, WA, United States - 4-16-21 metaG | ecosystem: Host-associated > Plants > Roots > Rhizosphere >...
CACGCGGATCGATGAGCGCGATCAGTGCACGGCTTGAGTTCGTCCGCGGAACAACATTGAGAGCGTGGATCGCGCGCTCAACTTGATCACCGAAACGACGGTAGATCCGTTCGCCGTGGTTGTAGAGAACGATGTGACGATCGACGAGTTCTGAGCGATCGAGCTGCCACCACTCCACAAGGTCGCTAAGCCACGCATCGGGATCATCCCCAATGCCGCCTGGAAAGTCGGCTGGGAGCTCGCTGGCCCCACTCGGGTCATCGATCTGACAAACAAGGTTCCGCATCTCGGTTTGAGCGTTCTCCTCGAACAGCGCACGAACCCGTGCATAGACAGAAGAACTAGACGCGCCGCGGATGAGCGAGCGCTCCTTCGACTCGACGTCCATCGCTCCGAGCCAGAGCGGTACGACGACACCTTCATCGTGTGCTGCACTGCGGGTTTGCGGTGCCGCGCCTCTAATGGTGACCACTTTCAAATTGCGCGCGCGCGGGTTGCCCTCGAGGTGCAGCGCGCGCATCGCCGGCGAACCAGCTTTGAACTCACCAGGCGCGGCAATAACGAGAAGACGGCGAGCGGGTTCGTCGATCGAGTCGCTGTCTCGACGAACGTAGTCCCAGTAGACCGCCTCCTCATGCTTATGCCCGTGAAGAACGATGTCGAACTCGAACTCACGCAGGGTCTGACGGATCAGACCGAGGTTCGTCAACGCCTCGAATGTCTTCCGCTCCTCCCGCGTAGAGACTGGAAGGAGCTGATGGTGGATGACTGCGATGCGTACCCGGCCGTCGTGTTGGCGTGGAAGCTTGAGCTTGTCGAAGAGACTGGCAAGTGCCTCGATCTGCGCCTGCGAGACGCGCGCAATGTCGTGCTGACGCAGCCTGTCGAGTTGCTCGATGACCTCCGCGTATCCGGCACCAAGCGGCTTCAGCTTCTTCTCCCACAGGGTCTTCTTCCAACCACCGGTGAGATCGACGAAGATGCCGCAGAAGTTGCTCGAGTTGATCGGCACGATCAGGAACTCATCGGTCTCAACGACGTGAGGGTTCTTCGTCGCAACCCGCCTAAGTCTTGAGGACGTGATGTTGAAGTCGATTCCGTCGATGATCGGCGTAGCGCAGCCGCGCGCCCGAGTCGCCTTTAAGAACCCGGCGTAGCGCGCCTCCGTCGCAGGCAACTCATCCCAGACGACATCATGGTTCCCCGGAACGACGACGATTCTCTTATGCGCAGGAAGGATCTTTCTGCTGGCAGTGAGGAGCTCGACGAAGGCGTCGAAACCGCTGTCGCGCGACTTGTAGGTCAGATCGCCACTGACCACGACCGCGTCGGGCCGGCCATGCTCGCTCACGTAGTCGTCCAGACGATCAAGAGTTCGCGAAAAAACCGATTGCGATGTCTCCAGGTCTCGTTGCCCCGCGAATACGACCTTTTCGTCGGTCCATGTCTGGCCTGGGGAAACGTCGCCGAGATGGGCGTCGGAGAGATGCAGAATCCAGGTCACCGCTCAGACATGACAGGAGGCAGCGCGCTATGTCAAGGTCTTCTCTCCTTATCGAAACGTCCGCCGTCAACGACGCGCGGTCGCTATCGAGCGCGAGGATCCTCAACTTCCAACTCAAACATCCGTCGAGGATGGCCCATCGCCGCGGTATGTCGCCACTCCAGCCAACGGTCCGGCGGCACGTGAACCGCGAATGGGACGACCGCCCTTTGGGGTCGCTAGGGGTCACGCAAAGGGGGTCACCCCTGCCCTTTCCTCCCCTTTCCGCAGCGTCGCCTGCGCGTTAGAGCGCAGCCGCGCGAAAGCGGGTGCCTCGCCACAAGGAGCGCGTGTTCATGCGGCCGCGGGGCCGAGGTAGAAAGCCTGCCCCACGCCGCGGCAGCAACGCTGTTCTAGCCGACACCGGCGTCCTCGACGAAACGGCACAACGCATTCACCATCCGCATCTGCTCGATCGTGCTGCAGCGGATCTCGAGGAGCTTCGGGCTCGCGACCAGCACGGCAAGCGACTGTGCGCGCGAAATCGCGACGTTCAACCTGTTGCGTGAGAACAGGAACTCAACGTTGCGCGGCAGGTCATCCCCACTCGACGTCGCCATCGAGAAAAACACCACCGGCGCCTCCTGCCCCTGGAACTTGTCGACCGTTCCGATCCGCGCGTGCGAGCCGAGCCGCTTGCGCAGGCAGCGCACCTGCGCGTTGTAGGGCGTCACGACGAGCACGTCGTCCCAGCCGAGGCGGTGCTCGTGCCCGTCGCGGTCGGTGTACGTCCCGCCGATCAGTAAGTCGAGCTCCGCGGCGATCCGGTCGGCTTCCTCGATCGACGACGCACGGTTCGCCTCGTGCTCGACCGACAGCCAACGAAGGCCCGTGCCCGCGAGGCCCGCCGAGTCGATGCGTTGCCCTGCGCACTCCGGCACGGAATGCAGCCGGCCGTCGTACGACGTCTCCGAGATGAAGCGACAGACGTCCGGATGCATTCGCCACGTCCGCGAGAGGAAGAGCCCGCGGTCGGGTGGCACGGTGTCCTCGCCGGCGAGCAGGTGCTCGAGCACCGACGCGGCAGCGCCTTCCGGATGGATTCCCTGCGAGACCTGCCCGAGCTGCTGCTGGTCGCCGAGCAGAATCACGTTGCGTGCCGATGTTCCGACGGCGAGTGCGTCTGCGAGCGACACCTGCCCTGCCTCGTCGATGAAGAGCGTGTCGATGCCCGCGTTCCGCATCTCCTCGCGCGAGAACAGCCACGCTGTCCCCGCGAGCAACAGCACGTCCTCGTCCGGTGCGACGAAGTGCGGCTGGTTGGCCGAGCTCTGCACGAACAGCCCGTCGTAGTCGCCGCCCTTCTTCAGGCCACGGAACGTGAACTTCTCTTCGCGCGCCGCGCTCTCGATCTCGCTGACGAGATTCTCGATCGACTTGTGGCTCGTCGCGGTCACACCGACGCGGCGTCCGAGCCGCATCAGGTGAACGGCAAGGCGCGCACCTGTGTAGGTCTTCCCCGTGCCGGGCGGGCCCTGGATGACAAGCTGCCTGCCGGCAAGCGCAGCGACGAGCTCCTTCGCAGCGGCGAGATCATCCTGCGGCAAGGCGGCGGGGAACGGCTCTCGAACGAGGATCGACTTCGACGCAAGAAAGCCCTGATCGCCTGCGAGCACCGACCGTGCGAGCCGCCGAAGCGCGCCTTGCTGCTCCGGCGTCGGGATCGGCCCGCCAGGGATCAGCGCCTCCGGTAGCGGAACGTCCTCGAGCTTCGGGCCGCGGCGCAACGAGAGCGTTCCCGCCTCGTCGTCGAACGCTTCGATCGTTCCCGCAGATCCACCGGTCGCAGGATCGAAGACACCGTCTCCTTCGCCGAGGTGATGCTGCTGCGCGGGGAAGGTGAACGCCCAGACGAGCGACTTCCCCCCGCCCACCGCCGGCCCCGCCTGCTCGAGGCCACCGATCGCGTCGGTGTCGCGCTCTTCGAGCTCCTCGCTCGTGCGTCCGATCTTGTCGAAGAACGCCCACCAGACGGGCTTCGCCTCGCGCCGGTGGTAGAGCAGTAGCTGCGCGAGCAGCCAGTGCGGACGGTCGGCTTCGGCGACCGCGTACGGATCGTCGGGCAGGCCGGCGAGCAACGCCTGGCGGAGCTCCTCCGTCTCGACAGCGCCGTCGCGCGGCTCGCGCGGTTCCCGCTCCTCGGGCTGCGGCGCCGCGCCAGGTCGCTTCGGCAGCAGCCAGTCACGAAGCTGGAGCGTCGAGACGCAGTCCTCCTCGTTGTAGTCGGAGATCGCGTCGAGGATCGCGGGGTCGCGTTCGTCGAGCCACTTCTCGTACATCAGGATCGAGTCGTCGCCCGCGCGCAGGTCGGCGTCACGTTCGAAGTAGAAGGTCTCGACCTGCTTGAGACCGTAGCGCTCGTGTGAGATGCGCAGTCCCTGCGAGACGACCTTGTAGAGGTCGACGAAGACCCCGTCGCGGAGCAGATCGTCGAGCTCCTCCTCCCGCGTCCCGTACTCGCACGTCAACCGTTTCAGGGCGGTCACCTCGTACGCGGCGTAGTGGTAGACGTGCATCGCCGCCTCGGCGGCGTAGCGCTCGCGGATCACGTCGATCACGCCTTCGACGGCGCGTCGCTCCTGCGCGCGATCGTGTGCCCAGAAGGGGCGGAACGCGCCGGCGGCGTCGACGATCCCCCAGAGGTACTCGAGCCCGCGGCCGGGCTCCCAGAACGGGTCGCCCTCGATGTCGAAGAAGAGGTCGCCGGGGCTCGGCTCCGGCAGCAACTCGAACCCGCGCGCGGGCTCCGGCGGCAGAACCTTCCACGTGTGCTCGCTCGTGCGCGCCGCGACCTGCATCGCCGCCTGGTCGCGCAGCGTCTCGAAGGTGCGCAGAGCCATCGTCGCTGGGCGCGCGTTATCGAGCGCGTACGCGAGCGCCTCGACGGTCGCGACGCCCTCGCCTTCGAACCGCCTCACCTGGCTGCGTCCCATCCGAGCGACAAGGCTGAGGTGGTCGTCGGCGCGCCAGCGGCCTTCGCAGTGCTGCAGGAAGGCGCACCGATCGCAGAATGAGACCGGCAGCGGGTAGACGTCGATCCCCGCCGCAACGGTGTGGACGAACCGCTCGCGCACACGGTGGTAGTAGGCGAGGAAGTCGGCGACGCGCAAGCTCTCACGCTCGTGTGAGCCAAGCACGACGTGCATCCGCTCGGGCAGCGACCTCTGGATGCGTGCGACCTGCTCGGAGTAGAAGCAGAGCTGCAGCACGTAGGTGGGCTTCGAGTGACGCGCGAGCTTTGTGTCGACGACCTCGTAGCGCCCATCCGGCTGCCGCTCGACGAAGTCGGCGAACCCGCGCCAGTCGCCGTCGACAAAGCACGCCTGGTAGACGACGTCGGCGCCGGCGCGCATCGACTCCTCCGTCGCGCGTGTAGCGGTTTCGAGATCCCAGTCGTTCGCGATCGTGACGACCTCGCGGCCGTCGGCAATGAGCTGGGCGAGGTAGGCGGCCTCGTGCTCGTTGCCCTTGCGCTTGACGAGGTCCGCCTGCGGATTCTCGTCGGCCGGCCTCTCGAGCTCGCGCCGGGCAACCGCGAGCTCGAGCTGCGTGAGGTGCTCGCACTCGAGGAACGCGTTCAGGTCCGAGGGCGAGAAGAGGATGCTGCCGTTGCGCTGTTTCATCAGGTGAACACAGCCGCTGACCGGGCGGCGTTCCTAGATACGCGGGCGGTCAAGGTCGGAGAGAAACTCGGACGCCGGCGCTACGCCGGTTATGAGCAGATGGTCGCGAGCGCGCGTACACGCCACGTACAGGAGATGGCGCTCCGTCGCGTAGACGTCGGCAAGATCGGCATTGTCGGCGATCGTCTCGATCCGTTCCTGCGACGGGATCACGTCGTCGTCGCATGCCATGACGACCACAGCACGGAACTCGAGACCCTTCGCTCGGTGCATGGTGCTCACCGCCGCGGAGCCCGGCGCGGTGCGCACGCGGTCGTCGAGGATCACGGCCGCAACACCAGCCGCCTCGACTGCCTTCAACGCCCGATCGATCTCGGTGTCGGAGCGCACGAATACGCCGAGCTCAGCCGGCGCGAGCCCGTCGTCGATAAGCGCTCGGACCCATGACGCCACAAACTCGATCTCGGCCTCGGCATCGTCGAGTACGCGAATGACGGGCGGCGTCCCGTTGAAGACGGACACCGTGCCCTCCCGCGTCTCGACATTGCCGTCGGCGTCGGTCTGCTCCGGATCGAGAAGGCGATCGGCGGCCTCTCGGATCTGATGAGAGGTTCGGTAGTTGACGTGCAGGTTCCTCGACCGGCCGCGGATGTCGACGCCGAGCGCGCGCCACGAGAATGGCTGCTGGAAGATGCGTTGCCCGAGATCGCCGGCGAAGAACAGTGCGTTGGGCCGATCGTCCGCGAGTGCTGCAAAGACGCGCAGGTGAGCCACGCTCATGTCCTGCGCCTCGTCGACCACAACGTGATCGTAGGGGCGTCCAGGTCGCTCGCGGAGCAGCTCGGCCAGGCGGGTGAACATCCCGAACTCCGTGAGCATGACCTCTTCCTCGAGCCGAGCGCGAACCCGTTCGAAGATCGACCAGAGGATGGCCCGCTGCGATTCAGGTAGCCGCGTCTTACGGCCGAGCCGGCGTACGTCGCGATAGTCGTCCCACGATCGCAGCTGCCAGGCATCTACAACCTGCTCCCACTCGGCAAGGAGGAAGTGCGGCTTGAACGCGTGCTGACCGACGGCGGCGGACGCCTCATCCATGAAACGCTCGATCTCCTGGCGCGTCGCGATATGAGGCGCCGCGGCGTGAGCCCGGTAGAGACGCTCGCCGACCCTGCCGATCGACTGCACGTCGATGCGCTCCGCAATGCGGGGCTCGTTCTGGATCAGCAGTGCCAGGCGCGCGCGGAGCGCGCTTGCGAGGGTGTCCGAATAGGTCGTCAGGAGGATGCGCGCCTCCGTGTCGGCTCGTGCCAGGAAGACCGCTCGATGCAGTGCCACGATCGTCTTGCCCGTGCCAGCCGACCCGGAGACGCGCGCTGGGCCACTGTAGTCGCGCTCGACGATGTCTCGCTGGGCCGGATGGAGAAACACGATCCAGCGCTCCCACGGATACTCGAGCGCCCGCTCAAGCTCCTCGACGTTCTCGACAACACGGAACCGCCGCTGGGCATCCGGGTGCTCAAACGGATCGGCGTCGTCGCGCGCAACGACGGTCACGTGTGGCGTACCACCGGTTGCGAGCTCGAGAAGCGCCTCGGCCGCTTCAGCCGGGAGGCGATCGGTGAGCGCGAGGAGCTCGATCTCGCTCGCCTGGCGAACGTCGTCGAGCCAGTCGACTGGGACGCCGTAACGCAGTAACTCGTCGTCTTCGAGATCCGCGAATAACGGCTTCTGCGTGGCCGCGGTCGCCGGTCCTGAGGTCGCGACTTCTGCTTCCACATACATCGGCACGACGATCTCCTGAACTGTCTCGCGCACCTCGACGAGCTGCGCGGCACCCGTTGTCGGATGAGTCGTGAGCCGGCGGCGCTCGCCCCAGGCGTACGCCTTGTCGTGATGATCGGCGTAGCAGAGCACGAGCGTCGAGTCGCTCTTGTGGACGATCAGCCGGATGTCGCTGCCGGCACGCACCGACCAGAAGTTGCGATCCTTCGCCTTGTCGAGCCGATGGAACTTCAGGCTCGGATGCGCGGGGTTCATCTGGAGATCGAACGCCGTCGTCTTGACGGCCTTCTGCTCATCGGCGCTGAGTCGTGTGAGGCTGTCGGTGAACGTGTCGGCGATGAGGAACTGCATCAGTCGACGCGGAAGACCTTCATCACCTCGTCGCCGAGGTGATTGATCACCTTCACGGCGATGCGTCCCGTCCCGGGCTTGTCGAACGGTCGCGAGATGTCGCTGTGCAGTGTCGACCATGCCTCCTCGTCGATCTCCGCCTTGAGCGTCGTCTTCAAAGCCTTATAGGGATCGTCGGCCCCCAGGAAGTACGCATGCCGGACGAAGAAGCTCTCCTCGTTGTACTCGGTGTCGATGAACCAGCAAGCGATCCCGTCGGCGTTGTCACTCTGCACCTCGCCGGTGCTCGGATGGAAGACGTCCACGCCGTTGAGTTTCACCCGCACCTTGCCGTCCTCGTCGTCGAGCAGCTCGATGTCGGGCTCGCCAAAGATGACGAAGAGATTGCCCTTGCCAGTGCTCTTCAGGTCGTCGGCCATATGGAGGTCGGCGTTCATCCGGGCTTTGAGCACGGGGATGCTGCCGAGCTTGTTGAACTCGGTCGTGTGCGCCTCGTAGTTGAACGCACACGCGATCAGCACGTCGAACCCGGCATCGCCCGCCTCGCGGGCAGCCGCCACAAGATCCGCGCGGAGCACCGTGCCGAACTCAGGGCCGATGAAGATCGCTGCGCGTTTCTCGGTGTCGCTCTCCTGATATCGCCCGTCGCCGCAGACGAGATTACCCGGCCAAGGAGTCAACGCCGTGAATGTCATCCGATCGTCCTTGCGCGCCTGCTGCACGCCAGCGGTTTTCAGATTCTCAAGGATGGTCCGAGCGAATGTCCGCTCCGCAGCATCCACGCCATCAGCATTCAACGGATCGATCAGCTCATCGTTCTCGTCGACACCAAGCACGCGGTGAGGGCTTACGCTCTCCACCGTGAAGGGTCCTGCGACACGAACCTTCTTCTTTTCCTCGTACGGCTTGTCATAGAGATACTCAAACTCAGCCTTCGCGATGATCGAAGCGTCGATTTCCAACTGGCGAGCAGCGCGCGCGCTCCACAAGGCCGCATGGAGTTCCTTGGCCCGGGCCGGCCACGTCTCCTCGGCGTCGCGTGGTAACTCCCACTCCTCCCAGCGCGCCGAGACGAGCTCGCCGATTTCGCGACGAAGCGGCTCAAGTGTGCCCTGCCACTTCTCCCAGAGGACGTCAATTTCTGCATTGTTCGCAATCGACTTGAGAGTGATGCGCGGTACACGCTCTTGAACGAAGCCAAGGCGCACGCTGCCATGAACGGGCTCGGCACTTGGCGCCTGCTGCTTGACCTCAGCCTGTTTGAGCTGCCCCTCACGTGAGTCTGCCAGAACGTAGAACGGGTAGCGGGCGCCCATGATGCGAGCACGGGCCAGAGCAAGTGCAACCCGCGACGTGTCGATCGTGATCCAGCGTCGCCCCCATTCCTCGGCAACCATGGCGGTCGTTCCAGAACCACAAGTCGGATCGAGAACTAAGTCGCCAGGATCGGTCGTGAGCAGAACGCAGCGCTGAACAAACTCGGTCAGCGTTTGCACTACGAAAATGCGGTCCTCTCCGAACCCGGACGGACTAAGGTCCGTCCAATTGTTGCCTGGCTCGGAGAAGCCCGACTCGTCGTGATAATTCTTCCATCGGATGCTCTTGCCGACGGCGAAGAGCCTGCCGGACTTGATGAGCCGCTCGCGCTTCTCTTGACCAAACGACCAACCGCGCTTGCCCGAAGGGACGGCCGGGATGTTCTGAAACTCGAAAGTGAAGCGACTGCTGTCTGAGCCCGTCTGCGAGGTCGTGTCCTGCAGACGCAAGATGCGGCCCGCCGGAATCGGCTCCTGGCCAGACTTTTGCTTCACGGAGAGGTCGATGAGTCGGCCGAACTCGGGCTCAACACACACGTAACGTTCATCCGGGCTTCCGATCGCGGCCTTCGCCACAAGAGGCTTGCGGAATTTCGTATGTTCACTGTGCTTTGCGTAGAAGAGAATGAAGTCCTGTACACCAGCGATGTATCGCGACGTCTGCCCGCTCGTTTTTTGGATCGAGATCTGAGAAACGAAGTTTGCCTCGCCGAATATCTCGTCCATGAGAGCGCGGACGCGGTGAACATTCTCGTCTCCGATTTGTACAAAGATGGACCCGCTGTCGGCAAGGAGATCGCGCGCGACCGTGAGGCGATCACGCAAATAGGTGAGGTAGCTGTGAACGCCGTCGCGCCATGTGTCGCGGAATGCTTTTACCTGCTCGGGCTCGCGCGTGATGTGACTGGCGCTGCCATCTTTCACGTCTCTGCTCGCCGTCGACCACTGGAAGTTGCTGTTGAACTTGATCCCGTATGGCGGGTCGAGGTAGATGCACTGCACCTTGCCGCGCAGCCCTTCCCGCTCGACGAGGCTCGCCATCACCTGGAGCGAGTCGCCGAGGATCATGCGATTCGTCCAGCCAAGCTCGTGCTCGTAGAAGTCGGTCTTGTCCGCGCCTTCGGCCATGCGGTCAAAGTCGGCGAAGAGATCGATCTGCTCGTGCTCGTCTGACGGCGACTTCTTCGACTGCCGCACGAGATCGTCGATCAGCGCCTTCGGGTGCACCTTCTCCTGGATGTAGATTGGCGGCGCCTGGACAACGAGGTCGCTCCAGTCTTGCTCGTCCTTCCCGTGCCAGACGAGCTGCGGGTCGAGGTCGCGATTGCGCCGCTCGTACGCAACGCGGATCGGCGTCTTGTCCGCCGCGTCGACGAGCGACTCGTACTCGGCGGTCGGGATGTTCGGGCGGGTGTCCTCGAGGTGGGTCAGTGTCTCGACGCTCTTCGGCGCGGTTTTGCGAGTCCTGGCCATCGTTACGCCACCTCGCTCGCCGTGTGTGCCGATTGCATGTCAACTGTGTGACTGGACGCTGTTTGATTCACTGCTGCCGTCACCGTCGCCCCGAACTCGCTCTCGATCTCGTAGATGTCCGTGAGTTCTGCGAACGCCCAGCGTCCGTGCTCGCCCGCGTAGTTGACCGCGGGGACCCAGTACGTCTCCATCGTCGACTTCTTCTCCTTCGCGTCCTCGCCACGGTAGCCCTTGATCTCCACAACGAGATGCAGGAGATCCTCGTCGCCGTGCCCATCTTCGATGAGGACGATGAAGTCGGGAATGTACGTACGGCTCTGTGAGCCGTAGCGGTACGGCACCTCGAAACCGAGGTTGTGATTCTTCACGTACGCGCGCACCCGCGGATGGCTCTCGACGACGCGGCAGAGCTCGGCCTCCCAGCCACTGTCCAGAACGACCCAGTTGACATGGCACCGCCGCGAGTCGGTCTCCCAACGGTCGATCTTCGACGTGTTGAAGTTGACGTAAACCGTCGAACCCACCGGGTTGTACGGATCCATCACTGCCGTGACCGGTCGCTCGTCGGCGTACGACCGGACGATGGCCGCCGTAATCCGCTCCGAAGCCATGTCCGCCAACGTCTTGTACTTGAGCTGCGCCGGATACGTGCCGCCCTTGCAGACGAGGTAGTCCTCGAGCCACTGCCGCGCGATTCGCTTCAGCTGGCCGAAGAATTGCAGCTGGGGATTGCCGTCAGCATCGGGCCACTTGTTCTGCACGAGATGGGCGGTGAGCTCATAGACGACCTGCGAGGGACGCACGTCGCCGGTGTGCTTCAGCGTCAGATCGACCTGTTGGCCGATGATCCCCGACTGAAGGGTCGTCGTTGCGCCGACCAGGTCGGGCGTGAGTTCCAACAGGGAGTCGTCGTTGAACTCTGCCGTGAGCCGCTCGGCCGGCAGCTCGACGCGATAGCCGACGACACGCGGGAATCGGATCTCGAGCGCGTCGCGCTCGGGTCGTACGGCTCGCACTTGTACGGTCTCGCGCGGCCTCTGCGGCGGCGCGATGACGGGCTTCGCCGTGAAGTCGAACGGGATGCCGAGGATGTCGGCGTACTCGACGTCGAAGAGCCCCTCGGCGTTCAGCTCGTACGACTGACGACGTAGGGCTCGCCCGACGACCTGTTCGCAGAGCAGTTGCGTGCCGAATGCGCGAACACCGAGGACATGCGTGACCGTGTTCGCGTCCCAGCCCTCGGTAAGCATCGAGACGGACACGACGCAGCGGATCGACTCGCCGAGCTGGCCGCGCTTACCAACCGTGTTCATGACCTCGCGAAGCAGATCCTGGTCGGTGAGGTTCTCTGCCTGGCTGCGGTCGCCGGTCCGTTCGACAATCTCGCGGCGAAAGCGATCGATCTCGTCGGAGGCCATCTTGCGAAAGTTGTCGTCAAGCGCCTCGCCCGACTCGAGCTGCTCGCTGTCGATCAGCAGCGTGTTCGGGCGGACGAGTGGATTCCCGTGCTCGTCGAAGTTCCGGAAGAGAGGAAGACGACCCTCGTAGAAGGTGTGCGAGCCGTCGTCGTTCTCCCGCGTGAAGCCGGAGATGAAGTCGTAGACGAGCTTCGAGATCGCCGTGTTCTGACAGACGATGATGAAGCACGGCGGCACACGGATTCCCGCGCCCCGCCAGAGCTCGAAGGTCTGCTCGTAGTGGCCGTAGAGCGCGTCGAGCGCCGTCTGCAGCTGAGTCGGCAGGCTCATCGGATCGAGGACTTCCGATTTGCCGCGGCCCTTCTTCGGCATCTTCGTGCCGATGTGCTCCCAGAGCGTGCGGAACATGGGCATCTCGTCACCCGAGATGTTGTCGGCGATCGGAACGCGCGGGAGCTTCACGATGCCGCACTCGATCGCGTCCATGAGCGAGAAATCGCTCAGCGTCCACGGAAACAGCGTTCCTTCGACGTAGCCCGACCCGCTGAGAAAGAACGGCGTTGCGGACAGGTCGATCACGCGGGAGACGCCGAGCTTGCGATTGACCGCTTCGAGACCGGAGATCCAGAGGCGCGCAGCCTCCGTGTTGCGTTCTGCCTCCTTGCGCTCGTCGCCCTTCAGGGCATCCTCGTCCGACACCGGCTTCTCGCGATAGCAGTGATGCGCCTCGTCGTTGAGCACGAGGACGTTCTTCATGCTCATCAGGTCGGGCATGACCCGCTGGATCATCTGGCCTTCCGTCTCGAGCGTGTCGAGAGGCGGCCCGTCGCGGCCCTGCAACAGCCTGCGGCCGCCAGCCGAGAGCTCGACTCTCTGGCGCAGCTTGAACGCGTGGTAGTTCGTGATCACGATCTTCGCCTTCGCAAGATCTCCGACCATGTCCGCCGGTACGAGCTCCGAGTTCACGTAATAGTTGTCGGGGTCATTCGGCTGAAGCACGCGCAGGCGGTCCTTGATCGTGATGCCGGGCGTGACGACGAGAAAGCCGTGTGTGAACTGCTTGCTCTGAGGGCGCCTGGAAGCGTTAACGGTCTGCCAGGCGATGAGCATCGCCATCACCGTCGTCTTGCCGGCACCGGTCGCGAGCTTCAGCGCCACGCGCATCAGCTCTGGGTTCGCGTCGTTGTTCGCGTTCGTGAGGTGCTCGATAATTCCCTTGGCGCGCTTCCTGGCGTTCGGCGCGACCTCGGTGAGCCAGATGATCGTCTCAACCGCCTCGACCTGACAGAAGAACGGGCGCAGATTGCTGAACTGGTGGTGCCGCCAGTGCTGCAAGAGACGCGCCGTCTCCGGCGTAACCTGCCACTGGTTAGGGTTCGGCAGGCTCCGCCACTCCTCGACGAGTGCGCGAACCTCGTTGATGATCGAGGTGGGGTCGTACTGCTGTGCCTGCGTCGAGATGTCGGCGTCATCGCCCGCGAGCAGCACCTGCTGAGCCAGACTGCTCTTGCGCTTCTTGGGCTTCGGGATCGGGGTGACGAAGTCGGCGCGTCGACGGGTGGCGACGATCTTCTGTGTCGGCTGTCCTTGCTCGTCGAGCTCCCAGTGCTGCGCCGGCGACTCGTACGGCGAGTTGAGGATCGGCTTCTCGAAGAACGCGTCGACTTCGGTTGGGGCGTCGGTAGTGCTCACGGGCAAGTCCCAACTGGCGAGGCGAGCTTGTATGGGCGAAAGGCCACAGCTCCCTGCATTACGAACCTGTCCTGAGCGGCCATACGTCCGACGCTAGCAGGCGGTCCGATCGCATGAGGAGCCGCGCGCGGCCCGCGCGACGAAGAGGGAGGCAACCGGCGTCGCGCCATAGGCTAAGCCCGTCCGTTCCACGGCGGAGGGCTTAGGTCAATCCGGAGGTCCGTAAACGTGAGACCCTCGGGTAGTCCTCGCTCGGCGAGTAGTTCCACGAGCTCCTCTTGCCGGGGCTGGCCGAGCACCGACCGGTAAAGAGCGAGCGCACGCAGCAGGCGGGTGAGCCGCTCCTCGTCTCTGCTCAACGGAAGCGCCGGGACGTGACGCTCGATCTTCGCTTCCCCCGGATACACCCAGTAGGGGACGATGTCAGCGTCGGTAGAGGCGATATCACTTGCCTCGGCCTCGAGGAACACGGATTGCCAGGGGTCGTCGTCGTCCCGAAGCAACGATCGCTCGCCCACCGCGGCGGCCACGTTCTTGCGGAGGGCATGACCCTTGTAGCGGTGAACCCGTCCTTCGCGCTGTTCCAGGTCCACGGGGTTGGCCGGGAGGTTCCAGTGCACTACCGCATGGCAATAGGGGTGAAAGTCCAGGCCTTCCTGACCGACCGACGTGCTCGCTAGGACGAATGGAGCGAACGGTGAGTTGAACGCATCCCGCACAGCCTCGGCGGGCGTCTGTTCGCCGGTCTCATCATCCGTCGCTTCACCGTAAGCCCGCGCGAAGCGGGCGCGCATCGAATGCGGCTCGAAGCTGGCCTTCTCACCCTTCACCGTGATCTCGTCTGGGATGATGCGCGACGCGCGCGCTGAGGTGACGCTTCGGAAGAGGCCGGAGATCACGGCGGCGCGCTGCTGAGGCTGCAGACGCCCGACTGCGCGGAGATCGTAGGCGAGGTGAGCGAACTCGTCGAGCACTGCCTGCAGTCCCCCCTCGACGCAATAAGAGAGTGCCCGGCGCCAGTACGGGCCTTGACGTCTGAGTCGGACGAGCGTGATCGACTCCGGGTGATTGAGCAGCACGCGGATGCCCCACGCCGCGCGTGCCGCCTCATCTCGGACGTCATCCTCGTCCGAGCTGTCGCCAAGCACACGCCTGAGCGCGCGGAGGCACGCGACACCTGGGGAGCCGAGTGCGAGATCAGCTACGACGTCAACGAGGTCGGTCGGCCGACGCCCGAGCGGTGGGTCGAGAAGGCCCTCGGCGGTCTCTTGAGCGAGTCGCACGTGTTCGGGCCACCGTAAGCCGCCGCCCTCGGCCCAACGCAACGCAAGCCCCGGGCGCGCAAGCCATTGAGCTGCTTGTTCGCCGTCGACAAGTAGTGGCGCCGCCCACAACCACCGTGGGTCAACGGGCCCGTCTCGCGGGTCGGGTAATTCGTTCAAGAGCTCACGGACGCGGCGCTTCGCCCAGTCCCGCGCCTCGCGCAAAGTCGGTGCGGGCTCGCCGGCTCGCGCCCGATCGCGACGGTGCGCTAGTGGATCGATGCTCGCAAGCGCGAGCGACGGATACATGAGAGCAAGAGCCGGCATCCCGGTGGGTCGTCCACTCTTGCCGACTGCCACCTTGAAGTCGAGGAGGCGCCTGTCGAGCTTCTCGCGGCCTTCAGGAGTGTTCGCCGGCGTTCGCTCGCTTGCGGTGATCATGCGCCGTTCTGCCTCGTAGCTCGTGAGCGTGGCAATTGCTCGTGGCGCGACGCGCCACGATGAGAAGATCAGACGCTTTGTCAGTCGCGCGCACTCAACGAACGGTCTGCCCATCTCGTAGTACGGCAAGGAGGGCGCCATCCAGAGCGTCTTCCAGAGTCCTGCGTCGAGGAGGTCTCGTTCGAGTGTCCTGATTCGCGGGTTCGTCGCCGGGATCGATCGATACGCGCGTACCGCGTCGAAGGGGAGCAAGCCGTTTCCAGACTTCCACCGGCGCGCGAGCAGACGAGCGGTCGGACGCGTTCCTGCCGCAGCGCGGAGGCGCTTCTTGAGCTGATAGCCCTCCATGAGGTTCGGTAAATACGGGGCCGACTTCCAATATTCGATACCGGCCGCCCCGGGTCGCTCACCCGCATCGCGAAACGTCTGGTCGAAGTCAACGTAGGCACGCACGTCTTCCGACTCGAGCGCCGCGCCGCGCCGGGGAAGTGGATCCAGCATTCCGCTGCGATCGGATCCCACCGCGAGCCGCTCCGTGCGCACCATGACGGTGCGTAGCACCGCCGCTAGCTCATCGCGCGCGCTGCGTAGCGCTGCAGCATTGTCGCCACGCAGGATTTGCATTCGGTATGCCTCGAGAAGCGCGGCTGCGTGCGCTGCTCTTTCCTCATCGCCCTCCATCAAGAAACGAAGAGTTCGCACAAAGTCGCCGTAGTGATCGTCGTCGTCATCGCGCGTCGTATACATGCGATACGGCGTCGCTGACAGAAGAAGCACCTTGGCCTGACGTCCCGTATCCAGATCGGCGTATTCACAGATGGCGCGGAAGAGAAGGGCCGCGTCTGTTTCCTCGTCAAGCAGGTGCCGAAAGCGCTGAAACTCGTCGAGGATGACGAGATCGGGCTCAAGTGCTGCGACGCAGGCCCGTGCGAGCAGGAGCCGAAAGCGCGCGACCAGATGAAGCCGACGCTCTCGGTCATGGGCGGATTCGTTGCCGCCTCGGGCCAGTACGCGTGAGAGGTCAGTAAACGACCCGCGAAGATCGTCTTCATCCGTCTCGACAAGGTGAACGAAGCGATTTCCGACTTCGACGTCGGGCGCTTGCAACTTCACGTTCCTTACCTCCGCCCGGAAGCGCGCCTCATCACGCACCGGCTTCATCAGGAGCCGAATCGCACCCTTTCCAAGCCGAAGGTCCCACGCCCGCGCGAGCAGAACGTAGATGAGCGCGCGCTCCCGCGCCCATCCGGTTCGAAAGCCCGAGTCGGGCATGGTGCCCGGTGTGAACGCGACGAAGTTCGGTCTGTCGCCGCCAGCGAGGTCCTTCACGTGAAGCGGAAGCAGTGTGAGACGATCGAGCCGGTCGAAGACCTCGTAGCCCGGCGGTACCAGCCGACGGACGTTCTGCCGGCCGATTTCGGCGTTCGAGCTGATGTAGACGACGTCGATACGCGGAGTCTTTTCCGCGCTGAGGCGCTCGAGGGCACGAGCAACAACGCCACGCGCGACGAGAGTCTTTCCAAGCCCCACCTCGTCGGCGACGAGAAATCTCGAACATCCCTCCTCGTAGAACATCCGGTCGACGTGACTGGCAGTCGCTCGCTGGAAGCCTTTCAGCCCCGCGAACGGATCGACGGAGGCGGTCATCGCAGAGACTCCTGCCGCGTTTGCCAGATCGGCTCCCAGATCTGCAGGAGGTCCGCCCCGACTCCGTCGCCGGCGGCCGCGGCGATGTCGGGCAGCCAGCGGGCGAGCTCATCGAGTCGGTGCGGCTCGCGCGCGAGTGTGCGGACGAGAAGCTCAAGCAACGGACCTTCGGATACCGCGGCTCCCCAACCTTCCATTCCACCTTCACCGATGTTCGCGTCTGCCGAGGGCGCAGCGGAGTCACCAGCGGCAAGAAACATGCGGATAAATGAGAGCAGGCGATCGGGATCGCTCGCAAGCTCGACGAGCAGAGCGCGCACACGATCGGGCACCGCGCCGACGAGCGGCCACGAAGCCACGAAGCTACGCGACGCGCCCGGGTGAGCGTCGAGCCCGACCTCGACGACAAACAGCCCCGAGACCTCGTACGCCTTGAGCCCCTGAAAGCGCGCAAGCATCGGTTTAGAAAGGTCCACGCGAACGATCACGCCGCCCGCAGCAAGCGGAGCCACCCCGACATGCACGCCCTCGCCAAGCTGCGGCGCCTCGTCGAGGAGCGTGAGCTCCAGATGCCAGCTCGATTCTTCCTCTGCCACACCGACCTCAACTCGAAGCTCGGCGATCAGACCAGCCAACGCCTCGAGCGCGCGCTCGACGGCATCGTCTTCGGGTGGAGCTGTCGCATCCTCGCAAGGCGCAAGCATCGACAAGAACGTCCCGGGTGAACCGTCGCCGAGGATCTTGTCGATGCCACAGGCGCTCTTCATGCCTCTCAACTCGACGAGGAACTCGATATTCCGTCGAAACGCGGCACCTGTTGCATTCGCCGAACCTGTCCAGACGGTCGCGTCCCATCCCTGGTCTGCCACATACGTCTTCGCGTGAAGCCCAGCGAGCCACGGCGCGGTTTCTGCGCCTTCCTCTGGCTCGGCCTCGAGTGCGTCGTCGAGGCGTAACACGCGGCTCATTATCGACGGCAGGTTTCCCTTGAGCCGACCTACCTCGTCGGGACGGGTCACGAGAATGGCCTCTGACGCGTCAGCGCACATCGTCTCCAGCTGGGCTGCGCCGATGAAAGGTGACACGATCAGCATCCGGTCTCGTCGTGCTTCAGCGATTGGATCACTGCGGTAGCCGCGAATCCCGATTGGTCGGAAAGCGACGCTCTGGAACGGGGCCGGAGGCTCGAACCGAACTGACGAGAGCCCGCGGGCGAGCCGTCTGACATTCGTCGCGTGTGAAGGCGGCAACCTCCGAACGCGCGCGAGCCATGCAACGAAATCCACGAGAGGTCTCGCCTCAATTCGCGTACGACGCGTCGGTGTGCCCTCGAGTGAGAGGATGGTGTCCCAGCAGCGGTCCGGCGTGAGGTTCCGCGACAGGCAAAGCAGCCGATATCGCTGCTTTCGGGCGTCGTCGCTGTAGGTCGCAATCCAGAGCTTCGGATGGAACACGCCACCGCTTCGTGGAGCGGGCACAGCGACGAGAGCGTCCTCGATCAAAGAGAACAAGCGCTTATGTCCGCCGGGAACCCCAATAGCTCCGGCCTGGTGGAAGATCGTGATTCGTCCAGCCTGGCGATCCACCGCAGCGAGGAGCTCGAGCGGGTCCCGCTCGAGCTCGTCCGCGTCGCCATGCCCGCCAAACCAGGTGAATGCAAGCGGCACAGAAAGGAGCGATACGAGGTCAAGCG